>JGI24797J26694_1001199_pt1 | contig 15025 bp, 20 predicted proteins | sample PinacodermPK_FD_26694 | JGI IMG/M metagenome (IMG submission 26694) | reverse complement strand
CCCGCCCCGCCACGACCTCGACGAAGCGATCCAGGAACTCCGCCTTGGACTCCAACGACAGGTTCGGCTCGTCTTCGATCGTGTCCGCGATTCGGCACAGCAGATAGGCGTTCGTCACCACATCGCGCAGGCCGTCCGGAAGCTGCGGGATGGTGAGGGCGAAGGTCCGGGAAATCTCCTTCAGGAGAGCCGATTGACAGGCCAGGTTGCCGCTCGCCGATTTAGAGACTACAGAAGTCATACTAGGTATGAAGAAGCGAACGCCTATCTATGGTGGTCAAGCGAAGTCGCTTGACCTGGGTCCGAGCCGGCGGAAGTAGTCGCATCGGTCGCCTGCTGCCGGCGGTACGCGTCGCGTATCGCGGTCGCCCGGTCGAAGATCGCCGCCGGCACGACGTCGCCCCGCATGTCGTCGGCGAAGCTCTTCGCAACGCGCTTCCAGTCGTCCTCGACTTCGGTGCCCACGATCGGAACGATTTCAAGGCCCTGGCTGCCCATCAGCTTGATCGTCGCCTGCTCGATGCTGGGAATCGTCTCGAAGATCTGGTTCTCGGCGCGACGACCGGCCTCCACCATCACCTTCCGGTCCTCTTCATCGATCCGGTTCCACGCCCGCTTCGTGACGACGATCGCACCCATCATCGGGATCAGTGGAATGTCGGCGAAGTACTTGGCCTGCTTGAAGAACTGAACGGACATGGCGTAGATCGGCGGCACCGCGAGGGCGTCGATCATGCCGGTCTGCAGACCGGTCACGATGTCCGTGGCGGCCAGCGCGATCGGCTTGAAGCCGGCCTGCCTCCACCAGTGCGTCATCGCCTCGTCGCCGGCCCAAGTGAAGATCTTGAGCCGCCGCATCTCCTCGACGGTGGTCACCCGCCGATTCGTGAAGAAGTGCACCTGCCCGACGTAGCCCCAGCCCAGGAGAACGAAGCCCTTCTCGTCCAGCTTCTCCCGCAGGCCGGTAGTCAGTTCCCCAAGGACATGGAACATTTCGCGCTCCGAGCGGAAGAACAAAGGTACCTCGAAGACAGTGAAGTCCTCGGAAATGTCGGCCAAACCGCTGACCGACAGAGCGGCCGCGTGGTACTGGCCGATCTTCATCTTCCGCAGGATGTCCGGCTCGTCACCTGCCACGCCGCCGGGATAGATCGTCAGGCTGACCCGGCCATCGCTTCCCTTCTCCCAGTCCTGGCCCATGCTCTCGAAGAACCCGTCCCAAGGCGAACCGTCAGGCGACAACGTGGCCATCTTGATGGTGAAGCCCGCCCCCCCGGCCGGCGCGGCAACGACCGCCAGGAGCAGGAACGGCGCCAACAGCGGCCAGAACCGCATGAACCCAGCCCTTTCTCGGGTCGGGACGATTCCTGGGCTCCTTGGCATCCTCGGCCTTCCTTTGGTTGCTGATTCACAGCGTGAAGCTTGAAGGACACAAGCGTCACTCACTTAGTTTGGTGGAAAAAGGGCGAAGAAGCGCCTATCAAATGATAGGGAGGCGGGCAGGGGCCGTTCTGGCCCACGCCGTCGGCAGCCAAGTCGAGCAGTGCTATGCGCGGAGCGACTGTCTGGAGCGGCGCCGGCACGTCATGGACGCCTGGGCCGCGTTCCTCGCCGACTAGGCCGCTCGCGGCAAACGGACCGTCTTCGCCAGCCTCCGGCCTTCCCGCAGGGATCAACTTCTGCCGGGAGCGACCCCCGCACCGGACGTGCAACGAGCAGTGGAACGGAGGGAGCAAAGGCGTGCCGAACGAAGGGCGGCAAACCGGGGGGTCGCTCCCGGCACGACCCGCCCCAGCTCGTTCGGGCGGGTCGTCTTCCGATTCGGCCAGAGACCCAGGCGACAGAACGAGAGACGGCTCCTGAGCCGTGGAACGGGTCGCCGCACGGAGGGTGGAACGGAGGTGGGTGCGTCCTCGTTCCAGCGTGGTTCGGCCGCTGGATCGGCACGGGTTCGCTCACAAACTCACAGCGTGCGTGCATGGTTCGTTGCAGCTCTGCATCTTGGGGGCAACCAGTCACACACCTCTAGCATTCGCCGAGAACGGGCCGGACGACGGACGACGAAACGCTCCTATCGCCCGTGTGGGCGGGTCCAGGTCGTCAGCAAGCGTGCGCCGCGCCGTTCAACCGGGTGGAAGTGGACGTCCTCCAGTCCCCCGGATCGCTCGCCGGGAAGCCGGGAGGCGTAGTAGTAGCGGATGTCGTCGTCGCTCTCGTCGAGCAGGTTGAACACGTCGATGTCGAGGCGCAGGCCCCCGAAGAAGCGATAGCCGATCCGTGCATTGACGACCGAGGAACCCCCCCAGACGACGGAGCCGTCCTCGATCAGCGGGATGTCGTAGAAGTAGCGCCAGCGAAGCGCGCCGGACGCGCCGCCCGGGTGTTCGTACGTAAGACCGGCGGCGACCGTGGTCCCGATCGAGTTGGGAATGCGGTCGCCGGCAGCATCACTGTCGTCGAAGCGGGCTCTCGACCAGGTGACGTCCAGGTCGGCGGACAACCGTCGCGTCGCCTGGAAGAAGTTCGTCCACTCGACGCCGGTTCGGCGGCTCGGCCGGCTTGCCTCTGTGGCACCGGCGTCGCCAACGAAGACNAGCTCCGAATCAAGGTCCAGCGCGAACACCGAGATCGTCGTGTGTAGCCCTTCGAGCGGTTCGCTGCGCAGGCCGAACTCGGCCCCCCGCGCGCGCACCAGCGCCGGCGCCGGGTCGGCCCGCAGCCCGGTGGCCGGATCGATCCGCGCCATGACACCGCGCGCGTCGTTGCTGTGGTGCCCGTGGCCCAGATTGAGGTAGTACTCGGTCCGCCCCCACGGGCCAAGGTGAGGCTCAGCTTGGGCAGCAGCGCCAGGTCGCTCCCGCTGCCGGAGTTGCGCGGGTCGTTGGCTGAAACGTCGGCGTCGAAGGTCTCAAGCCGCAGGCCGACGGTGGTCTGGAACTTCGGACTCCAGCGGATCGAGGACTGTGTCCAGGGACCGCCGGTCAACTGGCGGATCGTGTCGTGCCGCCGGGTGGCGAACCGTTGCCTATCGTGGGTGTTGAACAAGCCGTTCTCGATGTCGTCGAACCGGAGTTGGACTCCGGCCGAAGTCTCGATGTGTCGGTCACCTCTCACCATGTGCCAGTGACGCCGGTACTCGAGGCCGTAGACGAGTCGCTCGTCGGCCTGCTCGAACTGGTCGCCGCGCTCCGGATCCTCAAGCAGGTAGGTGAAGTTCGAGAACAGGCTGAAGTCATAAGAGACCACGTAGGCGTGGAAGTGGTTCAGGGTGTAGCCGCTGCCGCGGTGGATCTCCGTGGACAGGCTGAAGCGCCGCGAGTCGCCGCCGGAACCGGGGTCGAGGAGATCGAAACGGCCGACGAGNCCGGACTCGACCGCCCGCCTGGGAATCTGGTCNGTGGCCANCCAGGAGCCGTCGTAGCCCATTGCCGTGAGCGACCACCCNTTTGCGCTNTCGCCGCTGTGGTAGCTCAGGAGTCCGTTGAGGCGGTGTGCGTCGTCGCCGCGTGTCCACGGACCGTCGTAGTTGGACGCTTCGGCCGCAAACGTGANTTCGCCGGATGCCGTCTCCAGGGTATGGCCGGCGACGGCGCGGCCGAAGCCGAAGCTGCCGCCGCCCAGCCGGACGAGCGTGTCGGGCAGTGCGTGGCGCAAGCGGATGTCGGCGGAACCGGCGGCCGAGAAGTCGCCGGTATCGGCAAAGTAGGTTCCCTTTCGGTAGCGGACCCGCTCGACGAGTTCCGGGATCAGGAAGTTGAGGTCCGCGTACCCCTGCCCGTGCCCGTGGCTTGGCATGTTCACCGGCATGCCCGCGACCGAGACGCTGAAGTCCGTGCCGTGGTCGAGATTGAAGCCGCGCAAGTAGTACTGGTTCGCCTTGCCGCCACCGCTGTGCTGGGTGGCGATCATGCCCGGAACGGTCTCGACGAGGTCGCCGGCACGAAGCGGAAGTCGCCGGGCGAGGTCGGCTGCGCCNGCTGACCCTTCGCTGGCCGACACGGCGATGCCGATCAGAGCGTCGGCGCGCTCCCGAATCGTGATCTCGTCGTAGATTCCGAGGTGCTCAGCAGGCGAGTCGTGGGGNTGGTGCTTTTCCTCGTCGGACTCNGTGTGACCGTGTTCCTGGCCGGCAGCGGCGGTCGTCCCGAGACCGGTCGGACCGACCACNAGCAACGCGAGGGCGACTGCGCGGCCAACCGACGCCCGCGCTTCGGCGTTGGCCGTCATCGCGGTCCGCACCCCTCTTCGGTCGTCAGCACCGGCGCATCGGCCTTCTCCAGGCCGTGGAGCCGCCGATGTGGCCGAGCCCAGTGTCCTGAATCGTCCACTGTCAGTGATCCGTATGACCTGATCAAGCCGACAGCCACCGCGACTCTGAACATCATCATCTACCTTAGCGGGCGTCTGCTCGTAGCTACTGCTGTCTACTGGCGAGAGCGACCCCTGCCGGATGTGCAACGGGAGTGCGTTCGACGATCGTACGGCGCTGCCACAGAAGATCTTGATTTCTCGCCACTCGCGCGCCCGAGAATCACCGTTGATCTCACGACTCCACCTCGTTGATGGCGGGAATCGCCTTCTTGGCGATTTCGAGCAGGTTCTTGGCGAAGTACGCCGTGATTGTCCCGCCACCCTCGTCGCATTCCCGATGCAGGCGGGGCACGAGTGGATACCAGTCCCTGTAGAGGTCAGGATGCTCCCATTGCGGCCAAAGGTCGCTAGCGCCCCTCTTGTCGAGTCGAAGCTCGTTCTTGAGCAGTTCCTCTTCTAGACCCTCGCGCCGCTTCTGTTCGCGAGCGGTCATCGCGGAACGGTCTTTCGGGCTGCATACGCCCCAGTACCAACCCTCAGGCCCTCCCGGCCCGGCTTCGAGCCGGATCGTGCTGCGCTGCTCCGGATACTCCGAGTCTTTGTACGGCATCCAAGCCTCCCGGAAGATCGACAGAGTCGGGTACTTCTTGTCACCGTCGTAGTCACAGCACACATGGCAGTCGGCGTAGGCCAACTCCTGCTCCTGGCGAATTCGGTCCTCGACCTCATCTCGAAGCTGCTTCAGGAATCGCCTGCACACTTGGTCGCGCACCAAACCCCACGCGTCGTGCACTGCTAGCGCTGTCTGGAGATGGCCTGGGTTCTCGAGCAGAAACTTCTTCGCTGTGTGTGCCGCGCGGTTCGTCGTCATCGTGGCCCCTCCAAAGACTCTCCTACAGAACAGCTCCGCGTCTCTCAGGAACGCTCTCACCCGCTCCGCCTCGCAGCGTCTGTGGCAGGTGGCAAACCAGTCCGCAAGCGAGTCTGCGCCGTCGTAGGGCATGACCGCGAAGTGATTCTCCCAAAGCTCGCGGCCTCGCCGCTGGAGATCTCTGTCGAACGGCCCCTCACCAGACGGCGGCAAGTACACGAGCAGGAAGCGTTCCTGATAGCGCTGGTTCAGGTAGCTCAGGTATGCGGTGACTTGGTCAGCGTCCTGAGGCGCGTAGGGCTTGTTCTCGAATGCAAGGCAGAACGACCTGCCTCCCTCCGGGATGTCCACGGTGATGTCCATCTTCCTCCCGGTGTCGGTCAGCCGTTCCCTCCGCACTACTACTGGGTTCGTCGGGGTCGGCTGAAGCCTCTGAAAACGTCGCTTGGTGAGCGGAAAGGCCTCCACCATCGCTCTGAGGAAGGTAGTACGTTGGCCGTGCTTCCCGAGCGGATCGAGCAGAGTCGCTATCACGCGCGACAGACCGAGTTCGTCGGTGCGCAGATAGTCGAACACGTTGAACCGCGGCGCCAGGCGACGGTCAAGCGCCAGCTCAGATTTTTTATCGTGCGCCAGGCGGGCTGCGAGCTCCTCTAGAAGAGACTCAAGCTGCTGTGTCTGTTCTTCGCCCTGTCTCGCCATTGTGTTGAAGGCCCGGAAAAGGAGGCGGATTCAGACCAGACCAGAGGCGACTAATGGCGCTCAGGCTGCTTCCTACGACTGCTCGGCTAGGCGCCGCCCTCCCTACCTGTGAGCCGGGCATCACTTAGTTTGAAGAAGAAGCGGCAGGAGCGCGCCTATCAAACACTAAGCATAGCAAACGACAGGGAACGCCAAAGCTGCCCTATCGTTTGATGGGCGCGCTCCTGCCGTCCCTTCAGGCACACTGACTCTCTCGGTCAAGAGAGCCTGGAGCGGTTCGTTGAACTACGGGGACGGGATCGAGGTCTGGCTGTTTCCGGCGGCATTCAGGGGAAGATTGTCGGGACGGCCGTGTTCGGTCAGCTGCTGAAGGATCTCAAGATCGATTGCAGCCCGCACGGGTTCCGCAGCTCGTTCCGGTCCTGGTGCTCCGACGAGGGGATCGACCGGGAGCTGGCGGAGCAGGCCCTGGCCCACGCGGTCGGGAGCCAGGTCGAGCAGTGCTATGCGCGCAGCGACGTGCTGGAGCGCCGGCGCGAGGTCATGGACTCCTGGGGCGCGTTTCTGATCGAGTAGCTTCCATCAGGTGCATGGCGCTTGACCGCACCGACACGTCTCGGAACGGGCCACGCACGGCGTACCAACTCGGCAACCAAAATCGCAGAGACGATTGTAAGGCCAGCAGTAGGCCAGCCCTTACTGCCACATCGCGACGACGGCCAGCAAGGCGTGGGCGCGTCGTATCAGCACGTGGGCGGGATCGCCGGCCGTTTCCGGTTCAGGTCGGTAGCCACCGGTCGAGCATCCGGAGCACCGCGTCGCCGAAGCGGGCGAGCAGGGGGCCGGCGAACCGCCAGGCTGCGAGCATGCCGACTGCCACCGCCGCAACGTAGACGAGGGCGGCAAACAGGTGCCGCCGATCCGGGTCGCTCATGGGGGCATTCTGCCAGCGACCGCTGCTCGGGGGCACGACGGCTGAGCCGAAGACCTTGCGGCGGTCTTCGGGAGTCGCGGCCGACTTGTCGCGGGCCAGCAGCCAGACTAGAGGGCGCCTTGGAGCCGGCCTGAGCGGACCTCGTCGAAGTTCGCATCGCTGTGCCGCACGAAGTACGGCACACCCGGGGGTCGCTCCCGGCACGACTCGGCCGTGTGATGCGGCCGGGGCGCTCTTCATTCTGGACCAGAACTACGGGAAGGAGACGGAGATAGCGCGTTGGAGGGGTGAAACGGAGGAGTCGGGAAGAGTGGAACGGACGGGCCGTGTCGATGTTCCACTCGTAGTGTGGCGGGCGCTGTGGCACCGGCACGCGCTCCGCAGGAACCAATCCCTCTGCTGGGTCGGTGGCCAGCCTCCTATCTACCGCTGTTCTGGAGTCTGAACGCGTGGCACGACTCCCATCAGGCGCCCCTTCGTGAAGAGGGTTCCTAGCGGCCCTGGGCTCGCGTCCACGCCGTTTGGAATCACCGGCTCGGCCAAGCTGTCTGACGCGGAGTCTCGGCGCACTAGGGGCACAGCAGCAGCAATCCCGGTGCCGTCCGCTTTCGGCGGAGTCTTGGGTATTCGGCCCGTGTTGATCCAATACCAGGCTCCATCCTCAAGACCATCCGCGAGTTCTGGTCGAGGCGCTACCCGAGGCAGCCGATGACATCCCTATCACTTGCTAGGCGCACTCTTGTCGTTCTTAGGAACGGCTCGTGACTGTGGCCGACGACAATCATGGTGGGATGGGCCGGCAGCCCCATGAAGCAGACGCCACAGCTACGCGCGCTGCGCCCGTGGGAGCGAGCGAGGGAGGGCCTGCGATTCCCCCCTTCGAACCCCCCGCGCGCCAGCTGTTGCGGCCAGTCGGAATCAACGCGACGGTGGACGGTTTCCGCAGTTCGTTTCCGTCCGCAGTACTCGGACGAGGGGATCGACCGGGAGCTGGTGGAACAGGCCCTGGCCCACGCGGTCGTCGACACAGGTTAGGCTAGAGCCTTCTATCAGGAAAGGGATTCAATGAGAGCGGGAGAACTGGCGAAGGAACTCCACCGCATGTACGAGTCCGGTCGTGGAAAGAACCTAATGGTGACCATGATTCACTTGTTCGGAATCAAGTATGCCGACGAAATCGCGGTATGCGGCGCTACACCAACCGAGCTGTGCCGCATGGCTGGGCTGCGGGAGGTGTACAACGCTGAAGTGTCGAAGGGACGCCGCCTTGCCAGCTTCGTGGAGCTCAAGCCTCGGGCGACACGACTGTGATCGTGAAGAAGGGCCGCGAGGTCTAGTGCTCCCCGCGATTCGGAGGGAAGATGGTCGACGCCAGCCCCGCCTTGTAGGCCCTGCCCGCCTCGCCCTCATGGCTCTTCCTCCAACCTCGATGGAGTGGACCCGTCTGTGGCGGTCTCCGAACGCCTCATGGCCGCTACCGAGGAAGGCGATGTCACGCCCCTGAGGGTGCTGACTGCGGACTTGGATGAATGCAGTGGCCCAGGGCAGGTAGGGGGTTGTACTGGGACCGAGTGGCGCGGTCGGTGTGGGTCTAAGCCTCGTCTACTGGGTGGTTCCGATCGTCGTCGCTGTGGTTATCGGGAACGCGATCTACGACGCTCTACGCACCATCGTCCGACGCCGGAACGACTAGCCGGGACGGTCCACACGGACGAGTTGAAAAGTCCTTGTCGGAATGTTGGCGGGCGGCCTGAGGCCGGCGTCTTGACTAGGGGGATTGCGAAGAAGCAGTGCTCGGCGGCGTTGCCGCCTCGCTGATCGACGGAGTGGCCCGCCGATGAGCCGGCGCCGTTGTGCAGCCCCTCCTCTTGTGCCGCTTCGGCGTGGATAAGCCAGAGCATGGGCGGCAATTCCAGATCGGGACGTCCGCTTGCCGGCGATCTCGTCCGGCGCGGTGGTCAACACTTTTGCGCCGCACTATCGGACGACCTGGACGGCGCTTCGGCTCCTCCGGTTCCTTCGTCATGGCTGGTCTGCCATGAAGCCGTCGGCCTTCTTCTTCTGCAGCAGTCCGTTCAGGGTCTCCACCGGCACGCGACGTGCTGAATAGAGGAACCTCTCGGCGTTCGCGGCGGTTCGCCGGTTGCAGAACACAACCGCTTCCGGCGACAGCTCTTGGGCACGAATCTCAAGTCTTGCAAACTGCCACTGGACGCCGCTGGTCATTCCTTTGGCGCGCCGCCCTGCTGACTGCCACGGTGCGCCGCCGATCATCAGCCCTCTGTCCGGAGAGAGCGGAAACCACAGAGAGAGTGCCTTTTCGCCGCCTCGTCCGGCGAACGTAAAGGCCCCTTCTCCCGCGGTAGCCAGATAGAACACCACGGGGTTGTCACAGGTGACAAAGGGGTTGCCCGGCGGTGCGACGGCTATCCGCCAGCGACCGCTCCGCCTCGCTTCGGAAACAAGACCGGCGGCGTTCAGACCGGCCATCGGATCGTATGTACTTCCGTCGGAGCCTTGGAACCGCGGCAGGGTGGCCTCCGTCTTGGCACGGAACTCCTCGATGATGTGCAGCGGCTCGGCGGTTTCTTGCGACGTAGCGTGTCCATCCTCAGTAATCTTGTTCCAGGTCGTTGCCATCGCATCCAGAAGGAACTGCCTCGTCGGCTCGACCCGCAGGTACTGGTTGACGACGTACGTGGCAACCAGTTCTCGATTTCCATCTCGCAGGCGCATCGGTAGCCGGCAGTTCGCCAGCCGACGCAGGACCGGTGCAGCCTGGGTTTCGAGCTTCTGGATGTCGTCGTCCTTTCTCGAATCATAGTAGGCATGCTTCGCAGCACAGTCTCTGATCGAGCGCTCACGCCACCTTCCAGTTGGCAACTCCAATTGGAAGATGAGTCCTTCTCCAGGCCTAGACCGGAACTCTCTGAGGTGGAACTGTGGGACTTGGTGCTGGCGACCGCTACTCACGACGCCATGAACCCGTCTTTGCGGTTGCGGTCCCGAAGGCCCGACAACGTTAGCTTGTGCGCCTTTCGTCGGTTGCACGGTCCACACTGCGGGCGGCGATTCGACAGGTTGTTGCTCCCTTCATCGGCTCGCGGCGTGTTGTGGTCCAGTTGCAGGTACTCCGGCGAGTCGAAGCCCCGGTCGCAACCGTCGCAGTACGCCAACCCGTCATCGTGGGTGTCCTTCTCGAACCGAGGCCACGCGCCCGGGACGGGCGGAGTGTAGCGGTGGCACGCCGAGAGTGCGAGTTGACTCTCCGGCTGTCCCAGAACAAGCCGAAGCCTTGGACTAGGTGCTGGTACTTTGCCACTCGTCACCCTCAACCCGAACGGCACTGTGAGCTTGCCCCGGTTTCGTGGACACTTCATCCTTGAAGGAGGAGGTACCCACGATGCCAAGATCAAGACCTCGGTACCCTGCAGATCCCCTACCGCTTCGGGACCGCCGATGAACGGGCCCGAAGGGGCCTCGCCCGTCTATCGACGAGATCCACCAGCTCGGCCCGACCGTGGAGGAGCGCCTATGCGGCGCTGGTGGAACTTTCAGCTCGATCTGGTGATCGGTCAGGGGCCGAGATCGAGGACGCTGTGCATCGAACTTCCCGTTTCACCTTGGTCGGAGCCACCAACGGACGCGGACCTGATCACGCCTCCGCTTTCAGGCGCGCCTTGGCATCGTTCACGGGCTCGACTTCTACGACACGGAGGTGCTCACAGTCGTCCGGTCGACGAACTGCGACGACAGTGTGTCGTCCAGTGTAGGACCGGCCACAAGCGCCCCGTCGGTACCTCGAAGAACTCGACGGTTCAACAGCCGCGACAACCCGTACATCTTTGGCGACACGCTGAAGCGCATCGTCCGCACCGACCCGCTCACCTACGACCGGCTGGTCGGCAAGGACCGGATGACGACCGGGCAGGCGGCGTAGCGCGCCTAACTCCACCTGTTGTCTCCCCCGCTCAGGAAATCCGCTACTGTGCCGAGGTCGAATTCCACCCTCTCCAGGAGAATGGGTAGCGTTCCTACGCGGGCATAGGCGTGTTCGCCAAGAGGTTCTCCCGCAGCCTCATCTGGATAGCGAAAGGAAGTGCCCTTTGGGTCGACTTTGTCCAGTTCGGCAATAGCGGTGTCGACGAGGGCAACAGGATCATCCTCGTTGGCATCAGCGAGTAGCTTCTGCATTTCTTTCCAGAGCCGGTCGAGACTGTGCTCGTGGTTCTTCTCCAACGAGCGCTTCGCCCCCCGAAGGCACGACTTCAAGTACAGTTCCAAGCTGTGCCTGTAGCACATTAGAAGGGGCGGCACGATCCGGTCATCGTGATGCGCCACGCAGTGCTTCGCCAGGATGTATCCCGCACGCCTGTACTGCATTGCCATCGCGAAGTAGTCGCGGCGATTCAGATATGTAGAGTAACGACCACCGAAAACCAATCCGACCTCGGCGTCCTTCTTCATGGATGAATTGGGCACTTCTCATAGTGCTGAAGCGTCGCTGAGGCAAGGCACAGGCGGTCTCCCCAAAGCCAATGCTGCGGGTCGTCGGGATTAAGCTCGAGCTTCTCCAAGAACCCCCTTGCCCTGGCGGCCCGGCTCTCCATCTTCAGACTGTGACCGTCTTGCCCGAAGGTCAGCGCTTCAGCCGTCCTACCTAGATTCACCAGCGTTGCTACGTCGTGGATCAACTGGCGGCAAGGATCTCCTGAAACGACCTCCCTCGCAGTCGCAGTGCCTCGTACTTCGTCCAGCACTGCCAGAACCGCATCAAGGGACCGCTCAGCGTGTTCTGGGAACTCCTCGCCAAACGGACGGCGGCCCTTACCGTCGCGGTCGAGATGCGCGACGACCTTGTTGCGGTACTGCCTCAGATCCGCCGTCGCCGCCATGACCGCCTTGACCAACGCAGGTAGTCGGTGCAATTGCGGATACAGGTCGGGCAATGCACGTACCGTCAGATTTCGGTTCCCTCCAGTCTCTGGCCGATCCGCAAGCTGCGTGATGCGGAGAATCAGCGCCTCTTCGCTCACACGACGAAGCCACCACGCAAACTCGGGGTGCGCCTCCAAGAACCACTCGTTGGCCTTGGCGTGAAAGAGGTCTTGGTGCTCTTGGAGCAACACTCTGGCGAAAACGTAGTGCTGCATCAGCGCGTCCACGATTTCGTCGCGGTACTGCGCGTTATCGTCCGCGCTCGCCGCGCTGTCCCGAGCCTTGACCGCGAACGTCATCACTGTTCCTCCTTGGTGGCGTCGTCGTACACGTTCCATGCACCACACTCGTCTAGGCGCACACGGATCCGATCACGCTGAAACCACTCACCCACCGTCGCCAGCCCGAACGTCATCACCCGTGCCCAGAGGACCTCGCCATCGTCTGTCTCGATCTTGCATCTCGTCCCAACGGCGATCCAGCCAGACTTGCGGTCTCGTTCGTCCTTGGCTTCGCCATCAAGCTCAATCGCTGTAACAGTACCTGTCCTAGTCATCGCCTCTGCTCCTTCCCAAGAATGGGCACAGACTGTCCCCTGCTCTGCGACTCAACGGGTTCCGCCAGCTACTGAGTGTGCCTCGACCACACGGCCAACAGAGGTGCCGGAAAGCCAGCCGGGTTCTGGTGGACCGCATCACGGGGCGGCGCAAGGAAACGCCATGATGTCGGTGATTGCCGTTACCAGGGTGAAGGCCGGTTGATCGCCGGCTACTCCGCGAGCCGAGGTCCAACGCTTGCCCTCCGCTTCGTTCGGAGGCCAGACCGTCACGCGGTAGCGCAGGTCTGTCGCCGGTGCTGAATAGACCCACCAGTGCTGGTTGAGACTGCATCCGTTCAGCACCTTGACCAGCACCTCGGCGTTGTCGGGATTGAAGAAGTAGAAGACGGCGCTGTCGGTTCCGAGGTGTGATTGGCGCTTGGCCTCGACCCAGCTACCGGAGTTCCGATCCTCGAAGTCGATCGCGACCACGAAGCCGTTCCCCAGGCAGGCACGGTTCTCGGGGCAGCCGCTCGTGGCCCCCGGGCAGGTCACCGTCCGCCTCGGATCAGCGTTCAGCATCGCATCGAGGCTGTCCCGTTCGGCGGGATCGACCGCCAAGTTGTACTCCTGCTTCACGGCGACGACGCGCGCCGCGAACCATCCACGATTCTCCGCCGGCGACCAGTCTCCGGCATCCCTATCGCTCTTCTCGTGCCGGTTGACGCGCGGGTCGGCAACGGTCAGGTTGTCGAGGTCACCGGCGAAGGTGCGGTACTGCGTCTCGACAAGACCAGAGTCGTACGCTTCGGCCAACGCCACGATGTGCTCGATGTCTGTGTCGGCAGTGCCGTTCGCCCTTATCGCGAACCTGGAGCATGTGTAGGGAGTGAAGACATGGCCGTCAGCTCGTGGCAGGCCGGCGATGATCTCGTCTTCGAGGGAGGAGTACGGTGAGCCGAAATCGTCGCGGTCATAGCCTTCCCTCGGTAACTCTTCGCAGACTCGAAGGCCCATCCACGTCTCCGTGGCGTTCGGGCAACCGCGCCCGGTCATCTCCGGTGGCGGTGTCTCCGTCCGCTGCGGAACGTAGCCGTTGGGATTGTTCTCGCTCTCGCAGTCGATGCCGTCGTTGTCGCTGTCACCCCGGATCCGTGAGAGCCACTCGTAGATGACGGCCGTGTCGTTCGTGTTGTCCCGGTATGCGGGCAGGCGGAGTCCTTCATCGCGGTCGCGCGCCTCACTGCAGGTCAGGTCGCCGTTGCCATTGGCGTCCCAGTACTCGAAATCGTCCTTCGTCGTCCCGGACGCCAGCGTGGGCAGCGCTAGAGCGCAGAGCCCGAACGCCGCCATGCGCGACACGGAAGTGCAACGATTGCTCATGCCGCCAAGCATAGGGCAGCTCTCGAGTCACCGTCAGACGGCGGGGCGCTCTCAGGACGTCCGGCTCTGGAGCGGCCGGCACCCGTAGGGGGGCTTGTCGCAACGACTAGCGAGCCAGTTTGGACTCGAGCATCACGAGGCGCTCCCGGCACGACACCGACCGGCTCGTTCGGGCGGGGTCGTCTTCCGATTCGGAGCGAAACCACAGGAGGGAGAACGAGAAACGGCTCCTGAGCCGTGGAACGGGTCGTCGCACGGAGGGTGGAACGGAGGGGGGTGTGTCTCCGTTCCATCCTGTTTCGGTCGCTGAGTCGGCACGATCGACGCGTGAGCGCGTCGGGTGCGAGACGGTCGGCGTGGTGCGTGGAGTAGCTGTCGATGCGGGGTCGGGATGTGGAGTGGCCACCTACTGCTACACCAGCCGTTCGCAGAGCCGCAACGCTGTCTGCCGCGCTGCGGCGAAGCCTCCCCAAAGGGCGGAAGCGGGCGTGGGCGCCGGAGGCGATGCCTCCTCGATGAGAGCAAGCGTGGAGCGCTCGTCGGGAGTCAGGGAGTCGTGAGAGGGCGACCGGGGAAAGCCAGGCCCGAGTGTGCGTCCGTAGTCGTCTTGGGCCTCGCGGGTGCGGGTGACGATGGCCACCGTCGACGTTGGTTCCGGCTTCGCGGAGGTGAGTCCAGAGGCGGCGGTGGCTGTCGACCCAGCGAAGTTGCGTGTCGGTGTCGCGGCCCGGGGTCGGCGTAGAGGAAGGTGGCCGTGTGGTCGTCGTAGAGCGCGCCTCGACCCTGACGGGACGGTAGAGTTGCCGCAAGCCACCTTCAGCTTGGAAGGCTAAGGAATGGAGACACCGGCCAAGGAGCTACTTCACCGTGCGCTGACCCTCGCTGGCGTCCTAGTGTTGTCCCTAATCGCCTTGCAGTCCTGCGCCCCGAGTGGCGATTCCAGCGGGACGGTCTACTACGACCCTTCCCCCAACCTCGATGAGGAGGACCCGTGCGTGGCGCTCTCCGAACGCCTGATGGCCGCCGCGGAGGAAGGCGACGTCGCGACCCTGAGAGCGCTGACTGCGGACCTGGAGGAATGCAGTGGTTCAGGGCAGGTAGGGGTGGTACTGGGACCGAGTGGCGCGGTCAGTATGGGTCTAAGCCTCGTCTACTGGTTGGTTCCGATCGTCGTCGCTGTGGTCATCGGGAACGCGATCTACGACGCTTTACGCACCATCGTCCGACGCCGGAAAGACTAGCCGGGACGGTCCGCACGGACGAGTTGAAGTCCTCGTCGGGATCTCGGCGGGCACCCTGAGGTCGGCGTCTTGACTGGCGTGGCAAGCGCGGCCGGCTGCGGACGGGA
>JGI24797J26694_1001168_pt1 | contig 15290 bp, 10 predicted proteins | sample PinacodermPK_FD_26694 | JGI IMG/M metagenome (IMG submission 26694) | reverse complement strand
CGCCCCGGACCCCGATCCGGGGCCCAGAGCCACAAGGCGATGCCCCTTCGACTTCGCTCAGGGCAGGCGTGCCGGGCGACTCTGGTCCCCGGACCTCCGCTGCGCTCCGTCCGGGGCGGCAACGAAGGGTGCGTCGGGAGCCTGCCCTGAGCGAAGCCGAAGGGGCGGCCCGAAAGGCGTTTGCCTGTGGCCCTGGACCCCGGATTTCCGCTCCGCTCCTTCCGGGGTGGCACCGAGGGGTAATTCACGGTACCGGCTACCATACCGGTCATGCGCGGCCTTGAAGTCGTCGAGACTGGCGTATTCCGTCGGGCCCTCGCGCCCGCAGGCTTCCGGAGCGTTGCGCAGGTTTCGGCATTGGGCCGGTTTATCGCGAATGGCAGACTGTGCCGCGCGCCAGCCCTCAATGCGCCGTTTCCTTGCGGAACTGGTAGTGGTCGCCGCCGAAGTCGCCGAACATGCTCTTCACCTTGGGGTGGCCGACCGGCTTGCCGCTGTCGTCCGGCACCAGATTCTGTTCCGAGACATAGGCCGTGTAGGTCGTCTCCGCGTTCTCGGCGAGCAGGTGGTAGAAAGGCTGGTCCTTGCGCGGCCGGACCTCCTCGGGGATCGACTGCCACCATTCCTCGGTATTCGCGAACTCGGGATCGACGTCGAAAATCACGCCGCGGAACGGATAGAGCCGGTGTCTGACGACCTGGCCGATGGCGAATTTGGCAGTGGTAAGCATGGTTCCGGCCCGGTGCTGCGGCGCTGCCGCCGTTCTTCGCCCGATTACTAGGACGGGGCGCGCCGCCGCCCTTTGCAGCTCCGCACGCCCCGCCATTGTGACCGGGAACGCGCCAGCGCGCAAACCCCGATCAGCCGGATGTGAAAGCGAGGCGCGCCGGCCCGCGACGCGCGCCTAAAACGCCTCGTCCGCCATCGCCATGACCGGCTTCTTCCCCGCCTGGATGGACAGGCCGAGGGACGCGGTCTCGGGCAGCACCTTCTTCATGTAGAAGCGGGCGACGTCCAGCTTGGCGGCATGGAAGCCGGCCGGGTCGCCCCCCGTCTTCTCAGGGTCCGCCCTTTCCAGCGCTGCCTTCGCGATGCGCGCCCACATCCAGCCGACCGCGACCAGGCCGAAGAAGCGCAGATACTCGCTCGCCGCCGCCGCCGGCTCTTCCGGGTCGGCCAGCCCCTTCTGGGCCATCAGCAGGGTGATCTGCTGGAGCTGTCCGAAGGCGGCCATGAGCGGCCGGCAGAACTCCTTCATCTGCGGGTCGCCGGCATTTTCGAACAGGAACGCCTGCACCGGGTGGAAGAAGCGGCGCAGCAGCCGGCCGCCGCCCTCGGGCATCTTGCGGCCGATCAGGTCGAGCGCCTGGATGCCGTTGGTGCCCTCGTAGAGCTGGGTGATCCGGGCGTCGCGCACGAACTGCTCGATGCCGTGTTCGTGGATATAGCCGTGGCCGCCATAGGTCTGGACGGCGAGGTTGGCGGCCTCGAAGCCGTGATCGGTGAACAGGGCCTTGACGATCGGCGTCATGACCGCGACGAAATCCTCCGCCGCCTGCCGGACCGCCTCGTCCCCGTGGCGCTCGGCGATGTCGATCTGCATGCCGGTCCAGTAGGCCAGCGCCCGGGCGCCCTCGGTCATGGCGCGCTGCTTCAGCAGCATGCGGCGCACATCCGGATGCACGAGGATCGGGTCGGCCGGCGCGTCCGGATATTTCGCGCCGGAGAGCGCCCGGCCCTGTGCCCGTTCCTTCGCATAGGCGACGGCGTTCTGATGGGCGACCTCGGCGAGGCCCAGTCCCTGCATGCCGACGCCGAGGCGGGCCGCGTTCATCATCGAGAACATGGCGCGCATGCCCTTGTGCGGTTCGCCGACCAGCCAGCCCGCCGCGTCGTCGAAATTCATCACGCAGGTCGCGGACGCCCGGATGCCCATCTTGTACTCGATGGCGCCGCAGCGCACGCCGTTGCGCGCACCGGCGGTCCAGCCGCCATTCTCCGCTTTCGGCAGGAACTTGGGCACGATGAACAGGCTGATGCCGCGGATGCCCGGCGGCGCATCGGGCAGCCGGGCGAGCACCAGGTGGACGATGTTCTCGGTCAGGTCGTGCTCGCCGGCCGAGATGAAGATCTTGGTGCCGGTGATGGCGTGGCTGCCGTCCTCCTGCGGCAGGGCGCGGGTGCGGATCAGGCCGAGGTCGGTGCCGCACTGGGGCTCGGTCAGGCACATGGTCCCGGCCCAGGCGCCGCTCGCCAGCTTGGGCAGGTAGAGGTCCTTGAGCCCGTCGCCGGCCCATCTCTCGATGGCGTTGTAGGCGCCGTGGCTGAGGCCCGGATACATGCCGAAGGCCATGTTCGCCGAGCAGATCATTTCCTCGATCGCGAAGCCGATCGATTTGGGCAGCCCCTGGCCGCCGTAAGCGGGATCGCAGGTCAGCCCGGTCCAGCCGCCCTCGGCATAAAGCGCGTAGGCCTCGCGGAACCCTTTGGGCGTGCGCACGACGCCGTTCTCGTAGGCGCAGCCCTCGGCGTCGCCCGGCAGGTTGAGCGGCAGCAGTTCGTTCTCGCACAGCTTGGCCGCTTCCTCGAGAATGGCGTCGACCAGGTCGGCCGTCGCCTCGTCGTAGCCTTCGAGGCCGGCGATTTTCGCTTCGTAGCCGAGCACGTCGTTGAGCACGAAGCGCATGTCGTCGAGCGGGGCTTTGTAGACGGGCATGGGAGTCGGTCCTTGTCGCCGGGGCGCCGCCCTTCGATACGCCCCGGAATGATTCCGGGGCTACTCAGGGCGAGGGTCAGGGCGAGGGTGTGATTCGAACATTATCCCCTCATCCCGAGTAGGCGCGCTTGCGCGCCGTATCGAGGGGCGGCGGGCCATCGGGTAACACGATCTTCAGCAACGCAAGACGCCCTAGTTGCGCAATGGCTTGCCGGTGTCGAGCATGTGCTCGATGCGGGCGAGCGTCGGCTCGGTCTTCAGCAGTTTCATGAAGCTCTCGCGCTCCAGGGCGAAGAGCCGGTCTTCGGAGACGGTCTCGGTTACGTCGGTGGCGCCGCCGGTCAGCACCGCGGCGATCTCGCCGGCGACGATCCGGTCGTGGGGCAGGGCCACGCCCTGGAGCGCGAAACCCTCGACCGCCAGATCGAGCGCCGCCCTGCCGTTCGGCCCGGGCAGGTTGAGGTCGACCGGTTCGGGCTTCTCATAGCCCTCCAATAGAGAAAGGGCTTTCTGTTTAGCGTCGTAGAGCAGCCGGTCCCGGTTCATGGTGATGCCGTCGCCCTCGCGCAGGATGTGCATGGCCCGCGCCTCCTGCGCCGATTTCGCGACAGCAGCCGTCGAGATGTATTCGAAGCTCCTGGCGACCGGCGGCAGCGGCCCGTTCGGACGCGTTTCGTCCCGCGTGTGGCGGACCAGCATTTCCTTGCAGCCGCCCCAGCCCGGCAGCACGCCGACCCCGGCCTCGACCAGGCCGGCATAGGTTTCGGCATGGGCCTGCACGGCGGCGGCGTGGAGCAGCAGTTCGCAGCCGCCGCCCAGCGCCATGCCCGAAGGCGCGGCGACGACCGGGAAGGCGGCGTATTTCATCGCCTTCATCGCCTTCTGGCCGTTTTCCAGCATGCTCTCGATCATCGGCCAGACGCCGACATTGGCGGCGAACAGCGCAAGGCCGAGATTGGCGCCGACGGAAAAGTTCGCGCCCTCGTTGTAGAGCACCAATGCCCTGTATTCCTTTTCGACCAATTTCAGGGATTTCTGAAACAACGTAACAACGTCGGGGTCGAGGGCGTTCATCCGGGTGTGGACCTCGAAGCAGACGACGCCGTCGCCGATATCCCACAGGCTGGCGGAACCGTTACGCGCGATGGGCTCGGAGGCGCGCTTGATATCCTCGAGCAGCAGCACGCCTTCCGGCCGTTCGACCTGGCGGTAGGCGCCGTCGGCGCCGAAGACCTGGAGGCTGCCGTCCTCGACGCGGTAGAAGCTGCCGTCGCCGACCCGGTCGAGCAGCGCCGGCACGCCCCGGCCCTCGGCGCGCAGCCGGCCGGCGACGTAGGCCGGGCCGAGCCGGTCGGCCAGTTCGAACGGGCCCCGTTTCCAGGCGTAGCCCAGGCGCATGGCGGCATCGACATCGGCGACCGAGTCCGCGATCTCCGGCACCAGCGCGGCGCTGTAGCCGATGACGTTGGAGAGCACCCGCCAGGCCCACTGCCCGCCGCGGTCCGGATGCTCGGCCAGGGCGCGCAGGTCCTTGGCTCCGGCCCGCGCGCTTTCCAGTTCCGACCGGCGCGACGGCGCATAGTCGCCGCTCTCAAGGCTTATCGATTCTTTTACCCGGCCGCCGCCCTCCCGGTTGAGCCGATAGAAGCCGCCCTTGCCCTTGCGGCCGGTGTAGCCCGTCTCGATCATGCGCCGGACAAGATCGTGCTCGCGGAAATCCCGGACATAGGGATCGTCCGGCGGCAGGCTCGCCATCATGCTGGCCGCGACCTGCGGCATGAGATCGATGCCGACCAGGTCCATGAGGCCGAAGATGCCGGTCTTGGGCACGCCCATCGGCCGGCCGCCGACGGCGTCGGCCTCTTCCACCGTCAGCCCGATATCCAGCGCGCCGTTGATCGCGCTCTGGATCCAGTAGCCGCCGATCCGGTTGGCGATGAAGCCGGGCGTATCGTTGCAGGCGATAACGGTCTTGCCGAGCCGGACATCGCAGAAGCGGCGCACCGCCTCGACCGCCGCCGGGTCGGTGCGCGCATCGGAGACGATCTCCAGCAGGCGCATATAGCGCGGCGGGTTGAAGAAATGGGTGATGAAGAAATTCGCCGCGAAATCCTCGTCCATGCCGTCCAGAAGCCGGACCAGCGGGATGGTCGACGTGTTCGACGTGACGGCCGCACCGGGCTTTTTGTATAAGATTATTTTATTGTATACAGTATTCTTTACGACCGAATCTTCTAGAACCGCCTCGACGATCCAGTCGCAATCGCCCAGTTTCTCCAGATCGTCCTCCAGATTGGCCGGCTCGATCAGCCGCGCATTGCGCTTGTGCATGAAGGGCGCCGGGTCCTGCTTGAGCAGGCGCGCTATCGCGCCCTCGGCCAGCGCGTTCCGGTTCTCCGCGCCCTCGGGCACGATATCCATCAACACCACCGGCACGCCGGCGTTGGCGACCTGGGCGGCAATCCCGCTGCCCATCACCCCCGACCCGATGACGGCGACTTTCTTGATATCCATCCGTTCCTGCCCTTTCCCGACTGCCGGGGTGCACCCGCCCTTCGATACGCCGCTTCGCGGCACCTCAGGGTGAGGGTGAGGATAATGCTGAACCAACCCTCATCCCGAGTAGGCCCCGCAGGGGCCGTATCGAGGGGCCGTATCGAGGGGCCGCTTCACCCGGCCGCTTCCAGGACCGTGGCGATGCCCTGGCCGCCGCCGATGCACATAGCGGCGACGGCGAACCGGCCGCCATCGCGTTTCAGGACCGAGGCCGCCTTGCCGGTTATCCGCGCGCCCGACGCGCCGAGCGGATGGCCGATGGCGATGGCGCCGCCGTCCCGGTTCACCCGCTCGGGATCGAGGCCGAGTTCGTGGATGCAGGCCAGCGCCTGGGACGCGAAGGCTTCGTTCAGTTCGAACACATCGATATCGGCAGTATTGAGCCCGGCCCGGTCGAGCGCCTTGCGCGTCGCCTCGACCGGCCCCATGCCCATGATCTCCGGCTCCAGCCCGGTGGTGGCGATCGCCCGGATGCGCGCCAGCTTGGCGAGGCCGTTCCGGTCGGCATAATCCTCGGTGCAGATCAGAGTCGCCGAGGCCCCGTCGGTGAGCGGCGAGGAGGTGCCGGCGGTGACCGTGCCGTCCTTCAGGAAGGCCGGCTTGAGGCCGTCCAGGGCCTCGACCGAGGTGTCCGGCCGGATGCCGCCGTCCTCGCTCACGGTGTCCTTATCCGGCGTTTCGACCGGCACGATCTCGTCGGCGAAGCGGCCGTCGGCGCGCGCCTGCGCCGCCTTGCGGTGGGACGCGACGGCGAATTCCTGCTGGCGCTCCCGGGTGACCTGGTAGCGCTCGGCCACGGTCTCCGCGGTCTGGCCCATGGAATGGTAGGTCTCCGGCCAGCGCGCCATCAGCCCCGGATTGGGCGCCGGGTTGAAGCCGCCCATCGGCACCCGGGTCATGCTCTCGACCCCGGCGGCGACATAGGCCTCGCCGGCGCCGAGGCTGAGCATCCCGGCGGCGTTGTGGATCGCCTGCATGGACGAGCCGCACCACTTGTTGACGGTCGTGCCCGCGGTCGCGACCGGCAGGCCGGCCAGGAACACGGCGTAGCGGCCCATGTTCATACCCTGCTCGCCCTCCGGCATGGCGTTGCCGAGAATCACGTCCTCGATATCGGCCGGATCGACGCCGCTCTCCCCGACCAGTGCGCGGATCGCGGCGGCGGCGAGCTCGTCGGGCCGGATTTTGGCGAGCGCGCCTTTGGTGGCGAAGTGGAAGGGCGAGCGTTTGTAGCCGGCGATTACGATGCGTGTTTCCATGGCTCCGGGTGTTCTCTTGCGGCGCCGGGCGAACCGGCGGCGGAGGTTTCGTTCGGGTCGAGCAGGGCGACGGTGTCGCGGCAGGCCCGGCGCAGCACCGCCGGGTCCTTGGTCACTTCCATGAGCAGGACGGCGCCCTGGGCGCGGGCGATGGCGTCCTCGGCCAGTTCGCCGGCCCGGGCAGCGCCGTAGCGGCCTTCGAGCACGGCGGTGAGCGCGGCCTTCCAGTCATCGAAATAGCGCTGCACCCGCGCGCGGAATTCGGGAATCGAATCGCCGACCTCCAGCGCCAGCGAGCCCATCAGGCAGCCGCCGTCGCGCCCGGCGAAATAGCGCTCGACCGCGTCGGCAAGATTGCGCAGCCGCTGCGGCGGCGGCACGGCCGGGTCGCCCGCCAGGCCGAAGATCTTCTGGCGCGAGTCGGCGATCACCCGGTCGAGCGCCGCCGCCGCGATGTCCTGCTTGCCGGCGAAATAATGGTAGACGCTGCCCTTCAACAGACCGCACGCCGCCGCGATCTCGGCCACCGAGGTATGGTGATAGCCCCGGGTCCGGAACAGCTCCAGCGCCGCATCGATCACAGCATCGCGGTCGGTCTTTCGGGTGGGCATGGGGTTGGGGAGTCGATTAGGAATGAGGAGTGGGTGTTGGCAGGCGTCTGATGCGGAAATTGTAGCTCTCAAGTACAGGCACAACGATGTCTACCAAACGTTCGTTTGTATAGATAGATCGAAAATTCCAATATTCAAGTTGCAGCCAAAAACTTAGTTTGAGCGCATTTTGGAGTAGACCGGGAAAAATAATGAGATTGTGACTATTCTTCCGCGGATTACTAATTCGACTCGCGCAATTTTGTCGGTCGAGTAACTAGCGATTGAGTGGCCATATCTTGCGCGATTTAAGGAAATTGTCGCTAACAGTATAGGTATAGAAAAATTCCCAAGTCCCGAAAAATGCATCGTGTTGATGTTTACAAACAGCACCGTAAGCTAGTTTCGAATAAATACCTGAGAGCCAACGAATAATGGTGAGCGAGTGGTAGCGAGACCACTTCTGCACAATTTCGGTCTGCCCGGTTCGAATTGATGCAGTCTCCAAATTGTCAATTTGCTCCCTTTCTTCTGAAAAGTGTTGCACAATAGTATACTTTGAAAGCATTGCATCTATAACTCTAGCGTTGTTCTCTATCCGCTCTTGCGCAGCTGTCCCAAAGTAACGTTGATTAAGAATTTCCTTCGCAACCTGATTCCACCATTTACTGAGTGGTTCATCCCGCGTCAAGTTCGGATCGCATATTGATGCGAAGTTCGCATATCGACCCCGCTGAGCGTCAGCAAAGGCGTCCAGATTCGTTACAATTGCCTTCGCCACAGAATCTTCAGGTTTCTGATAGTCTAGAGACAGAGAATGTGCAACGGAAACCCGCTCCGCCTTACGCATGAGCTTCACAATATTGTGTCCAAATTTCTTTACTAGATCTTGCGATGGCATTTGCCCTTGATTCTTGAGTGCATAGTCTACGATCAATACCAGCTTGCATAAGCGTTCGAGACCAACAGACAGGCCAAAAAATGCTGTGTAGTATACTCCTTTTTTGTCAGCATAGTTCGCTCGGCCTAGGGCCGTTGCTCCGGAACCTAAAAGTTGTTGAATCAGCATAGCCTCTTGACGTATCGAATGCCATTCTGGGATATCCCACGGGTCACCTCTTTCAGTCAACTAAACCTCCCTAGTTCAGAAGTGTAAATTAAAATGTACATACCAGATAACGCATAGATTGTTATTATTTTTCCTATCGTATCCTGAGTTATTCATAGTGTCTACCGAACATGGCTGCGATGCAACAACTGACATTCCCCCATTACGCCCCCACCACCTCCGTATGCTGCCTTAACAGCGCCGGGATGGTCTCCGCAGGCCTCCGCGCCAGGCCGCATTCGGTGGCGATGCCGAAATCCTGTACGACCTTCTCCGCGGCGGCGATGCGGCGGCGGGTGCCTTCGATGCCGCCGGTGGTGTGGACCAGGCCGAGATAGAGTTCGCAGCCCGGCTTGAGGCGCAGCCCGGCGAGCGGCGCGAAATAGGCGTCGTCGTCGCGCTCTTTCGGCACCGGCATGTGGATCCAGTCGATCGCGCGGCCGGCCTTCGCCGAGACGCCCGTCGCTACGGCGGCCAGGTGGCCGGCGTCGGCCGGCTCGCAGAAATGCTTGTGCCCGGAATCGCCGTAGCACAGATGGAGGCCGGCCTCGACGCCCGCCGGCACGAGATCGACGCAGCCGGCGAGCCGGCCGGTGATGCCGTCGAGCATGTCGTCGCCCAGGTGGCCGGGCATGACGCCTTCGAGCAGCGCGAACTCGACCGCGGCCTCCCACTGGATCGCCAGCTTCTCCGCCGGGACTGCGGCCACGATCCGGTCCAGCTCCCGCCCCATCGCTCGGCCGTAGGCCTGCTCGAACAGGGCGCGCGAGGGCGGCACGACATAGACGCTGGCGACCGAGAGCGGCGTCGGCAGGCCGACCTGGAAGCGCACGCCGGGCGGGATGACGCCTTCGCCGGTCAGCCGGTCGAACGTCGCGTAGGACTCGATGGCCGCGTCGGCGTAGCCGAGATCCGGCAGTTCGATGTCGTCGGCCGAGGCCACGCCCTCGACCAGTTCGTAAGGAGCCACCGGGACATAGACCGGGTCGACCTCGACGAGCCGGAACTGCGGGCTCCGGCCGATGCGCGCATGCTGCCACTTGATCCAGCTGTCGCGCTCGCCGACCTCGCCGTCGGGCAGGCGCCTGAGATGCGGCCCCAGATGCTCCGCCGCCGCGCGGAACATCTCCTCCGCGGCCGCAAACGGCGCGCTGCCGACGAGATGGACGGGCCTGCCCGTACCGGTGTTGCTCATGCGATTGTGTCCTTCCTGCGCCCCGGCCGCCTGCACGGCTGTTTGTGGCTGCACTACGGGGCTGACCGGTTGTACCGGCGGGCGCGTTATCGGGCAACGGCAGCAGCCGGCCCTTCGATACGCCGCTCCGATAGCCTTCGGTAAAAATAATTCCGTCGTTGCCGCCCCGGACGGAGCGCAGCGGAGATCCGGGGCCCAGGGGCCACGGGCCAAGGCCTTTCGGGTTGGCCCTTCGGCTTCGCTCAGGGCAGGCCCTGGGCCCCGGAACAAGTCCCATAAGCGCTAACTTGTTTCGCGGGCGGAACTTGAATGGCAGTGAGTCCTGCTTGCCACTGGTCCTCAGGCCCGACGAAGGGGAAGAAATTGTTGGAATCGGCCGGCGAACCGGCTCGTCGGCCACTGTTTTGGCCAATTGAGCGTCTCGAAACATGCCGCAGGCACCAAAGTTAGCGCTTATGGGAACAAGTCCGGGGCGGTAAAATTGGTTTTGGCCGTCGACGAACGAGTAACGTTTGCAGTTTTCACCGGCTTCCTCCCGCCGCCGCGCAGGCGGGCAGAGGCTCATTCGTCGATCACCTGCTCGCTTTTCCCGGCCTTGAAGAACGTCCACGGGACGAGCGCGTCGAGAATCCGTTCTAGCCGGCGCGGCCTGCCCAACCCGGTATCCGCTCCCCGAACTCCAGCAGCAGGTCCGCCACCGCGGCCGGGTGGGTGACCGGGGCCATGTGGCCGGCAGCCGGGATCGTCGCGAACTCGGCGTCTGGCAGGGCATCGGCGATGCGCCGGGCCATGTCGTGCGCCGCCGGGGTCGTGCGCTCGGCGCTCAGCACCTGCGCGGGACGGGCGAGCGCCGCGAACCGCCCCCGGCCGGTCCGGTCGGCCCAGGCCAGGTCGACGTCGGCCGCCATCTTCTCCGCCCGGGCGAAGAAGGGCAGCCGGGCCGCCGCCGGAATCGCGTCCCACGCGCCGGAGCCCTCCCAGTATTCGGTGAAGGCGCGCATCGCCGCGGCGGTGTCGCCGTCGGCTATCGCTTCCTGGAAGGCGGCGATCATGGCGCCGATCTCGTCCAGGCTGCGCCCGGCCGCCGGGTCGCCGTCCGCCAGGCCGGCGTGCAGGATGCCGACGATCACCGGCTCGATCAGGGTGAGTCCCGCCACCGTTTCGGGATGGCGCAATGCATGGTGCAGCGCCACCAGCGCGCCGAGCGAATGGCCGACCAGATGGACCGGCGCGCCGGCCAGCGCCGCCATTTCCCGGACCACGGCGACCTCTTCGTCGAGCGGCGGCGCAGCGGGGTCCGGCGCCGGGGTGCGGCCGTAGCCGCGCAGGTTGGGCATGAGCAGGCGACGCCGGCCGCCAAGCCGGTCCGCCACGCCGCGCCATTGCGAGGCGCCCGTGCCGGCGCTGTGCAGCAGAACGAGCGGTGGCCCGGCGCCCCGTTCGCGATGGTGGACGTGCAAGGTCAAGAGCCGCCCTGTCGATCCGTCAATTAGACCGAGCGTAGCGAGTGGAGAAATCCTTCCGGTACCGCGCTTCGAACCCGCCTCCGTGCAGGAAAGATATGGGATTTATATGCTTGACCATGCAGTGCCGGATTTCCCTCCGACGGCGAGAGGAAGCCGGTGGAAACTGCAAGGGCCGCTCGTTCGTCGATGTCCGAAAGACACCAACATTGCCGCCCCGGACCCCGATCCGGGGCCCAGAGCCACGAGGCGAGGCCCCTTCGACTTCGCTCAGGGCAGGCGTGCCGGGCGGCTCTGGTCCCCGGACTTCCGCTTCGCTCCATCCGGGGTGGCACTGAGGGGATCTTGCGGCCTCGGCAATTGGAGCGGCTGTGGGCTGCCAACGCATAGTCACAGATATAATCCCCAAAGATATCTCCGCTCCGCAGCCCTTCGGACTGCTCCGGTCGATATGACGAATGGGCGAGTTGCCTCGTGCAGCCGACATCTCTTTCACGGCTGCAAGCGCATCGTCCGGGTGCGCCAGGCTTTCAGGCTCTCGGCCCGCATGGGCAGACGGATATAGTCGCCACGCTGCCAGAGCGCCACCTGGTCGAGGGCGGTCGAGCTGTTGAACCAGCCGTCCTGGCCGCCGAGCAGCAGGAAGCGGTTGTCGTCCATGTCGGCCATGTCGGAGATATGCCGCGCCTGCTGGCCGTAGCGGGTGTTGTGACGCGCCTCGCTGGGGCTGTGGGCGGTCTTCATCAGCGTGTCGGACGAGCCGGCGGCGGGTCGGTCGCCGAAGCGGTAGCGGCTGCCGATCAGCGGCGCGAAGGACAGCGGATGGGCGAGGCTGAGCCGGTGCATGTCGCCCCAGGCCGCGAAATCGCCGAGGCGTGCCCCGGCGGCGTCGAAGGCCGCGCGCAACAAGCCCGCCGCCGCGCCGTCGTCGAGCGCCGCGAAATCCTCGATCAGCATGCGCTTGATGCGGGAAAAGCCGCTATAGGCCTCGGCATGGTCGGCGCCGACCTTGCGCTCGGCCAGCGCCTGCGAGAAATGCCGGTAGACCAGCTCGAAGGCCACCGGGCCGCGGTCCTCCGCCCGGTAGTGGCCGTCCCAGGCGCGCATCAGCGCCAGCGCCTTCGCCCCGCCGGGCGACAGGCTTTGCGCCAGCCCCAGGGCGTCGGCGCGCCGGACGATCGCGTTCCGGACGGCGACCGACGAGATCATGTAGACATCGAGCTGGATCGCCTTCATGTCGTCGACGCTGTTTTTCGCCTTCGCGGCCAGCATCTGCCCGATCCGGTCGATGCGGTCGTCGGCGGAGAAGAAGCGGCCGACCGGCACCGGCGCCTCGGCCGGCTTGTTGTTGGCCGACGCGACGTAGCCGATTGTCGGGTTATATGTTGACGGTAATTGCAGAACGTTCAGAAAACCCTTCCAGCGCCAGGTATCGTCCGCAGCGCTCAGGATGAAATCGGGCGGCAGCTTTTTCGGCCGGATCGGCAGGACGGTCGCCATCACCTGGCCGATATTCCCGTCCCGGTCGGCATAGATCATGTTCTGGGCCGAGACGGCGAAATTCGCGAACGCGCGCCGGAAATCCTCGAAATTCCGCGCCTTCATCACCTTGACCATCGCCGTGATCTCGTCGCCGCGCTCATGGCCGACCCAGCGCAGCGCCAGCGGCCCGCCCTGCCATTCGAGCGGCGGCGCATCGGAGATAACCGGGCCGAGCGACGATTCCCGGATCTGCACCGTCCGGTCGGGCCACCAGCGGACCTTGATTTCTTCTTCCCGGCTGCGGATGGCCGAAGGCGGCAGGCCGGAGATGTCGTAAAGGTCGCTCGACGCCGCGCGCATGTTGGTGCCGCCCCAGGCGATATCGGCGTTGCGGCCGACGGCGATGAAGGGCACGCCCGGGATCATCATGCCGACGGCGTGGAAGCCGGGCGACCTGACGCCGGCGAGAATCCACAGGTTCGGCATGGTGATGCCGAGATGGGGATCGTTGGCGATCAGCGCGCCGCCGGTTGCGCTGCGCCGGGCGGCGAGCGCCCAGGAATTGCTGCCTGAGCGGGCCGCAGTGCCGAGCAGGCGCTCCAGCCGGCCGGCCCGCGTACCGGCGCTGAAGCTGAGGGTGGAATCGCCGCCGACCTTTGCGAGCCGTTGCCAGAGCTGCGGCCAGTCCTCGCGTTGGCGCAGCTTGAGCAGGCGGAACCAGGCCAGCCAGTTGACATCGGTGCCGGCGATGCGCCCGACGGTCAGCACGTCGCGCGGCGTCCAGGGTTCGCGCTTGAGGCCGAACAGGTGAAACTCGTGGGGCAGGTCTTCGATCGTGCGCTGGTAGTGGTTCACGCCCTGGACAAACCGGTCTATCCACTTTCGGGTGTCGGCCGGCATTTCGGCCAGCGTCCGCTCGGCGCCACGGCCAAAATTGAGGATGCGCAGGGCATGGTCGATATCGACGGTGAGCGGCCCGGCCATCTCGGAAATCCGGCCCGCCGCGATGCGCCGCAGCACCTCCATCTGGCCGAGCCGCAGATGGGCGTGGACCAGGCCGAGCGCGAATGCGAGGTCCTCGTCGTGCTCGGCCGTGATGAAGGGGATCTGGTTCTCGTTCCAGTCGATGGCGACCGCCGCCTTGAGCGGCAGGCCGTCGGTCGGGAAGACGGCCAGCCTTTCTTCCAGGCTTGTCTTGTCCGGCAGGGGCCGGAGCAGCGAACACCCCATGAGCAGCAGGCTGAGAGCAAGTGCGGCAGTGCGGGCGGCGATCACGTCGGCCGATCCTTTCCGGGAAGTTGAATGCCGTTGGCCGGCGGAACCGCTAGGCCGCGGCCCGGTCGCCCGGTTCGGTAAACGCGAGCGCCGCCAGCAGGACGTCCGGCCCGGCGCCCGGCTTGTGCGCATTCTCCGACAGAGTGCGCCGCCAGGCCCGGCCGCCGGGCACGCCGTGAAACAGGCCGGTCATGTGGCGCAGGATGCGGTGCAGCGGCACGCCGGCGGCGAGTTCCCGCTCGATATAGGGCAGCATGGCAAGCGCGGCCTCGCGCCGGGTCCGGCACGGCGCCGGCGCACCGAACAGCCGGGCGTCGGCATCGGCGAGCGACCAGGGCGTGTGGTAGGCCGCGCGCCCGATCATCGCGCCGTCGAAGGTTTCGAGATGGGCCTCGGCCTCGTCGAGGGACGCGATGCCGCCGTTCAGGACGATCTCGAGGTCCGGGAAATCGGCCTTGAGGCGGGCCGCAACCCCGTAGCGCAGGGGCGGGATCTCCCGGTTCTGCTTCGGGGTGAGGCCGGTCAGGATCGCCGTGCGGGCATGGACGATGACCGTTCGGCAGCCGGCGTCGGCAATCGCGGCAACGAAATCCCGCAGGAATCCGTAGTCGTCGCGCCCGTCGATGCCGATCCGGCACTTGACCGTGACCGGCACTGTCACGGCGCGCCGCATCGCCCGTACGCAATCCGCGACCAGGCCCGGCTCCGCCATCAGGCAGACACCGAACCGGCCCGACTGCACCCTGTCGCTCGGGCAGCCGACATTCAGGTTGATCTCGTCATAGCCGCGCTCCGCCCCGATGCGCGCGCATTCGGCGAGCGCCGCCGGCTCGGACCCCCCGAGCTGCAGAGCGACAGGGTGCTCCGCCGGATCGAAGCGGAGCAGCCGGTCGCGGTCGCCGTGCAGGATCGCCCCGGTCGTCACCATCTCGGTATAGAGCAGCGCCCGCCGGGTGATCCGGCGCAGGAAAAAGCGGTCGAACCGGTCGGTGCAGTCCATCATCGGCGCCACCGACAGGCGCCGGTCGGGGCCCTCGCCCGGCCGCGCCGCACTCCCCTGCCGCGGTATGCTGGTCGCCATAGGAGCGAAGATGCCTATCGGCGGCAGCGGTTTCAAGGCGTTGGCGTACCCTACCCGCTTGACGTTTTGCCAATCCGCGCGCACGGATGACCGTCTCGAAACGGACTCCGGGAGCGGTCCTATGGCAAGCGGCGGCAATATCCTGCTGATCATGGCGGATGAGTTCGCGCGCCACGTCATGGGCTGCGCCGGCCATCCGCTCGTGCAGACGCCGAACCTGGACGGGCTGGCGCGCCGCGGCGTGCGCTTCACGCAGGCCTACACCAACAGCCCGATCTGCGTGCCGGCGCGCGCGGCGATGCATACCGGCCGCTACGTCCACGACATCCGCTGCTGGAGCAGCGCCCAGCCCTGGCGCGGCCGGCCGGAAAGCTGGGCGCACCGGCTGCGGCGGCACGGCTGCGACGCCGTCTCCGCCGGCAAGCTGCATTTCCGCCGGACGCAGGACGACAACGGCTTCGCGCCGGAGCTGCGGCCCATGCACGTCAAGGACGGCATCGGCTGGGCGCCCGGCCTGCTGCGCGATCCGTTGGGCGATTATCCGGCCGCTGCCGAACTGGCGGCG
>JGI24797J26694_1001126_pt1 | contig 15753 bp, 8 predicted proteins | sample PinacodermPK_FD_26694 | JGI IMG/M metagenome (IMG submission 26694) | reverse complement strand
AATTCCTGACGTGTTAAAGTCTGTTTTGAGGAAGAAGAAAAAGAGATCCAGGTGTTCACTTTAAATCGGAATCGCTGTTCATTTATTCTGGAATAAGCACCATTCTGGTAACTTTCCCGCAGCTTCTCTTCCGACAGTCTCTTCCCCTGCAAGCAGTAAAGTTCCACGTCGTCCGCAGTTTTCACGTTTAATCTTGGTATGCAGTCGCAATCGGGACGTATATTGATCAGGTATTTCCCTTCCGAGGGAATGAACAGATCCCCTGATCTTATTTCATTGTCGGGAAGATTGTCGTTCCCAACAAAACTCGTATTCTGTATCAGCGATCTTAGATCTTCCAGACTTACACCGGAGAACCCTGAATCAAGAATATGTTTTTCGAAAATATCCGTCCTGAAACGTCCCGACAGGTGATCGTTTATCAGATTCGCCAGAGACGAGCTTGGGTCCACCCCATCATCCTCATAAGACTTCCAGAAGACTTTGGGCCAGTCAGGACTTTTCGTATACATAGAACTGAAAAGTGCTCTTTTGGACTCGTAAAACTCCCTTTCCCAAGCTTTCAAAGCATAAACGGAAGCATTCCTTTCTATCCATTCTCCTATTGAATCGAAAATGTCATTTTTCTCCGCCAGCTTCGATTTACTCTTTATGAATATGAAGTTGCTCTCCGACTTTTCAGCGTCGTACAAATCTTCAGGTAGCTTGTCGGTAACATCAGAAGGATTTTCATTTGTAAAAATGAAAACCGGAATAAAATACTCTTTCGCTTTTTCAAGAAACCTGATGTTTTTCTCGATGCCGTCTTTCTCGAGCTCAGCAGAGCCGGACCGCCATAATTTCCAGTCAAGAAGCACGAAACTGGCCGACCGAAGCAAACTGTCTGAATAACCGTCCGGCGGAATTTTATGGGTTTTGTAGAAAGGCATTTCCCATTCATCTTCAATATTTTCAACGATTCGAAAAATTTTGTCCTCTTTCTTTTTATCGGTTTCCTCGAACTCATCATCAATAGCAACAGCTATTCCCGACATAAGAATTTTAAGATTCACTCAGACTCCTCCTTGATAAAACTTACAACGAAATTGGCACCGGACAATTTTCCCCTGCTACCTTCCGTCACGGATATGGTGTAATCGTGTCTTTGAAGCAGCTGGCGGGCTATGTAAAGACCGAGGCCTCTGCCTTCCCGACCTTTGCCGGAGTAAAAAGCTTCAAAGATATATGGCAAGTCATCTTTATCTATACCTGGACCATTATCGGAAAAAATAAGTTCTCCCTGAGATCCATTCAAAGTGACCAGTATTTCTTTCTCCGTGCTATCAACTGTATCAAACCAGTAAGAAGCGTTATCAAAAAGATTGATCAGCACCTGCATAACAACTCCTTCGTTGGTATCGGCTATAAGGGGAGAACCGGGAAAAACAACTTTCCGATAATGGATATCTTTTTTCTCCAGCAGGCTTTTGTATATTTGGAAAATCTTGTCCAGCACAGGTTCAATCCTTAGAGCTTTTTTTCTTCTTTTCGCCGATTTAAAGAGACTTTGAACATCCCGCATTGAATCGGTGACCTGAGAAAGGACCCCAACAAGCATGTCAGATCTCTGTCTGATTTCGTCGTCACCCGAGTTTTTTGATAACCTGCTGAGTTGTTTGGCGATATCATCGGCTCTGGCTATCATAAGCATAATATCGTGTGAAGCCATTTCCACCGACAATCCAACACCGGCCAAGTCCTCAGTTATCTCTGCTCGTTGGAGAAGGTAGCTTTTTTCTTTTTTATAATCTTTCTCTATTTCTCCGACTTTAAGTACAGATGGGTTATCCCCTTTCTCCTTGAAATCACTTTTTAAGTCAGACAGGCGTTTGGAAACAATTTCACTACGCGAAAGATCAACCACATTTCTGTCTTTTCCCTTCTGTTTGTAGCGTGAATAGTGGTACTGCTTGATGTAGGACAAAAAGGTCGGTATAAGAAATTTGAAATCTGAAACCGCGTCGCCCTTCTCTATAAGTCCTTCCCTGTTGGTTTTATCTCTGAGATCAGGATTGTCTTCCTGAGATATATCAATCCAGCCAACTATTTGATCATTGCTGAAAAAATTACCTGCCCTTCCGATGCCTCTTGTTACATCTATGTTCAGCCAGTCGTCATCAGGATCCCCATATGGATAAACCCGGACATTGTCCCTGTAAAGGTAAATCCTGTAGTCCTTGAGCATGTCTTTTTCGCTCTGTTTAAGTTCATATTTCTCTGATATACCTCGTGAAAAATCAAATATAAAAAAATGAAAACTGAAACTCCCGCACTGATAACTATCACCTGCCTTCCGCCTGTTCCGCCTAGGTTTAATTCCCCTTTCCTCTATCGACAGTCCGGACAATGTGGGCTGAATATATCCACTTACTTCGTCCTCGAATTCCCTCTTCCATATCCACAAGCCTTTTATTTTTGGATCTTCAAGACTTATCCTCTCTGTTTTGCCGTTTTTACCTTCATTGAATACAAATGCATTTTGTTCGGAATTGAATTCTCCCTGGATTTCCAATACAGCTTTATCTTCTACCAACCTTTTCAGATACTCCGCATTTTCATCCTCTACAGGCACAGGTTCCCCATTGCAAAATATCGATATTTTGAAATTATCGTCGACCTTACGATCGGTAATCCTCGAAACAGGATCTGTCAGACCGGACACGTCTCTACATAATTTGCCTATTATGTTTTGATTCCACTGCCCTTTAAGCTCGCATATTTCTATTACGGTTCCCCGAGACCCCGTTATCAGTTCTGGTGGGGCAACCTCTGAATAATCTATTTCAATTTCATCCAGAAAAATATCCTTTTGCTCATCATTTCTCGAAGTGAACTCATCATCAAATTCAGTAAAATCATATTTAAGTACCGACTCAAATTCTGACCCTTCAAACCGAGTTGTTATTGTTATTGATTTCCCCAATTTCAGAACTGAAAAGCGACCAATCCCTTTTTCACCCTGTATAACTCTTTTCTTTTCAGGCGTTTTTCTCTTTCCTTTCTCTTTTTCAATATATTTCTTCGGATCAGCTGGATTCATCCATGAATCTTTTATTTTTTCAGGATTCATTCCACATCCATCATCCTTTACCACTATGCTGGAACAGTCATTGATTGACATATCTTCGTTAAAGTTCTCAAAACGCACTTCAACCGAATCAGCATCTGCGTCATACGCGTTTTTAATCAGTTCCACAAGCGCGATCCTTTCGTTTTTTATCAACTGGTCGCCAAGCATAGTCAAAAGCCTCGCGTATGGACGAATGGATAACTTTTCCAAGCTCATTTCTTTCTTCCCGTAACAATAAATTCTTCGTTGTAGACCTTTCGCTTGGTTGAATCTCTGGTGAAGCGACCCCTTGAGTCTCTGTAGGGAGTCATGATCTTTGACGAAATTTTCCGAGTCATTTTTTTTATATCATGAAAACCGGTTTTCTCCATGCATTCGACCAAGTATCCGGCGTTGTCTATCTCGGTGTTTCTGTACTTAGTATTACCCATGACAAAAAGAACCATTCCATTGCTGTTTAGAATATCCTGACACTTGGTCACGGTTTTCTTGATATCTATAAAATATCTTGCAACGGAGGCCGCTTTGCGACTGTGTGTCTGAAGTAGTTTTCTGTAAGTTTTACTGCCGATTTCAGGAAGTCTCTCAATATCTGATCTTGAGGGAGTCCTAACACCATCCTGGTTGCCAATCATATTTTTTCTCAAATCACGATAGTCGCGAGCAAAACCGAGCCAAAGAAGTGATAACTGATGTATACTTGCGTAATCATAAGATATTACATAAGGAGGGCTTGTAACGATCAAGTCAGCCAAAGGTTTTTCTGGGCTTATTGAAAGAAAATTCCCTCTGACTATTCGAACTTTGTTGCATTGTGGGGGAAATATGTTCACTGCGTTTGCTTTTCTCATCAGCTTAAACTGATCTTCAAAGGATTCCATAACATCTCTGACAGGTTTATTCGGGTCAACCTGAGCTTTAATGGATTTTGTAAGCCATCTGGATGTCGGTTTGAGTATATTCGAGAAAGCACAGAGGAAAAATTTCCTGTATCGACTGCGATTAGATATTTCTAACTCGATCGCTTTCTTCAGTTTCAAAAGAGATTCAATGTTCTTTTCCTCAAACCAATATTTTATTCTGTCGTTTACTTTCTCATAATCCTTTTCAGTCATGCTTACAGAGTGAAAGCTGTCTTTAACAGCGGAAAAATACCTTTCGAGAACAACATCTCGGTAATGTGTGGTTTTAACCTGTGCAATCAGGGTAGCCACAGGATTTATATCGCAACCCCAGAAGTTCTTACCTTTCCTTTTCGCCTCCACCGCAGTCGTACCACAACCGCAAAAGATATCCGCAACAGTTTTAACTTCCACGCCGTTTTGCTCGGCATACTGCAAAGCTTTAGTGGTTATGAAAGCAGGGAATCTTGCCGGATAGCTATGAATTCTATGTATAGGATATTCCTTGGAATCTCCAAAATCCCATATTCTGTCCATTGTTCCTTCCTTCGAGAACCCTGTTTCTTATCTCTAATAGACTCATTATATAGTATAAATAGTTCTTTAGGGCAGAGTCTCCTGAAAGAATAATTTTTATTTGCTTGTTCGAAGATCAAGAAACTGTCAAATCTTAAGTAATAGAATTAGGATAAAAGTTGACTTCAGCAATTAGCAACTCAGACGTTAAACCTGAAGAACATCACGTCCCCGTCGCAGACTTCGTAATCCTTTCCCTCGAGCCTCATCTTTCCGGCTTCCCTGACCAGCTGCTCAGAACCTTCTCCCACGTAATCCTCGTAGGATATGGTCTCGGCTCTTATGAAACCCCTTTCGAAATCGGTGTGAATCAGCCCGGCGGCCCCAGGCGCCTTGGTTCCCCGACGGACCGTCCACGCCCTAACCTCTTTCGGCCCCGCGGTGAAATAGGTAAGAAGCCCGAGATTCGAGTACGCGCAGTTAACGAGCCTGTCAAGGCCGGAAGCAGAAAGCCCGAGTTCCTCGAGGAAAACCGCCTTCTCCTCACCCTCAAGCTCGGCTATCTCGGCCTCTATCCTGGCCGAAACAACGATGACCTCGTCTCCAGAGCGCTCCGCGTGCTCCCTTACCTTGCTTACCTCGGCATTTCTCCCGCCCCCCGAGGCTTCCTCTTCTGAGACGTTGCAGACGTAGATAACCGGCTTTTCGCTAAGGAGAAAAAGCTCCCTTACGGTGTCTCGGGTTCCTTCCTGGCGCGGGAAATCCCTCGCGCGCCGCCCGGTCTCTATAAACTCCCGAAGCGACCTCACCGTTTCAAGCTCCCTTATTACGTCCTTATCCCTGCCCTTGGCCTGGTTTGTGAGTCTTTCCTCCCTTTTCTCCACCGTCTCGAGATCCTTTAGGATAAGCTCGTCCTCGATAGTGCGGATGTCGCGGATGGCATCGATTCCCTCCTCGACGTGAATCACGTTTTCATCCTCAAAACATCTAACGACATGGAGTATTAGGTCAACCTCCCTTATGTGGGACAAGAAAGCGTTTCCCCTGCCCTTTCCCTCGGAAGCCCCCTTAACCAGTCCCGCGATGTCAACTATCTCCAGACTGGTGGGAACGGTCTTCTGGGGTTTTACTATGTTCGAGAGGGCATAAAGCCTCGGGTCCGGGACCCCGACAACTCCCACATTTGGATCTATGGTGCAGAAAGGGAAGTTGGAGGCCGCCGCGCCCGCGTTTGTAAGAGCGTTAAAGAGAGTTGACTTCCCGACATTTGGAAGTCCCACTATTCCGCATCGAAGTCCCATACGTTACGCTGCCTTTTGGAAAATGGGGTGGATGACCGGATTTGAACCGGCGACCTCTTGGGCCACAACCAAGTGCTCTAACCGGGCTGAGCTACACCCACCGCTGAAACCTTCATTGTTCTGTGGAGTAAAAACCGAATTTGCTAATATACCGGCAAGCTCGTTAACAGACAAATTGCCGAGAGAAAGTCGCCAAAAGTTCTACATCTGCTTTCGGCAACGCTGTATTGGCACCCTATTGTCACGCTTCCAGCCCGCACTTATCGCTCCGTGGAAAAATTTAACTAAACTTAGTATAGTACCAGTATGTCTACCGATGATTCCGCCTTGCAATCAGACGTCCGCTACGAACCCAGCGACAAGCCGCCAACGCTGCTGGTAGCCGGGCTAGGCTTACAACTTGCCATTCTCACAATATCGGGGATCGTCCTCACGCCGGTCATCGTGATCAAGGCGGCCGGCGGATCTGAGACTTACATGCTGTGGGCGGTATTCGCATCAGTCGTGATCAGCGGAATCAGCACGATATTGCAGGCCGTCAGAGTTGGTCGAATCGGCGCGGGATATGTCCTCCTGATGGGCACCTCCGGCGCATTCATCGCAATTTGCATTACTGCGATCGCGCAAGGCGGGCCCGCTATGTTGGCGACGCTCGTAATTATCTCGTCTTTGTTCCAGTTTGCCCTGGCGAGACGTCTTTCCCTGTTTCGCCGGATCATCACTCCCACAGTCGCGGGCACGGTAATCATGCTGATTTCCGTCACCGTGATGCCAATAATTTTCGATCTCCTGGATAACGTTCAGGAGGCCGCACATCCCCAGGCTGCCCCCCTAAGCGCACTTGTGACCGTACTTGTCATCATTGCCATCGCCATCAAGGCCACCGGTGTATTCCGACTCTGGGCACCCGTAGCAGGCATCATTGCAGGGTGCATTGTTGGCGGCTTTTTTGGAATTTACGACACGACGGGAATTTCCGAAGCTGCCTGGATCGGGTTTCCGCAAGGAGGCTGGCCCGGCTTCGATCTGAGCTTTGGACCGACGTTCTGGACGCTCCTGCCCGGGTTCATTTTTGTCACCGTGATTGGCGCAATCGAAACAATCGGCGACTCCGTAGCGATTCAGCGCATTTCGTGGCGACGGCCACGAGCCGTAGACTTCCGTTCTGTTCAGGGAGCTGTGGCCGCCGATGGGGTGGGCAACCTGCTATCCGGGTGCGCCGGCACGGTTCCAAACACGACGTACTCATCGAGCGTATCGGTAACGGAACTTACCGGAGTGGGGGCCCGGGGAGTCGGGATTGCTGCGGGCACCCTCTTTCTCATCCTGGCATGCTTCCCCAAGGCGCTCAGCGTAATTCTCGCAATTCCGAATCCGGTGGCCGCGGGGTATCTGGCCATCCTGGTGGCCATGCTGTTTGTGGTTGGAATGAAGGTTGTCGTCCAGGACGGAATTGACTACCGCAAAGGCATGATTGCGGGAGTTTCATTCTGGGTAGGTGTCGGCTTTCAGAACGGCGTGATCTTCCCTGAGTATTTCGCGGAATTTGCCGGCGGCTTGTTGCAGAACGGCATGACAGCGGGTGGTCTCACCGCTCTGCTCNTGACGCTTTTTGTCGAAGTCACTGAACCTCGNCGNANACGCATAGAGCTTCCGTTCCACATTACGGCATTGCCGAAAATCCGGGAGTTTCTGCAATCGTTTGCTTCCCACAGCGGCTGGGGGGAGGCGATGGCTGACCGCCTTGACATTGCTAGTGAAGAAACCCTGCTCACGCTGCTCGAGCAGAAGACGGCACCAAGCCAGGAAGAGCCTTTGCGGCAACTGCACATTATTGCGCACAAGGAAGGCGACGAGGCTGTGCTTGAATTCATTGCATCAGCCACCGAAGAAAATCTCCAAGACCAGATCGCGCTGCTAGGCGAGCGGGCGACGGAAGTCCCGATTGAACAAGAGGTGTCTCTGCGACTGTTGCGACACATCGCCTCGTCGGTAAAACATCAGCAGTATCACGACACGGATATCCTCACGGTCCGAGTGAAGGCGCCAGCTTAAAAACCCCATCTCTGCTCGCCTGTCCGATTCCGCTCAAGGCTAAAAACCGCCGTTTTCCCCGCCGCCCGACGGGTCTCGTCACGGATATTTGATTTAATCGAGAACTTGTTTATACTAGCCAGTTTTTATTCAATCATAACAGCCATCCGAGGAGCGAAGAACCAATGGGCACCACACTGCACATAAGAGACAACATCGAGCAATCCTACGGGGACGTTTATACGCCGGAGGCGCTGGAGGCCCTTGAATTCATGGCCCGCTATAACGGCGAACAGAAGGCCCTTATGGAAAAAAGGACCCAGAGAAGGAAAAGGCGCTACGAATCCAAGGAAAGAATAACCTTTCTTGATCCCGATTCTCTCATCCCGCGTACCGACATGAAGGTCCAGGACGCAAGGGACGGAAAATTCGAGGGGCCGGAGATTCCCCACGACCTCAGAAGACAGTGGATACAGGGAACGGGCCCGGCTGCAAAACCGAACTCCCCAGTTGAAAAAAGTATAAGGAACGTCGCTTACGCCCTTCTTTCAGGTGCCGACGGGTGGATGTTTGACGGAGAGGATGCCCTCGGGCAGATCTCGACCATGTCACTTGACAACCAGCGGAACCTCAAGCTCGCAATCGCGAGGGACGAGGTGTTCATGAAAACAGCTGAAGGAGTGGCCGGGGAGATAAACAGGTGGGGGCAGAGCTTTTTCGGACACGACATAATCGAGGACTGGGAAAAGCAGCTTGACTTCACCACTGTTATTTTCCGGGCGAGGGGGCTTCACCTGGATGACCGCCACATACGCGATGCTGACGGCGTAGCGCTTTCGGCTTCCGTGGTAGACATGACGCTTTTTGTCGTTAACAACTACAGGGAGCTTGCCAAGAGGAACTCATCCATAGTCCTTTACCTGCCGAAGATCCAGACCGCCGAGGAAGCCGCGCTCTGGAACGAGATGCTAAGCGCCCTTGAGGGCCACATCGGGCTTCCCGAAGGCACGATAAAGGTGTACGTGCTTATAGAGCAGCTTGAGGAGACGTTTCAGCTCATGGAGATAAGGGCAGTTTTGGGCAAGCACTTCGCCGGGTTTAACACCGGCAGGTGGGATTACATAAACAGCGTCTCTGACGCCATGGCGTGGGATGTGGATTTCGTTAACCCGAACATAGAGTCTATTACCATGACCTATGGATACATGAGAAACTACGAAGACCGCGTGAGAAGAGCCGTTAACACGCCTGATATAAACGGAAATTTCGCGCTCTGGCAGGGAGGCATGGAACCGAACATACCGGTGGGATCGAAGGAAGGGGTCGAGAGCAGCATGGAGAAGGCCTACGCCGGGGCCGTAAGGGAGCAGCAGGAAGGCGCAAGCGGCAAGTGGGTCGCCCACTGGAAGATGGTCCACATAATAAGACCCGTCTGGGAGAAAGTCGGCGAGGAGAACCAGCTCGGAAGAGAGTTCCCTCCCCTTACCTATACACAAGAGGACGCAGACGGCCTCACACTTCTTGAGCCCGCCCCGAGAACCATAAGGGGGGCGCGCAACCTGCTCAGCGTCGGACTTCAGTACGGAAATGCGTTCGGCCAGGGATTCCAGGCCGCGGCGCTTAAGCCTGCCGACTTTTTCGGAAACGACGACATCCTCTACCTGATGGAAGACGCCGCAACCGGAGAGATAAGGCTAAGCATACTCTGGGAGTGGATCCACAAGGGAGCGGATCTCACCGAGGACGACCCCGAGACCGGGCTTAAGGCCGGGGACACGTTCACCGTCGAGGTTTTCGAGAGGCTTCTTGAGGAAGAGTACGAAAAGCTCCAAACGGCAAGCGACAGGGACGTCCACGACATCTCAAAACCCACCACCCTTCCGATAGCGAAGCAGATAGTGAGAGCCTACGTGCTTGACGACGTCAAGGTGCCGTGGTACATAGACCTGCTCAACATAAACCTGAACAACCACGACCACGACTTAGCCTCGCAGAGAATCGAACTCTACATGACGGAGTTTGCGGGCAATGACAGGAGAATCACCGAGAACCTGGATTTCGTAATCTAGGTTCCAGAAGAACAACCATTTTTATTTTCAGGAGAACATACCCATGAGCCAGTTAGAAGCTGAGATAAGAAAGACGAAAAGGTATTTCTCGAGCGCGCGCTTCAGGGAAATAACCCGTCTTTACTCACCCCGCCAGGTGGTGGAGCAGAGAGGAACCATAAGAAGGGATTATTCGATTGCGAAAAACGCGGCGGAGGCGTTCTACAAGAGACTCCGCGAGCTTTTCGCCGAGCGAAAACAGATAACGTCCTTCGGCCCCTATTCGCCAGGCCAGGCGGTCATGATGAAAAGAAAGGGGATAGAGGGGATATATCTCGGCGGATGGGCCACGTCGGCAAAGGGATCGATCGGCGAGGACCAGGGAGCCGATCTCGCGAGCTATCCGCTTAGCCAGGTGCCGGACGAGGCGGCCCCCATAGTGAGGGCGCTTCTCGCCGCGGACAAGAACCAGAGATACAACCGCGCAAGGATGACCGAGAAGGAAAGGAAGCAGACGCCTGAGATCGACTACAGCCCATTCATAATCGCCGACGCGGACACTGGGCACGGCGGCGACGCCCACGTGAGAAACCTTGTCCGAAGGTTCGTCGAGGCGGGAGTTACCGGCTATCACATAGAAGACCAGAAGCCCGGAACCAAGAAATGCGGTCACCAGGGGGGGAAGGTTCTCGTGCCCTCTGACGAGCAGATAAAGAGGCTAAACGCCGCCCGGTTCCAGCTGGATATAATGGAAGTGCCGGGGATAATAGTTTCAAGGACCGATGCCGAAGCCGCCAACCTTCTTGACGGAAACGGGGACGAGCGGGACCAGCCGTTTCTCCTGGGAGCAACCAAGCTCAACATCCCCAGTTACAAAAACGCCTACCTCACAATTCTAAAAAAGATCCACGAAAAAGGCGTAAAGGAGATAAACGGCCACAAGCTCTACAAGATAAGCAACGAGACCTACGCGGAAACGGACAAGTGGCTTGAGGAAACGGGCATAGCGTCGGTTATCGACGAAAACATAGAGAAGATGAAAGGGGACACCCAGGAGCTTGAGACCGCTTTCGATTCCGTAGTCACCAAGTTCGTCGAGATATGGGAAGAGGAATCCGGCTTGACCACCTTCGGCGAAACAATAGAAACGCTCATGCAGTTTAACATCGAACAGGGCATTGAGTTCGACATGACCATCGAGGAGTGGAGGGAGTTTGCCAAAACCGCGTCAACAAAAGACGCAATGGCAAAAGCCGATTCCTTGGGAATCGACTACATATGGGACCCAGAGATTTCAAGAACGCCCGAGGGGTACTCCCAGGTAAAAGGCGGGATTGAATACGCAATCGCCAAGTCCCTTGCCGTAGCGCCTTTTGCCGACCTGCTCTGGATGGAAACCAAGACGGCGGACNTTGAGGACGCAAGGCAGTTCGCAGATGCCATTCACGAGGTCTTTCCGAACAAGATGCTTGCCTACAACCTGTCTCCTTCCTTTAACTGGGACACGACGGGAATGACCGATGAGGAAATGAAAAAATTCCCAGAGGAGATAGGGAAGCTCGGCTTCGTGTTCGATTTCATAACCTACGGAGGCCACCAGATCGACGGCATGGCCGCCGAAGAGTTCGCAACGGCACTTATGGAAGACGGNATGCTCGCCCTGGCCCGCGTGCAGAGAAGACTGAGGCTCATAGATTCGCCTTACAAGACTCCGCAGTCCCANGTNGGAGGACCCCGCATGGACGGAGCACTCGTTGCAAGTTCCGGAAGAACCGCGACCACGAAGGCCATGGGCAAGGGTTCGACGCAGTTCCAGCACCTGGTCCAGACGGAGGTTTCCATCAAGTTGCTCGAAGAGTGGCTCGAGGCCTGGACAAAACACTACAAAATCGAAGACAGCTTCACCGCCGAACTTAAGCCCCACACTGTGGGAACTTTCGTGCTTGAGTTGAACATCATAAACGGCAACGGCGATAAGGTGGGGGATATCATATTCGAGATACTGCAGGACAGAAAGGGAGAGAAGATACTGACTGTAAGGGACGAGAACAATTTTGATCCCTCGCTTCGCCAGAAACGCCTCGCGACCTTGCTTCACCTGTTCCTGATTCACCGCTACAGGACGGATTTCGTGCACTACGTAAGCCCCACGGAAGACAACCTCATGCAGACAAAGGGGATGATGAGACTCGGGATTTACGAATCGGTTAACACCGAAGTCGGTCATATAATAGTGACCAAGGTAAACGTCGATTACGTAAAAGAGCTGCTGAGCCCCGACCGCAGGGAGTTGAAAAGGCTTATCGCGAAAAAAACCGGCAGACGCAAAAAGAAGTAACAGAGTGCCGGATTGAAAAGATCCTGTTTTTTGGCGCGACCAGGGCGAGAAGTGTCGCTTTTCGCCTTGGGCACGGTTTTTTGTCTGGTTCTTCTGCGAGATATCACTTGCTGATCAAGTTTCACTTCCCGATGACTGCTCTCCCATAGGAGTTATGGCAACCATACCCACAAAGCGGGCGAATGGATGGCTTCCTCCCGCTACGGCTTTATGAGAATGGAAAAACATCGACGGCCCATAGATTAAAAGCGATTACATGGCTTCACAACCGGCTGACAGCGTTCAATTTAATCAGTTTTGTCCATACGAATTTGAACCACGCGTGGCAAAAGTTATAATTGCTTTTGTTAACTGAAGTTCCATCCGTCTTATGCGGGGCGCTTCATGACTGCGAGCGAGAATCAAAGAGCATTTTCGCTCACGTTAAACGGCGTAATCAGATTATAGAGACAAAACGCAAAGTCAGTATACTTTGGCAAACAGAAAATGATCAGAGCAACGGAAATAGAACCGCGAGATGGCTACCGTATATGGCTTTCTTACTCGGACGGCACGGCTGGGGAAATCAATCTATCTCACTTGGCAGGGCACGGCGTGTTCAAAGCTTGGAATGATCGTAAATGTTTCGAGATGGTGCGTATAACCCCATACGGAGCAATAGCTTGGGGAGATGATATTGAGCTCTGTCCAGACGCCCTCTACATGCGACTGACCGGAAAATCAATTGCGGAGATGGCGAACACGGACGCTTCTTTTGCAAATGCCTGAACTCTGCCGTTTTTACGGAATCATCATACGCATGTATTTTGATGACCACGCACCTCCTCACTTCCACGCGTTTTACGGAGAATATCAAGCACTGATGAATATTGAAACCTTGGCAGTATTGCGCGGACACCTTCCTCCGCGCGCTCATGGGCTAGTTGTTGAATGGGCATCTCTCCAGCAAGAGGAACTGCGGAAAGCTTGGAACAAAGTAAAGCGGATGGAAACACCTGATAAAATCGCTTCTTTAGAATAACCGCGTAAAGCGGGACATCGCTAAAACAGTAGCTCCGCAAACATTTGTTTCGCTACGGAAAGCTGGAAAACAAGCTGCTGACTCTATTCCGAGCCCAGAAAAGCCGCAGAAATAAAAAACCGCAGAACATATTTTTTATAGTAATCGATACCGAAAACTGTATTCTAATCCGAACTTCATAGGGTAAAAAAGCCTAAATTCCTTCATAACCACCTGTCACGATTGAGTTTTCCGGGAACGACAGTGGTTTTTGTCTGCATATTTGTTTCCATGTATTATTCACATCTCCGTTTGCGGAAGAATCCCTGCTTTCCCCTTGACTACAGCATTACTGCTCTGTACACTCTTATACAGGTTGTTTCCATGTAACTAACCGGAGGTGACAATGTCTTACCACGTAGATGTAATACCCAACAGAAAAAGTCCTCCCGCCATCCTCTTTCGCAGAGCTTGGCGGGAAGGAAAGAAGATTCGCAGAGAAACCATATCCAATCTCACGGGCATGCCCGCTTATATCATTGACGGCATAAGGGCCATGTTAAAAGGCGGAGTCGTATACAAGGACATAAAGGAAGCGTTTCCCATAAAGCGTTCCCTTCCCCACGGACACGTGGCTGCGGTTTACGGCACGGCGAAGAAACTCGGTCTCGACCGCGTGCTGCACAGAAAGGGTTCCAGGGTTCGCGACATAGCGCTTGGAGCCATAGTAGCGCGGGTGCTTTCCCCGGGTTCTAAGCTTGCCGTTTCCCGCGCGCTGTCTGGGGAGACGGCCACTACGAGTCTTGGAACCGTAATGGGACTTGGAGAGGTTACGGGGAACGAGGTTCTGTCCATGCTTGACTGGCTTATGGAGAGAAAGGGGTGGATAGAGAGAAGTCTCGCTAAGCGTCATCTCTCGGGAGGGACCATGGTTCTCTACGACGTCACCTCAAGCTACTTCGAGGGGGACACCTGTTCCCTCGCGATGTTCGGTCACAGCAGAGACAAGAAGAAGGGGAACAAGCAGATAGTGTTCGGACTTCTGTGCTCGAAGGAAGGCTGTCCGGTGGCCGTGGAGGTGTTTCCGGGAAACACCGCCGACCCCATGACGGTGGAAACACAGGTAAAGAAGATAAAGGAGCGTTTCGGCATAGAGAAGGTGGCTCTTGTGGGGGACAGGGGGATGATAACCACGGCGAGGATAAGAGAAGAGCTCTCACCCTGTGGGCTTGAGTGGATATCGGCCCTTAAGACAAGAGACATACGCAACCTTGTAAAGAAACCGAAGAAGGGAGAACCCGCTTTGAATCCTGAAGAAGTACGGGAAGACAAGGTGGGGGAGATAAAGAGCGATCTGTATCCGGGGGAGAGGCTGATGGTGTGTCTTAATCCCCGGCTGAGGGAAGAGAGAAGAAGGAAGAGAGAGGATCTTCTTTCGGCCACAGAGGGGATTCTTGAGAATATAGCAAGACTGGTGAGCGGCGGTTCATTGAGAGGAGCTGAGAAGATAAACAGGAGGGTGGGAAGGGATGCCGACAGAAAGAAAGTTGAGAAGCATTTTGAGATTACTGTCACGGACAGTGATATGAGCTGGAGGAGAAAGGAGGGAAAGATAAGGGCTGAGGCCGCTTTAGATGGCATATACATAGTGAGGACCAGTCTTGGCAGCTGTGATATCGGAGCTGAGGAGGCGGTTTCGGCCTACAAGAGTCTCTCAAGGGTGGAGAGGGCGTTTCGGTCGATCAAGACCACGTCGCTTCGGGTGCGTCCCATATACGTGTACAGCGAGAATCACGTGAGGGGGCATGTGTTTCTGTGCGTGCTCACTTATTATCTTGAGTGGCACCTGAGGCGGGGGCTTGCCCCTCTTATGTTCGAGGATGACGACAGGGAAGGGGCGGAAAAGAAACGGAGCACTCCCGTAGAGAAAGCAGAGGTATCGGACAGCGCGAAGAGGAAAAGCCGGACGAAGAAGACAGAAGAGGGTTTCTGCGTTCACAGTTTCAGGACTCTCATGGAAGACCTCGCCACCTTGAGTCTTAATGAAGTGACTTTACCTGGAAGTCCTGAGCATCGGTTCCCCATGATTACGGAACCTACGCTGTTGCAGAGCAGGGCGTTTGAGTTGCTTGACGTGGAACCGGGAAGATTTGTTGCCAGTAAACTGACAGGTTGATTTTACGAATCCCCCCGTTACTATTGGTTAATGTGCGGTTTTACTAAATGAAGTTCGGTTTAAGGCATCTGGCCGGGTGTTACGTCTTCTAAATCCGGAATGCTGAAAATCCGTCTGGTGCGCCCGCCCGTAGCATCGTATGTGTAGACGGAATAGCACCCCGCTCCTATGTCTCCGTTTTCATCGAAATCTATCGGCCCTGAAACTCCTTCGTAATTAATGTCGTCGTTGGCCGCGGTCTCATCAGTAATAGCGGCGGCGCATTCTGCGTAGCTTAAGCACCGGTTTCCTTCTCCCGTAACATTCGCCATTTCGGAGACATATTCGGA
>JGI24797J26694_1000993_pt1 | contig 17081 bp, 15 predicted proteins | sample PinacodermPK_FD_26694 | JGI IMG/M metagenome (IMG submission 26694) | reverse complement strand
CGGCGCGCCGGCCTACCGGCGCCAGTACCGGGTGCGGGCGCCCGGCGGCGTGAGGATGGTCATGCGCTCCGACCGGCGGCAGTTCCTGCCCTACGGGCTCGACGGCGGCTGTCCGGGCACGCCGTCCTGGAACATCGTCAATCCGGGCCCCGACCAGCAAACCGTGCCGGTCATGCCGATGGAGGCGATCCATCTGGCAGAGGGAGAGGTCTTCTGTCATATCGGCGCCGGCGGCGCGGGGCAGGGCGACCCGCTGGAGCGCGATCCGGCGCTGGTCGCCGCCGATGTCGCGGAGGAACGGATAACCGCGGACTATGCCGCGGCGGTCTACGGCGTCGTGCTCGACGGGGCCGGCGCGGCCGATCTGCAGGCCACGGCACAAGCGCGGGCGGTGCTGCGCGATGCGCGCGGCAACGGCGGCGGAACTGCGCCGGCCTATCTGCAGATGTTTCAGGACAGCCTCGGCCTGCCGGGTTTCCGGCTGGCGGGCGAACGGCGCATGGTTTACGCCGACGATGGAGGAGATCGGATCGATGCCGGGAAAACTGCTTGAGGAATTCGTCATTCCGGCCCGCCACGGACGCGGCTTCGTCGTCAAGAAAGGCCAGGTCTTCCGCATCGCGCAGGTCGAGGGCGGCCAGGTCGGCGACTGCGCCTTCTACAACGCCGACGATCCGAAGGAGACATTCCACTGCGGCCAGAGCTGGGCGATCAACGTGACCGCCGGCACCGGCACCAGCAAGGCCTTCAAGTATTTCTATTCCAAGCCGCCGCGCGAGAACGTCATGCTGACGGTGCTGGACGACACCTATCCCAACCACTGGGGCAACATGGGCGGGCGCTGCTCGACCCGGCTCTACGAAATCCGCGACAACCTTCCGCCGGGCAGCCATCGCTCGTGCCAGGAAAACCTGCGCGAAGCGGTCGAGCCGTTCGGCCTGACCGGCGACGACATTTTCGACGTGTTCAACGTCTTCATGAATGTCGACCTCTACACCGACGGGAGTTTCAAGATCCTGCCGACGGAGGCCGGACCCGACGACTATATCGAGCTGCGCGCCGAGATGGACGTCCTGGCCGCGGTGTCCGCCTGTCCGGCCGATACCTCGCCGACCAACAACTTCCGCTCCGCCCCGCTGGCCATCCGGATCTACGAGAGCTGAAGCCGGGGGCGGCGGATCGCGGGCCTCCGCCCGGCACCGCCGCCGGCGATCCCTGTTTCATCTTCGCTCGGACAGGGCGATTGCACCGCCGACGCCCGCCCGGCTGCGGACTGAAGCGGCATCGCGGTGCGGAATCCCTTCCAATAAAATCTTCTCTTCCGGAATTATATGACAGACTTAATTTTGGAATTTCTTCGACTAATTGTTATAGATCTTATAAATTTATCTTATCGTTATCCCGGAAAACCGCTCTCCGGTAGGTAATTTCTTGCGCGAGTATAATACATCCAGGACGGTCGGATGATTCGGTACGATCAGGACCACAGAGATCGGCCGTATCAAAATCAACCCGATACAATTCCAAAATGACGTATAGATGATAACTATCTGGAAAATATCGTATTTTCCGTCAACACCTACAAGATACCTGTCTAAACCGGTGTTTTTCAAACAGGAAACCATCTTGGCGAGGCTCGCAAAATCTGCGGCCGCCGTCCGGAACTTCACAGAAATTCTCTTCAAAGATTTTGAAATTATCGGGGATAATCCCTTGAACGGGAATTTCACTTACCCAAATGACATTCAATGAACAAGGAGGCGACAATGCTGAAGAAGTTTGCCGGAATTTTAACAGTTTCTGCGATTTGTGCCGCATCCGCGGCGCAGGCCCACCAGGTTCACTACGCGATGGCCGCGGCCGACGCGAAGCCCGTCATGCAGCCGATGCCGGTCAATGTCTTCACCGCCCTGGCCGGCGACGCCGGCAAGGCGCAGGCCGCGGCGCTCGCGAAATGCCGGAAGGCCGGGCAGCGCAACTGCACCGTGATCGGCCGCGGCACGCTCCCGCACAAGCACTGATCCGCGGCGGTAGCGCAGCCTTCCGACTTCTCGGCGACGGCTTCCTCCCGGCCGAAGCCGAGGACTTCGCCGCCGGCCAGAGGCCGCCCCGCAGGGGCAGCTTACCGGCCGGCGGCGATCCCGTTCACGATCATCCGGTCGATCTCGCTCCCGGAATAGCCGGTCTCCGCCAGCACGGCCCGCGTATCCTCGCCATAGCCGCGGGGCGGGAAGAAATCTTCCGGCTTGTCCGCCAGGTCGACGGCGCGCGGCTGGAGGCGCAGCGCCTGGCCTGTCGGCAGGACGGTCCGGGTCATTTTCGAGCGGACGGCCGGCATCTCGTGGACCTGCGGGATCGGGTTGATCGGCGTATTGGGGATCTGCGCCGCCGACAATTCCGCCGAGACGGTCTCCAGCGGCGCCTGCCCCGTGGCCGCGCCGATTTCCCGGTAGATCGCCTCGCGGTCCCGGTAGCGCGCTTCCGGCGTATCGCGCGCACCGTCTTTGGCGACGGGGACGAAGCGGTCGATCCCGGTCAGCCGGCGCCACTGGGCGTTGCTGCCGACGGCGATGTAGATATAGCCGTCGCTGGTCGGATAGACGCTGGTCGGGATGAACTTGCGGTGGGCGTTGCCCCAGCGGCCGATCTCTTCCGGGTCGCAATCGAGGTCGATCAGGGGCAGCAGGGTGATCAGCCAGGACGCCGCGGCCTGGAGCATCGAAACGTCGATCCGCCGGCCGCCGGCCCGGTCTGCGCCTTCGGCCAGCGCCAGCAGGACGTTGGCATAAATCTCGTCGCCGGCCTTGAGATCGACCACCGGCACGCCCATCAGGGTCGGCGGCCCGTCCTCGAATCCGGTCACCTCCATATAGCCGGACATGGCCTGGATGACGGGATCGTAGCCGGCGACCTTCGGATAGTCCGGCCCCATCGCGGAAATGCCGGCCCAGATCAGCCCGGGCTTGACCGCGCTCAGGGTTTCGTAGTCGATGCCGAGCTGTTCGTAGCGGCTGGGAATCGTGTTGCAGGTGAACACGTCGGCATCCAGCTCGCGGATCATCCGGTGCAGGGCGGCCTGGCCCTCCGCCGTCTTGAGGTTCAGCGCGACGCATTCCTTGCCGACATTCTGCGCCAGGAAATAGGAAAAGGGTTCGATGCCGGGCACCGGCCCGCCGATATAGCGGTTCGGGTCGCCGGGCTGGTCGCCGCCGCCAGTCGATTCGACCCGGATGACCCGCCAGCCGAGATGCACGAAGCGCATCGTCGCGTAAGGCATCGCCAGCGCCTGCTCCATGGCGATCAGGGTGCGTCTTTTCACTGTTTCCCTCCGCGGGTGTCTATTCCGAACGGCCCGGCCGGCCTCAGATGGTGATGGGTTCCTCGAACCGGCCGTAGACGTCGGCCAGGATATTCGTCATCTCGCCGACCGTCGCATAGGCTTTCACCGCTTCCATGATCGCCGGCATCGTGTTGGCGCCGGCAACAGCATCGGCGTGCAGCCGTTTCAGTGCGCGGTCGACGGCGTCCCGGCTGCGTTCGGCGCGCACCTGCTTCAGGCTGGCGAGCTGCATGTCGAGGTCTTCCCGCCGTTCCGGATGGAACTCGACGTCCGGCTTTTCCTCCGGCACCCGGTAGCAATTGACGCCGACCTTGCGGGCCTCGCCATTCTCGACCCGGCGATGGTGCTCGTAGGCCTGCTGCGAGACCCGGTCCTGGATCCGGCCGCTGGCGACGCCGGCGACGATACCGCCCTCGTCCTGCACGCGCTGCATCACAGCCTCGATCTTCTCTTCCATCCCGTCGGTCAGCGCTTCGACGAAATAGGAGCCGCCGAGCGGATCGACCGTGTCGCACAGGCCGAGCTCCTCGATCAGCAGCTGCATCGTGCGGATCGAGATCTGCTGCGCCTTGGGCGACGGGATCGTATAGGCCTCGTCGTAGCAGCACAGCGCGATCGTCTGGGCGCCGGACAGCACGGCGGAGAGCGCATAGTAGGCGCCCCGCATGATGTTGTTCTCAGGCTGGTCGATGGTCAGCCCGAATCCGCCGCCGCCGGCGATCATGCGCATCCACATGGTTTTCGGATTTTCCGCTCCATACTGTTCTTTCAGAATTTTCGCCCACATCCGGCGGCCGGCGCGGAACTTGGCGACTTCCTCGAACAGCTTGCCGAAGACGTTGAAGTTGAAGGAAAGCCGTCCGGCGAAATCGTCGATGGCGAGGCCGCGCTTCAGCGTCTCGTCGATATAGGCTTTGGCGATCTCGAAGGCGTAGCCCATTTCCTCGGCCGGGTCGCAGCCGGACTCGCGGATATGGTAGCCGCACACGCTGACCGGGCTGTAGTTCGGCGCATGGCGTGCGCAATATTCGATGGTGTCGCCGACCAGCTTGACCGACGGCTCGACCGGGAAGACCCAGGTGCCGCGGCCGACCATTTCCTTGAGGATGTCGTTCTGGGCCGTGCCGCGCAGGGTGGCGATGTCGTAGCCGCGCTTCTCGGCCATGGCGAGATACATGGCGATCATGATCGCCGCCGCGCCGTTGATCGTGAGCGATACGGTGATCTTGTCGAGATCGACGCCGTCGAAGGCGACCTCGAAGTCGCGCAGGCTGTCGATCGCCATGCCGACGCGGCCGACCTCGCCTTCGGCAACCGGATCGTCGCTGTCCAGCCCGCACTGGGAGGGCAGGTCGAAGGCGACGTTAAGGCCGGTGTTGCCGGTCTCGATCAGATAGTGGAAGCGCTCGTTGGTCGCCTGCGCGTTGCCGAATCCTGTATACTGGCGCATCGTCCAGGGCCGGCGGCGGTACATGTCGGCGTGGATGCCGCGGGTGAAGGGATATTCGCCGGGCCGTTCCTCGCCCGCCCCGTTGCCGCCGCCGCTTCCGTTGCCGCCGTTCAGGTCGGCCGCCGTGTAGACCGGCTTCACCTCGATGCCGGAATCGGCGAAGACCGGCTGCACGCCCCTTGGCAAATCGCTGTTGGGCAAATCCAATCCGCTTTCGGGTTCCGTGGCTAGTTTCTCGGCCATCTCGCTACATTCTCCTCGATATACCGGACGATGTCGTCGAGCCGGCTGCGCGAATTGAAGACGGCGTCGACGCCGATATCGGCGAGCGCCTCATGGTCCTTTTCCGGCACGTTGCCGCCGACCAGCCACATCCGCGTGCCGAGATCGTACTCGTCCCAAAGGTCCTTGAGCCGCCGGGCCAGCGGCAGGTGCGAGCCGGACAGGATCGACATGCCGATCACGTCGACATCCTCGTCCTTCGCCCGGCGGGCGATTTCTTCCGGGGTCTTGCGCAGGCCGGTATAGATCACGTCCATGCCGGCGTCCTTGAGCGCCCGGGCGACGACCTTGGCGCCGACGTCGTGGCCGTCCAGCCCCGGTTTGGAGACCAGCACCCTGATCGGTCTGCGCGTCATCCGGCGGAGACCTCCTTGGCGATGATCAGCTTCAGGATCTCACTGGTGCCGCCGCCGATCAGCAGGAAGCGCACGTCGCGCAGATAGCGCTGGGCGGGATATTCCATGGCAAAGCCGTAGGAGGCGAAGATGCGCGAGGCGTGTTCGCAGATGCGCGCCGCGGCCTCGGACGCGAACAGCTTGGCCATCGCCGCTTCCTTGTGGTGCGGCAGGCCGGCGTCGCACAGTTGCGCGGCGTGGATAACGAGGTGGCGGGCGGCTTCGAGGTCCGTCCCCATGTCGGCCAGGCGCATCTGGATGGCCTGGAAGCGGTTGATCGGCTTGCCGAACTGTTTGCGCTCGCCGGCATATTGCACGGCGTCGTCCAGCGCCGCCCGCGCGATCCCGATGCCCATGGCGCCGGTCATGATGCGGATGCGCGCGAGGATCTTGCGCAGATGCTGCTCGCCCTCGCCGACTTCGCAGAGCCGGTGGCTATCCGGCACGAAACAGTCGCTGAACGACAGTTCGGAGGTCGGCAGCGCCCGCACGCCCAGCTTCTCGATCGCCCGTCCGACCTGCAGACCTTCGAAGTCCCGCTCGACCAGGAAGATTGTGATGCGGTCTTCCTCGCCGGCCTTGGCGAAGACGGTGAAGAAATCGGCGATGGGCGCCGAGGTTACCCACATCTTCTGGCCGTTGAGCCGCCAGCCGCCGTCCGCTTTCGCCGCGCGCGTGTTCATGCCGTGCAGGTCGGAGCCGGCGTTGGGCTCGGTCATGCAGATGCCGCCGACCTTGTCGCCGTCGAGCGCCGGGATCAGCAGCCGCTCGACGATGTCCTTGTTGCCCAGTTCGTTGAGGAAATGGGTGCCCATCAGCGCCTGCATCGAGCAGGCGGCGGCGAGCGCCATCGAACCGCGGGACAGTTCCTCGACCGCCAGGCAGAAGGGCAGCAGGCCCAGTTCCAGCCCGCCGACCTCTTCCGGATAGCGCATGCGGAAAAAGCCGAGTTCGCCGATCTGGCGGAACAGGTCGCGCGGAAACGCGTGGGCTTCGTCGATCGCCTCGGCCTGGGGCAGGATTTGCTCGTCGCAGAAACGCGCGAAGGTCTCGCGGATGGCGGCAATCTCTTCCGGCAGCTCGATCATGCGGACTCTCCGCTACCTGCCGTTACTCCGCCGCGACGGCAGTGCGGGCCGCTCCCGCGCGCAGTGCAGCGGTCGCCTCGCGGTCGATCCGCAAGGCTGCCCGGTCGACGACCGCGTCGTAGTCGCGCGCCGCGGCGTCCGCCGTCACCTTGCCGTCCAGCAGGTCGCGGTCGATGGCGGCGAAGTCGCGTTCGTGCGGATCGCCGTAGCCGCCGGCGCCCGGTTGGCGCAGGCTGACGACATCGCCCTCGGCCAGCGTATCCAGCGCTTTGGAGCGCATGCGCTCTTCATTTGGCGTACCGGGATTGCGCACAATTGCGCCGGGCGCGCCGGGCCTGCCGCCAAACAGCCCCTGGGGCCGGAATTTCTGCCGGTCGGCGTAGCGCGCAAAGCTGACCGGCCCGGTGAGCAGGCGGATGTCGCGGCGCAGCGCAAGGCTGCCGCGGAACTTCCCGGCGCCGCCGGTGTCCGGCAGGAATTCGTAGCGGTCGATGCGGAACGGGAAGCGGCTCTCCACCGCTTCGACCGGCGTGTTCATGAAGCGCGGCAGGTGGCTGTCCTGGCCGTCGGCGCCGTCCTGGCGCGGCCGGCCGCCGTTGCCGCCGCCCTGGATGTCGATCATGATGAAAGTCTCGCCGGTTTTCGGATCGGTGCCGCCGAAGCCGCAGGTCGTGATCTGGCCGTGGCTGCCGGCAGTCACTCGCTCCGGCGCCGCCTGCGACAGGGCGAAGAAAGTGCCCTCGGCGATCTTCTGCGAGGCGTTCGTGCGCGCCGCGACAGCGCCCGGCGGCAGCGGATCGGCGATCGTGCCCTTCTTCGTCACCACCTCGACCGGCCGGTAGCAGCCGGAATTGGGCGGCGCGTGCGGATCGACCACCGCAATCATGACGTAGTAGATCGCGGCGTGGGTGTTCGCCATGGTCGAATTGGTGTTGCCCTCGGCCTGCGGGTCGCAGTCCGTGAGGTCGACGATGGCCCGGTCGCCGTCGATCGTGACTCTGAGCGCGATGCGGATCGGCGCGTCGTTGATGCCGTCGTCGTCGATGAAATCCTCGGCCTCGTATGTGCCGTCGGGCAGGGCCATCAGCCCCTGGCGCATGCGCCGTTCGGAATAGTCGAGCAGGTCGTCCCAGGCGGTCTGTACGACCGTCTTGCCGTAGCGGTCGAACAGGCGGATCAGCCGGTCCGTCCCGACCATCAGCGAACTGATCTGCGCCCGGATATCGCCCATCGTCTTGTCCGGCACGCGAATCTGGTTGCGGATGATGCCGACGATCTCGCGGTCCTCCACGCCCGCCTTCACGAGCTTCACCATCGGCAGGCGCAGCCCTTCCAGGTAGATCTCGCGGATGCCGCCCGCGACGCCGCCGGCCGCCACGCCGCCGAGGTCGGAATGGTGGGTGATGTTGCCGACGAAGCCGATCAACTCGCCGCGGTAGAAGGCGGGCGCGATGGCGTACAGGTCCATGATGTGCTGGCCGCCCTTGTAGGGATCGTTGGTAACGATAACGTCCCCGGGAGCCAGGTCCTCGGCCCGGAATTCCTTCACCAGTTCGCGCATGGTGATCTCGAAACCGGCGAGCAGGCTGGGCGTATGGTGGGCCTGGGCGACCGTCTGCCCCCTGGCGTCGGTCACGACGCAGGAAATGTCCTTGATCTCGGTGATGATGGTCGAGCGGCCGGTGCGCACCAGCGTGTAGCCCATCTCGTCGGCGATCTGCTCCGAGGCGTAGCGGATCACCTGCATGGTCACCAGATCGTTCATCGCCCTTTCCCTCAAGGCCCGCGCAGACCGACGATCAGGCCGAGATCGGCCGCGACTTCCGCGCGCCGGCCCGGCGGCACCAGGGTGGCCGAAGTCTCCTCCTCGATCACCGCGGGTCCGGGCACCATCATGCCATGGGCGAGCCTCGAGCGCTCGAAAATCGGCGTCTCGGTCCAGCCCGGTCCGTCGAAATAGACCGGGCGGCTGCCGCTCTGCGCCGCTTCCGGCGATTCGCCGCTTCCGGCGCTTTCCGGGAAATCGACGGGCGGATTGAGGCCTTCGGCGCTGAGGCGCAGGTTGACGATCTCGATCGGCTCGTCCTCGAAGAAGAAGGCATAGCGTTCGCGGTAGAGCGCGCCAAAATCCGCGACCAGGGCGGCGATGCCGGCCTCCGTCACCGTCCCGCGCTCGGGCAGGGGCAGCAGCAGTTCATAGGTCTGGCCCACGACCTTGAGGTCGGCGAGGCGGGTCAGCCGGATACGCTCGTCCGCGAAGCCCTGTTCGGCCAACAGGTCGCGGCCCTGTTTCTCCATCGCCCGGAAGGCCGCTTCCAGCGACGCGGTATCCGCCTGGGCGGCGACGATGCCGCCGGTCGCCGTCACATAGTCGTGGCGCATCTCGGTCGCCAGCAGGCCGACCGCCGAGAAGGTGCCCGGCATCGGCGGCACGATGGCTTCGGCCATCGACAGTTCCTCGGCCAGCGCCACCGCATGGGCGCCGCCGGCGCCGCCGAACGACACCAGCGAGAAATCGCGCACATCGATGCCCCGCTGGATCGTGACCGTGGCGATGCCGCGGGTCATGTTGGCGTTGACGACCCTGACCACGCCGAGCGCCGCCTCTTCCAGGCTCGCGCCCATTTTTTCCGCCAGGGCACTGACGGCGCGTTTCGCCGCGTCCCTGTCGAGGGCCATCCGGCCGGCGTTGAAATTGTCCGGGTTGAGCCGGCCGAGCGCCAGGTTGGCGTCGGTCACCGTCGCCTCGCTGCCGCCCCGGCCGTAGCAGGCCGGGCCGGGCACGGCGCCGGCCGACTGCGGCCCGACATTGAGCGCACCGCCCGGGTCGATCCAGGCGATGGAGCCGCCGCCGGCGCCGATGATGTGCAGGTCGATGATCGGAATCTTCACCGGCAGGCCCTGAAAATCGCCCTCGGTCGTCACCCTCGAACGGCCTTCCTCGATCAGCCCGATATCGAAGGACGTCCCGCCCATATCGACCGAGACCATGCGTTCGCGCGCGTGCCGCCGGCCGTACAGCGCCGCTGCCACGACGCCGCCGCAGGGGCCGGAGTTGACGGTCGTCACCGCCTTGCGCCGGGCCTGTGCGACGGAGGTGGAGCCGCCGTTGGCCTGGATGACGGAGAGCCGCGCGCGGCCCGCCGCTTCGGCGATCCGGGCTTCGAGATTGCCCAGATATTCGTCCATCACCGGGGTCAGGTAGGCGTTCATCACCGCCGTCGAGGCGCGCTCGTATTCCCGGTATTCCGGGCTCATCCGGTTGGAAACGCTGATCGGCACGCCGGGCAGGCGCTCGCCCAGGATTTCGGCGGCGCGGTCCTCGTGCGCCGGGTTCAGATGGGCGAACAGGAAACAGACGGCGACGGCCTCGACCTGCTGGCCGGCAAAGACCTCCGCCGCCACGGCGACGCTCGCTTCGTCCAGCGGCGTCACGATCCGGCCTTCGGCGTCAATGCGCTCGACGGCTTCCAGGCAGCGGTGGCGCGGCACCAGCGGCGGCGGCCGGTCGACGGTGAAATCGTACAGCCCCTCCATCGGCCGCTGGACCCGGCCGATCTCCAGCATGTCCCGGAAGCCCGCGGTCGTGAGGAAGCCGACCTTCGCGCCGCTGCGCTCGATCAGGGCATTGGTGCCGGTGGTCGAGCCGTGGACCACCTCCGCGATCCCGTCCAGGCCGATCCCCTCGGCCGCCGCGGCGGCCCGGATGCCGTCCATCACGCCGAGCGCGCGGTCGTGCGGCGTCGTCGGCACCTTGGCGGCGCTCAACCCGCGCCCGCGTTCGTCGGCAATCACGACATCGGTAAACGTGCCGCCGACATCCACGGCAAGGCGGTATCTGGGTCGCGCTTCGCCGGCAGCGCCGGTCGGCATGCTGCCGGCTAGATTCCCGGCAGCCATAGGACGATCGGCGGGAAGAAGATCATCAGCAGCATGACCATGGAATCGCAGCCCAGGAAGGGCAGGGCGGATTTGTAGATGTCCATCATCTTCGTGCCGGCCGGCGCGACGCCCTTCATGACGAACAACTGGAGTCCGAAGGGCGGCGAGGTGCTCGCCATCTGCATGTTGAGCAGCATGATCGCGCCGAACCAGATCACGGCCTGCTCCGGCGTCATGCCGAGGCCCGGCGCCAGCGCCTCGACGATCGGCAGGTAGATCGGCACGGTCAGGAACATGATCGAGAGCGGCTCCATGAAGGTGCCCATGACCAGCAGCACCAGCATCATCAGGACGATGATGACGAAGGGCGCGACCTGGACCGCCGTCGCCAGCTCGACCATGCCGCGCGAGGCGCCGGTAAAGGCGAGGATCTGGCCGAACGCCGTGGTGCCGGTGAGGATCATGAACATCATGACCGTCGTCCCCAGGGTCGAGCGGAGCGACTTCGTGACGACCTCCCAGCGCAAGCCCCGGTACAGCGCCGCCAGGACGAAGGTGCCGGCGGCGCCCAGGGCAGCCGATTCCGTCGGCGTCGCCACGCCGAGGAAGATCAGGCCGATCACGAGAAACACGATGGCGGCGAGCGGAAAGACGTAGATCAGCGTGTTGCCGATCTTGGGCAGCAGGGGCTGGGGCGGCACGTCGTAGGGCGGCGCCAGATGAGGCTGCAGGGTGCAGCGGATCACGATGTAGGAAGCATAGAACAGGCCCATGAGCAGGCCCGGCAGGATGATCGCGATCAGGAAATCGCCGACCGAGAAATCGCCGATGGCGGCGAGCAGGACGCCGAGCGCCGACGGCGGGATCATGATCGCCAGACCGCCGGAGCCGAGGATCGGCCCCAGCGTCATCGGCTTGCCGTAGCCGCGCTCTTCCATGTCCGGCACCAGGAGCTTGCCGAGCATCGCCGTGCCCGCCATGCCCGAGCCGGTCAGCGTGGCGAACATGGTGCCGCCGCCCACCGCCATCAGGCTGAGCCGGCCGGGCACCCGGCCGAACCAGGAATCCAGCACCTCCATCTGTTTCGAGGCGATGCCCGATCTGAACATCACTTCGCCCATCAGTATGAACAGGGGGACGGGCAGAATCGCGAAATGAGTGACGGATGCGCTGACCGACAGCACGAGCTGGTTGAAGCCGGCGAAGCCGTTCCAGAAAATGTAGACGCCGACGACGTTGATGGTGAGGAAGGCGAAGGCGACCGGCACGCCGATCGCCAGCAGCACGATCAGCGCGCCGAAGATGACCAGCAGGACGACCCACCACTCGGGGCCCATCTATCCGATTTCCGTTTCGTAGCCTGTCCGGTCGCTGCGCGCGCCGGTGGCGAATTCGATCGTGTGGCGCAGGAAGCGCAGGGCCAGGATCAGGGAGCCGGCCGGGATGCACAGCAGGACGATCCAGGACGGGAATTCCACGACCGTCGGGTTGTAGGCGCCGGTGACGTATTTCTCCCAGGTCGCCCCGACCCCCCAGATCAGCAGGATGAGCGTGATCCCGAGCCCGAGCAGGGACGAGACGACACCGAAGCGCTGCCGCCAGCGCTGGGAGAAGGCGTAGAGGAAAATATCGACGCGGACGTGATTGCCCTCGCGCAAGGCCCAGGCCGCGCCCAGGAAACAGATGTAGAGCAGCGCGTATTCGGACAGCTCGACGACCCAGACCAGCGGGTCGTTGAGAACGTAGCGCATGAAGACTTCGAGGCAGACCGCCAGCGTGATAGCGACCAACAGCAGGACGGCGCCGAACGACATCGCGTCTTCGATCCGGTCGAGGATGCGAAGCAGGCGTTGCATGGGGCGATCCATAAAATCCGGGGGCGGCGAGCGGCCGCCCCCGAAATTACACGTTCAGCGGCGACGCGCCTAGTTGCAGGCGAGCTTTTTCAGCTCCGCCACGCGCTTGGCGCCGACCTTCTCGGTCAGGCGCGCCCACTCGGTCTCGTAGGCGGCGTCGACATAAGCCTTGTTCTCGGCGTCCGAGAACTTGATCTTGGTGACGTTGCCCTTGAGGGACTCCCAGTCCTTCGCTTCCAGGCCCTGGTAGTATTTCACCATGCCCGGCTCGTAGGCGACCGAGATTTCCGTGATCTTCTTCTGCGCGTCGGCCGGCAGCTTCTTCCACTGGTCGAGATTCATGATCGCGCCCATGTTCGAGTTGCCGAAGAAGGGCAGGTCGATCACATACTTCGCCTTCTTGACCCAGCCGCGCTTGAGCACGCCGGCTGTCGGCCAGCCGAATCCGTCGACCACGCCGCGCTCCAGGGCCTGGTAGACGGCCGGCGAGTTCATCGTCACCGGCACCATGCCGAGCTTCTTCATCATCTTGTCGTAGAGCGAACCCGTGCGCATTTTCAGGCCCTTGAGATCGGCCAGCGACTTCGCGTTCTTGTTCATCCACAGATAGAAGTTGCCGTACTGGACCCGCGCCAGCAGCTTCAGGTTCAGCTTCGCCATCTGGGCGTCGAGATGGGCGAAATGGCCGTTGTTGCGCTCGGCCGGGATCGTGCATTTGGACAGCCAGCTCGACGCGGTTGAGGGCGCGCGGTCCTGGATGTCGGCGAACACGGCGAAGATGATGTCGATGACGCCGTTCTTGGCCGCATCCCACTGCTCGCGCCGGCCGATGACCTCCGGCCCGCCGATATAGTTGATCTTCAGGGTGCCCTTGAGGGCGGCGTTCACCTTGTTGACCCAGTCGTGGGACGATTTCATCACCGGATGCTTGTGCGGAATGAAGGCGATGGCGCGCATGCCGGTTTCGGCCATCGCAAGGGACGGGGCGGCGGCAATGGCCGCGGCGCCGATCAAAAGACTCAATTTACGCATTTCAGACTCCTCATATTTCCCGCCATTCCCGTCTCCTCCCAAAGGAATTCCGGGATTGCGCCGCGAAGCCTAGCCGACCGGTCGCGCAATTGCCAGCGCTTGAAGCGGGCAGCGCCCATGCGCGGCTACCTCGAACATGTGGACTGCTCACCCGAAAGCAGAGGGAGTGGGGCAAACTCCCGGCCGTTCCTCGGCCCGGTGCCGGGCCTGGCGCGGCCTGTGCCGCGGTCAGGGCGTCGCGTGGGTAATGAATCGTTCGGGGACGGGCTCGCCCCACTGGGACTGGAAGCCAATCTCCGCCGGCACGCGGCTGGCCGGATGGCTGTCGTTGAGGCGGTCGCTGTCGGTCCAGTGCTCGTGCACCCGGCCCCACGGGTCGCACCAGTAGTCGAAGACCTGGCTGCCGAGCACATGCCGCCCCAGGCCCCACATGTGGTCGTATTTTCCGCCCGCGTGCAGATGCGCGTTGCCCATCATCACGTCGTCGATGTCGTGGACCTCGAACGCCAGGTGGTTGAGCCCGGTCTTCGGCCCGTCGATGCACAGGAAGGTGTGGTGGTCGACATAGTCCGCGCCGCCGTCGACCCGGTTGAAGGTCGCGATGACCTTGTCCTCGTCGCCCTCGACATAGACTTCGTCCGACGGCACGAGGCCTAGGGTCTCGCGGTACCAGTTCGTACCGCCCCACAGGTCGGTGGTCATGACCACGGCGTGGCCGAGGCGCTTGACGTGGGACGGGCCGGCCTCGATGCGGGTCAGCTCGCCGACCCGCGCCAGACCGGCGCGCGCGGTGTTGATCTCGAAGCGCTTGACCGCGATTTCCGGGACCGGCTGCCGGCCCCAGACGACCTCGACCGCGCAGCCGTGCGGATCGGTCAGGCGAACGCGCCGCCCGCCGCCCGGATCGTCCATCTCCTCGACGGCCGAGGCGCCGTCCCGCGCCGCGAGGCGGTGCAGGTCGGCCTCGCGCCGCGCCGCGAAGCCAAGCCCGAGGAAGCGCGGCTCCTCGCCCAGATGGGTGACATGGATGAAGGGTGCCGGGTCCGTGCCGCGCATGTAGAGCCGGTCCGCGGTGCGCTCCGCCCGGACCATGCCGAAATCGGTCAGGAATTCCTCCGCCCGGTCCAGATCCGGCGATTGCAGCCGCGCAAAGGCGATATCCGAAACCCTGATCATGCGTGGCTCCCCCGGTTCGGCCGCCGCCGGGCGCGGCCGGCGCCCCGCTACGGACGATATGGCCGCGTCCCGCCGCGGGCAAGGGCGCGGCGTGAAGGGTTCCGGGTCCGGCCGGTCGGCGGCGTTCGGTCAGGGGCGGAGCGATTGCCTGCACTGCAATCGACGATTAAATATGCATAAAAAGCGCGACAGGAGACGCGACACATGGCGAGCATCACGATCAGGAACCTCGACGACGGGCTGAAGCGCCGCCTGCGCGTGCGCGCTGCCGAGAACGGCCGCTCTATGGAGGAGGAAGCGCGCGACATCCTGCGGCGCACCGTCGGCCAAGCCCCGCCGCCGAAGGATCTCGGCCGGGCCATCCACGCCCGCTTCGCCGCCCTCGGCGGCGTCGATCTCGAACTTCCCGAACGCGGCCCGATGCGCCCGCCGCCCGAATTCGGATGAGCCGGCGGCCATGATCGTTATCGATACGCACGTCGTAGGAAGCGCTTTGGAACTTGCTAACTAGCTAAAATATATAACTTTTTTGAACGTCTCCGCTGAGCCGATTCCAGCACCGTAAGCATCCAGAGAGCGATCCGGATCCGAAACCGCGCGTTGCGGTACGGACGCATGCGTCCGCATGACTCCATGCTGCCGGCAGGCGATCTCCCGGGTGCCGGGTTGCGAGGGAGGGCATCGGGGATGCCGTGTCCTGCGGTATCGCGATGACCACGAGGATTGCCCCGTCGGGCTTGCGACCGGACGCGCAACACTTGGGTACGGGTATGTAGTGCGGGCCGGTGACGGCGCCGTCGCGGGGGAGCGCGCGCATGGGGCCGAACGGCGGGCCAATGCAGGAGTTCCCCTAACCGTCGGCTTTGAAAACCCGGGCGGCTCCGCCTACGTTCGCTTGGCCCGCCCGCGTACGTCTCCCGGCACGGTCTCGCGTCGGCGGGACCGGGCCGGCGGCTCGGACGGTCGGGCACATCGGGCAATCGACGGGGCGAGCGACATGAGCGGCGATGAGGGCGGATTCTTCGACACCCGGCGCGCGGCGGCCTACCTCGGGCTCTCACCGCGCACGCTGGAGGGCTACCGCGTGAGCGGCGCGGGGCCGGCGTTCCACCGGTTCGGCAACCGGGTGCGCTATCTCCGCTCGGACCTCGATGTCTGGGCGGCGATGCGGCGCGCGACCACGACCGCGGAGGCAGACCGGCTGAGGGCGGCATGACGTCGAGGCGGTCGGGGAGACCTGCGTCGAAGCCAATGTTATGCCGCCGCGCTCCGAGTGGGCATTCCACTGCGTGAAGGTTTGGCCGGCGGCGTCTTCGGCTCGAGCTCGGCAGGGCCCGCGAGGTGGAACTCGACCCGCGCGCGGGGGATCGTGGCGCCGGTCCTGTTGGTGAGCGTGCCTCTGACTCGCTGGTTGGCCGCATCGTAGCGCAGGACGAGGCGGGCGCCGTTGCGCGCCATGTTCCAGGCCTCGGTCGGGTCGAGGCGCATGGAGGACTCCTCGCCGCCGCCCTCGCCGGTTTCTCGCCGCTTGCTGTGCGCGCGGCCGGTCCTTGATTGCCGGGTGTCCTCATTCCTCCCCCGGTTTGGCCATGCGGTATCCGTCGTGGCGCTCATCGAGTGAGTAGGATGCCTGCACCGACAACATTGCCAATTCCCGGGGCGATGACATCGTCGGTGCCGGCGTGGATCAGGTTTCAGACGGCACTACCCGCCGCGGTCGGGCGCGGTGTCGCGCACCGGTCGGCCGGGCGGCCCGCTGAAGTCGATCCAGGGCAAGCGGGCGAGGTCGCCCGCCCGCGCGGTCTTGCCGGTCCCGGCGCGTCGTCGCCCCATGCCTGCCGGGCATGAATCCCGCACGAACCGGCATTTTCATTTTGCATGCCGGCGCGCTAACGAGGGGTGGCGGAAAGGGAGGACGCGGTGCGCCCGGGCCGGCGCCCCGGCGGCGACTTGCGGCGCGGGATAAGGGTTTCCAATGGCCGTCATCGCAAAATCCAACTGGCCCCGGGCGGCCGCGATCCCACCTGACTCCGGAAGCGCATCCCCTGCGGACGCGCGCCCACAGGAATACAGGGGAACCGGGCGATGACCGCGCGAAGCGACGAGTGCCGGCATGCCGAGCGCGGGACCGAGACGGCATGAACCCGGACGTTGCCTTCGAGCGCTGCCTCGGGCTGCTGCACGAGGCCGCCCTCGACGACNCCCGCTGGCCCGCCGCCTCGGCCCTGATCGACGAGGCCTGCGGCGCCGGGGGCAATGCCCTGACGGTCGGCGAAGCGACCGGCGGCGAGCACCGCATTCACTTCTCCCGGCTGCTCTACCGCGGCGAGAGCCGGCAGGAGGTGGTGCGCGAGTATTTCGGCGTGCACTACCCCGGGGACGCGGGCATGCGTCGCCTGATGGACCGTCCCGAAGGCCGGCCGGTTCATCTCCCCGAGCTCTGGAGCGAGGACGAGCGCAGGACGTCGCCGGTGTACAACGAGGGATGGCGCCTGCTGGGCGCCCGGGACGGCCTGAACGCGCATTTCCGGGACCCGGACGGCCTGCGCCTGGTCTGGAGCCTGGCCGACCCGGTCGGCA
>JGI24797J26694_1000984_pt1 | contig 17214 bp, 19 predicted proteins | sample PinacodermPK_FD_26694 | JGI IMG/M metagenome (IMG submission 26694) | reverse complement strand
GCCGCCCCTTACTGCGGTTGCAGCCGGAACACGGCAATTGCAAGTTGTCCGGGTGGTCCGTACCGCCAGGGAAATGGGTGTCGCATCCTGCACAGATGCCCTCCTGCTCACCATGGAGGCGATGACGGTGGGTTCGGTAGCTGGGCAGATGGCCAGGATCCGTGCCCTTGGGCGGGGCATCCAAAGCGGTGGCGCCACCCCATGGACCCCGCTCTTCGGCAATGCGTTCATTCACCAGCTTGATGGCCAACGGCAAAAGATATCAATGCCTGCTTGTCGCTGGAGTCGGTCTGCCGCCACCAGGGCGGTCGCACAACCACGGAAGGGATCCGGCGCCGAGTTCCCCGGTTTGAACCGGCTCTGACGATGCGATTCAACTCGGCCGGTTCACCGTGCTCGCACACGTCCACGTCATCCAGGGTCCAGGCATCCTTGAATGCGGCTGCGGCGGATGTACTGCCGATGGGGGCTTCGTAGTGGCGGTTGGAATTGAAGGAAGGGTCCAGGACAATCAGGTGCATACAGGCGGAGTTCATACCCCGCATGACGTCCAGGTTTTTGCCAGCCCGGACGTTGCCACTGTCGACGTGGACATGGGCATCAACAGTTGACCTTGCGTACATGGAAGTCCAGGAGGATGCCCGGACCCGATACCGCCGGCGGCTTGAAGGCGTGTCGGAGAAACTGAGAGGATGAAGCGTTGGTAGCCCAGCATGGGCAGGCCCGGAGCGCGTGGCTTTCCGGCCCGTCTCACGGCTTGGCCGTCAGGCTGTTCTCCAGCAATCGATCCAGCTTGTCGCTCAAGACCCTGTTATCTGCCCTGAGCTCGGCGTTATCTGCTCTCAGTTGGGCGACGTCTGCCTTGAACTCCGCTTTGAGCTCCAGCTTGAGATCTTTCAGGTCGGCTTTCTGTTCAGCCCGCAGGTCTTTCATCTCGGCCCGCAGATCTTTCATCTCTTTCCAGAAGAAGGCAGCCAGCCCGAATACAACGGTGAACAGGGCGCCGGGTTGGATCCAGTCCGTCAGCAGGGAGGGAGAAGGGGGTGGAAGCACCATGGAGTAGGGATTGACCAGACAAGGAGCTTGTCGTCAGTGTACCCACCATGGCGACAAAGCATTCCGCCGTTCCCCTGCGCCACCATGGTCATGGTTGTCCGTTGGCGATATAGCTTTTCGGATACCGTCAGCGGCATCAACGACGTGAACAAGGAGGGTGAAGCGTAAGCAAGCCCGGAGCGTGTGGCTTTCCGGCCTGTCTCAAGGCTTGGCTGTCAGGTTGTTCTCCGGCAACCGATTCTGTTCAGCCTTCGGATCTTTCATCAATTCCTTCCACAAGGGAGAACCTTACCCGTGGGATGTCCTCTCCGAGGACAGCGCTGAAATCCGATAATGGCCTAGCCCTGATCCGTGTCCTCGTTTTTGTCGCACTCGGCCAGATCCGGCGTTTGGTGGAGAAGGCGATTCAGGCGCAAACGGTCGGAATTGAGAGGATCAGGGGCCAATTCACCGGAAACTTCCCGAAACCTGCATTCCACGGATTCGGGTAACTTGACAGTGAAGATTCTCTCCAGCAGTGCCTCTACGGAGAAGAGGTAGGCATTGACGTTCTCCAGCTCGGCAATGACGGAATGCTTCTTCCCCATCCCCTGGCTACCGGCTGAACCATCTCCACAGGCAATTGCTTGGGCTTCTGCTTCCTTCTGCATCTCCTCCAGAACACGTACCGTCAGGGTACGGAACGATTGCAGGGAGGTCCAGATCAACTCCTGTTGGTGTCGCAGTGTGGGGTATTCGCGGATCAAGCGGTCATGCTCTCGATAGAATCGCTTACAATCCGGACACTGGCAAAATTCCTCGGATGGCACAGGCGGATTTCCAACTGGAACTCGTCTTAATCTAGCAAAGAAACGAGATTTACAGCCAAACTCTGACAGAAAAGACAACAGTTCCGGCCAAAAACCGGATTTCCGGCAGTGGGGAGGGGAGAATTTCGGACGTTCCGAAGACTGCCGGGCCGGGACCGGGACTACTTGAGATGGGGCATATCTTCGCCAAAGTGCTCGTGCTCGCTGTGATGGGGGAGCGGAATCTCCTCNGGCAGAGGGATTTCAATNGAACTGACCAGTTGGATTACATCCCGCAAACGCATGGCGTCCGCAAACCATCCCATGGCCTGCTCCATGTTTCCGCGCTGTTCCGCGTCACTGGCCTGCTCCTCGTGGGCCTCCGCCAGTAGAGCCAGCCANCAGAGGCTCCGGGCCTGCACCACCGAGAGGTCCAACTCCTCAACCTGCTCATGGATGATGCGGTTACTTTCCTGCTGCACCAGCAGCCTTAGGCGCAGAGCATGAAGCTGGGTCACGGTCTCACCCGCTAACCGTTCCAGTGTAACGCCATCCGGACCCTTGGCAACGGTTCCCATGGGGTAGACGGGGCTGGAGGGACTTGAACCCACGACCTTGGCTTTAGGAAAGCCCTGCTCTATCCAACTGAGCCACAGCCCCAGAAGCTTCGGAACGTCACAGGGACGTTACACCAAAAGCATAGAACCAGTTTACTCCATAGAATAGTCGTGGAAAGGAGGCGAGGCGACCGCGGCACGACCGAGTCCGCTCGGTGCGTGCTGAGGAAAGTCCGGGCTCCCCCATGGCCAGGCCTGCTGGGTAACGCCCAGTGCGGGTGACCGTGAGGATAGTGCCACAGAAATACACCGCCGATGGCCGCGGCTTTTGCCCAGGCACAGGTAAGGGTGCAAAGGTGCGGTAAGAGCGCACCAGCAGCATCGAGAGGTGCTGGCTCGGTAAACCCCAGCCGGGAGCAAGGCAAAGAACAAAGGTTGGCCATGTGCCCGTTCTGCTTAGACATGCCGCTTGAGGCCTGTGGTAACACAGGTCCTAGACAGATGGTCGCCCCTGGAGAGGGAGCCATTCCATGGAGATCTCCCCAGGAACAGAACCCGGCTTATGTCCTGCTTTCCACCCTCTTCCCTCAGCCCTGGGCGCCAGGCCCTGCTCCAGGCCCTGCTCCAGCGCCTCGGCCTGGAGTCCCTCCGCGACGATCCAGCGCTTGCGTTGGTGGAGGAAGCCCTGACCCACCGCTCCGCAGGGTTGGGATTGGACAACGAGCGGCTGGAATTTCACGGGGATGCCGTGCTCCGCCTGCTGGCCGCCAGCCTGCTGCGTCATCACTGGCCGGATCTATCCGTGGGTGAGCTGTCCCGCCTGCGCAACCAGTTGGTGAGCGACCGGGAACTGGCTCGTCTGGGCCAGGCCATTGACCTGCAACCCCTGATCCATATGGGGGCGCAAGCCCGACGCGACCCAACGGCAACGACACCCATCCTGGCGCGAAGTTGTGAAGCCTTGCTCGGCGCCCTCCATGAAGCCCTGCGGCTTGCTGGAAGGGACGGGTTGCGGGAACTACTGTATCCATGGCTGAAGTCCCACTGGGTGCCGCTGGTCCAGGAGTTGCTGAGCCACCCTGAGCGCCATCACTGGAAAACAGCGCTCCAGGAATGGAGCCAGGCAGCCCATAGCTGCTTGCCCACATACGTCACCGAAGAGGTGGAGCCGGTCCACGGTCACCCCCAGCGGTTTGCAGCCCGGGTGTTTGTGGCGAACGAGCTGTTGGGCCATGGCCGCGGTTCGTCTCGTCGCCAGGCAGAGCAGGACGCTGCCGCCCAGGCCTGGGCGGCGCTCCATAATCCGCCAGCCTCTCCGGACTGATCGGGTTTGCCATGGATGCTGCGCTGCCCATGACAGGCTTGTGGTCTTGCCCTTTTGTCTCGCCATGGCCGACGCACCCCTTCTGCTGCTGGTGGATGGCCACTCCCTGGCGTTTCGCAGCTACTACGCACTGGCGAAGCGCAACGGGGGACTGAGCACCAGCAGCGGCATCCCCACCAGCGTGACCCACGGTTTCCTCAAAGCGCTGCTGGAGACAGCCCAGGACCTGCAACCCCAGGGGGTGGTCATCGCCTTTGACACGGGCCAGCCCACCTTCCGCCACCAACTGGATACGGCGTACAAAGCCAACCGCGGGGACGCACCGGAGGAGTTCCATCAGGACGTGCATAACTTGCAACACCTGCTCCAGGAGACCCTGAGGCTCCCTGTTTGCATAGCCCCCGGCTTCGAGGCCGACGATGTGATCGCTGCCGTGGCCGGTCATGCTGTGGAACAGAGTTGGCGGGTGCGCATTCTCAGCGGAGATCGCGACCTGTTTCAACTGGTGGACGACCGGAAGGACGTGGCCTGTCTCTATATGGGCGGTGGACCCTATGGGGGCCAGGGCATCAGTTTGGTGAATGAGGCGGCAGTGCGGCAGAAACTAGGGGGTCGCCCCCCACCAGGTGGTGGATTTCAAGGCCCTCACCGGTGACAGCAGCGACAACATTCCCGGTGTGCGGGGCATCGGCCCCAAAACGGCCACCACCCTGCTGGCAGAGTATGGAGACCTGGACGCCATCTACAGCGCTCTGGTGACCGTCAAGCCCAGTCTGGCGAAAAAACTGGACGCTGATCGAGACAGTGCCTTTCGCTCCCGCCAACTGGCCCGCATCCGTGTCGACGTGCCGCTGGCGGAGCCACTCCAGCTTGCCTTGGNNGGCCTGGATGCCACGGCTCTGGCCAGCCGGTTGCNCCAGTTGGAGTTGCAAAGCCTGAGCCGGCAACTGGAAGCGTTTCGCCGCTGCTTTGGAGGCCGCGCCAAGGCGCAGCCCCATGAGGCCCGCCCCGACTCCGACCATGAAACCGGTGGAGATTCACAACGCCTTCAACTGAACGGCAGTGACCCGATCCCCCCTGGTCCCCGACTCCATCCCCGGTTGATCACCACGGAGGCGGCGCTGGCGGCGCTGGCGGCACGTCTGGAGGCGTCCAGGAATCCGGCGGAACCCGTGGCCCTGGATACGGAAACCACATCCCTCAATCCCTTTCAGGCGCAACTTGTGGGCATTGGTATCTGTTGGGGAGAGAACAAGGACGACATGGCCTATATCCCCTTGGGGCACCAGGACACCCATCCCCAACTGGATTCGGATTCGGTGCTGTCCCGTATGGCGCCTTGGCTGGCCAGTGCGGAACACCCCAAATGCCTGCAGAACGCCAAATACGACCGTCTCGTTTTTCTGCACCATGGCTTGCGCCTCGATGGGGTGGTCATGGACACCCTCCTGGCGGACTACCTGCTGGATCCCGCGGGTCGCCATAGCCTCGGCGATATGGCGCAGCGCCACTTCGGCTTTCTTCCCACCAGCTACCGGGAGCTGGTGGGCACCCACAAGACGATCGCNGCTGTGGAGGTGAAGGATGCGGCCCGGTACTGCGCCATGGACGTGCATCTCACCCGCCGCCTCGCCACCATCCTGCGCCGGGCGCTGGCCGCGNCAGGNCGCCGGTTGGAACATCTGTTTACCACAGTGGAGATNCCCCTTGAGCCGGTGCTGGCCCGGATGGAGGCCACCGGCATTTCCGTTGACTGCGGCTATCTGCAGACGCTCTCGGAGCAACTTGCGGAGCAGTTGGAGCAGTTGGAGCAGCAGGCCCATGGGGCAGCAGGGTGCCCATTCAACCTGGCCTCCCCCAAGCAGTTGGGGGAAATTCTGTTCGAGACGCTCCAACTGGATCGGCGCAAGTCCCGCAAGACCAAAACCGGCTACAGCACGGATGCCGTGGTGCTGGAACGTCTGGCGGGAGACCACCCGGTGGTGAGTATCGTCCTGCAGCACCGCACCCTCAGCAAGCTGAAAGGCACCTACGTAGACGCCCTGCCAGCCCTGGTGGAGCCCACAACCGGTCGGGTGCATACGGACTTCAATCAGGCGGTCACCGCCACGGGGCGCCTCTCCAGCAGCAACCCCAACCTCCAGAACATTCCCGTCCGCACGGCCTTCAGTCGTCAGGTGCGCCAGGCGTTTCTTCCCGAGCCCGGTTGGCAGTTGATCAGCGCCGACTATTCCCAGATTGAACTGCGGATCCTGGCCCATCTCTGTGGGGAGCCCCTGCTGCTGGAGGCCTACAACCGGGGCGATGACGTCCATAGGCTCACCGCCCAGGTCCTGCTGGACAAAAAAGAGGTGAGCGCCGAAGAGCGCCGCCTGGGCAAAACCGTCAACTTCGGGGTGATCTACGGCATGGGTCCCCAGCGGTTTGCCCGTTCCACCGGGGTGTCCCGGTCCGAGGCGCAGACCTTCCTGGATCGCTACCACAGCCGCTACCCACGGGTGTTTGCCTTTCTGGAACACCAGGAGCGTCTGGCCCTCAGCCAAGGTTACGTGGAAACCCTGCTGGGGCGCCGCCGGCTGTTTCATTTTGCTCCCCAGGGGCTGGGACGGTACCGGGGTTGTGACCCCATGTCCATCGATCTGGACCAGGCCCGTCGTGGCGGCTTGGAAGCCCAGCAATTGCGCGCTGCCGCCAACGCCCCCATCCAAGGCTCCAGCGCCGACATCGTTAAATTGGCCATGGTGCGGCTCGATGAGGTATTGGAGCCTTTGCCGGCCCGGCTTCTGCTCCAGGTTCACGATGAGCTGGTGCTGGAGGCGGCGCCGGAGGCCTGTGCTCAGGTCATGGACCTGGTGCGGCACACCATGGAAACCGTTCTGCCGTTGCGGGTGCCCCTCCACGTGGAGGCCCGTTCGGGATCCAACTGGATGGAGGCCAAGTAGTGGTTTTGCCGGCCAGTGGCTGGTCCCCCAGGTAACAGGCCAACCGATAGGCCTTGGCAAAAGAGGGGCGGGACAGCCTACCTTGACGGCGACTCCCTTATTCTGCAGTGGTTCTCAGGCTCCACAACACCCTCACCGGTCGCCCGGAGATTTTTATCCCCCGTCATCCGCCTGCTGTCTCCATCTATTGCTGTGGGGTCACGGTGTACGACGCCTGTCATCTTGGCCATGCCCGTAGCTATATCGTTTGGGATCTCCTGCGCCGCTACTTGCGCTGGCAGGGTTTTGCGGTGCGGTTTATTCAGAACTTTACCGACATTGACGACAAGATTATCCAACGGGCCCAAGCCGAAGGCAGCAGCGTGGAGGCAGTTACCGAACGGAACATCACCGGCTTCTTTGCGGAAATGGATGCCCTCAACGTTCTGCGGGCCGACGACTACCCCCGGGCCACCCGTTGCCTTGATCGGATTCAGGCCATGATCACCCGACTGGAGGCCAAGGGGGCAGCCTATTCCGCCGATGGAGACGTCTATTTTGCCGTAATGAAAGCGCAGCAGTACGGGAAACTGAGTGGGCGCGATCTCCAGCAACAACAGGAAGGGGCCAGCGGTCGTCTGGCGGAGGCGGATACGGACAGGAAGCGCCATCCCTTCGACTTTGCCCTGTGGAAACGGTCCCGGCCCGGTGAGCCCGGCTATCCATCTCCATGGGGTATGGGGCGGCCCGGCTGGCATATCGAGTGTTCCGCCATGGTCCATCAGGCGTTCGGGGACACCATTGATCTGCACCTGGGTGGCGCGGACCTGATCTTTCCCCACCACGAGAACGAAATTGCCCAGTCGGAAACGGCGACGGGTCGCCCCCTGGCCAACATCTGGCTGCACAACGGCATGGTCAACGTGGACAAGACCAAGATGTCCAAGTCCCTGGGGAACTTCACCACCATCCAGGCGTTGCTGGACGAGGGGGTGAATCCCATGGCGCTGCGTCTGTTTGTTCTCCAGGCCCACTACCGCAAACCTCTGGACTTCACCCGTGAAGCCATGGCCGCCGCCGCCAGCGGCTGGGAGGGGTTACAGGTTGCCTTGGAACTGGGGGAGAGCCATGGCGCCCAACTGGGCTGGACAGATTCCCGCCAGCGCTGCCTGGACCAGCACGAGGCCTTTGCCAGTGCCCTGGATGACGACCTCAACAGTTCCGGCGCCCTGGCAGTGCTGTTCGTCCTGGCGCGCCCTCTGCGGGCCCTGGCCCGTCGCCTCCAGCGCGGTGGGGAGGTGGCGCCCCGGGACCGTGGGTTGGAGGGGAACTGGCGCAGCTTGGTGGAGTTGGCCGGGGTGCTGGGGCTGGAAGCCCGTTCGGTTCCGGAGACCGCGCCGGTACCCGGAGACGAAGCCGCCGTTGCTGTAGCCGTTCAGGAGCGATGCATGGCTCGGCAGAACAGGGATTTCGCGACGGCAGACCGCATTCGCGCCGAACTGCTGTCCCGGGGGATCACCCTCGTTGACCGTCCCGACGGTACGACCCACTGGCTGCGCGCGTAACCGGCACATCGTCAGCGGCAGGCCACAAGGTGTTGCGTCTGCGGTGCTACGGCGTGATACGCTGATCCCGTCCTGTATGCGACTGCTGTAGTCGGCAGGATTGACGTTTCAGCTCACTGCCATCAACGGCAGCAGCCTCCCCCAACGCTGCTGAAGGCCAGGCAAAGGGTTGTCGTCGTTCCCAGAACAGCCCTTTGTCTCTTCCCATATGACACCCGACCTCGTGTTGTCGGCTGCTGAACCGGCTGCCGGCTTTGCCGGCTTCGGCTTACGCGCCGAACTGCTTCAGGCTCTCGCTGCCAGTGGTTATCGCCAGCCCTCCCCTGTACAGGCGCAGACCATCCCCCTGCTGCTTCAACGCCGTGACCTGATTGCCCAAGCCCAGACCGGGACGGGCAAAACAGCGGCCTTTGCCCTGCCGTGTCTCCATAACCTGGATGCCGGGCAACGCTGTTGTCAGGTGCTGGTTCTGACACCCACCCGGGAGCTGGCTCTGCAGGTGTCCAAATCCTTCGACCGCTACGGGGCACAGTTACCCCAGGCGCGGATTCTGCCCATCTATGGGGGTAGTGATTTTCGTCCCCAGATCCAGGGTCTGAAGCGGGGCGCCCAGGTTGTAGTGGGGACCCCGGGGCGNATCATGGATCACATGCGTCAAGGCACCCTCAGCCTCGACGGCTTGCACGTCCTGGTGCTGGATGAAGCCGACGAGATGCTGCGCATGGGCTTCATTGACGATGTGACCTGGATCATGGAGCGGACNCCCCCGGAGCGCCAGTTGATGCTCTTCTCCGCCACCATGCCGCCGGAGGTGCGCCANCTCTCCGGNAGGTTTCTTCGGGATCCTGCCGAGGTCACCGTTGCCACGTCCAAGGCCGATACCCAGCGCATCCGCCAGCAACTGCTCATGGTCCATGCCAATCGGAAGTTGCAGGCGCTGGTTCAGGTGCTGGATATGGAAGCCCNTGAAGCCACCATGGTGTTCGTGCGCACCAAGCAGGCGACGGTGGAGGTGGCCACTGCCCTGGACGGCCATGGCTACCGCTGTGCGGCCCTCAANGGCGACGTGGTGCAAAGCCAGCGGGAGCAGGTGATTGAACGGCTGCGCTCCGGCCGTGTGGACGTGGTGGTGGCCACGGACGTGGCGGCCCGCGGTATTGACGTGGAGCGCATCACCATGGTGATCAACTACGACGTTCCCCTGGACGCCGAGGCCTATGTCCATCGCATTGGCCGCACGGGACGGGCCGGGCGGCAGGGNCGGGCGCTGTTGCTGGCCACACCCCGGGAGCGTCGCCTGGTTCAGGCCATTGAGCGCTTCAACCGTCAGCAAATCGAGGTGATGGAATTCCCCGATGCCGACACGGTCAATCAGCGGCGGCGCCAGCGCTTCAAGGAGCGTGTCCTTGAAGCGCTGGACGGCGCCGACGTGCCCGTCTTCGAGGAATTGGTGCAGGAGTTAAGCGCAGAGCACGATCTGCCTGTCCGGAACATCGCCGCGGCTCTCGCCCAGTTGGTGCAGGGCGCCAAGCCGTTTGCCTGTTCCGCGGAAGAGCCCGTACCCTGCCTGAACCCACGACGCCAGTCCCGGCCGGTGGCAGCCCACATGGAGCGCTACCGCATCGAGGTGGGCTGGAAACACCGGGTCAAGCCCGGCAACATTGTGGGTGCTCTGNCCAACCAGGCAGGCATCCGTGGGCAATCCATTGGTCGGATTCATATTTTCGACGAGCACAGCACCGTGGATCTTCCCAAGGATCTACCGGAAGATCTGTTTGCCACGCTACGCACCATGCGGGTGGTGAGCAAGCCTCTACGCATCCGCAAGCTGGAGCGCACCATGGCGTAGATGGCGTAGGTCACCCCGTTCCGTTAGCGCTTCTTCTCCAGCTCCAGGTAGAGCAGGAACCACAACAACGCCAAGGTTCCTGCACCAGCCGCTACGGCAACACCAAGGGGATGATCCCGGTAGAGCAGTGCCGCCAGGGCCACCAGCAACGCACTGCTCACCATGCGGGATCCGTCACGGCGGTTGTCGGTGAACAGTCGTCGCAGGAGCGAGTGCATCGGTCTCGGAGGTGAAGTCATGGCGTCGCTAGCGTAAGGCCTGTGCCCTCAGGGCCAGGGACGCTGTGGCCTGGCCTTGGAGAAGAGCCAGCGCCATGGTGCTGGCCCAGCGCAGTTGTTCCCCATGGGAGGGATCTTGCAGGTGTTGCAACGATTCTTTCCAGTCCGCAAGGCCCAACTCCCCCATTGCCACCGCTGCGGCAATGCGGGACTTCCGATATTGGGGGGCTGTTTGATCCAATCCCAGTTTGAGCCATGGGCTCCGCTCCCGGTGCCCCGCCAGGCCCACCAGCCGCATGAGCATGTAGTGGCCGCCGTAGTCGCTGCCGTGGTGGTGGTGCAGTTGTTCCAGAATTACGGATCGACTGGCTCCGGATTGTTGAAGGATGCCTGCAGCGGCGCCGTATTGAGAGTTCTCGTCCCGCTGTAGCAGCAACCGGATCCACCCGGAGGGGGTGTTGTCCGTGGGTCGGGGTTGGCCAATGAGCCGCAACTGGCGGGGATCGTCATGGCAGAGCTCGTCCAGGAGGGCTGCCACTGGCGCCGGGGGACTTCCGTTGGCCAGCGCACGCCGGGCCAGGGGAAACGCCGTCAGGGCCCGTAGGGGCATGGAGACCGGTGTCCGCACCACTGCCGCCAGATGCTCCGGTTGCGCCGCCAGGCCCAGATCGATGACCGCTGTTCGCCGCTGCCCCGCCTCCGGGTCCTGAAGGCGCTTCAACACGGGCTGTAACAGATCCCCCGCGCCACCATGGCGCACCAGATAGGCGCGTGCCGCCCCATCCAGGAGACGATCCGGATGGTTGATGCAAGCCTGCACGGCGCCCCTGGCGGCCTGGAGTTCCAGGCGGGTGAGGCACTGAATCACGGCCCGCTGTTGGGTACCGGGACCGTGGAGCGCCCCCACCAGGGCATCCGTGACCGGGGCTGGGTCCATGGTCTGGCCAGCGGCCCAGAGTCGGGAGAGGCTATTGGCAGCACTGACCACTGCGCCTGCATCGCTGCTGTCGAGGGCCTCCAGCACCCGCGCCAGGCTGCGGGGATCGGGGCGACGACCCAGGGCTTCCAGGGCTTTGCGACGCGTCAGCCGCTCGTTGATGCCGTTGCCGCGCCATGCCGATGCCGCCAGCAGAGCGTTGAGGGACTCCGGGCTGCCAGCAGCCCCGAGGCGGGTGGCGGCCACGTACTGCAGGCCAGGGTTGGGCAGGGTTGCCGTGGTGCTGTGTAGCACCCGAATGGCTTCCTGCTCATCCAGCCAGCCGAACAGGCTGTCGAAGCGTTCAGCCATGGTTGTGGCCGTGGGTATCGACAGGTTCCAGGCTCTCGCGGGTGGTGCAGCGCGCCAGTCGGTTCCAGCAATCCAGCTCCTGGTAGGGCCGCGCCAGCAATTCGTCACGAAAACCCTCCAGACCTGGAGCTCCCGTGAACACAGCCCCCGCAATGCTCTCCACCGCGGTGAAGTCCGCCCCCCGCAGATCGGCGGCCCGGAAATCACAGCCTTCCAGTTGGGCGTAGGCAAAGCGGCCACCCGTCAGCAGCGCACCGCAGAAGCGGCTCCGACGCAGGTCTCCGTTGGCAAAGCCGATGTCTTGCATCAGGGCGCCACGGCAGTCGGCCCCACTCAGATAGACCCCCAACATGAACGCCCCCCGCAGATCCATGCCCCGCAGATCGGCGGTGTTAAGAAACGTGCCGCCGAGCTTTGCCCCTGGGCCTACGGCGCCGGAGCGNGCGTAGTCNAAGTCTGGTGGCCAGCGGGTCAACGCGTCGTAGCGCGCCAGGCCGAGATCGGCTTCTTCCAGGCGAGCCTCCCGCAGGTCCGTGCCCCGTAAATCGGCTCGGCAGAGCTTGGCGCCCCGCAGATCCACTGCCCCCAGGTGACAGCCCTGCCAGTTGGTCCCGCGCAAATCAGCGTTGTGGCGCCAGGATTCCGCCATGGCGGGGGCGTGGGATCGAGGATCCGGGGTGGGCGGCCGCGGCTGGTGATCCATGGGTACGGTGCTGATGCAGCCTTCCCAGCTTGTGACAACGACAGGGCACCATGGATCTCTCTGCCATGGGTTGTTGCGTTTTTCTCCACCACGTTCAATGGTGGACTTCCTGCGCCTCAGTGCTGGGACCTGGTTATCGGTGCGCAGTGTCCATCATTTCGACTTCTCTCCGGACCAGTCCGGTGAGTCCAACCTGATCGTTAGCCTGCTGGAGCAGGAGGACGAGGTTGTGCAACGGGTTTGTGCCCAACAACGGGTTCCTGGCAATGCCGCCACCATCGGCGCCCGCTTCCAGTGGCAGGGCAACCATCGGCAGGGACCGGCCGACGAGCGCTACGGGGCTGTGCTGGTGGACCTGCCCGGTCCGCATCAGGGCTGTGGTCGTTTGGTGCGGGACGTGGGTTACGTGGAAGCCACACCGGTGATCAGTCCCTATCGCTTTGACGAAGACGGCCTGCTCACCATCCACACCGTCTACGACCGCAACGTCGGGAGCGAGCGCTGCTGGTTTCTCAACGAGGACGTGCGGGTGCGGGTGGGTACGGTCCAGCTCATGGACGGTCCCAACCTGGTGAGCTATGCCACGGAAACCCGTTGCGCCACTCTTGAGGATCTTGAGCAGGTGCGGCGTGCGGCCCAGGCCCGCTGTTAAGGCCTGTCGGGTCACCGCCTACCATGGAAACCGTGGTTAAGCCTGCGGCATGTTCACGCACTTCCTGGATCGGCTTGCCCATGACGTCCGGGTGCGTTCCGGTGTTCCCCTGCCCGTACCCGAGGAGTTGGCGGAATGCCGTTCCACCAGAAAGGAAGGCGTGATTCGCAGTTGGGCCTGGTCTTTGCCGGGGATTCGCCGCCTGCGGGCCACCCGGCTCGATGCCGGGAACGTGCTCCAGGTGTTCAATGCGGTGGCCTTTCCGGAAACGGACCGGCAGCAGCCCTTGTTGGGCGTTGACCTCTTGCAGTTCGGGTTGCGCGACAAGCTGGTGGCGGTGATGGATTTTCAGCCTCTACGCCAGGATCCCGACTATCTGAAACGTTACATGGGGGGTCTCAAGGACCTCCAGCAACGTTTCCCGGCCTTTGCCATGGGTGAAGAGATGCGCCACTACGACGCCAACCGCTACTTTTCCCCATGGCTGCTCTTTGCCCGTGGTCCGGCGAAAGAGTTGAAGGAGAGTCTCCGGAGCGCCTTCGAGTTGCTGCTGCATACCTATTGGGCACTCCACGATGCCGAGCGGCCCGACCCCGGCAAGCAGGCGGAGGTGGAAGCACTGCAGAGCGACTATGCCCGCTATAGCGTCCGGAAGGATCCGGCCCATGGGCTCTTTGCCAGTTATTTCGGGAAGAGCTGGGCGGATCGCTTCCTCCGTGAGTTCCTGTTCCCGGAATCCAACCCCAACAGGACAACCTCATGAACTGGATCTGGCAGCCCTATCTGGACCACGCCCGGCAACGCCTGCAAGCGCGGCTGCGGGAGATGCGGCCCTACCCCATCCCGGAAGGCTTTGGGGAGCGCCGGGCGGAGACGGGATCAAAGGCCCGACCCGTTGAGGTGGTGACCCGCAGTTGGGCGGTGCAGGCCCGCGGCATCCGCCAGGCGCGAGCAGCCTGTGTGGCTGCCGATCCCGTCCCCCAGGTGCTCAACTTCGTCATCAATCCTGACCATCACTACGAGCTGCCGTTTTTCGGGGCGGATCTGGTGACCCTGCCGGGTGGGCATCTGCTGGCCCTTGACCTCCAGCCCGTCCTCAAGCAGGACGAGCGCCACACAGGTCCGGTCCGGGAACGGCTGGAGCCGATTTTTCAGCGCTGGCGCCCTCTGCTCCCGGATGGGGGACCCATCCCTGCGGAGGCGCAGCCCTATTTTTCCGAATGTTTCCTCTGGACCCGCCTTCCCCTGAAAGAAACCACGCTGCTGGAGGAGGCGGTCTTCCCGGCGTTTCAGGAGTATTTGGAGTTGTATCTGGATCTGGTGGCCGCGGCAGAGCCGGTTCGGAGCGAGCGCGCCCGGCAACTCTTTGCGGGGCAGCGGCGCTACACCGACTACCGGGCCGAGAAAGATCCGGCCCGGGGGATGCTCAGCCGTTTCTACGGCGCGGAGTGGACCGAGGCCTACATTCACGACTTCCTGTTTGACCTGCCCCGGTCGNTTGAGGATTTAGATTGAGCGACTGTCTCCAATCCTCCTTGAATGTCGGAACAACAGATTCCTGCGTTTCTAGAGCGCGTCAAGACAGACGAAAACCTTGCGGGAGCCTTGTTCAAGGCCAGAACAGCCGCAGAGGTCATCGACCTGGCCGCCCGGACCGGCCTGGACTGCACCGCTGCCGAGATCAGCCAGTGGCAGGCCACCCGGGCAGTGTCCAAACCCGTCGAGAGCGGCATCTGCGCCAACGGGCTACGTTGGCGCAGCCTCCATGGCCCGGGCGGGCTCCACGTGCAGATTGTGGGGGCCAGCGCCAGCTTCGGGTTGTGGTGTCCCGGTTGCTGAGGGAGGAATCAGTGGCCTGCGGTAGAACCAACGGCCACCACCACGGTCAGGAACACCCGCACCAGTTCNAAGCTGCCCACAACGGACAGGGCAAGTCCGAATTTCCGGGCCACAACGGGCACACCGTTGGCCCAGGCAGCAGAAACCCGTCCCTGGGGAGACCACCTGGTCACGGTCGCGTCCCGCCAGTAGGCGCCGTAGCGGGGCAGGCTGATATTGAAGGGCGTGTTGCCGGTGGGGCGCCCGGACAACAGCCGCCGCCGCTGGTAGGGAACCGTATCCACTCCGAAGGTGTTCATGTACTCTGGAGAATCGAGCAGGGCGTCCACCAGGCCGGCGAGGCCTCCCTGGGCGAGAACAATGGACCAGGCAATTTTTTCCTTTTCCCCGTTCACTTCACGGCCGAGAAGGCGCTGCACCAGGTGGGCTGCCACGTCGTAGTTGGATTGCACCGATACACCCGCGCTGGAAGCGTTCCGAGAGGCACAGGCCGCGCATGAGTTGTTGCACGTTGATCTGGCCGTTTCTGAACTGGGATTCAAGGAAGGGCTCCCGGTCCGCCGCCATGGTGTGAAAAAACAACTGGCGGTAGGCGGCGCCGATCAACACGTCCGTGTTGAGGGCGTGATCCGTGCGATGGCCGCGGGGCGCCAGGTCTTCCTGGGCAAAGCCGGTAACGTGGGCGTTCATGGATGTTGCCGGATAGGGCAGGAGACCAAGGGTCATGGAACGTGACGCCGCAAGGGGCAATGACAAGCCAGGACAGCTTAGATGCCCCACCCTGAACTCCAATCTCCGTCGTGGAAACGCACAAGCAACTTCAAGGTTGTTCGGAAAGGCAGCAATCGCTACACGTTGCGAAGAATTGTTTTGATGTTTTGTAGTTTTAGCTTCAAACTTTGTTTCATGTGGTAGGGAAAATTTCGACACTCCCTACAGGAGTCGTCATGTCCTCGTCCTCGATTCGCCGCTGCCAGGTGTGCCAGGCCTGCTGGATCGGTCCCCAGCTTTTCTGGTCCACAGGTGCGCCCGGCAACGATCTCGACCTGGCCGGTCTGGTGTGCAATACGGGCTACGGTGGTGGTCTTCGCTGTGTCAATCCCGCCAGAGGCCAATCGGGTGGGGACACGTGGGAACAGCGGGAAGCCTGGATTCGAGGGGTTGCCCTTCCCGGGGATACGGGGCGGGAGCCGCTGGCTGCATAGGGTTTGCCAGGGAGACCGGGCAGTGGGCGGTAAAGGCGGCCGGCGATCACGGTAACGGGAAGCCTGTGCAGGCAGACGGCAGGACTGCCTGTCTCCTGCGCCATGGCGGGCCGTGTTCGCCAGCCTTGTTAGCGTTGGCTCCAGTGTGTTCTGCCTCTCTCTGTCCAACTCCGCTTCCCGCCGGACCGTCCTTTATCTGGACCACAACGCCACCACCCCTTGTGATCCCGAGGTGGTGGCGGCCATGGCGCCCTACTGGAGCGAGGTGTTTGCCAATCCTTCCCAGCGGGGGCATCGGCCGGGGCTGGCGGCGGCAGTGGCGGTGGATCAGGCGCGGCAGACCGTGGCGGATGCCCTGGGTGTGACGCCGTCCCAGGTGATTTTCACCAGCGGCGCCACCGAAGCCGACAATCTGGCGATCAAGGGGCTCTGCGAGCAACGCCTGGGTCAGGGGCGTCATCTGGTGACCGTGGCCACGGAACATGCGGCTGTGCTGGAGCCCTGCCGCTATCTGGAGCGGTTGGGATTTGCGCTGACGGTGTTGCCGGTACGGGCGGACGGGCGTCTGGAGTTGGCCGCCTTGGCCGCGGCGCTGCGACCGGACACCGTGCTGGTGAGCGTGATGGCCGCCAACAACGAAATCGGCGTGCTTCAGGACGTGGAAGCCGTTGCGGCCCTCTGTCGTCAGCGGGGAATTGCGTACCACTGCGACGCAGCCCAGGCCTGTGGCCACGTGCCCCTGGATCCGACGGGCTGGGGTGTGGATCTACTGTCCTTGAGTGGCCACAAGTTTTACGGACCGAAGGGTGTGGGCGCTCTGCTGGTGCGCCCCGGACTGGCGCTGGCGCCCCAGCTCCACGGTGGCGGCCAGGAGGGGGGCTATCGCAGCGGCAGCCTGAGTCCGCCCCTGATTGTGGGGTTGGCCAGGGCGTTGACGCTGGCCCTTCGGGATCAACGGTCGCGGGGGCAGCGTCTCCGGGCTCTGCGGGAGGAGTTGTGGAGCGGGCTCAACGGGCTGAGGCTTCCGCCAGGGGTGGAGTTGCTGCGCAACGGCTGCCCGGCCCACAGCCTGCCCCACACGTTGAACGTGACCGTGCGTGGTGTGGATGGAGCCCGTCTCCACGGCCGGTTACGCCGCCGTGTTGCCCTGAGCAGTGGTTCCTCCTGTAGCAGCGCCAGCGGCAAGCCGTCCCACGTGTTGCGCGCCCTGGGACGGAGTTCGGCGGAAGCCGGGGCGTCCCTGCGGTTC
>JGI24797J26694_1000975_pt1 | contig 17295 bp, 16 predicted proteins | sample PinacodermPK_FD_26694 | JGI IMG/M metagenome (IMG submission 26694) | reverse complement strand
CCAACACGGCAAGGGTCGGCAAGGTGATCTCACCAGCCTGACCATTGCGCAACTCAAGCAATTCTGCAAAGATCAAGGCATTAAAGGCTTTGCACGTAAAAACAAGCAGGAGTTACTTGGACTCATCAACTCTACGACCTCATCGGAATCGTCTAATCGTCAGTCCGAGATTGATGTGGAGGAAAAGAAAAGCTCTGATTCTCTCAACATGGAAAATTCTCCCATGGATGAGTCGGATTCAAACCTGTTGTCTTCTGAAGACCTGGATGCCAATCAGGTTGACCAGGAAGAAACTGCTGATGTGGAACTTGATGCTGTCACGGAAGATTTGGAAGGTCGGTTCAACGGGGATGCCGAAGAAACCATGGTCGAGGTGTCCGATAGCCTGATTCTTGAGGTGCTGGATCGCTTTGACCGTATTGAAACCCTGCTTCAGCGTATTGCCGAGGGTCTGGCAACCAGTTCCGGCAACCCCTGATGGATTCGGGCGCTTCCACTATCCCTATTGTCTGCCCGGGAAGCCCTGAATCTGCCGCCAAACCGCCACCAATCTGCCCTGAATCACCACCTGATCCGCTGGCAGAACAATGGGCTCATATGCAGGGTTTGCCGGCTCCAGGCGGATGGTGGGGCCGTCTTCGTAGAAGAATTTGAGCGTGGTGCCTTCTCCTGGAACCATGGCGGAGACAATTGCTCCATCGGGGAGGGATCGGATGTCGTCTACGGGCCTCATCACCACCACGTCCCCGCTGGTGATATGGGCGCCAATCATGCTGTCACCGCGGACAGTGAGGGCAAACACGTCCTTTTCCTTGAGGATCGTCTCCGGATCGAGACGATCCGCCGCGTCAGGGAAGGTCTCCACCAGCCCTCCCGCAAAGACCGTTCCCAGAACAGGGACTCCCGTGGGGAGGGCAATATTCAACTGCAGGGTGCGAGCTCGACCTGGCTGCCACCGGATCCAGCCCTTCTTCCGGAGATAGTGCAAACGACTTTGAATGGGCGCTGGTGAGCGCAGGCCCATGGCCTCCATCATCTGGCGTATGGATGGAGCGTGGCCATGGTCGGTCAGGAACCGAACGATCCAGTCGTAAAGCTCTTGCTGGGCAACGGTGAGGGGTGTGGGCTGCATCAGCTATCCAGACAGTCAATACAGACGTACGAGATTTTCAGACATTTGTCCAGCCTGTTTCCCGAATTTCCTTGGTAATTGTTCACGATCCGGAATTCTACACCAGATCCAACAATAGAGCGAGTAAGGCTTGCTGGCCGTAGAGGCGATTCTCGGCTTGCAGAAACACCCGACTTGCCGACCCTTCCAGCACCTCGTTGCTGATTTCCTCTCCCCGGTGGGCTGGTAAGCAGTGGAGCACAACGGCATCCGGCGCCGCGTGAGCCAGCAGGCCCGCATTCAAGCAGTATCCGGAAAAATCGCGGCGGCGCTGCTGTGCTGCTGCTTCCTGGCCCATGGACGACCACACGTCGGTGTAGACGGCTTGGGCGCCACGGCAGGCTTCCACGGGATCATGNAGCACGGTCACGGTGCATCGCCCCNGGCTCAGCCGCTGNGCCCGCTGCACCACCGCAGGATCCGGTTCATACCGCCTNGGGGTTGCCACCCGCAGGTGAACACCCAGCAGGGCCGCAGCCAGGAGGAGGGAGTGGGCCACGTTGTTGCCGTCTCCGACATAGGCCATGGTCAGACCGTTCAGATCCGGGAAGCACTCCTGCAGGGTGAGGAAGTCCGCAATGACCTGACAAGGGTGCTCTGCATCGCTAAGCGCATTGATCACGGGAACGGTGCTGGCCTGGGCATAGGCCTCAAGATCGTTCTGGGCAAAGGTGCGAATGGCCAGGGCGTCCACATAGCTGCTGAGGACCCGGGCCGTGTCGGCGATGGACTCGCCGCGACCCACTTGGGTGCTGTCGGGGGGCAAATCCATGGTCTGCCCGCCAAGGCGGGCCATTGCCACGGCAAAACTGACGCGGGTGCGGGTGGAAGGCTTGGAAAACAAAAGCCCCAGCACCTTGACGGAGCCGGGGGTGGGCAACCGGGTCTCTCCCCGTTTCAGGGCCCCTGCCAACTGAAGGAGATCGAGCCATTCCTGGCAACTACAATCCTCAACCCCAAGGAAGTGACGACCAGAGAGGGTCATGGTAGGGGCTGCCAAAGAGTCTTTATACCTGAACAGGTTCAGGGGCCTTGCACCGGTTCAGCAGAGTTTGCAGATCCTCTCCCTCAATCACTTCCTTTTCCAGAATCTTCCGGGAGATGGCTTCCAGCGACTCCCGGTTGNACTCCAGAATCGCCAGAGCGTGATTATGGGCATTGTCCACCAGTTGGCGCACCTCCCGATCAATGGATTGGGCAGTCGCATCACTGACGGAGCGGCGCGGGTTGTTGGTTTGACCAAGGAAGCGGTTGCCGGTCTGNCGGTCATAGGCCAGTGGACCCAACACACTGCTCATGCCGTAGGTGCTCACCATCTGCTCGGCGATGTCTGTTGCCCGTTGCAGATCGTTGGCCGCCCCTGTGGTGATTTTGCCAAAGACGATCTCCTCGGCAGAGCGGCCTCCCAGCAGCGTGGTGATCTGACCCTGCAGGTCTTCCTTGGAATTGAGGAAGCGATCTTCCGTGGGCAACTGCAACGTGTAGCCCAGGGCAGACATGCCGCGGGGCACGATGGAAATTTTGGCTACCTTGCTGCCACCGGGAACCATGTGGCCCACGATGGCATGGCCCACCTCGTGGTAGGCAACGATGCGCTTTTCATCCTCGGCGAGGACGCGGCTGCGCTTCTCCAGGCCAGCTACAACTCTCTCGATGGCCTCCTGTAGATCCGCCTGGATCACCGTTTTCCGATCAGCCCGTGCTGCCAACAGGGCGGCTTCATTAACGAGATTTGCCAGATCCGCACCCGCAAATCCGCTGGTGGCCGCGGCAATGCTCTCCAGCTCCACAGCGGGATCCAGTTTCACCTTGTTCCCGTAGATCTCCAAAATGGTGCGGCGACCGCTCAGATCGGGGCGATCAACCAACACCTGCCGGTCAAAGCGACCCGGTCGCAGCAGGGCAGCATCAAGGGTTTCCGGCTGGTTGGTGGCAGCCAGAACAATCACGGGCTTATCGGAGACGTTAAAGCCGTCCATCTCCGTGAGCAACTGGTTGAGGGTTTGCTCCCGCTCGTCGTTGCCTCCCACGACCCCCATGGAACCGGAGCGGCTTTTACCAATGGCATCCAGCTCGTCAATAAAGATGATGCAAGGAGCTTTTTTCTTGGCTTGCTCAAACAAGTCGCGCACCCGTGCTGCACCGGCCCCTACAAATAGCTCAACAAATTCCGAGCCGGAGATGATAAAGAACGGGACGTTGGCTTCTCCGGCAACGGCCTTGGAAAGAAGGGTTTTCCCGGTGCCGGGAGGGCCTACCAACAACACGCCGCGGGGGATTTTTGCCCCCAGGACAGTGTAGCGTTGTGGTTTCTTCAAAAAGTCGACAATTTCCGTCAGTTCCTGCTTGGCTTCGTCCACACCGGCCACGTCAGCGAAGCTGACCCGTGATTGCTCATCGGGAACATAGACCTTGGCCTTGGAGCGAGTAAAGCTGAGAGCTCCCTGGCCGCCACCCATTTGGCGTCGTGCGAAGAACTGGAGCACCAGAATGAAGATCACCGGCGGCACCACCCANCTCAGAACGGTACTGAACACACCGGGACGCTTGGGTGGCGCTGCGGCAAATTCCACCCCGTGTTGTTCCAACCGCTGAGGCAGGTCCATGTCGAAGATGGGCGTGGTGGCCAGCAGGGGAGGCTCTCCATCTAACGGCTGCTTGAGCTCGTAGCGGATTTGATCTTGTGTGATGTAGGCTCTGGCCACGCGCTCATCGTTCACCTGGTCAATAAAGAGGGAATAAGGAACTCGGGGCACCTGCATGGCAGGGCGCGGCAAGAAACTGCTGAGTAATAACAACACGCCAACCCCAATTACAACGAGGTTGACCCACCCAAAACGCCGTCGGGGTTCGTTGTTGTCCTGGCGCTGAAGAGGCAAGAGAACTGAAGCGGCTGATTTTCACGCTAAGCCGCAGAGCCGGTCCCACTGTGGGCCGGTTTTCCGAATGATACGGAGCGATAAAGCCGTCAGGCGACCACCGTGGGATTGTCCAGATGGAAGCGTCGGATCAGGTCACCACCACAACGTTCCAGCCGGACTTCGCTCAACGGCAGGCTCCGGGCCATGGTAGCAATCCGGAGATCCCCCAGCGGCGTGAAGGCCTCCAGCCCTCCCAGAAGCTTGGGCGCTTCTACAGCGACCACCTCCTGAACACAACCCTCCTGCACCGCGGCAGCGGCCAAGCTGGGACCGCACTCCCACAACACCTTGTTGCACCCCCGCCGAACCAGATACTCCAGGATCGTCCTTGGGGAACAGGGTTCCAAAGCGACACACTCCACGCCCTGTTTCTCCAGTCGGGCTGCTGCAACGGGATTGGCGCCAGGGCTGTGGAACACCATGGTGCCGGCCACCGTTTGATCCCACAGGCGGGCTTGGCGGGGCAGGTGCAGTTGACGACTCAGCACCACACGCAGGGGCTCGGGTTGCCGCTGGCCACGGCTCGTGAGCAGGGGGTTATCTGCCCGCACCGTGCCAGCTCCCACAAGCACCGCGTCACACCGGGCTCGCAACTGGTGGACCCACTGGCGCGCCGGCGCGCCGCTGATCCACCGACTGTCCCCTGTCCGGGTGGCAATGCGCCCGTCCACACTGGCGGCCCACTTGAGCACGCCCCAGGGACGCCCATGGCGCACACGGTGCAGGAAGGCCTGGTTGAGGGCCCGGGCCCGGGCTTCTCCGACGCCCTGCACCACCGTCAGCCCCGCTTGCCGCAGGCGGTCCAGACCACCACCGGCAACGCGGGGATCAGGATCCACCATGGCCACTACCACGCGCCGGATGCCCGCTGCAAGAACGGCCTCCGTGCAGGGGGGGGTGCGTCCCTGATGACAGCAGGGTTCCAACGTGACGTACAGGCTGCCCCCCTGGGCCCGTGCTCCCGCTTGCCGCAGGGCCAACACCTCCCCATGGGGTTGCCCCGCTGCCGCATGAAACCCTTCCCCCACCAATTGTCCACCGGCATCCAGCACCACGGCGCCCACCATGGGATTGGGGCTGGTGGTGAACGATCCCAACGCAGCCAGCTCCAGGGCTCGCGCCATCCGGACTTCATCAGTGAGGTTGGCAGGTGGCGTGGTATGCATGGCCCGTCAGTCCTTCGGCATGGGGAGGGGCTGCCACTGGGTGTGGGCCGCCCAGATGGCCCAGATGGCCATCGGGCGCAGGTAATGACAAGCCCGAAAGTGGCCATCCGTCGTGATCGCTTCCGGTGTGCGGAATTGCAGGCCATGGCCATAGACCTGTTCAATCACCCTGCCGCTGATGGCCATGCCGGTCTTCCGGTCGCCCAGAAGGCAGCAGTACGCCGCCAGAGCAAAATTGATCCCCGTCCAGATTTCCAGGGGATGGGTTCCCTCGGGATCGACGGGGCTGCCGTCTTCCCGGAGGCCGTTGGCCACCCCATAACACCCCCGGTGAAACCCGGCAAAGCAGACCTTGCAGACGGTGGCCACAGTGGTGCGGGCTCGCTCCTCGCTCACCACGGGCGGGAGGCCCAGTAGACGGGCATAGAAGTCACCACAGAGCTGGTCTGCCATCACCACCGACTCTTCCGTATGGGTATCGAAGGCGTAGTGCTGCCCTCTCCACAACAGACGGTCATAGGCGTCACGGGCTTTCCGTAACCAGGCGCCGAAATCCCGTTGACTGGCGGTGGTATCCAGGCCCAGGTGAAGCGATAGTTGCTGGGCGCTGGCCAGGGCCGCCTCCAGGGCCGCAATCCATAGCCCACCGCAATAGGCACTGGCGCCCTTCATGGGCCAATCGTCGAAGGTTTGATCGGGGGCGCCCCCGTGGTCGGGAAGACCGTCCCCGTCCTGGTCGAACGTCTTCAGGTAGCGGAGACCGGCATCCACCGCCGGCCAGCAGTCCGCCAGGAAACGAAGATCCTGCCCCCCCCGGCGGAAGGTGCGCCAAACCTGGAGTACAAAGTCACTGGGCAGGTCTTTCCANAGATTGCAATCCTGGTAGGCGGTGTAATTGGTGACGGTGAAGGGATGTTCGTTGGGCGCCCCCAGGTCGTGGGGCGTGGCCCGGGCGCGTTTGCGGGGCGCATGTACGGGCTTCCGACCCTTGGTGACGTACCAACCGATGAGTCGATGTCGTAGATCCTCACCGGGGANGGCCCGGGCGAAGTCACGGAGCACGGCTTTATCCAGCTCCGGCCATAACTGGACCAGGGCAAGGGAGCCGTAGAGCCGCACNTCCAGGCTTTCATACCAGGAATAATCCGGACATTCCAGGACACCGAAGTGGCCCACAGGTCGATCAGCGGTGGCGGCGGTCCAGAGGCTGCCGCCGCTGGCCAGATTGCCAAGCTCGTTGAACAAGGCCATCCGGACGGCCTCGGACAATTCGTCCTGTTCCAGGATGGGTTGCTGCCAATGATCGATGGCCTGGCGCCACTGGGGCCAGTCCCGCAGCGCCTCGGCGGCAACGGCCGTGGCGTGGCAGCCGGAACGCCCGAAAAAGTCCGTATAGCGCCGTTGACTGGTGATGCCCCTGGCAAATTCCGTCACCGGCAGATCCCAACTGATCACGAGGGGCAACGCCAGCGTCGCCCCCGGCTGCAACTGGAAGCGCACCGCCATGGCGACCGACGAGGGATCGTCCACGGCACTGCGGCGGGTGTCCGTTTCCTGGGGAATGGACCCGTCCCGGGAAAACGGCGTCCAGATTTCCGCACCGTCACCGCCGGGATTCCAGCGTCCACAGCGTTGCAGCTCCACCCCCGGGGGCAGTTGTCCCACGGCCAGACACCATTGGCCTTCCCCCTCCGCCACGGGCTTGCTGCGGGGACCGTTCAGCAGGAGTCCCTTCAGTTGGTCCTCATCCACAAACGAGCAGTGTTGCCCCTCGGTGCGGCCAACGGCAGGAACATAGGAATACACCGGGCTCCCGTCCTCCCGATAGAACACCTCCGGGTTGGTCTCGGTGTTGGTAAACCAGCCGCAGAGGTTGCGCCAACTCAGCAGGAGGGACAACTGGAGTGGCCGCCGGCCGGGATTGCGGAACAGCCAGCGGAACACGGCCACCGGGTAGGAGGTGCGCCGATAGTCGCCGGGGATGATGGGACTGAATTGCTCACAGCGAATCTGCGCCCGGAAAACGTTGCTGTACTGGAACCAGCTCAGGGGATAGCGGGCCGCGTAACGGCCGGTGACGTGAGCGGACCGACTGGCTGGATACCAGGCCCAACTGCTCAGGCTGCCGTCCGTAGGCGCCGCTGTGGACAGGGCATAGGTGCGGGAGTCGTTGCCGCGCCGCTCATGGACGGCGAACTGGCAATCGGGGATGGAACCGAACCAGTGCTCTCCACCGTCCAGGTGCCACAGGGTGATGTCTCCACGGGAACTGCGCCCGAAACAACCGGCCCCGAATCCCCCCAGAGGCGCCCCGTGCCACGGCCCATCATCCAGGTTGCTGGCGCTGCGCCCGGTGAAGGGTTTCTGCCAGCCCTGACCCAGGGCACGTTGCCAGGCTGCCTTGGGGGATTGTGGCCTGGATCGTCCCCAGGGCCAGGACTGCCAACGGGAGCCACCAGACGTCTTGGCCTCGTTCATGGTGAGAGAGCGGGTGCTTCAGCTTGACCAGTCCGTGGTTGGAACGGCTCCTGTGCGGANGGTGACCCACCGGCCGGAATGCCAAGCCACCACTGTGCTGGCCTGGCCCGATGGGGCGCTCCAGGGCAACGGACCCGCCAGCAATACCTGGGGGAAGTCCCTGGCAATGGCGTCGGGATGCAGCAGAGCGGGTTGAGCGGAGCGGTTGGCGCTGGTGGTGGCCAGGGGACCACTCTGGCGCAGCAAGGCCCGGGTGACCCCGTGGTTCGGGATCCTGAGACCCAGGGAGGTGGGCTGTGCCGGATTCAGCCGTTGGGCAAGAGGGCCAGTGTAGGGCACCACCAGAGTGAGTGCTCCCGGCCAATGGCGGATGGCCTGATGCCAGGCCGCTTGCGGCCTGATACCCAACGCTTGCCAGAGCTGCTCTCCTTCCGCGCCCATGAGAATGAGCGGTTTATCCAACGTGCGACCCTTGAGTTGCCAGAGCTGACCAGCCGCTTCCGGTCGGGTCGCCAGAGCTGGCAACGTGTCCGTCGGCATGGCAACGACACCGCCGCCGTAAAGGTGGCGCAGCAACCGGTCCGGGGATGCGGGTTCCGGGGTCATGGCCCACGGTGTGGGGCGCAGGCCGCCAGAAAGCGGTCGTTGCCCTCCAAATCCTGATGCCGCCTGACCGCCGTCAGGCCTGCCGCGGCAAAGAGTGTCTCCAGGGCTGGAGCCTGGCCCTGACCGTGTTCCACCACCAGCCAACCCCCTGGCGCCAAGGCAGGAACACCCGCCAGCAGAGCACGGAAGGCCTGAAGCCCGTCGGGACCGCCGTCCAGGGCCGGATGGGGCTCATGGCAACGCACCACCGGGTCGAGCTGCGCAAGGGTTGCCGTGGGAATGTAAGGGGGGTTGCTGACCACCATGGTCAGGCGTCCCCACCAGGGTCGCAAGGGTTGCCACCAGTTCCCGGCCAGCACGCGCACCCGCTCGGCTACGGACTCCAGGTTCCGTGCCGCCATTGCCAAGGCTGTTGGATCCTGGTCCACCGCCATACCGTGACACCTGGGGAAGGCGGTGGCCAGGGCCAGGGCCAGGCAGCCGCTGCCGGTGCCCAGATCAGCCCATGGACCCGGATCCGCGGATCCGTCGTTCATGAGGGAGACGGCCACGTCCACCAGCAGTTCCGTTTCCGGACGGGGGATCAATACTCCTGGCCCCACCTGCAGCAGAAAGTCTCGCCATGGGCAGAGGCCGAGAAGGTATTGCAACGGATCCCGATTCAGGTGGCGATGCCAAAGGTGGGTCAGCTCCTCCGGATCACGGCTGAGTTGAACGGTGGCTTCGGGATGGAGAGCCAGGCTGTGGTAACGCCTGCGCTCCAGGCCTGCGCCCACGTCCAGGAGCCAGACCAGGCTGGCCGCGGTGCCACCCTCGCCCAGCCGCTCCCTGCACCAGGCCAGTAACGTGGCGGCGGAAACGGTGATCATCGCCTGATCTCTCCGGTAGACCCTACTGCATTGCGCTGGTGAGACCACCTCACTGGACCCGCACCCAGCGCAAGCCCGGCAAGGGGCGCACGGCGCCGTCCAGTTGCAGTTGAAACAACTGGGTCAGCAACAGACCCTGGTCTTCCGTGCCCACCTGCTCCTGAAGCTCTTCCAGGGTGCGGGGCTGCCCCAGTTGCCCCAGCAGAAGCCGGGCCATGCCGGACGTGGGTACAGCCTGCCGGTGGGTGACCGTCTGCTTCTGTGGAGACAACAACGGGCCAGGGCCGAGGTTGCGACAAAGATCGTCACCGTCGAGCAGTACGGAAGCGCCCTGTTGAAGCAGTTGGTTGCTGCCTTCGGCGCTGCTGCGCCCGGCATCCGCCGGCACCACCCAGAGCGACACCCCCGCCTCCTGCGCCAGGCGGGCGGCAATCAACGCCCCGCTGCGGCGGGGACACTCCACCAGCACCAGAGCCTGCACAAGGCTCACCAACAGCCGGTTGCGGGCGGCAAAGTGCCCCCTTCGCACCGGCTCGTCGGCGGGTTGCTCACTGAACAGAAGACCGGCAGCGCCCACCTGTTGCTGCAAGCTCTGGTTGTCCTGGGGGTAGGCCCGCCGGAGGTGGGTGCCCAATACCCCCACCGGTCGGCCGTGACCAGCCAGGCAGCCCCGGTGGGCGGCGGCATCCACCCCGGCCGCCAGGCCGGAGACCACAGGCCAGCCGGCCTCCGCCATGTGGCGTCCCAGCCGCTCTGCCCAGGCCAGAGCGTGATCACTTGCGGTGCGGCTGCCCACCACTGCCACGGCCTGCCGACGGTTCAGGTAGGCCCAGGTGCTCCCCTTCCCCTGCCAGAACAATTGCAGGGGGGGACGGTCCAGTTGAAGCAGAGGGGCAGGGAAGGCGGGATCGGTAGGCGCCAACCAACGCCGTGGCGGCAGGGGTGGGGGCGTATCCAGGGCTGCCGTCAGGGCTTTCCTCTGGGCTGTGTTGAGGCTGCCCCGTTGTTGCAGCACCGGCAACGGTGTTTGCCAGGCTGCGTCCAGGTTGCCGAAGACGGCCTCCAGTCGCCGCAGGGTGGCCACGCCAAAGCCGTCAATGACGGCCCAGCGGTACCAGGCCAGACGGCGAGAGCGGAGATTCATGCAGTCCGCACAGGTCTGGACTCAGTCATCCCCCGGTCCACGACCCTGAAGCGGGGCCACACCGTTGCAACCGGGACGCAAACGGCACAAGACGACCACCGGCTGCTGGATAGTGGTCCTACGTTCAAAATCTCGTCCCATGTTTCGGAACATTCTCGTGGCGGACTCCGGCAAAGGTCATGTGGAGACCATGGTCGGCATGATGCAGAGGGTACCCAGCTTTGCAGGGGCACGCTTCACCCTGCTCCACGTCCTGAACGTCCAGGGCAAAACCTCCCTGGCGGACGGNATGGAAGCGGGCGCCCGACTGCTGGCGCAAGCCGTTGACGCCATGAAGCTGGATCCTGCCNTGGTCACCACTGTCCTTCGTCAAGGGGACGTCAAGCAGACGGTGCTGAAGGTGGCGGATGAAATCAACGCCGACTTGATGGTGATGGGTTCACGAGGTGTGGGACGGTTGCAATCCATCCTGGTGAACAGTGCCAGCCAGTATGTTTTTCAGTTGTCCAGCCGTCCCATGCTGCTGGTGCGGGACGATCTCTACGTGCGCCATCCCAACCGCCTCCTGGTGGCGGTGGACGGCGCCGCCATCAGCGATACCGCCCTCAACCTGGCCTGTGACCTGGCCCGTGGTGTGGACGGCATGAGCGTGCGGGTGATCCATGTGAGCAGTCAGCGCAGCGGCAGTCGGGTGGCGGAACGCATCCTTGAGAAAGCCCGTTTGCGGGCGCGGCGACTGGGGGTGGACGTGGAAATCGAGGAGCGCAACGGCAATCCGGCCCAGGAGATCTGTGCTGCCGTTGAAGACAGCAACAGCGACCTGTTGATTCTGGCCTCGCCGGATCGGCGCCCCAGCGTGGCCCGCAACCTGGTGGATCTGGACAAGCTGTTGGGCTCGTCCATCAGCGATTACGTCCGTGTCAAGGCGCCCTGTCCCGTTCTGCTGGTGCGGTAGGGGGCAGGCTTCCATGGCCCCCGGCAGCAGGGAGCACCAGCAGTTTGCCACCAGGCTGGCCTATGGCGTCCCTGCCTTGGTTCTGAGCAGCCCGCTGCGTAACGGTAATCGGGGAATCCGGCCTTGGAGCGCTACGTCGTTCTTTGGACGGCCTGTCGCGAAGGGGCGGTCGGCCAGAATGCGCCACGCCCGTTTCTCTGTTGATTCGGTGTTCAAGGGCGTGTCCTGTGCGCAGCGCTACGACTTGCTTTGCAAGCGGCTTGTACAGAAAGGGCTCGCGAAGATGGACCGTATCGCCATATCGGTATGCTCGTCTTGAGAATCCGGAGGTGGCAGGAAACTGTCAAGGAAGCTCGATTCGTGAACCTTGGATATAACATAAGCAATACGGCGTGGAGGCCCCGACCGAACCGACCACATCTTCAGGGCGCCACGAAACCTTGGGCAACCTACCCCTACGGGATGCCGTCTCACTATGAGAACGTCAATGGTGAAGAAGATTTTACATGGACCCACAGGCTTGTTCAGGTGAAGAAACGGTGATTTTTCGTGATGCCCGATAGTTGTTCTCCGGTCACCCCACCCCCATCGCATCAGGAAAACTGCTCTCCCGTAACTGACGGCACTCTGCGCCTGATCGGGCAGCCTTGAAATCTTCTGTTCCAGGATTCGATGTTGAGGACGACACATCCATCAACGATCGGGCGAACCCATGACCGAGAACCCGGACCGGATATTGGCAGGATCCTGCGGAGTTGGTCCTGCCTTGATAGCATGAGCGGGGAATCCAACGTGTCCAGTGCTATCAGCACCGAACTCGATGATGAAATCAACAGCCTTCATGCAATGCGTCAGGCGATGATCATCGCCGTCAAACTTTCGCACGCTCACCGCGCCCGTGAATCCGAATTCCAACTCCCCTTCCACAAGGCGGCACACTATTCCAATCCCCCCAAGCTGCGGCTCACCTGGCGGTCGTACAGGTCGGTGAACGTGTCACTGATTGGATCGGGATCAATGTCATGGAAAGTGGACGCTGTGCTGGAGACAATTTCTCCGCTGTTCTCTTCTCGATGGAAGCTGTGAAACATCAGGTCATCTCCGTCTTTGGTGCGCAGATCAAGCTCCTTGGCAACAACGTAGCTGTGGGTGGCGATAAACACCTGAACGCCGCCGCGCTGAAGCTCGAGCAGAAAATTCATCAGTGTGCCAATAAGACCTGGATTCATGTTGGCCTCCGGCTCGTCCCAGAACAGGGTTGAGCTAGCTGCCAGAGTTCCGTTTTGAATGAGCAGCCACAGCAAACCAAGTTTGCGGATTCCCTCGGCTAGCAACGTAAATTCAAGGTTTCCATTCCGGTTGCGTAGAAAGAACTCTTCGTTACTCACGGTAATTTTGCCGCCGATTACATCCTGGAGGCTCTCAAGCAGTCTCTTTCTACTCTGATCGATAGGTCCCCGTAGCTTTGGAAGGTAGGCACGATCCAGGATGTCCTTATAGACTTCTTCGAAATGAATCTCCCGCGCGGCATATAGAGACCGGAATCCGGGTGCGTTAGCCAGCATCTCTTTAACGGGGATATAAACGCTCTGTACCGGCTGGGCTACCCAGGCGCTATCTTTGTCTCCTGGCGGCAGTTTACGGTCTCGAGAGAACGTGACATCCAGCTTCATGTCACCCCTGTGGACCGTGGCAGTCCCGCTGCGGTTGCCGACGCTGCGCTGGACCAGACGGCCCGGCAAGCCACCGGACGGCAGCATCACGCGAACCAGTTTCTCGGAGAACGGGATGCCGGACCTGGAGACGTCGCACGCGGCGTAGCACACTTTCATCAGATGTGTCTTGCCCGTACCGTTTGCGCCGATCAGGATGTTGATGCCGGGCGACACGTCCAGACTCAAGTGAGTGAATGCGGTAAAGCGCTCCAGCGTCACACGGGTAAGGGGCACGAGCGTTTTCCTTACGGAAGCCTGTTTTTCTCAGCCTACGCAAACCACGCGACTATGGCAAGACGGATCGCAGGCGACTGAACGATCTCTACGCAGGACAGGGCAAGAACACCGCCAAGCAGCAGGGGCGCCACCCAGCGCAGAATCAGCAGCAACCCCCATAGCAACGGTTGCGGGAGCCGGGATAAATCCTCTGTCAACTGTTGAGGCGCCACCCAGCCCATCAGCAGGCTCAGCAACAGCCCGCTGGCAATCGGCACCACACCACCAAACAGATCGTGGCTGGCCGTTAGCAGATCCGTGTTCAGTAAGGCGGGCAGTCCCAGCAGGGCCACTACAGCCGCGGTGGTCCAGGTGGTCACTGCTCGCCCCGGTGCAGGTGATCCATCAGCACGGCGACGGGCACCTCCAGCAAGGCGACGGCCGAGGTGACGGCGGCAATGCTGGCCAGAAAGAAGAACGCCGCCGCCAGCAGCGGGCCTGCACTGCCAAGGGAGGCAAAGCCCGGCGGGATGGCCGTGAAGAGGGTGCCTACGGCGCCGGCGCCACCCTCCTGACCCACCACAACGGTGCTCGTCAAGGGGACGACGATGAGCACCGCCAGGAGACCAACGCCTGTGTCCAGGGCCGTGATGACGGCCGCTTGCCGGGGCAACGGGTCACGCTGCCCCAGATGGGACGCATAGGCCAGCATGGCGCCGCTGCCCAAGCCCAGGGAGAAGAACGCCTGGCTGAAGGCGTGCCGCAGGATCCGGGGATCCAGCCAGTCGGACCAACGCCAGCGGAGCAGCGCCTCTTCATAGCGTGCAGANGCGTCCGTAAGAGAGGCGGACCACAACAGCAACCCCACGAGCAGCACAAGCAGTGCCGGCATGGACCAGCGGCTCAGCCGCTCGATCCCCTGTTGTACCCCTGTGGCCACCACGGCGGCGGTCAGCGCCAACGCGAGCAGATAGGCGACACCCTCGGCCCATCCTCCGCTCAGCCGGAGAAAGAANGCATGGGCGCTGGCCTGGTCCGTGGGGAGACGGCCTTGGAGTACCGCCAGCAGTGCCCGTCCCACCCAGCCGGTGATGACAGNGTAATACCCGAGGATCAGGGCGCTGCTCAGGGGAAAGAGCCAACCCAGCGGCTGCCAGGACGCCCCTCCCACCGCCACGGTGGCCAGCACAGGCGAGCGTCGTGTACGGCGCCCCAGCGCCAGCTCCGCCAACAACAGGGGAAAGCCCAGCAGCGCCACGGCCACCAGGTAGAGCACAAGAAAGGCCATGCCCTCACCCAGGGCAACCCGGTAGGTGAGTCCCCAGAGATTGCCCAGGCCAACGGCACTGCCCGCCGCCGCCAGAACAAAGCCCGGGGAAGAGCTCCAGCTCTGCCGGGCACTGGCCGACGGGGCGGACGGGGAGTTCTCGAGATCGGCCATCCCCGATTCATCCAGCGGCATCACAATGTACACACAACGGAAGCAGGCATCATGGGGGCGGATTTGCAGGCCCGCTGGCATCGATCCATCGCCGAGATTCCACAACCTGCATGGCAGGCCCTGGTGGCGCCCCACGATCTGCCCCACTTCTCCTGGGACTGGCTCNATTGCCTGGAGATCTCCGGCACCGTTGCGCCCCGCCATGGCTGGCAGAGCTGCCATCTCGGTCTCTGGCGTCACAAGGAGTTGATTGCCGTGGCGCCCCTTTATCTCAAAGCGCACAGCTATGGGGAATTTGTCTTCGACCAGGCTTTTGCCCAGGTGGCGGGACAACTGGGGCTGGAGTACTACCCCAAGCTGTTGGGCATGAGTCCCCTGACCCCGGCCCTGGGCTACCGCTTCTTCATGGCGCCCGGTGAAGACCAGCGAAGTNTGACTCGACTCATGTTCAAGCTGGTGGACGATCTATGCCGGCGCAACGGAATTCTCAGCGCCAACTTTCTCTATGCCGCGGCGGATTGGGCTGTACTGGCCGAGCAAGCCGGTTGCGCCACCTGGCTTCAACNCCGGAGTGAATGGCGCCGCACGGGTGAACNTCACTTTACGGATTACCTGGCCCGTTTCAATGCCAATCAACGGCGCAACATCAAGCGGGAGCGCCGCGCTGTTGCCCAGGCAGGCATCAGCCTGACGCCCATGGCGGGAGAGGAGATTCCCCCGGGCATGTTGCAGCAGATGCATGGTTTCTATAGTGCCCACTGTGCCCGTTGGGGTCCTTGGGGCAGCAAATACCTGACGGAAGACTTTTTCCGGTTGGCGGAACAACGGCTCCGCCGCCATCTGGCGCTTTTCAGCGCCCATGAAGGAGACCCCCTGGCGCCGGTGGCCATGAGCCTCTGTCTGCGCAACGATCACCAGTTATGGGGCCGCTACTGGGGCAGTGACGTGGAGGTGAGCGGTCTCCACTTCGAAACCTGCTACTACACTCCGATTGCCTGGGCGCTTGAGCAGGGAATCGAGCAATTCGATCCGGGCGCAGGGGGGAGCCACAAACAGCGGCGGGGCTTTCGGGCAGAACCGTTTTCCTGCCTGCACCGTTGGCTTGATCCCACGCTGGATCAACTGTTACGGTCCTGGCTGCCCCCAGCCAACCGCCGTCTGGTCGCACAAATCAACGTCTTGAATAACCGGCTGCCTTTACAGTCCCCTTCCTGACAGGTTGGTTATGGCGACGCCGGAGCGTTCGGGGGATGAGTTCCCGGCCGTTTTCCTGCCTGCACCGTTGGCTTGATCCCACGCTGGATCAACTGTTGCGGTCCTGGCTGCCCCCAGCCAACCGCCGTCTGGTCGCACAAATCAACGTCTTGAATAACCGGCTGCCTTTACAGTCCCCTTCCTGACAGGTTGGTTACGGCGACGCCGGAGCGTTCGGAGGATGAGTCCCCGGGGGGAATCGTGCTGCTGCAGGAAGGCCGAGGCCGACGGTCACGCGACCAAGGTTGAGGCTGGACGCCCCCAGCCAGGCTCGGCGCACGACGGCAAGACCCACACTGCCTGTGCCCAGGGCTGACCGGGACGTGACCACCCCGGCCCGTGTGCCGTCTTCGTCGTGCATCACGGAATCCCCGGGCAGGTCTTCAAGGGCGGTGTCACTCCGCCAGAGGCGCAGTTGTTGTTTGACGCCGTCATAGGTGACCAGTCTGGCCAGCACTTCCTGCCCCAGGTAGCACCCCTTGTCGAGGTCCACGGCCCCGGCAAGGCCCAGCTCGAAAGGATTGAAGGCGTCGTTGATCTCGTTCGGCCATATTGGCGTTCCCTGCTGGAGCCGCAGCAGTTCCACCTGTGTCGCGCTCAATCGGGGACGATGTTCCAGCCATGGCGGCAAGGGAAGGGGATCCGGCAGCAGCAGCCGCAATCCGGGCACGCCGTCACCAAAATCCGTGCCCCGCAACAGCAACGCCCGGGCATCGCCCAGGGACACCGGGCGCCACCCGACTGCGGTGCAGTCCACGGCGATGCCCTCGGCAGCCAGCAGAGCCGCGGCGTCCTCTCCCAGAAGGCTCACCTGCCGAGCCTGGGTCACGGGAAGCAGGGTGACCCGATCCGCGGGAAACAGATAGCGATCAAAGCGTTGATGCAAGGCCGATCCATCCCCGGCCAGGACCGTCAACCGGGCCGCATGGTTATCCACCAGCACGTCCAGGAGGGCCGTGAGTCGCGCGGTGGTGGTCACTGCGCAGCTACGGCGCAGGTGACCGGGCAGGGCGCTGTTCAGGTTCCGGGTGGTCTGGTCATGGAGAAAGCGCAGACTATCGGCGCCGGTGAGATGCAGTAGCTGGACGGAACGGGTTGTTCGCACCGGCCATGCACCGGGATCCGGTAAAGCCNGGCTCAGCCATNGGGGGAAGGGCAGCGTGGCGGTCATGGTTGGCGCTCCGGCGGGGTGCTGATGTGCTCCAGCCGGAAGAGGGCCTTGAGACGCAGCCCTGCAGCAGCGAGAGCGGCTTGCCCACTGTCCTGGCGGTCCACAACGGCCACCACCTCCTGAACGTCGTAGCCCGCCTCCTGCAACCGCTTCACTGCCTTGAGGCAGGAACTGCCCGTGGTCACCAC
>JGI24797J26694_1000969_pt1 | contig 17327 bp, 11 predicted proteins | sample PinacodermPK_FD_26694 | JGI IMG/M metagenome (IMG submission 26694) | reverse complement strand
ATGCGCCTCGATCCCCAGGCTCGCCGCCAGCCGTGCTTCGGCAATCCGGCACGGACGCAGACCCCGAAATCCGCGCGGCCGCCCGTCATCATTCCGGGAGCGGTTGCATTTAACTCCAGACCGCGCTTGGCCTTTCATGACGTCTTACTGCTTGACGTCATGCCCCACGGCACGACCACGGTGGTCGCCGAGATCCTCATCTACCCCGCCGCTGAGACCGGTGCCGTCCCGCTGCCAAATCAGCGTTTTATGTTCTTCTGTCAGGATTCGCGGCGATCCTTGCGGAGGCCCGAAAAGCCGATTCTTTTCAGTGTGTTATGGTGGTGCTCCCACCGTCGGCGCATACCCGGTCTTCGTGCCGGAAGCGGGTGAATTTCAACTGCTGAGCATGACTGGCCCTTCATGTCCTTGTTGCCGGAATTCTGAGCGCTTCCGGCATTTCATCGCCTCCGGTCATCCGGGATCGGTGCGCCCTCCTTTCGGCCCCATACTCGATGCACTGCACTCATCGTTTCCGACGCCTCAATCCACTGCTGTGACCGGCGAGCGGGCCGCGTCGCCTTCGCGCTATGTTTTCCGTGCCGAAACGGGCGCGCGCTTGGTCGAGGCCGGACGGATCGAACCGCCCGCCGCACCAGTCGAATTTCGCCCGATACTCCACATGCGGCGGATCAAGGATCGCTTCCAGGAGCACCATGAAGCCGCCCGGCCCGCCGACATCCTCCGGCGGACAGCGACGCGAACGTCGACAACGCCCGGATACTCAGTTTCCGGATACGCCGGACCCAACCGGTTGCTGTAGACTTACTCGGCCACGGAGCCGCCACGATGCCCAGGCCCTACGTCCATCGACCGCGTACGCCGATGTCAAAGACACCCCACAGACGCACGGCCTCGTCCCCTACTTCCACATTTGCTATCATTCCCCACCCTAGGCATCTGTCCACTACCCCACGCCATGCCAAACCCACTGACCTGCAAGCGCACCAGCTCTCTACTCCTTACCCCTCCGTCTGGACAACACCGTCCATATCGCCACCAACTCGCCTCAAGTCTGCGCAACCAACACGCATATACCGAAATCATCCGATTTCTCCGCTATCTAATACGGGGCTCAACCACTCTCATTTATCCAACCGTGTCTGTGTGTACATGCTACCTCACCAGCACCTAGCCAACCGACCGAGACCGTTCCAATGTCATCAAATGATCACAGTCAGATCCTGAACCATTACCGCCCAACCAATGTACCATCCATTTACTCCGTTGGCGCGTTTAGCTCCGGAGTGACAGTTAGAAGTCAACAAATTCGAGCGCTAAATCTTGCTTACACACTAATCGAGCAAGGAATACTGAGTGTTTCCGACAGAGACGCTCGAAAAATCGCTGTCGTAGGCGCTGGTTTTTCTGGATTAACATTTGTCGCCGCCCTATTGAAAAAGGAAATTGCATGCTCAATAACCCTATTTGAGGAACACGATACTCTCCTTCCACTCCAGCAGGGCAGTGATTCCCGTTGGTTGCATCCACACATTTATGAATGGCCAGATCGAGGTAGTGAAGCCGACGTTGCTATGCTTCCAATCATGAACTGGACTGCTGCCCGCGCATCTGACGTCGTTGTTCAAGTGCTAAGGGAATGGAAACAAACAGCAACCTCTAAGGACAACGTCGCACTCTATTGCAACACTCGGCATATTCATCTCACCAAGGATCACGATAATCCGACATCATGCCGCATTGAATGGATCGGTGAACCCCGCAATCCCCTAGACGGCACTATTCAAGATTCTACGCCTCTTTCCCAAGGGCATTCTGACAAATTTGATTTGGCCGTGTTGGCTGTGGGGTTTGGAATTGAAAAAGAAACCTCCTCCTATTGGCGTAATGAAATAATCGGCCAACCACTTCTTAACCAATCTCGTAAGACATACTTGATTTCCGGCCAAGGCGATGGCGCGCTAATTGATTTGATCCGAGTGCGATTGTCTCAATATCGACAAGACCGTATCTTAGAAGAGGTGTTTTTTGAAAAAAGGGAGATCTTACAACGACTTTCCGCGGCAAAGAAAGGAAGCTCGGAGAGAAACTCCACATCTTTATTCAAAGATTTCGATCAAATTTTCTTGCATGATGAGGATTGTAAAGAGGAGAGTAAATCAGTATTGGACCTTATATCCCGACGACTTCGCCGTGATACAGATGCGATACTAAGAATCAAGGTGCCAGACATCGCAACGCTTTTGTGTGACGACACCAGCAAGATATCTTTTCAAAATGCTTTACTAACTTACCTCCTTTACCGTGTCGGAGGCTTTGCGCCGTCTTGTGACAAAGAAGACGCAATAGTGGAAAAATATTCTATACCAAATGATTTTATAGTTAGACGCCACGGAACAGACAGAGGCAATCAACTCAAGAGGGTTTGCCCTAATCTCACTATAGATAACATTGAGGAACGGTCTAAGGCTGAACGGCACATTTCCGAACAGGTGTCGAAAGTTATGTGGCCTGGAGGTTATTTCGATTATCCAGGACCGTCTTCGGAGCGAGCTAATATCCATGACGATGAAATCCGATCCAGGTGGCGCAAGGAATACTTGCCCGGCCCAACGACACTCGTAACTGCTACAATATGCAGCGCTCTTGTGGGCGTCATAAAGGAGAACTGGCCGATGCTGAGTCACCTTCGTGTAACCATGCATAGAGTATTACTATTAAATGATGAGAAACTGCTTCAGCAAACATGTGACTACGAGGGTTTGAGTATTTGCGAGGACCACTCCACACGAGGCCGCACCTTTCCAGCGGAAAATGCAATGATAGGACTAGCCTACAATAGTCATCGGCCTGTACATACCCGCGAGGGCATATCTCCTGCGAAGATAGCGGAAACCATGGCTAAACTCGGACTTCACGAAGCGGCACGCAATATGGCACCAGAGGTATCATATGTGCTAGCACTACCGATCTTGCAGCCAACGTCCCAATATCATCAGCCTAGCCGCGTGGCTGCTATAGTGTACCTGGATAGCACAGAGAAGAATTTTTCGATGACGGAATCTGATGTCAATAAGATCGGTGTAGTTGTTAGCGAAGCGGCTTCTAGCCTTGCGGTTCAATCCAAAAGGTTGCTCCTAGGAGTTAGAAATATTCCGTTCACAGAGATATCTAGTAGCAAACAAGAACCCAAGGGGGTTCGTGAGGACGTGACGGACGTCATTGAGTATTTGCCGCCGAACATGGCCCCCACTCTTAGTCAACCATTTGCAGTGAATTTTGATTATGCAGACCCCGCCTCTACAGGTCGTGTAGAGCCGGTTGCCGAGCAACAATAGGAGAACGGATATGCAAAAATCCGATGTCGAATTTCGGACCGGGGACAAAGGCCATATGGTTTCTCATGACCTAAAGTGTTGGCCTGAGTTTTACGACGCGATCGTGAGCGGGCGAAAGAAGCATGACCTCAGGCGAGCCGATGATCGGGAGTTTAGAGTAGGAGACTTGGTCCGGCTGAGGGAGTTTGATCCCGGTGAGCTGCGTTATACCGGAAGGGAGAAGACGGTTGAAGTTACCTACATTACGAGAAGGGATCTCCCATGCGCGTTGTCGGACGAGGCGCTTCATCCAGCTTTCTGTATTCTGAGTATTCGTCTGTTAGAGTACTAGTTTTCGGATTTGGACAAGTGTTCGGCTTATGAATTTCGCAACGTTGGAGGTAGTTGTTGAAGCGCAATGTTCCCAAATGCGCCAACTGGGATTGGGTCAGTTAAAGCTAGCGTTGGCGATAAGCGGTCGTTGTATTGTAATGAGCCTGCAAAATGAAAGGACTATGTCGGGCAGACCGGTGCCTGCGGGCAAACCGTTGGTCTTGACAATGGAACATCATTTGGATGGGAAAATAAGAGTTGTCTCGAACACGCATTTATCGCTGCGAAGCCAACTGGCAAATTCGGTGATAGTTTTTTCCTTGTGTTTTCCGCGCAGTGAGCATTCCCATATGATGGCCACCCTCCAAGCGTCCGCAAGGAGCATTTTCTTCACTCGACGATCGCGCTCCACGGTGGCCCGAAATTTTTCTTGCCAAAACTCGGTTCGAGTGGTGGGGTTGGTCATATATAAGCATCTGTCATGTCGATGCCAGAAACATCCATGCACGAAGCAGGCGGCTTTGAATTTTCGGAGGACAATGTCTGGCGCACCCGCAAGCCTGCGGTCGTGGAGACGATACCTGAAACCTTGTGCATGCAGCGCCCGCCGCAAAATTAGTTCAGGTTTTGTATCTTTTCCGCGGATTCGTGCCATCATCCGGGAACGGACCAGTGGATCAACGATGTCAATCATGAGTGGGTATGCCTTGCAAGAGAAAATAGCAATATCGCGGACTTCACAATACGGCGGTTGGGAGGTTAAGGAAGATAGCATGTTTGGGCGGTTCAATACACACGCGAATCTTGGACGCTCTATCGGTTTCGACGCGGCGCGCGTCAAGTTTAATTTGCACCGGCCGATCTCGCAGTGTGGCGCGGGAGATAAACTTTTACGCTTTGATCCCCGAACAACGTGGGTCGACGGAGCCGCTGGACGGCGGGCCAGGCATGACTAAACAGATACCCGTCGTCGATCTGTTTGCCGGCCCCGGTGGTCTTGCCGAAGGCTTCGCGTCGTTCAAGGACCTTAGTGGACGCGCCCGCTTCAATGTCGTTTTCTCTGTCGAAATGGAACCAACTGCCCATCGCACGCTGCTGCTGCGCGGCTTCCTTCGCAAATTTCGGTGTGGATTTCCGACGGAATACTATGACTTCCTCAACAGAAACGAATCTAGGGAGCCGGACTGGGCCAGCCTCTACCCGCGCGAATGGCAGGAAGCCTGCGACGAGACTCGGTGTCTTACGTTGGGCTCATCCGACGCGAGGTCCTTCGTCCGACAGCGGATTGGGGAGATTCGCGCCCTGTACGGCGGCAATACCGTGCTCCTCGGCGGCCCTCCCTGTCAGTCCTATTCGGTGGCTGGAAGGGCCCGGAATGTCGGCAACGCCCTCTATGACCCTGCGAACGACAAGCGACAATCGCTCTATCTGGAATACGCCAAGGTCCTGCGGCAGCTCCAGCCGGCCGTCGCGGTCATGGAAAATGTCAGAGGCATGCTCTCCGCCAAGCACGGTGGCAGAGAGATATTCTCCGACGTCATGGACTCTCTTGCGAATGCGGGGGGAAAGGACCGATACCGTCTCTATTCCCTTGCTCCCCACAATGCAGGCCGATCATGGAAGGACGGACTGAACCCGAAGGATTTTCTCGTTCGCGCGGAGGAGCACGGCATACCGCAGAAACGTCACCGCGTATTCGTCGTCTGCATTCGTAACGACGTCGCTGCCACCGTGCAAAGTGACCTCCGACCGGCAGTTGGTCAAAGCGATTGCATGGTGTCGGTACATGACGTCATCGGCGCAATGCCCATGCTTCGCAGCCGACTCAGCTGGGACGACGACGATTTCTCGTGGCAGCAGGTCCTCAAGAAGGCGCACAGGCTGGCTCTTCGGCACATGCCTTCCATGGCGCCAGAAATGGAGAACAAGTTCCGCTTGGCGCTTGATCGCGCCTTGACCTCGACGACGGGCGCAGCGCTACCCTGTCGTGAGGTGCAGGGGGACACCGCCTTCCCCGACACGTGCCCGTCCGCCCTGCGCGAGTGGATCGTCGACCCCAACCTCACTCGACTTCCCAACAACGAGACCAGGGGCCACATCGACGAGGACATCGCCCGATACCTCTATGCCGCCGCCTACGCATTTGCCTCCGGCAGGTCGCCAAGAGCCCGTGATTTCCCGCGAGCTCTGGCCGCCAGGCACAAAAGCTGGAACACGGGCAAGTTCGACGATCGTTTCCGGGTTCAGCTGCCCGATCATCCCTCCACCACAATCACGAGCCACATCTCGAAGGACGGGCACTACTTCATTCACCCCGATTCGGCCCAGTGCCGCAGTCTCACTGTCCGCGAGGCTGCCCGCCTTCAGACGTTTCCCGACAACTACTTTTTTCACGGCAGTCGCACACAGCAGTACGTGCAGGTCGGCAATGCCGTCCCGCCCTATCTCGCGTGGCAGATCGCACGAGAACTCAGCGAGGTGCTCAAGCATCGGGATTCCACCGCCGATAAGGACATGGCAGACCGGTCGGCGAGAGTCATCAGGCGGTCGGGTGCCGAGCCAATCCCCGTCCCGCTCGCGAGCTCAGTCGGCTCGTGACTGAAGGTCCTCGACAGCAGGAAATGGAGCTCCCTCCACGCGCGTCTTCCCTGGTGGAGAGCCTCCGGGACATGGGCTACTCCCTGCGGACCGCCTTGGCCGATGTCATCGACAACTCGATAACCGCAGGAGCCCGCAACATCCAACTTCTCGCGGACACGCATCACGTGGCGCCGGCAATCGGCGTACTCGACGATGGCGTCGGCATGACCGCGCAGGAGCTGCTGGAGGCGATGCGGCCCGGCACGCGAAACCCTCTTGAGACGCGCTCAGCCACCGATCTCGGGCGTTTCGGACTCGGCCTGAAGACAGCATCCTTCTCGCAATGCCGGCGCCTTACGGCGGTGACACGGAAGGCATCGGCAGTTTCCTGCGCGACATGGGACCTAGACAAGGTTGCGGAGCGAGACCGGTGGGTCGTCGAAATCCCGGACAGTGCCGACTCTGTCCGCTGGTCAGAACGACTGCGGGACAGCGGCACGCTGGTCGTCTGGGAAAAACTCGATCGTCTCGTCAGTCCTGACCGACAAGATGGCAGGCACGATCTCGTGCGACAGCTCGACGAAGCAGCAACCCACGTCGAGTTCGTCTTCCATCGCTTCCTCTCCGGTCGGCAAGGCGGACGTCTGGCGATCTCAATGAACGACCGTGAACTGCGGCCGTTCGATCCCTTTCACTCGAACCATCCCGCAACCCAGCACCACCCGGAGGAAACGATCCGGCTCGACAGCGGCGAAATCAGGATATGGCCTGTTACCCTGCCACACCACGACAAGGTCACGGCTGAGGAATGGAAAAGGTTCGCCGGGCCTGAGGGCTATGTAAGCAATCAGGGATTCTACCTTTATCGCAATCGACGCCTGATCGTTCACGGCACCTGGTTCCGACTTGCCCGCCAGCTGGAACTGACCAAGCTCGCCCGTGTAGGCATCGACATTCCCAACACCCTCGATGCCGAATGGAAGATCGACGTAAAAAAGGCTTCCGCCCAGCCGCCGGCACCCGTCCGCGAACGCCTGCGCAGGATCATTGAACGTATCGGTGTCCCATCCCGTCGAACCTATACGGGACGAGGCACCAGGCTGACCGAGGCCAGCCGGCTTCCCGTGTGGAGGCGAGTGCAGGACAAGAACCACATCTCTTATCGGATCGACGAAGAAAATCCCGTACTCGCCGCATTCCGGGACGGTCTCGACCCGGGAAAGGCGCGAGAATTCGAGCGTGTTCTCCGCCTGCTTGCCTCGACCTTCCCTCTGGAGGCGCTGCATGTCGATGTCAGTGCCAGTCCGGAAGAAGTCAGGTCATCCCAGATCGGATCGGAAGATCTGCGAATGATCGCTTCGTCGATGTGGCACATCCTTCGAAGTCGCGGGCAAGCGCCAACCCAGATCAAGGAATGGATGCGCTCTGCCGATCCCTTCCGCACCCGCTGGGAGGAGACCTCCAAGGTGTTGACGGATATCTGCAAGAGCGCTGGGGGCGTTGAAGATCGATGAACGACATCGACCGACTGAGGGTAATGGTCGAGGGCCTTTTGGCTCGCGAATTGCCTACGCAGTCCCGCATCCGGGAGATTATCACCGAAGCTCGTCCGGCCTGCCCCGGTGTAACCGATGCCGAGGCCGAAGATCTGGCGCTCGAATTCGAGACCGTTCACGGCGTCCGGATGACCGACGGTGCCGCGCTGCAGGATCCCGAGTTCGAGCCCTGGCTGGACGGCGCTCGTTCCGAAATCGACTTCTACTATTGGAACCGCTATCGCCGTCTCATGGCCGAAAAGGGCCTGTCCGGTCAGGTCCTCGGCGGACTGGGCAACGTGACGGACAGGATCCTCGGGCTCCTCGAAAACCCCGAAAAGCCGGGGAGATGGGATCGACGGGGCATGGTCATGGGCCATGTCCAGTCCGGGAAGACGGCAAACTACATCGGCGTCGTCACCAAGGCTGCCGATGCCGGCTACCGGGTAATCATCATAATCGCCGGACTGCAAAACAAGCTGCGCGACCAGACCCAGAGACGCGTGGACGAAGGATTCATCGGATTCAGCAGCACTGCGGGGCCGCGACGCCAATCCCTCAAGCAGACAGTCCTCGGTGTAGGCCGATATGACTCCCGTTTCCGGCCCAATGCCTTCACCACTTCCCACAGGGACTTTCACAAGGGCATCGCCGAGAGCCTCAATATCCCGCTGCAGAATCTCGGCCAGCCTGCCGTCTTCGTGATCAAGAAGAATCCGAGCACGCTCCGAAATCTCATCGACTGGCTGAAGACCCACAATGCACAGCTGCGCACCAACACGATCCAGGAGCCCATGCTTCTGATCGATGACGAGGCGGACAACGCCTCGATCAACATCAAGCACCGCATGGACGAAATCTCCCGGATCAACGGTCAGATCCGGGAACTTCTCGACCTGTTCGAGCGCAGCAACTACGTCGGCTACACGGCCACCCCCTTCGCCAACATCTTCATCGACCCGGACTCCGAAGACCAGATGGCGGGGCATGACCTGTTCCCCCGCGATTTCATCGTGAGTCTCGATCCGCCCACCAACTATTTCGGCGCCGCACGAGTGTTCGGGGACTCTGCGGACACGGTCCTCCGCGATGTCGACGACCACGAGGACCTGTTGCCTACGTCACACAAGATCGATCACGTTGTCACCGGGTTGCCCGAGAGCCTGGAGGAAGCGATACGCGTCTTCGTTCTGGCGCGGGCGATCAGGCTGGCGCGCGGGCAGGACGGCTCCCACAACTCGATGCTCGTGAACGTGTCGCGTTTCGTGGCAGTACAGCAGCAGGTCCGAAACGAGATACAGGCCTTCGTTGATCGAATCTCGTCCAGTGTCAGGATCAACGGTGCCAGACCGGTCAACGAGGCCCTTGAAGATCCCGAGATTGCGGAACTGCGCCGCGTCTACCACGAGCATTACGACAGCGTTTGCGGCAAGTCGTGGTCACAGCTTCAGACTCTCCTGCACGCGAGTGTCAGTGCTATCAGCATTGTCGAAATAAACAGCCGCGCCGCAGGATCACTCGACTATTCCGAGTACGAGGCCTCGGGACTCAACGTTATCGCGGTCGGAGGGCTCTCCCTTTCACGCGGCCTCACACTTGAAGGATTGACCGTCAGCTACTTCCTCCGACGGTCGATGATGTACGACACGCTGTTCCAGATGGGGCGCTGGTTCGGGTATCGCGACGGATATGACGATCTCTGCCGGGTCTGGATGCCCGAAGAGGCCCAGGGCTGGTACGACCACATCGCCGACTCCATCGATGAACTTCGTGATGAAATGGCGCGCATGCAGAGCGCCAACGCGACGCCCAGGGACTTCGGTCTCAAGGTACGCAGTCATCCCGACACCCTCGTGGTCACCGCCCGCAACAAGATGGGAGCCGGCCAGCGCCACACGGTCCTGATCGGACTTGCGAACCATTTCGTGGAAACCGCCATCCTTCATCGAGAAGAAACAACCCTCGATGCGAACCTTCGAGCTGCCGTTCGCTTCGCCGACGCCATGCGCGCCGAAGGCCATGCTCCAGAGGACGGAGAGATTGTCCAGGGTGGACGCCTTGTGCGAGACGTTCCGGCTAGTCTGGTTGACGCATTTCTGGGCAGCTTCAGGAATCACCCTGGCTCACCTGCCACCGAAAGCGATCCGGTCCGTCGCTATATCGGTCTCAGGGCCGAAGATGAACTGAGCCGGTGGGATGTTCTGTTCGCCGGCGTCCAGCGACGCACCGAGCGATCCCTCGTCGATCACCGATTGGGCTTCCCGCTCGTATGTCAGCGCCGTACTCCCGGCAAGCGAAGCAACAGATCGATGCTGATGGTGACCAGCAAGCAGAGGGTGAGCTCGCGCGGGATAACCAAGGTCGGCCTGACCGAATCGCAAGTCCAGACGGCCGAGAACGAATACGACGCGAACAGGTCGCCATCTCCAGGCGGCAGCACGAACTATCCGGACCGAATCTACACGAGGATCCGCACCAAGCCCCTGCTCGTCATCCATCTTCTCGCGATCGGCGAAGACAATGACGACCTGAGCAAGACTACCCCGGCAGCTGCCTGGAGCATCAGCTTCCCCGAAACAGGGCTCCCTGAAAGAACGGTCGAATACGTCGTCAACACGACCTGGTTCCAGGAACACTACGGCGACGATGACGCGGACGACGACGAGAACGGCGACGATGACTACTGATGACCCGTGGAAAGGCATCGATCCCCCAGCCGGGGATGCCGGGATCAGCGCAAGACGCATTCCGGACACGGGAACCCACGCTTGGGGACTCTACTGGGCCCTGGACAGCCACCGCCACTGCCTCCTCATTCTCCAGCATCAGTCCGGGGATATTCGTTCGCGACGTCTCCCCAGACTGCGTGGCCTCCGCGTCGAGGCCCAGACGACGGAGGATCAATCGGGTGAACGCCTCATCATTCGTCTCACCGATGGCGAGCAGAGGGAGGTGTTCCACCGTTTCTGCATGGACATCGTTGACGCCACGCGACCCTCGCGCACCGAGGAAGAGGCTGTACAACGTTTTCTCGTCCGGACCTGGCGCTGGCACCGCCTTCTGAGAGGCGGGGGCGATTCGCGTCTGAGTCAGGAGGAGCAGAAAGGCCTCATTGGCGAGCTCTGCATACTGGAGCGTCAGCTCATTCCCGCCATCGGACCCGCTGATGCCGTCCTGGCATGGACGGGCCCGGTCGGCGCACCGAAGGATTTTCAGGTCGGCCGGATCGGTATCGAAGCCAAGACCCACTCTCCCCACGTGCCCAGCATAAGGATTTCCTCGGCCGAACAGCTTGATATCGCGGGAACCGCACGCCTGTTCCTTCATGTCGTCGAGGTATCCGGAGCACCGGGCGATCCAGCGTCAGAGACGATCACGGATGTGGCTTCCCGAGTTCGCGATACCATTGCTTCCCTCGACATTTCCGCAACCATCCAGTTCGAGGAGCGCCTGAATGCGACTGGCTTCGACTGGAACGACGACTATTCCGACAACCCGCTTCTGATCGGAGACATCTCCCTGTACGAAGTCCTCGAAGAATTTCCGCGAATAGCGCCGCCGATGTTTCTGCCGGGAGTCGAAGATGTGCAATATTCGGTCAGCCTGTCCCGCTGCGAGAATTTTCGCGTCGACATGACGGTTCTGGCCCAGGCCATATCCGGAGAAGCCAATGGATGTTGAGGAGTTTGCCCGCGAGTTTCTTCAGGACGTGCTCGCGGAGTCCGATGCGGACGGCCAGTTCGTGGAGGACGTGTTCTTCCAGAAGTCCTGCGAACAGCTCATGGAAGCCGGAGAACTCGATGCGGCCGACAGGGTTCCCTACCGCGCCCCTGCTCGAGGAATTCGCGTCGACGGCTACGGAGGCGACCCTGCCGAGGCAGCAGGAACCCTGAATCTGATCGTTCTCGACTTTCAGCCTGCCCAAGATATTGGTCGTCTCACCGGTACCGAGATGGACGCCGCCTTCCGGCGCCTGTCCAACTATCTGCGCCAAGCCCTCGACGAGCGCTGGCGGGATGCGCTGGAAGAGACCAGTCCGGCATTCGGACTGGCCGACCTCATCTCACAGCGCTGGCGAAGCATTGCCAGAATTCGCTTTCTGCTGGTTAGCAACCGCGAGCTCAGCGAACGTGTTGACGGTCGATCCGCCGCAGACATCGAAGGACGAAAGGTTACCTACAGCGTGTGGGACATCCGACGCCTCCACGCCCAGGCCACCGTGGGCTACGGTCGCGAAGACATCGAAATTGATCTGGAGGAAGACTTCGGAGGGGCACTCCCAATTCTGCCTGCCCAACAGTCGGAGGACCACCATCAGTCATACCTCGCAATCCTTCCCGGAGAGGTCCTCGCCGAAATCTACGACCGATGGGGAGCTCGCCTTCTCGAACAGAACGTGCGGGTATTTCTCCAAGCGCGTGGAAAGGTCAACCGCGGTATCAGGATAACGCTCGAAAACGAGCCATCGATGTTCTTTGCCTACAACAACGGCATTACGGCCACTGCCGAAGAGGTCGATATTGCAAACGAAGGGGGACAGCTCCTGCTCCACAGCCTCCGCAACTTCCAGATCGTCAATGGCGGACAGACGACTGCCTCCATTCACGTCGCCAAGCTCCGCAAGCTCGATCTCTCCAGGACATTCGTCCAGATGAAGCTCTCCGTCGTGACGCCCGACAAGGCGACTGAGCTGGTGCCACGAATCTCCGAATATGCGAACAGCCAGAACCGGGTCAGTGCCGCCGACTTCTTCGCCAACCATCCTTTCCACGTTCGCATCGAAGGCTTTTCCCGCCGAATTCTTGCCCCTTCTCCGGACGGCACCTTTCGACAAAGCAAGTGGTTCTACGAACGGGCGCGCGGTCAGTATGCAGATGCCCGCGCCAATCTCACAGCAGCTCAGCGCAAGAAATTCGATCTGGAAAATCCCAGGAAGCAGCTTTTCACCAAGACTGATCTCGCCAAGTTCCTGAATGTCTGGGAACAACGTCCGCACGAGGTGAGCCTGGGCGCACAGAAGAACTTCGCAGCCTTTGCGCGACGTATCGGTCAGGCCTGGAGAAAATCGCAGGACGACTTCAACGAAGCCTGGTATCGCGTCGCCGTCGCAAAGGCGATCATCTTCAAGTCCGCCGAACGCATCGTGTCTGACCAAACCTGGTACCAGGGTGGATATCGCGCGAACATCGTTGCCTACACGATCGCGAAGCTGGCCCATGACGTCGCGGCACTGAACCGCGCAGTGGACTTTGAAGCCACCTGGAGGCAGCAGTCACCGAGCAGCACCCTCGAAGACGCCATGGCCATCGCCGCCGGCAGGGTCCATGAGGTCCTTGTTCAGCCACCAACCGGCATCAGCAACGTGACCGAGTGGGCCAAGAAGCAGGCATGCTGGGAAAGAGTTCGAAATCTCGACATCGACTGGCCCCACGCCTTCATTGGAGGGCTGATTTCTGCCGAGGAACAGCGCAATACCGCTCGAACCGCTCGACGTGAACAGCGCGAGCTCAACGGGATCGAAGCGCAGATTGCCGTCGTCAACGCCGGTGCGCAATTCTGGCTGGATGCGCTTGAGTGGGGCAAAGCGAAACGCTTGCTCTCGTCCACGGAGACCGGAATTCTCGGCGTTGCCACTCGCGTTCCAACCAAGACACCGACCGACAAGCAATCGTCTAGAGTAATAGAGATATTGGGCAAGTTACATGCAGAAGGGTATGCAGCCGAACTCCCCGTTTCGCCATGAACAATAGCTACTACCCCAGTATTCATCGATTACAACTAAAAGAAGCTGATAGATCGATGCCGCGAAATTAATGTACCAGTGATGCGCGCCAATTTTTCTAACTCGACTCGTCAGCTGGTTGCGGAACGAGCCGGATATAAGTGCAGCTTTCCTACTTGTGGTAGAATAACCATTGGCCCCGCAATCGATCCTCATAAATCCGTTAACTCAGGAATAGCCGCGCACATATATGGTGCCGCTCTCTCTGGCCAAGGACCCCGAGGATCAGGTAGACTTAGCAAGAGTGAGCTAGAATCCCCACAGAACGCTATTTGGCTATGCGCGCATCATTCCACGTTGATCGATAAGAACCAGGGCTCAGATTTCCCTCCCGGCATTCTTCATAGCTATAAGGCTCTACATGAAACGCGGATAGCTCACGAGGTGGCTGGAATACATACACCATTTGGGTGGGTACATAATTTTACTGTGGAGTCATCTCCTTTATTTTCTCACAGTTTTAGAATTGATCTTGCCAAGTTAAATCTCATCGTAGGTGAAAACAGTGTTGGAAAGACTGCATTATGTGAATGGATTGCTGGCGTGTCCGATCCAAAATATTTCGAGAGATGGGAGGAGTTTTCTCCAGACAATCTTCGCCCTTTGTGTGCTGGAGTCGAATACTTCAATCCGAATCGACATTCGATAGAGGTAGACTTATCGTCCAATCAATATCCCCGATACAAGTTGGATGGCGAAGAGACATACGTATCGACAAATTCTGTAAGGGTGACTTTTCCTGAGAGTATCGAGCCGCTGTATCAGGAAACACCCAACGATCTCGAAACTGTTGTGAATTCAATAAAGCTACATCCATATGAAATTAGGGCACTATGTGACCAGCTAAAGAATAATAGCGACCTCTTCGCCGGAGCACATTTCGAGAGGAGTGAAGAAGGCACGTATATGCATGTTCAGGTTAACGGCAAGACGGGCATCGAAGAAAGACTTCTTAGTATGCTGGCCAGCTCTGAGCGCGAGCGACTAATGATGGAGCTAGGAATCATAGCGGCAAATAAGTTATCCATGACGGGGCCAAGTATATTAATCCTTGATGCTAACTCTTGGCAGATAAATACCAAATGGCTAGAACGATACGGAGAGTTTCTCGGTTCACCTGCGTGCCGATTTCAAACTATCGCGTCCACTCGTTCCACAGACATTGATTTTGGGAGCTTAGCGTGGGCTGGCTGGAAGGTAATCGCACTTGATGGTGTCCCGCCTAATGCGTCGGTAGCTACTGGAGTTGGTAAGGCCCCATAATCAATATTCCGGCTTCTTGGCGCACGGACCGAGCCAATCAAAGGCTGGACCGTTCGCCTTACCTCATCGTAGACCTCCGAATGGTTCGTTCACTTCTTATGAATTGAATTGTCTATTCTATGGCCAACCGGGGGTATAGGAAACGGCAAGATGACAACCCGTCGAAACCGGACCTGCGCATTGTTGCGCGCAAAGTATCTGAGAACTCTTAGCAGTTTTCCCTTACTTGCGTTCCACTGTAATACACGAATTTGATTTGCCGGCTTGTAGATACCACTTCCACCTGAGAGCATGTCCAATGTGACTAGGAGTAAGTCAAAATACTGATAGGAAAATCTGTTATCATTTAATTTTCGATCAAACGTTACTGCCACGTATCGTTGTTTTTTTCTCGGCTTTTCCAAGATTTCCTGAATTTCTGAATCATCCTCGATTTGACCTTCTATATCACGCAAGAACGTTTTCTTTGTATTAGCGGAAAATTCTCCGCGAAGCTCTTTAAACCTGGAAGTTATAGTATTTCGTGCCATCATGCGTCGTCCAAAATCAGACCAGTTCGTGTATTCTCTTTCCGTGACGGGAATTTAGTGTAAGCCGTGACGATTACCAATATCCTCGGCATGAGTTGCCTCTCCTGTGGTTTCATTGTTCAGTTAACCCGAGCATGTAAACTTGATCGAATGTGAGGAAAGCGGCGAGCACTTTCATAGGGTTAAATCCAATTAGGTGGAACCAAATAATTAGTCTGCGGAACCAAACTTACAGAATCGCTTGTTGGAAGCCAATGTCTGCATTCAGTTAAGTTTTCATGTTTCTGCATGTTCTGTCGTAACGAGCTGATCGGAGGCCGTCTGACCTCCGCAATCCCAAGCCAGGCCTCGATTCTCCGGTCCGCTCGAAAGAATGGGTCGCGACGCCGGTCTTCGCACCGGAAGCGGGCGCGTTCAAACTCCAGGGCATGTCTGTCCGCCTGTGTCCCTTGACCATCTATCGCTCCGCCTTGCGGCGATCACGTTGCGCGGCGGTGATAACATGCTGGACAGTCGACCGCGAGACCCTGACCTCCTTCGCGATCGCCGCGGGCCTGAGGCCGGCATCGAATGCGGCGAGGATCAACCGTTCCTGTCCCGGGGTCACTGTAGCGGCCCTGTCCGGCTCATCCGGTTTTGCACGCCCCGCTTTCACTGGGGTGCGCTTTGCCGACCGGCCCCCCACCGATGGACTGTCCGGCGGATTGCGTCCGCGCCGCCGGACTTCGTCGGTCACCGCCTTCGTCAGCCGGTCGAGCTGTGCGTCGTCCAGCAGGCGCAGGGACCGGCCCAGGTCGGCCGGCAGGGCGATCTTCGACTTGCCAGGCTGCCTGTCGAGACCGGGGCTGGGGGCGGGCGTATCCGGCGCCTGACGCGGCGCGTTTTCTCTTCCCGGCCTTCGGGCCATGACCCGTCTCCCTGTCTCCGGCTCCGCCGGACCGATTCTTCATCGGCGTCCGAAGACCTTCACCGCCTTCGGCGTGAGCGTTAGAAATGCCCATCGATAAGAGTTTCCGTCATAAGGGGAAAGCCATTCGACATGACTTATCCGTTTTCCAACTCTGGCGCCGGCGCGCGGATTTCAGCGACAGTCAAATGGTACAATCCGGCGAAGGCATTCGGTTTCCTGGCTCCCGAAGACGGCTCGCCGGACATTTACTGCCGGGACTCCGCTCTTGCTGCGGTCGGCCTCGAAACGCTTCTCGCCGGCGCGACAGTCGACTGCGAGACGGTTCGGGGCCAACGCGGGCCCGAGGTCTCGCGAATTCTTGCCGTCGATTTTTCCACGGCGTCGCCCCGGACAGAGTCTTTCGCCCGTGCGCCCGGTAACGGTCGCATCGCCCCCGAACCCGGTATCGGCGAGGCCGGCCCTGCCGAAGCCGGTCCCGGGCGCCGGATAGCAGCGCTGGTGAAATGGTTCATGCCGATGAAGGGTTACGGCTTCCTGGAGCCCGAGGACGGCTCACCCGACGTGTTCTGCCATATCAGCGCCGTCGAGGCGTCCGGCCGGGACACGCTGCCCCAGGGCGCCGTCGTGATTTGCGAGATCGTGCAGGGCGACCGGGGACCCCAGGTGTCGAGGATCGTCGAGGTCGGTCCGCCGCCAACCGGGCACGGCCCGGCGGACCGCAGTCAGCCCTTCGACACCCGCTATCCCGACCCGCACGCCGATGCTCCGGCGTCCGCCGTCGTGGACCTGCCCGCTACCGTCAAGTTCTTCGACCCGGCGCGGGGGTTCGGCTTCGTGGTACCGGATAGCGGCGGCCGCGAGGTGTTCGTGCATTCCAGCGTGCTGTTCCGCTCAGGAATGACCGATCTGGCTCCGGGCCAGCGCGTCTTCGTCCGCGCGGAAAGCGGGCCGCGCGGGCTCCAGGCAACCGAGATAGAGCCTGTCTGAACGCAGCCGGCCCCGACAGGACCCGCCTCGGCCGCGCCGCCCCTCAGCCCCTCGGTAGGGGCGCCCCGAACCGGGCAGTCTCCCAGACCG
>JGI24797J26694_1000944_pt1 | contig 17597 bp, 23 predicted proteins | sample PinacodermPK_FD_26694 | JGI IMG/M metagenome (IMG submission 26694) | reverse complement strand
ACGCCCAACTGGAGCAGTGTTATGGAGCCTTGGTAAGGGCCGTGCAGGGGCTGACGTCCTGAGCCACGACCAGGACACCACGGAAGACAGCCGAAACCACCAGGTGGTGGCGTCGTTGGTCGGAGCCGATTCGGTCACTCATCGCCCTGGTGGCCGCCCTGGTGACCGGTGCAGTGGCCGTATTCCAGTCTCTCAAGGGTCGACATCAACTCCACGGAGACAAGTCTCGGTGAGGCAACCCGGACCACCGAGACCAAGCTTCGTGAGNAAATTCGGGCCAGCGAAGCAGCGATGTCAAGGCGAAGATAAAGGGAGATACGGCAGNANAACGCTGCATTCAAAGCGGAACTGAAAGCCGATACCGATATCAGTGCCCTGGGCGACAAGCTGGACCGGGTGCTGGAAAGCCTGCTGGCGGCCAAGTCCCGAGTCGGGATGAAGCAGGGGCTCCCCTGGCTGGATATCCCTATCGACTTCTTCCCGAAAAGCCTTGCTACCGGAGGGGATGGGAGTCTCCTGGGAATCGGGTTGCCCATTTTAATGCGCCAACCAACGGTCTCCCACGGAAAAGACCGGGAAAACGTAAGATTTCTCTATGGTTTTCTGCTCAACTGATCCGCGCCTGCGCTTTCTGTGGACAGCCAGTCGTCGTAGCGTCTTGTGGGGAGAACCCCCGGTTCAGCTCAGTCCTTCCTGGCGCTTGATGCTCATGGGGGACGGGAGTCCAACCCGCCATTTGCAGTTGCTCACCGGCCAGAGGGTGGAGGTGGAACTCATCGGCATGGAACCCGAAACCCATGCCTCCCTTCAACTCCCGGATGAAGTGGCGGAACTCGATAGTCCGTTGCTGCGACGGCGAGTTTGGCTGTGCTGTGGTAAAGAAACCCTCATGTGGGCAGAAAGTTGGTGGAATCGGCAGGACGCCCAAGACCACATCCGAGACCTGCGCCAGCCCATCGGGGCCAGCCTGCGGCAGGATCGGGTGGAATTGTTTCGGGAGGTGGATGGCCTGGGGCAGGTGGAAAGTGAGGTGCTGGAGCAGCGCTTTTCGGTCTCCAGCCCCCTTTGGTGTCGCCACTATCGCTTTTTCAAAGGGGGACGAGTCCTCACTGTGATTCGAGAAGTCTTTTCCCCAGCTCTGGAGGCCTATCTGGGCAGCAGTTGCATGACCCTACCCTGATCCCTTGAGACAGGTTGCCCCATGGAGAATTCATGATTAATCAAGACGGTGTCAAAGATAAAATCCTGGACAGGACACAAAAGATGATATTTGATGATATTAATGTTACATAAATTCCTGAATTGAATGAGAATTCATCTGTCAGCAATTCAAAGTTCTTCTGGAAAGAATCTGAAACTTTTCCCATTCATGTTGTCAGCTTCCAGGAGAGGAACAAGCATTGGCCAAGTCAAAGCCATTGTCTCCCGATTTTACTGAAACTCCAATGCACAGCTTCTCCCTATCCTCTCCTCCATGCCGAAACAGCCACCACATCTGGCTCACCTTGACAGAGCTTGGCCGGCACTTCGGCATCTCTGCTGTCCATTGCGGGCATCATCTGAGCCGAGCCGGGCTGCGAGATAAGGATGGTTTTCCCTTTCCCCAAGCCATTGATCGAGGCTACGCCTACAGACGACCCGAGCAGAATGCCAACCGCAGCGTGCTCTGGAATTATGATCGCTGCAGTGGAGTCCTGCGGGAGCATGGTCTGCGCTCTGTTGAGGAGCAACGGCTTGTGGAGCAGTGGGCTGATCTCCTGGAGGCCCTGCATGTGGGATCGCCGGCCATTCTGGTCACCCCTCAGGAGATGGCCGATTCGGACATGCCCCACCACATCCTCACCTGGGTGAACCAGTGCCTCGCCGCCCGTGGGAGCCAACTGCGCATCAGCAAGAGGAACCATCGGACCGGCCAGGAGTCTGTTGGCGAGTCAAGAGAGGAGAGGACCCTGCTGGCTGCGTCTTGAGACAAGAAATGCAGAATACTCAATAGGCATCCTGCATTTCGTAGAAATCCGGCTGCACATAGTCTTTCCGCAAGGGCCAGCCTTGCCAATCTTCCGGCATCAGCAGACGTTTGGGATGGGGATGGCCCTCGTAGCAGATCCCGAACATGTCGAAGGATTCCCGTTCCTGCCAGTCCGCACCGCGGTAGAGGCCGTAGAGGGATGGTGCAACGGGCGTGGCCCGGTCGTGGAATACCTTGAGGCGCACCTCCTCCACACAATCCCCACCTGTCTCTGTGAAGCCACCCATCTTCACCAGGTGATAGAAGCTCACCAGACAACCCCTTACTCCTTCGTCGTAGGCGCCCTGGCACTGTAAATAATCAAAGCCGAACGCCTTGAGCGCCGCGGCCACGGGTTCAAGAACCAGGGAATCCACGGCGATGGTCTCGACCCCCAGATGATCCCGTTCCAACACCTGATGGTCGAAGCCTTGTTGACGCAGCCACTGGCTGACCGGCCCCTGCTCAGGCCCTGGGGACGCTTCCTTGGGGGTGTTGGGGGAGGCAGAGGCGTTTTCACTCATGGGGTGTGGATTGTCCTGCGGAAGTGGGCACGTCAGGGCTGGCGGGCAGGGGCTCGATCTCGGACCGGGACCGGGGTGGTTCCACCGCCGCCCAGGAAGGCGCCCGGGACGCAGCCAGGGCCGCTCGCTGGCTCTCCGCCTGAAGGTAGCGCCCCGACACTGCTGGAGCCACAATCTTCATGGCATGGGGCACAGTGCAATAGCGATGGGTGGGCAGCGTATTGGGGCGTTCCGCCACTGATTCGTTGGCCACCTTCTTGCGTAGCTTGACGACAGCGTCAAAAATGGCCTCCGGTCGGGGCGGACAGCCGGGGATATAGAGATCGACAGGAATGAGCTTGTCCACCCCGCGCACTGCCGTGGTGCTNTCTGCGCTAAACATGCCCCCGGTGATGGTGCAGGCCCCCATGGCGATCACGTATTTGGGCTCGGGCATCTGTTCGTAGAGACGCACCAGGGCTGGAGCCATTTTCATGGTGATGGTGCCGGCAGTGATGATCAGATCCGCTTGCCGTGGTGAGCTGCGGGGCACCAGACCAAAACGGTCGAAGTCGAAACGGCTGCCGATCAAGGCCGCAAACTCGATAAAGCAGCAGGCCGTGCCGTACANCAAAGGCCAGAGGGAGGAAAGGCGAGCCCAATTATGGAGGTCGTCCAGGGTGGTGAGGATGACGTTCTCGGAGAGATCACGGGTCACCTGGGGCTTGCCTACGGGATTGCAGGCCTCGTCCCGCAGGCTGCGCACCTGGGCAAGCTGCCCTGGCGGCACCACGGGCTGAATGGGGGAGATTGGAGTTGAGGCAGACATCACGGGGCTGGATCAGGGACAAGGAGGTGCTGGGCTGTCCGATGCCCGGGTGGAGGACCGCTGGGAATCATGACCACTCCAGGGCGCCCTTACGCCAGGCATAGGCCAGGGCCACCACCAGGATGGCAATGAAAATCAGGGCCTCCACAAAGGCCAGTAGCCCTANGCGNTGAAATGCCACGGCCCAGGGGTAGAGAAACACCGTCTCCACATCAAAGACCACAAACACCAGGGCAAACATGTAATAGCGGATATTGAACTGGATCCAGGCGCCGCCTTGGGGTTCCATCCCCGACTCGTAGGTGGTGGTCCGCTCCCCCTGGCGACGGCGGGGGCCAACCAACTGATTGGTGACCAGTGCCAGCACGGGTACCGCTGCTGCGATGAGGAGAAAGACCAGAAAGGCGTCATACCCGTCGAGGACAAACATGGATGGCCCTGTAGTGCTTTGGTGTTGCAGTCTGACACCGCAGAGGGCGGAATTGTGGGGGTACCCAACCCGACTGCTGCGGTATTCCGGCAATACAGTCACCTCAACCGTGTCCAGGTAACAGGCGCCATGTCATCTGCCGACAACTCCTCCTCACCGTCTCCGGAAACTCCGGAGGACTCCAACGCCTCCGCGGGAGACGATCCAACCACCCGTGGCCAGCGGCCACGCATCACCCGGGCTGCAGAGGCCGAGGCCGAGGCCCGGCAATTGGAGAGTGATCCCGGCAGCCACAGCTACGAATGCCGCAGTTGCGGCTATCGTTACGATCCTGCCGAGGGTGTGGCCAAGCTGGGCATTGCCCGGGGCACCGCGTTTACCGCGTTGCCGGATACTTTTCTCTGCCCTGTCTGTCGGAGTCCCAAAGCTGCTTTTGTGGATGTGGGTCCCCGGAACCGACCCAGCGGCTTTACCCAGAACCTGGACTACGGCCTGGGCGTCAATCGCCTGACCCCGAGCCAGAAGACCATTCTGATCTTTGGTGGTCTGGTTCTTGCTGCCGCATTCCTGCTGTCGTTCTACTCCCTGCATTGAAACCGGCAGTGGCTCCCCGCCGAACACCCCTGTCCCTTCCGTCGTCCACCCCATGTTNCCTCTGTTCCGTTCTCTGCTCAGCCTGTTGCTGNTCTNTGGTCTGGTCAGTGGCTGCGTCAGCACACGGTTGGCCACCGCTGCCGAGAGCCCCTGGCAAGCCATCCCCCTGAACACCCGCTCCAGTGGCCTGGATTTGGCGTTCAGTGATGAGAATCATGGCATTCTTGTGGGCAGCAACCGCCTGATCCTGGAGACCAACGACGGTGGTCGGTCTTGGCAGGAGCGGGATTTGGANCTGCCCGCCGAGGAAAACTTTCGTCTGATCAGCATCGACTTCTCCGGGGACGAGGGGTGGATCGTGGGTCAACCGGGTCTGGTGCTTCACAGTACCGACACGGGCCAAACCTGGACCCGTCTGCTGTTGACCAACAAGCTGCCGGGTGAGCCCTATCTGGTGACAGCCCTGGGTCCGGAGCGTGCGGAGCTGGCCACCACTGTGGGCGCCATTTACCGCACGGACGACGGGGGTGAACATTGGGCTTCCCTGGTGAAAGAGGCCACTGGCGCCGTGCGGGATCTGCGTCGGAACAAGACAGGCGGCTACGTGAGCGTCAGCAGCCTGGGGAACTTCTACGCAGACTGGCGCCCCGGCGAAGCCGCCTGGACCCCCCATCAGCGTCCCGGCAGCCAGCGGGTTCAAGCCATGGGCTTTACGCCTTCCGACGCACTCTGGATGGTGAACCGGGGCGCCCGGATCCGCTTCCCCGATCCGGAATCCGCCCCCACAGACACGGGCGATCCGGTTTTTGGCGATGCCGTAATTCCCATCACCAACGGTTACGGCTACCTGGATCTGGCCTGGGCGTCAGACGGCAGCATTTGGGTGGTTGGCGGTAACGGCACCCTCCTCTCCAGCCATGACGANGGGGCCACCTGGTTGTGGGATCCCGTGGGTCGGCAGCAGCCCGGCACCTTCACCCGCATTCTTTTCGCTGGCGACGACAAGGGCTTTGTTCTGGGGGAACGGGGCAACCTGCTGCGCTGGGTTGGCTGAGNGGTGTTACAACNGGCCGGCAAGATGGTCATGGATACCCCTGGACGGACCCTTTTTTGCGTACACTCTGACAGCGAGTCGCAGAAGGCCATGGCTGCCGGTTCCACCGGGGAACGTCCTTTTTTTGAGATCGTCACCAGTGTGCGCTACTGGGTGATCCATGCTGTAACCCTGCCGTCCATCTTCCTGGCCGGGTTCCTCTTTGTCAGCACCGGTCTGGCATATGACGCCTTTGGGACACCCCGTCCCAACGAGTATTACCGCAGTGCCGAAGTGCGGCCTCCAGTCGTGAGCGACCGCTATGACAGCAAACTGCAAATCGACGAGCGCCTAAGCACCCTCACTCCATGACTTCCAGTCTGAACAACCCGGGCCAAGCGCCCCGTATCTACCCGATTTTCACGGTCCGCTGGTTGGCGGTCCATGCCTTGGCCGTGCCCACGGTGTTCTTCCTGGGGGCCATTGCCGCCATGCAATTCGTTCGTCGCTGAGACCCCATACACCCATGGAACGCAACTCCAACCCCAACAGTCTTCCGGTAGAGCTCAACCGCACCAGCCTGTTTCTGGGCCTGCTGTTTGTCTTCACCTGTGGAATCCTCTTCTCCAGCTACTTCTTCAATTGATCCGGAGTCATTTTTTCCATGAGCAAGCCCTTGCAAGGCCCTGACGGTCGTGTTCCTGATCGGCTTCCCGATGGGCGGCCGGCAATTCCCTGGCGTTCCCGCTGGACAGAGGGTGCTCTACCCCTGTGGATTGTGGCCACCGCTGGAGGTATGGCGGTGATTTTCGTGGTAGGTCTGTTCTTCTATGGCGCCTATACGGGNGTTGGCTCCGCCTGAGGTTCACCTGCCAGCAGCCGTTGCACAGTCCCGGATACGTCCACGGCGGGCACCGTCCATTCCTCTCCCATGTTCAGGTCCGAGCCGCTCTGCGGGGCTTGATGTAGCCATTTCAGCTTCACCACCCCTGCCAGGGCCTCCTGTTCGCCGATGATCACCGCCAGTCGTCCTCCCAGCCGGTCTGCCCGCTTGAATTGACGGGCAAAGGTGGCGCCCGAGAGGTCAAGTTCCACATGGAGATTTGCCTGCCTCAACTGCCGTGCCAGCACCAGGGCACGCACCTGGGCGGTATCTCCTCGATTCAGCACCACNACATGGGGANAGGTGGTCTTGCCNTGTTGCCCAAGAAGCAGGACCAGACGCTCAAGCCCCATCGCCCAGCCCATCCCTGCTGTGGGGGGACCTCCCAGCAGGGCCGCCAGGCCGTCGTAGCGACCACCACCACAGACCGTGGCTTGCGCGCCCAGTTGGTCGGACGTGATCTCGAAGGCCGTGTGGGTGTAGTAGTCCAGGCCTCGAACCAGTCGGGGTTGGAGAACAAAGGGAACGTCCAGAGCCTGAAGCAATTGGCAGACACTGTCAAACCGCTCCCGGCTCTCCTTGCCCAGTGTCTCCAGAAGCCGGGGCGCCTCTCCGAGCAGGTCCTGCGTGACTTTGTTCTTGCTGTCAAGAATGCGCAGGGGATTGGTGGCCAGGCGGTGCCGGGAATCCGGGTCCAGTTGATGCATCCGCTGCTCTAGCCAGCCCACCAACTGTTCCCGATAGCAGCGACGATCCTCGGGAGTTCCCAGGGTGTTGATCTGCAACTCCAGTCCCTGAATCCCGAGATCAGCCAGCAGATCCCAGGCCATGGCAATGGCGTCCACATCACTGCGTTCATCGGCAAGCCCCAGGAGCTCCAGCCCGACTTGATGGAACTGCCTCTGCCGCCCCGCCTGGGGCCGCTCATAACGAAACATGGGCCCCATGTACCACAGGCGCTGGGGACCCTGGCTCAGGAGACCGTGCTGAATGGCGGCCCGCACCACGCTGGCGGTGCCCTCTGGTCGCAGGGTGCAGGAGCGTTGGCCACGGTCCTGGAAGGAGTACATNTCCTTGCCCACCACGTCCGTGGCTTCTCCAATGCCACGGGCAAACAGCGCAGTGGCCTCCAGCAGTGGCGTGCGGATTTCCCCCACCCCAGCCCGCCGGAAGTGCTGCCGGGCCTTCTCCTCCACATGTTGCCAGACCGTGGTTTGCCGGGGTAACAGATCCGCCATCCCCCGCAGCGCTTGCAGCCGTTCCAACGCCTTTCCCGAGATTGACCCCATGTCTAGGACGTCCTCGACCCTGAAGTTGGAACGGTTGGTCCACCATGGTGGATAGGCCCGGTTGCCGACAGCCATGGCGGCGCTGATGCCAGATCCAGGCATGGCGCACCATGGTGGTGATCCGGGACAACCGGGGCGACCAGCCCAATTCCCGCTTTACCTTATCCGTGGCAGCCACCAGCACCGGCGGATCACCATGGCGGCGCGATGTTACCGATACTGGCAGGGAGCGTCCCGTGACTGCTTCCGCCGTGGCGATCACCTCCCGCACGGAATGGCCCTGGCCTGTGCCCAGGTTGTAGGTGAGCACCTCCTGCCGTTGGCCGGGTGCTTGCCGGCAGATGGCTTCCAAGGCCAGCACGTGGGCATGGGCCAGGTCCGTCACGTGGATATAATCCCGCAGGCACGTCCCGTCCGGCGTGGGGTAATCGTCCCCGTAGATCGTTAATGGTGCGGGGCGTTTGCTACCGATGGTGTAAAGAACCCGTGGAATCAGGTGGCTTTCCGGCGTGTGGTCTTCCCCAAGGTCACCGGTGGGATCGGCGCCAGCCGCATTGAAGTAGCGAAGGATCACCGCAGGCAACCCATAGGCATTGGCATAATCCCGGATCAACATCTCCACCATCCATTTACTGCGACCGTAGGGATTGATGGGTTGCTGGGCGCAATCTTCGGTGATGGGCATCTGCTCCGGGTGGCCGTAGGTGGCGCAGGTGGAGGAAAACACCAGGGGCATCGGTGGCGTGTGGCGGTGCTGCGCTTCCTGAAGCATGGCTTCCAGCAGCACCATGGTGTCCCCCAGGTTGTTGCGGTAGTAGGAGGCTGGNTCCGCAACAGACTCCCCCACGGTGGTGTAGGCGGCAAAGTGGAGCACCGCTTCAACGTGCTGTTGGGTCAGTATGGTCTGCAGCGTTTGGCGATCCCCCAGTTGGGCCACCACCAGTGGCGCTTGCAGCACCTGCTCAACCAGATCACGATGCCCATGAACCAGGTTGTCCAGCACGATGGGGTCATGGCCGGCGTTCTGAAGAGCTCGAACGGTGTGGGAGCCAACGTAGCCGCCACCACCGGTCACCAAAACGCGCATTTTTGCCGGGACAACAGGATCCGCACCAATTTTAGGGCAGAGTGTGGGAGGTCTCCGGCATGAACGCCGGCACTCCCGATGGTCCGGCAGTTGGTCGGCAGTTGGTCCTGGCGGGCGGTGGCCATAGCCATGCCCTGGTNCTGCGCCACTGGGCCATNGGTCGCTGGCGTCTGCCGCCGACAACAGCCGTCACCCTGGTGAACCGCAGCAGCACCAGCTACTACAGCGGCCTGATTCCCGCTGTACTGGCGGATCAGGCCCACCCCGGCGCCTGCGTCATTGATCTGCGCCGTCTCTGCACCGCCGCGGGGGTGAACTTTGTGCAAGCCGAGATCACCGGACTGGACCTTAAGCGGCAGCAGTTGCATCTGCACAACACGCTGGGCCGCCCATCGCCGGCATTGCGTTCTCTCCGTTGGGATTGGCTGAGCCTGGACGTGGGCAGCGTGACCGCAGCGCCTGCCGGGGTGGCTGGCCTGCCCATTCGTCCCCTCGAACCTTTCCTGGCCTGGTGTGACCACTTGCCCCCCGCNGTGGAGGTAATGGGCAGCGGTGTTGCCGCGGTGGAGGTGGTTCTGGCCTTGGCTGCCCGCTGCCAGCGCCGCCAGCAGCCTTGCCGTCTCAGTCTGCGCACCGCTCCCGGTGGTTTACGGCTGGGTAATGCCGCACTGGTGCGACGCCTGGAGCAGATGGTGCAGGCACAAGGCATCACCATCTGCTCCATGGGACGCCATGATCCGGCGTCTCCCCACCGGACGACAGTGCTATGCACCGGTAGCCGGGCGCCAGCCTGGCTCCGGAACGGCGGCTTGCCCTGTAATCCGCGAGGCCGCATCCTGACCCATCCCACCCTTGTTGTGCAGGGGCATGGGCGGATCTTTGCAGCGGGGGATTGTGGGGTAGTGGCCTGCGCCCCCCGTCCAGCCGGAGGTGTATGGGCTGTGCGGGCTGCCCCCGTGCTGGCTCGCAATCTGCAGGCCGCTCTCCTGGGCCGACCACTGCAATCCTGGCGGCCCCAGGTCCATGGTTTGGTGCTGTTGGGAGACGGGCACGGAGCGGCTGTTGCCCAGCGAGGTCCCCTCTGGCTGGGCCCCCATCCGTGGCTCTGGCGGTGGAAGCGGCATCTGGACCACCGCTTCATGGCCATGATCAATGACACCACAGCCATGACAGCAGGTTCCAAGCAACCCATGGTCTGCCGCGGCTGTGCCGCCAAGCTCCCGGCCCAGACTCTGAACAGTGCCCTGGGGCAGCTCTACGGATCCCTTCCACAGCCCCAGGATGCCCATACCGTGGCCCGGATCACCCCGGATCAACTCCTCCTGGCCAGTCTGGACGGGTTCCCGGCCTTGGTGAGTGATCCCTGGCTCAACGGACGACTCACCACCTTGCACGGGGCCAGTGATCTATGGGCCAGTGGCGCCTGTCTGGATGGCCTCCAGGTGCTGGTGACCTTGCCCCGCTGTAGCGCCACACTGCAGCAGGACCTGTTGATGCAGTGCCTGTCCGGGGTGTGCGCCACCGTCCAGGAGTTGGGAGGTGTACTCCTGGGTGGCCACAGCCTGCAAGCCCTGGCTGATCCGGATTCCCACCAGCCCCTGGCCCTCCAGCTCAGCCTTGGGGTCAGTGTCCATGGTCGCGTGCAGACCCACCGGCGCTGGCACAAAGGCCCCCTCCGNCCAGGAGATGTTCTGGTGCTGAGCCGCCCTCTGGGCAGTGGGGTGATCATGGCTGCTGCCCAGGCCAACGGCGCAGCCCCGGCCTGGGTGGATCACGCCCTTACCCTCATGGGCCGCCCTCAGCAANACCTGGTGCAGTTGCTCCACCACCATGGTTGCCGTGCCTGCACAGACGTGACCGGCTTTGGGCTGTTGGCTCACTTGGGGGAGATGATCCAGGCTTCTCCACCTGATATTCAGGTTCAACTGGATCCCCTAAGGATTCCCGCCTATGACGGCGCCCTGGAATTGTTGAGGGCTGGTCATGCCAGCACCTTGGCGCCCCATAACGCTTCTGCTCTGGAACTTCTGGCTCCTCAAGGGGTGATCCAGCTCCGGTCGAGACCCAGCCCTGTCCTGCGGGCGTTGTTGATTGATCCACAAACCTGCGGCCCCCTGTTGGCGGCTGTACCGGCCCATCAGGCCACAGCCCTGTTGAGGGCCATGGCGCCCAGCCATCCTCGAAGCGCCGTCATTGGCATGGTGCAGCGCAGTTGAAGACGGGAGTCAAGACCCTGCTCCATCTCGACTGGTCGCTGCCTGTGCTGCCTCGTCAGCCGCCGGATCCTCGCGCACCTCATGGTGGACCTCCACAAGAGTCAAGGTGCTGTTTTGCCATGAATAGATGGACCGCGCCCGGTAGCGTGCGTCGTCCACCAAGCGGATGTGCTCCAGGATATCCCACTCCATGTAGTGGGACTCGAACACCACTTCCTGCTCATCCACTTGGCGGATGTGGGAACGGGTGGGCGAGCCGCAAAAATAGCCACGGCTACGGTAGAGTTGATGCCCGATGAGATAGGCCTCCATTGTCCCGGTAGTGGCATACGGGGAGTCTTGACTGAACGGCGTATCTTTCCGGACAGGCCACCAACGGAAGCGGTAGCAGGAATCACCCTTCAAGGGGTCTTCAAAGGATTCAATCCGCAGCATGGTGTCCATGGACACGGTGCTGCCGTCAGAGAAGTCGAAACGCCGGTGACTGCGCCAGAGGCCAAGGTTGCGATTGAACCAGCGGCGAACGACCTGGTCCACCCCGTTGCCGAAGGGTCCGCAGCTTTTGGTGAGCGGTACACGGGTAATCAATTCATTGGGATGAACCACAAGAACGACTCGACGATGGATCAGGCCAGCACAGCTAACCTCCTGAACTCTGTTTAGCGGGAACCGAACCCGTGAACCAGGGGGAAAGCTTGCGCTGATCAGGAGTTTCTCTGCCGGATCTCCCNGCGTTGTGNCATCGAAGCCGTCAGCGTCAGAGTCTTCGTATTTTCTTCAAGAATCAATTACATTGCTATCACCTCCGCAGCAGCAACCGGTGGGTGGTTCCACTGAAGCCAATCAGCAAGCCAGCGTCAGCGTATCTCTCCTGCTCGTAGCCGGTCCCCATCACTTGGCCACCCGGGAATTACGTCAGTTGACGGCTTTTCTGCGGGATGATCACCGCGAGTTGGACCTCCGCCTCCAACTCATTGATCCTGGACGAAATCCGGAGCTGCTTGAGTTACACAAGCTTGTGGCCACTCCCGCGCTGGTGAAGCTTTCCCCCACACCNCGCCAGGTGTTTACGGGCATCACCATGCTGAGTCAGGTGCGGTCCTGGTTGCCGCGCTGGGGTCAGATGGAGCGATTAAACGGCTTGGCCATGCCGGTGATTCCCTCGCCCATGGAGGATGGTCGTGACAGTTCCAGGGCTTTAGAGCTGGAGGATCAGCTTCTGGTGCTNCGGCAGGAGAACGAAGCCCTGATTGCCCGTTTGCAATTTCAAGAGCGCCAACTGCGCATGGTGGCCCATGACCTGCGCACGCCCATGACCACCACCAGCTTGGCCCTGCAAAGCTTCAAACGGGGTCAGATCGGCAACGAAGAACTCCTGGACATCCTCGGGCGCCGCCTCCACGAAATGGAGCAGTTGTCCAGGGATCTGCTGGAGGTGGGCAGCACCCGCTGGGAGGCCTTGTTCAATCCACAACGCCTCACCCTCTCCCAGGTCTGTGCTGATGTGCTGCTGGAATTGGAGAAAGTGTGGTCGGGTCGCAACCTGGCNGTGCAAACGGATATTCCCAGTGACCTCCCCGACGTGTTTGCCGACTCGCGACGCATGCGCCANGTTCTGCTCAACCTGCTGGAAAACGCCTTCAANTTCACCCCGGATGGGGGCCGTGTGAAGCTGAGTCTGATGCATCGCACCAGCCAATGGGTGCAAGTGAGCATCTGTGACAACGGTCCTGGAATCCCGGTGGANGAGCAAGAGCGCATCTTCCAGGATCAGGTGCGCTTGTCACAGACCTCATGGAAAACTGCGGGGTTCGGCGTGGGCCTCTCCGTCTGTCGCCGGGTTGTGGAAGTCCACACCGGAAAGATCTGGGTGGTGTCGGAGCCTGGTGAGGGATCCTGCTTCTACTTCACGGTTCCGGTGTGGCGCAACCAGAAACTACCCAGCCGCTAGTTTGCCCTGACAACAGCGGGAAAAGGTTGACCCTTTTCCCTTTCCCGTCTANGATCGAGTCCTGCAAAAGCTCTAGCCCCCATCGTCTAGAGGCCTAGGACACCTCCCTTTCACGGAGGCGGCAGGGGTTCGAATCCCCTTGGGGGTACTTCACTGCCACGGAATATCCTGCAGACCACAGGCAACCGTAGGCATTGCCATCGTCACGTCAACGGAATAGAGCCTCGGCGAGTCGCTACGCACTACCCCCTAGCCTCTGAAGAATCCAGACTTCCCGCAGTTTCCATGAACGTCCTTCTCGCGGCTGGTCCCGAGTCCACAACTCTGTTCACCATCGCTGTTCAGGAATTCGGTCGCCCCGCTGCACGGTCTGTTGGCCGGCGTCATATCACGGTTCCCCTGAATCGTCTGCAGGCAACGTATCGGCGGATTCTCCTGGCCGGGGACGCCGTTCTCTCCGTCACCCGATGTCAGCAAATAGATGATCCACCACGGGCTCCCCATGGGCTTTCGGCCTCCGAGGCTCCAAGCGTTATCGAGCCCCCTCCCCCCAAGGTTCCCCACGTAGAGGAAACCGTTCCGTCCCGTCCGGTGGAGAACGTCCCGGAACAAGCCCGTCAAGGGCAGGCGGAGGACGAGACGGCGGTTGGAGAGGATGCGATGGTTCTCCTGCTCTCCGTGCTTGGTGTCCTGATCCTGTTCACTCTCCGGGTGGCGCAATACTGGGCCCGACAGTGGGGGACGAACGTCCAGGCCCGGCACCGCCCCGATCCTCCAGTCGTGGGAGCCGGGACGCAGGAATTGGCCAACTGCTGATGTGCGAGGACGTCTTGACTGTTTCGTAGTCAATGAAACAGACCCATGGATCAAGGTGTCACGACACTTGGTTTGCGGAAGTGATTTCTAGGGTTCCGGCCCCAATCCCCCAGGGGTGTCTGGTCCAAGAGAAGTCCACTGGGGTCACCCAGGTGCACGGAGGGACAAAAGCCCGGGAGACCGCCTGCACCGTCATCTCCCCATCGGCATGGCTTCAACGTCGGACACGAGTCCTTTTCAAGGGTTCCATTCTCAAGAAGGCCTGGCGGCCCTGGCCAAAGAGCAACGACTTCCCCGAACGGGCTGGCAACAGGAGGTGGACCAGGGCCGTGCCCTCGGATTAGAGGCGGCCGACAGCATCAGGGATCGCAACATTTCCACCTTCTCCCGAGGCGAGCTGCCCCACTTCGCAGGGATCAACACCTTTTTGAAGGCGCCCTACCTGGAAGACGTGCATCGGGTGGGACNCCATGACGTTGCCGTTATNGGAGTCCCCCATGACAGCGGCACCACCTATCGCCCCGGAACGCGCTTCGGCCCCCAGGGCATCCGCCAAATGTCTGCCCTCTACACGCCCTACAACTACGAGTATGGGGGTGGACCTTCGGGAGCAGATCAGCCTCTGCGACGTGGGGGATATTTTTACCATTCCCGGCAGCAACGAAAAGTCCTTCGATCAAATCTCGAAGGGGGTGGCTCATNTATTTGCCTCCGGGGCATTTCCCATCGTTCTCGGAGGGGACCATTCCATTGGTTTTCCCACCTTGCGGGGAATCTGCCGCCATCTGGGCCACCATAAAGTAGGCATCATCCACTTTGACCGCCATGTAGACACCCAGGAAACAGACCTGGATGAGCGGATGCACACCTGTCCGTGGTTCCATGCCACCAACATGGTTCATGCTCCAGCCCGCAACCTGGTGCAACTGGGCATTGGAGGGTGGCAGGTGCCGCGGTCAGGCGTGAAAGTCTGCCGCGAGCGCAACACCAACGTGCTGACGGTGACAGACATCACGGAGATGGGCCTGGAGGCCGCAGCCCGGATGGCTGTGGAACGGGCCAGTGACGGTACGGACTGTGTCTACGTCTCTTTTGATATCGACTGCATTGATGCGGGCTTTGTGCCGGGTACCGGCTGGCCTGAACCGGGTGGCCTGCTGCCGAGAGAGGCCCTGAAACTGCTGGAGCTCGTTGTTCGCAACGCGACGGTCTGCGGGCTGGAGGTGGTGGAAGTATCACCCCCCTACGACATCAGCGGCATCACCGCACTCATGGCCACCCGGGTCGTCTGCGACACCATGGCCCACCTGGTGGTCTCCGGTCAACTGCCACGCCAAGCCCGACCGTCCTGGATCCAGGAGGTCTGTGCCCCGGACGTCGGGCAAGCCTGGAGGTGAGCCATGCATGAAGTCGACATGACTCGTTACCTGCTTCAGACCCTGGAAGACTGGAGGGAGCAGCACCCCGTCCAGCCTCACGTGGGGACAGTTCACCTGCTGGTGGGTGAGTTCACCTGTGTGGAGCCCAGTCAACTGCGGCTCAGCTTCGTAGCAGCCGTAGAGGACACCTGGCTGGCTGGAACTCGACTCAGCATTGTGCCAGTTCCCCTTGTGGGGGAATGCCTGGTCTGCGGTAGCAGCTATCGGCCGGATCCAGCCTGCGGTTATGCCTCCCCCTGTTGTGGCCACCCCCTGGAAATCATCATCTCCGGCCGTGAGCTGAAGATCCAGCGCATCGACTACATCCGACCCTGTTCCCCAGTCCCGTCCAACCCTTGTAGCTAGCCAACTCCTTCCTTCACAGATCCACCGCCATGCACATGCCCATCAGTGACACCGTGAACCTCAGCCTGCTGGCAGCCAATGAGCGACAGGCCCGGCACAACCGCCAGCGCTTTGATGCCTGGGGTCTCTTCTGCATCAACGTGATGAGCAGCCCTGGTGCAGGAAAGACGATCCTGCTGGAGCAAACCATCCGCGCCCTGCAGGATAAGCAGGCCATGGCCGTGCTGGAAGGGGACATGACCACCCGGTTGGATGCCCAGCGGCTGGCAGGTTTGGGCGTTCCAGTGGTCCCCATCACCACGGGGCGGTCTTGCCATCTGGATGCTGCCATGGTCTCGACGGGTCTGCAGTTGCTCCAGCAGCAATGCGATCCGGCGTCTCTGGATTTGCTCTGGGTGGAAAACGTGGGCAATCTGGTCTGCCCAGCAGAGTTTGCCGTTGGCGAACACTGCAAGCTGGTCTTGCTCAGTGTCACGGAAGGCGATGACAAACCGCTCAAGTACCCGGTGATGTTTCGTGAGGCGGACTGTGTTCTGATCACCAAGGTTGATCTCCTCCCCCACGTGCCCGCCGACCTGGGGTTCATTGGCAACCACGTTCGGCAGATCAATCCCCACTGTGCCGTGTTCCCGGTCTCAGCCCTCACCGGTGCCGGCCTGGGGGATTGGCTGGCCTGGCTTGCGCAACAACTCCTGGCAAAGGGGCCATCACCACCGGAATCCCCAACGGCACACCAGTGGTCTGAAGCGACCAGCACCGACAACCACCTGACAGCACCGCATTCACCACCCGTTCCTCCCGCCTGCGCAACCGACGACTTGCCATGACCTTCACCCACAGCCATGTCCGGAATCGTGACAGAGCGTTTTCCAGGCTGGCAATCCTTGCCGTGGTTTCTTTCCTGGTGGCGGCCTGTTCACCCAGACCACCATCTGCCACAACGTCCGCGCCTTCAGGCCGGAGCGCTGACCCCATCACCATTGGCTATAGCAGTTGGGCTGGTTGGTGGCCCTGGGCCATTGCAGCAGAGAAGGAATTGTTTACCAACAACGGTGTAGCTGTGCAGATGAAGTGGTTTGACGGCTATGTGGAATCCATGGAAACCATGGCCTCTGGTCAAATTGACTGCAATTCCCAGACACTGAACGACACCATCTCCTTTCTCCCCGGCGCCAATGGTGGCCAGGTGGTGGTGCTGGTCAACGACAATTCCACCGGCAACGATCAGATTATTGTTGATGCCTCCATCACTTCAATCCAGGATCTCAAGGGCAAAACCGTTGTCATCGAAGAAGGGGTTGTGGATGACTTTCTCCTCAGTTTGGCCCTCCAGGACAATGGGATGACACGGGATGACCTGGTGATCAAGGGTCTCCCCACAGCCCAGGCGGCAGCCGCGTTTGTTGCGGGCAAGGCGGATGCTGTGGGCGCCTTTCCTCCTTTCACCGGCACTGCCGGGAAACGGGACGGTGCCCATGTGCTGGTGGACTCCTCCAGCTATCCTGGCGCCATTCCCGATCTTCTAGTCTGTAATGCCGATTTGATTGCTCAACATCCCGAGGCGGTTCAGGCCATTGTTGACACCTGGTGGGATGTGCGGGCCTTCATGGACACCAATCCCGAAGAAGCAGAAGCCATTATGGCTACCCGTGCTGGTATTTCTCCAGACGAGTATCAACAATACAAGGATGGCACCACACTCTTTAGCCTTGAGGACAATCTTGAGGCCTTCAGTGAAGGTGCTACGATGAAATCCATGCCCTATGCGACTAAGGTCATGGCAGATTTTATGGTGAAGACCGGCTTTATACCGGAGAAGCCGGATATGGGCAATCTTTTTGATGATCGTTTCATCAAGGCTTCTGCACAATGATCGCCCACTTCATCCAACGTTGTTTTTCTTCAGAGGCTTTCCGTTTTGCCGGCTTACGGTTAGGTCTTCATGGCACATCGCTGCTTTTGCCGTTATTGCTTTGGCTGGTGCTGAGCCATGCACAGGTGGTGGATGCAGCCTTTTTGCCCTCTCCTGCACACGTCATTGACTCTCTCTGGTCCATGGCCCGCAGTGGTATCTTAATGGCGGATGCCTCCGCCAGTATTCGTCGCGTGATGCTGGGTTTCCTTTTGGCGGCTGTGATGGGAGTGCCTTTGGGAATCCTGATGGGTTCTTTTGC
>JGI24797J26694_1000943_pt1 | contig 17607 bp, 17 predicted proteins | sample PinacodermPK_FD_26694 | JGI IMG/M metagenome (IMG submission 26694) | reverse complement strand
CGCCGACGCGCTCGTGGCGGGGCCGCTCGCGGCCAGTCTCGACAACGCGGCGCTGCTGCTCACCGCTGCGGGCGGGCTGCCCGAAGCCGTCGTCGCGCGTCTCGCCCAGCTCGGCGTCACCGAAGTCATCGCCGTGGGCAGCACCGACCACATCACCGACGCCGCGCTCGAAGCGCTCAACAGCCTCGACGCCGACCCCGAGCGCATCACCGCAGCCACCCCTTATGCCGTGTCCGCAGCCGTCGCGCGACGCATCGGACAGCCCGACACCCTCGGGCCCCAGCTCGGACGCACCGTGATCGTCGCGTCAGCCCAGAAATTCCCCGACGCGCTCGCCGCAGGACCCCTCGCCGCCGAAGGACCCCACCCGGTGCTCTACGCCGACACCGGCACCCTCGACACCGAAGTCGCCGCCTACCTCGCCGCCAACGCCGACCACGTCATCGTCATGGGCGGCACCAAAGCCGTCACCCAGAACACCGAGGACCAGATACGCGCCCTCAAACAAGCCAACCGGCCGCTCCAAGCCATGGCAGTCACCCGCATCGCCGGCGACGACCGCTACCACACCGCCGCCCTGCTCGCCCAATGGCTCACCGCCAGCCCCGACACGCAGGGACGCACCTGCTTCACCGCAGCCACCGCCGGACTCGCCAGCGGCCTCAACGCCGCCGACGCCGCCGCATCAGCACCAGTGCTCGCCCGCAGATGCGCACCCCTGCTGCTCACCCAACCCGACCGAATACCCCAACACACCAGAACATTCCTGCGCAACACCAACACCATCATCATCTTCGGCGGCACCAAAGCCATCACCCAAACCGCACTCGACGACCTCGACTGATTCGCGCAGGCTCCAAGGATTGGAGCAAGCATGGGATTCATGGACACAGAAGCGGGCCCGGCGGCGACGGCCGGCCACAGCGTGACTCGCGCACCGTCAGCGGTCTTGGTGTCGAGCAGAGGCTCGAGCGGTGTGGACGCCCCGGCCGCGACAAGGGTGTCCTCGATGGCCTCGGAGACGACCGTCTAGAGTTGGCCGAGTCATTCGAGACGCGCAGGCGCTGACCGAAGCTTGGCGTTCTCGAGCTTTGCAAGACAGATGGGGAGATCACGATGTCGACGAACGATCTTGGAACGCGCACGCACGCCCAACGGCGTGCCGCAGCGCTCGAAGTGTTCGAAGGGTTCACCAATGGCGAGCTCGATGCTGAACGGGCGCAGCGCTCGATGACCCAGCGCTTGGGCGCACTCGGCACATTCGCCTTCGATGTCGTCATGGGCGACGTTTGGTCGCGACCAGAACTCTCTCGCCGCGACCGCAGCCTCATCGTCATCGCTTCTCTCGCGGCCACCGGATCAGTCGAGGAGTTGTCACTGCATACCGAGATCGGGCTGAACCACGGCCTGACTCGCACTGAGATCGAGGAGATCATGCTGCACGTGGCCGCCTATGCCGGATTCCCGACGGCCAGGGCAGCCCAGCAGGTCGTGGACGACCGTTTTCGCACCCTCGATGGCGTCGACAGGCTGCCGGAACGCTCGTCGGCAGCCGAGCTGGACGACAGCGAACGCGAGCGGCGAGGTGTTGAAGTGCGCCAGTCGCTGACCGGAGGCCGTTCTTCGGGCGACCCGGCCGCAGACATGGCAGGGCTGGTCGGGTTGCTCGGCGGTGTCGGCCGCATCGCGTACCGCTGGGTGTTCGGTGACCTCTGGTCCAGAGACGAGCTGTCGCGTCGGGATCGCAGCATCGTCGTGATCTCAATCCTGACAGTGCTCGGCTGCACCGACGAGCTTGCTTTCCACGTACCCGCAGCCCTCAACCACGGTCTGTCACGCACAGAGATCGAGGAGATCATGGTGCAGATGACCATCTACGGGGGCATTCCGCGCGCTGGTGAAGGATTCCAGGCAATGAAGAGAGCCTTCGACACCGTGGATTCTCGCGGTTGAAGCTGCGGGGCTACTCTCGGCGCGACGCCGCGGAGGCAAGGGGCCGCCAGGCGCACAGGGGGCCATCATGAGCACGACAGAAGTACATCGGCCGGGACGGCTCGGCGATCCGGACATGACCATTGCGGAGGATCCTCGGGCCGACCCGCGCATGGCCGCAGTGCTGGAGCTGGTCGGCATGGGCGGCCACGGCGAACCGTCGCCCGCCACCGCAGACACGTCGATGGAAGACCTGTACGCATGGGTGAACGAGGCCGAGCCCGGCTTCGAAATGCTCTTCGGCGCGCTCTTCGGGGATCTGCCGCCGGTCGAGGGCGTGGAGTCACGCACCGAGGTCATCAGCGGGGTCGACGGCAACGACATCAATCTCTATATCCATCGCCAGACAGACGCCGAGGGCCCGCAGCCGTGCGTGTACCACATCCATGGCGGCGGCATGGTGCTGCTGAAGGCATCGGGCCTGTCCTATGTGCGCTGGCGGGACGAGCTGGCAGCGCTCGGACTGGTCGCGATCGGCGTGGAGTTCCGAAACGGCGGCGGCGAACTGGGCAATCACCCGTTCCCGGCCGGTCTCAACGACTGCGCGTCGGGACTGCAATGGGTCGCCGCCAACTCCGAAGCGCTCGGCGTGTCCACGATCACCGTGTCGGGCGAGTCCGGCGGCGGGAACCTGACGCTGGCAACCGCGCTCAAGGCCAAGAGCGACGGGTACCTCGATCTCATCGACGGCGTGTTCGCGCAATGCCCGTACATCTCGGGCATGTACGCCGATCCGCCCGCCGACCTGCCGTCGCTGCACGAGAACAACCAGTACTTCCTGGACTGCGAGAACATGGGCGGCATCGCCAAGGTGTACGACCTCGGAGGGCCGGACCGAACGAACCCGCTGGCGTGGCCACTGCACGCCACCGCGGACGATCTGGCCGGGCTGCCGCCGCACGTCATCTCGGTGAACGAGCTCGACCCGCTGCGCGATGAAGGGCTCGCCTACTACCGCAAGCTGGCTGCCGCTGGCAACAGCGTTCAGGCCCGCACGGTCAACGGCACCTGCCACGCAGGCGACGTGATCTTCCGCGGCGCCATGCCAGAGGTGTACGCGGCAACCGCCGCCGCGCTGCGCGACTTCGCCTACTCGGTGTAGGCAGCCGCCACCGCTCGCCGCCAAGCACGCTGCCTCGCCGTCGGCTTGCGCCAAGCATCCACGGCTCCGCAAGCCACGCCCCAAGTGCATTCTCTACTGGTAGCCAGATTGGTATGTTCAGTGCATGTCAACCACGCAGATTGCGGTTCGACTGCCAGACGCGCTCTTGACGCAGTTGGACCATCTGGTCACCACTGGCGTCTTCGAATCGCGCGCCGCTGCCGTGAGGGCGGGTGTGGAGTCGGTCACGGCTGAGAGCGCGCGTCAGGAGATCGACCGAGCCATTGTCGACGGGTATCGGCGCATACCGCCGACCAATGACGAGTTGCTTGCCGCACGGGCATTCCTGCGCAGTTCCATACTCGAGGAGCCGTGGTGATGATTCCTCGTCACGGGGAAGTCTGGTGGGGCGAGCACGAAGACGCCGGCCGTCGGCCGTATCTGGTGATGACGCGAGATGCAGCCATCGGTGTGGTCGACCGCGTCATCGCCGTGCCGCTGACACGCACGATCCGCGATATCCCGACCGAGGTCCACCTAGACCGCCAAGACGGCGTACCCCAGGAATGCGCCGCAAGCCTCGACAACATCGGTGTGGTGCCCACAGGCGATCTGACCGAGCGAATCTGCACGCTCGGGCCCGCCCGTCTCGCGCAGGTCTGTGCGGCTCTCGCTGTCGCCGTCGACTGCTGAGCGGTCGAGAGGGCACTGGCCGCGTCTGCCGACGAGGCGACCGAACTACAGGCCGAGGTCGAACAGCGGTGCCGCATAGCGGTGCAAGTGGTGTAAGTGGTGTATGTTGCACCACATGCGCCGGCTGAGCGTGACCATTTCTGACGAACTCGATGCCGAGATCGAGCGGTACCGCGAACAGCAACCGGTGCCGCCGCCCACCGCTTCGCTGGTTCAGCATGCACTCGGAGAATTCCTCAGCCGCCATTCGCAACCGGCACAGACGACGCTGGAACGCGTCCTGCGGCATCGAGACGACATCAAGCAGCTCGCGACCGAGCACCACGTCGCCGACGTGCGACTGTTCGGCTCCACCGCACGCGGCACCGCCGGCACCGACAGCGATATCGACCTGTTGGTCACGGTGTCGGACACTGCAACGCTGTTCGACTTGGCGCGGCTCAGCAGTGTGCTTGAAGCGCTCTTGGATGCGCCAGTCGATGTCGTCAGCGACAACGGCATGACTGAGGCCGAGCGTCGAGCAGTCGACCGTTACGCCATCGCGCTGTGAATGACGAAGACGCCTTCCGTCTCAGACACGTGCTCGACGCAGCCGAGCGTGCGATCCGATACTCGGGTCTGCGCGCGGAGATTCCCGATGACACGATGGCTGCGGACGCTCTGCTGCGGTGCTTGACGGTCATCGGCGAATGTGCTTCGCGGTTGACCGACGAAGCGGCGGCAATGATCCCGACGCTGCCGGTGGCGATGGCCCGTGGGTTGCGAAATCGCATCGTGCACGCCTATTGGACCATCGATGCATCAACGGCGTGGCGAACTGCCGAGGACGACCTTCCATTGCTCGCCGATGAGGTGCGCGCCGCTCTCGAACGAGTCAGACGATCTCGGCAGTGATCCAGTCGTCATCAAAGCGGAAGCCGGACCGCACCACCGCCCGCCCGTACACTCTGGTCACCTTGGGTCAGCCACTGCGGATCGGCGCATTAGCCGCGGAGAGCTTTCATGTTCACATCGATGAGACTGAAGAACTTCAAGTCATGGGCGGACACCGGCGAATTGCGTCTCGCCCCAGTAACCGGATTCTTCGGTGCCAACAGTTCGGGCAAGTCAAGCCTTCTGCACGCCTTCGTGCTCATGAAGCAAACCGCTCAATCTAGCGATGCCGCTAGCGCCCTCAACCTTGGTGACAAAAATCGCATCGTTGATTTCGGCAACCTCTCGCAAGTCACTCACGGGAATATCTTCGAACAACTTGGCATGGAGTTCCGGTGGGAAACTGAGCCTTGGCTTGCTGCGCTCACGCGAAGAGCCGCCAAGAAAACGGAGACATCTAGCGACGCAATAGATCGTTACCATAGGATCGCGTTTGACAAGGACCTAGAGTTTCAGTTCCAAATGGTCGGACTGGGTAGCGACATTGAGAGCTTGAGTTATAAGACCGGTGCCAATATCCTTGAGTATAAGAAAACCAGCGACTCTCTGGTCGCCGAAAATGGAAGCTTTGAGCTGAGATTTGCTACCGTTAGCGAGCAACCGCTTAACGCGCTTCCCGATGACAGCATCCCGGATCTAGATCCACCGACCAAATGCTACAAGTTCTCCAACAGCGCTCACCACGCGACTCACGGCTCATCGATTCTAGCTACGCTGGAACGCGAGTTCGAGCAGCAGTTCGTCCAGAAACTCCATTATTTGGGTCCGCTGAGAACGCGCGGGGAGCGAGTGTATAATTGGAGACAATCTGCGCCATTCGATGTCGATGTGGATGGATCCAACACAGTACAAGCACTCTTGGCTGCGAGAGACCACGGTAAACCAAATGCGCGCCCGTCAAGAATGGAAGGATCATCTGGAGAACCAATCAGCGTCGAGGAGCACGTTGCGCAATGGCTCAAAGAACTGGGATTGGCATCGGTATTCGAAACGCGCAAGCTGCAAGGTGCGGACGACTTCTATGAAGTACTGCTACGAACGGAATCGAAGTCAAAGCCGATTTCGCTCGTCGACGTAGGATTTGGGGTGTCTCAAGTGCTGCCGGTCCTTGTGCTGCTGGCGTACGTGCCTGAAGGCGTGACAGTCCTGCTTGAGCAACCCGAAATGCATCTTCACCCAGCTTCTCAATCCGCACTCGCCGATATCCTGCTGGAAGTTGCCACAGAACGTAAATTGCAGGTGATCGTCGAGAGCCATAGCGAACACCTATTGACACGACTCCAACGACGCGTCGCGGAAGGAGTCGTGGACGATGACGATGTGGCACTGTACTTCTGTGAGCACGATGGGCACAAGTCTGAGATAACGCCGTTGAAGCTGAATGAGGATGGCGAGATCGGCAACTGGCCGAAGAACTTCTTTGGAGACGCCATGGGCGAAGCAGTGGCGATGGTCGAAGCCCGTGCGCATCGGCACAAGTGACTCGTAGATCGCAACTCGACGCCGCCCAGCATGGAACTCCAAGTCATTGATACCAACGTCCTTGTTGCGGCGAACGGTGCTGATACACATGCAGGCCGGTCGTGCCAACTGGCCTGCGCTCGCCGGCTAAGCGAGACAAAGAACAACGATGTCCTCGTCTTGGACTCAGATCGGTATATTCTCGGCGAATACCAGCGCAACATGCCATCTGGAGCGTCGAATTCTCCGGCCTACCTTTTCTTTACATGGGCATCGCGGACTACGCCGAGGCTATTGATCAACCTCACTCCCCATGACACAAGGACATTTGCTCAATTCCCATCGAATCCGCTACTCGGGACATTCGACGAGGACGATCGCAAGTTCGTCGCAGCAGCAACCGTGGCGCAACGAACAGGCCCGACAGTCTTGGTCAACGCACTAGACCGTGACTATTCCGAGCACGGCGATGCTCTTCGGAGAGAAGGCATCCGGGTCGACGAACTCTGTCCCCAACACATCGGGAGCAGGTCATAACTCCATATCGCTCCAGAAGGGCGAGACGTTCATAGGCCGAGGATTCGTGCGGCGTTGTCGCGCAAGTATTTGCGCTCGATGTGCGGGGGCAGCTCCCAGCCGGCCACGATGCGGCGCAGGTCGGTGAGCGGGCCGCAGTTGGGGTAGACGCTCCCGAACAGGATCTGGTCCGGCAGCTGGCGCGCCAGCGCGGTCACGTAATCCTCTGAGCCGGGGAACCCGTAGTGGACGTACTGGCCGGGCACGATGACCACGTTGGGCTGCCTGTAGGCGACGCCCAGCGCTTCACGCACGTACGGCCAGCCGCCGTGCTGAATGGACACCGTGAGGCCGGGAAAGTCGGTGGCGACGTGGTCGACGTACTCAGGGCGGCAGTCGTCCTGGTACGGGCCGAGCAAACAGCTCATGGTGGTGGACACGATGAGGCCGAGACGCTGCGCTTCCTCGTAGATCGGATAGAGCGCCGGATCGTTGAAACGGCGGCTGATCTGGGCGGTGGACGGGTCGATCGTGACGCCACGCATTCCGTGGGATGCGAGCTCGCCGATGGCCGCGACAGCAGCGCTGACGTCACTGGGTTCGACAGAGCCGAACCCCACGAAGCGTTCCGGATGCGCATCGACGATGGCCCTGATCTCGGCCGAGCCGGTGGGGTCGAGTCCGCGGATGCCTGTGGGGCCCGGCACGCCGATGACGCCCAGCGAGGTCCCGGCCTCGTTCATCTCGGCGAACATCAGCTCTCGTGACTGGGACACGAAGCTGGGGCACGGCTCGAGGCCCATCCGCTCGAGGTAGTGGTAGGTGGTCTCGGGTGTCCAGCTGCGCGCTCCGATGGGCCGGAACCGGAAGTCGATGACAGCTATGTCGTCGCCGTCGCTGCCGTCCGCCGAGGCGTTCGGGTCGTGGGCCACTGCAACGAGGCTCAGACCGGCGCGTCAGCGGTGATGACGATCTTGCCGAAGAAGCGGCGCTCCTCCATGGCCCGGTGTGCCTCCACACCGTCGGGCAACGGCACCAGGGAGTCGATGACCGGCACCAGCTCGCGGGTCTGTACCATCCGAAGCAGCTCGTCGAGGTCGTCTCGCTTCCAGCCGTTGGATCCGCGGATGTCCATCTCGGCGGTCCAGATGAACCGCAGGTCGGTCGGCGGGTCGTAGCCGGCTGTCGCGCCGCACGTCAGGACGCGCCCACCCTGGCGGACGCAGCGCAGCGAGCGGGCCCACGTGTCGCCGCCCGTGAAGTTCACCACCACGTCGTAGCCGCCTCCGCCGAACAGACCGCCGGTCTGCTCGCGGCAGTAGCGGGCGATGTCGACCTCGGAGTAGTTGATCGTTTCGTCGGCGCCGAGGTCGGCGAGGCGCTGGCATTTCTCGTCGGTGCCGGCTGCGGCAATCACCCGCGCACCTCGCATCTTCGAAATCAGCAGCGCGCTGGTGCCCACGCCCCCGCTGGCGCCCAGAATCAGCACGGTGTCGTCGGGACCGACTTCGCCACGGGTGATCATCATCCGGTGTGCCGTGCCGTAGGCCACCGGCAGGCACGAAGCGTCCTCGTAGGAGACGTCATCGGCCAGCGCAATCAGCTGGCTCGCAGCCACCACGACGTGTTCGGCGTAGGCACCCCACAGCGTGTCGCCGATCATCGAGAACGTGCCGGTCCCGCGATTCCACCGGACCGGGTCCACCAGCACCCGGTCGCCCACCGACCATCCCTCGACATCGGACCCGAGTTCGGCAACCTGCCCGGCGGCGTCACAGCCGGGAATGCCGGGCAGCGGCACCTTGATGCCAGGCATGCCCCTGCGGGTGAACACATCGTGATAGTTGAGCGAGCAGGCTCGCACCGCAATCCGAACTTCGTCAGGTTCCAACTCGGGCGCTTCGATGTCGCGATACGCCAGAACGTCGATATCGCCGTGCTCGTCGAAGACGATTGCTTTCATCGTGAAGTCCCTCTTCGCTGCTTTCCCCGGTGCGCTACGACAGTGACGCTCGATCTCGCTCGATCGATGCGTCCATGTCGGCCAGCACGTCGCCGCGCAGTGCCGCCACTGTGCCCGCGTAGGCGCGGGGGTCCAGTGTCTCGGCCAGCTCCGCCGCTGTTTCGAGCGCCCGGTCGATGACAGCGTCCGGCGCTACTGCCTCGTCCAGGAACCCTGCTTCGGTCGCACGTTCGCCGTCCAAGAGACGAGCGTTGGCGACGCATCGCTGCAGGTGGCACCGCGACAGGCGCTCCTTGGAGATTGTCAAGGCCCAGTCCGGCAGGGTCAGCGCAATCGCGACCTCGTTCAAGCCGATCTTGACTGGGGCATCGGGCCCAATCCGGTGGTCGCAACCCAGCAACAGCAGAGCCCCGGCCGCGACCGCATGGCCGGTGCAGGCCGCCACCACCGGCACCGACGCGCCGTAGGCCCGTCGAACCATCGCGCCGCCCGCGGACACCAGCTCCATGGTTGCGGCACGGTCGCCGCTGCGGATCACGTTGAGGTCGAATCCCGCGAAGAACGCTCGGTCGTTGCCTGCGATCACCACAGCCCCGACGCCGTCGTCGGCCTCCGCCTCGTCGATCTGGGCATCGAGCGCCGCAAGCATCGGCGCCGAGAATGCGTTGGCTTTGCCGTCGTCCACCCGGACCAGCAGCACGCTGCCGTGCCGCTCGGCCGAGACCGTGCCGTTGGGGGGTTCGTTACCTGATGCTGGGGTGTCGCTCATCGCCCGAATGCTACGGCTGCGCCTGAGAGGCTGAGGCGATAGGCGAAGCCGTGGCCCGAGCGGCCCGTGAGCGACAGCGAACACGAGCGGGGAACAATTGGTGCGACAACGAAGGGGTGCACCCAACCGCGTATTCGCTGAGGACATGCCGGTGCCGGGGCAGCGCAGCGGTTATTAGGGTGCGCCCATGGCTGTGCCGGTTGCCGAGGTGGAGATGCCCGAAATCGGCCTCGACGCCGACGCCAGCGAAGCGCAGCGCCGGGCTGCGCTGACCGATCTGGCTGCGCGTACCTGGATCGCCCGCACCCCGCTGGGATATGTCATCACCCGGCACGCGGACGTGACCGCCATGCTGCGGGATCGGCGCTGGTTCAGCGCCATCGGCCTCATCGCCCAGATGCAAGGCGTCGACGACCCCGAATGGAACCGTCGCAGCGGGCAGAACATCCTGGGCATGGAAGGTGACGAGCATCAGCGGCTGCGTCGGCTCGTGGGACCGGCATTTACTCCCAAGGCGGCCGAACGGCTGCGCCCGTTCATGGCCGAAGTCATCAATGAGCTGGCAGACCCGCTGTGCGCCCGCGGCCACGGCGATTTTGTCGTCGAAGTCTGCGAGCCGTACCCGATACCGATTGTCTGCGAACTGCTGGGTGCCCCCCGAGACGACTGGGAGCTGTTCAGCCGCCTCGCCACCGACATTTTCCGAGTGTTCAACGGCAACCTGGCGCGCGACCTGCAAACGATCATGGCCGCTCAGGACGAGATGGGCGCCTACATGTCCCAGCTCATCGCCGAACGGCGCGCCGAGCCCCGCGATGACCTGCTCTCGGATCTGATCGCTGCGGAGGAAGCAGGTGACCGGCTGACCACCGAGGAGATGCAGTCGCTGGCCAATGCCGTGCTGCTCGCCGGCACCGACACCACGCGAAATCAGCTCGCCTGCGCTGTGGAGCTGTTCGCTCGCAGCCCGGACCAGCTCCGCCTGCTGCGCGACCAGCCGTCGCTCGCACCCCAGGCGGCCGAGGAAGTCATGCGGCACTTCGGCGCGATCCGAGGCACCGCCCGTTACGCCAGCGAGAACATCGCCTACCGCGGCGTCGAGTTCCCGTCCAGCACCCTGATCTTCCCCAGCTTCACCGCCGCCAACCATGACGAATCGCAGTTCGATCAGCCACTGCGCTTCGATATCACTCGCCGGTCGAGGGCGCCGCATATGACCTTCGGCAGCGGCATCCACTACTGCTTGGGCGCGTTCTTGGCTCGAGCCGAACTGCAAGAAGCACTCAAGGTCGTCGCACAGCGCATGCCGGATTTGCGCCTCGACGGCGAGGTGGAATGGAAGCCGGTGTCCAACGGCATCTGGGGGCCATCAACGCTGCCGATCAGGTTCACGCCGGGGCACTGACCCCCGCCACCGCACAGATGGGCCGTCTGCCCGAGGTCTTCACGGTCATTGCGGCCCCGCTCGTATCAAACCCAGGCGGGCTCGCCAACGCGGTGTCCACGCCGGGAGCCCCGGCAACAGACGCCGCGCCAAGCGGCAAGCCTCCGACCGAACGCGTGCGGTGGGGGCGGGTGGTGCTGGTGGCCCTGTCCGGGGTGGTGTCGCACGTCTTCGGACGGGCCACGGTCGGGGTGCTGGTGCCCGCGATGGCCGACGATCTAGAGCTGAGCGACACGCTGATCGGCGCACTCGGCTCGGCCAACATGGGCGCCTACTTCGCCGGAGTGGTCATCGTCACCTTCACCGCCGGGCGCATCGAGCCGTTCATCTTGCTGCGCGCCGGCATCGTCACCTCCACCGTGGGTCTGGCAGTGATCGGCACAGCATCAAGTGCCGCAGCCGTGGTGATCGGGACGGCGCTGGCCGGACTCGGCGGCGGCGGCATCTGGCTCACGGCGCCGGTCATTGCCAGCGAGGGTGTGCCTGCGTCTCGTCGCGGTGCTGCGCTCGGCACGCTCACCGCCACTATGGGTGCTGCGCTGATCGGCGTGCCCATCGCGACCACTGCCCTTCGCAGCTTGGCGGCCGACGATGCGCTGTGGCGCCCGATCTGGCTGATCCAGGCTGTGCTCTCGGTTGTGCTGTTAGCGGCGCTGTCCGTCTTTGTGCGGGCTCGACGCACCGAACGCGTTGCCGCTGTGGGCGGGTTCGGGGCCCTGTTCCGAATTCACGGATGGAAGCGGGCTGTGGCGGCCTATGTGGGGTTCGCGTACATGGCGTCGTCGTTCGCCAATTTCTTGGGACGGGCGCTGGAGGGCGATCACGACTTCAGCCGGACGGCCGCGACACTCGTGTTCTCATGGATGGGCGCGGGCTCGATCGTGGGCGCGCTGGCCTTCGGCCGTCTCAGCGACCGGATCGGACGGCCCGCAACCATGGCCACGGTCATGGCCCTGATCGCCGGTGCCAGCGCAGTCTTGGCTACACGTGCGCCTGGCGCCTTGATCATCGTCGCCGTAGTGGTCTTCGGCGCAGCGTCGTTCTCGTTCCCGTCGCTCACTGCGACCTTCGTGAGCGATCACGTCTCTGACCGCACCTTTGCCGCGGTCCTCGGCTCGATGACGATGTTCTACGGCCCCGCGTCGGTGATCGGCCCGGCAACGAGCGGCTGGCTCGCCGACCGGACCGGGAGCTTCAGCGCGACCTATTTGACCATCGCGGCGATAGCCGCGACGTCATGCATCTGCGTGTCAACGATGCGTCGAAGGAATGTTGTGGCGCCGCAGGAGGCGCCGCTGAGCTGAGCGTCAGCTCAGCTCATCAGCTGCTTCTTCATGGCAGCAGCGGTTGCCAGCTTGAGCGAGCGGCTCGGGCCGATCTCGATGGATTCGCCAGTCTGAGGGTTGCGTCCCATGCGAGCGCCACGCTCAGACATGGAGAAGGAGCCGAATCCCGGCCAGGTCACCTTGCCGCCAGCCTTCACCTCCGCCGCAACGAGATCGAAGAACGCCGAAAGCGTCTTCTCTGCGTCGCCCGCAGTCACGTCGGCTTGAGCGGCTACCGCCTTGATGGTTTCTGCCTTGTTCGCCACAGTCCAGTTCCTCTCTGAAACGATTCGGAGCATCACCTCAGCACAGAAATACGCCGAAGTGGTGGAATTGCGGCCCGCTGTCTATCGGCGCGACGCAGCTCTTGCACCCCGCGGCGACCGCCGATGCGTCTGGTCATCACGCCCGTCGCTTCTCACATCGAACGCGTCACGCAGCCCATCGCCGATGAAATTGACGCACAAGACAGTGACGACGATCGCCAAGCCAGGCGCCCACACCAGCCACGGCTCGAGCGTCATGAAGCCCTCGTTGCCCCCGATCATGTTGCCCCACGTAGGCGTGTGGGCCGCGCTGACACCAAGGCCAAGGTAGCTCAGCACCGACTCAGACAGAATCGCTCCTGCAACCGCGAGCGACACCGCCACGGTGATCTCGCCCACGAGGTTCGGCAGCAGGTGGCGAAACATGACGCGCCCGGCACCGGCGCCCATGGAGCGTGCGGCAGTGATGAACTCCTGCTCGCGCAGCGCCAGCGTTTTCGCCCTGATGATCCGCGACAGCGGCATCCAGCCGAGCAGCGAGAGCACCAAGATGACATCGGTCGGGCTGTCACCGAGGATGCGCGCCAGCAGGATGATCATCATGAGGAGCGGCAGCGCGAGCAGCGTGTCGGTGAACCGCATCAGCACGGCATCGATGCGTCCACCCAGATAGCCGGCGACGAGACCGACGGTCGTGCCGAGCACCGCGGCGATCAGGGCCACCGACACGCCGATCGCGAGCGAGATCCGACCGGCAAACAGCACTTGGCTCAGGGTGTCGCGGCCCAGGGTGTCCGTCCCGAGCAGGAATTCGCCTCCGGGCGGCGCGAGGACGTGATCGAGGTTCTGCTGCCCCGATGCGTAGGGAGCGATCATGTCTGCGCCGGCCACCACCACCGCAATGACGACGAGCACGACGAGGGAGACGACCGAGAGACGACGGCTGGCAAACCGGCGCCAAGCCGTCAGGAGCGGCCGCTCCGCGAGCTTGCCTTCAGCGGGCGTCACGCCGGATCCTGGGATCAAGCACGCCGTAGAACACGTCGGCGGCAAGGTTTACGACAAAGACCGCCGCGGCGGTGATCATCACCGAGGCCAGCAGGACGGGATAGTCACCGCCGAACAAGGCGTCGAGGAACAGCCGGCCCATACCGGGGTACTGGAACACCTTCTCGGTAACGATGAGACCGCCGACGAGCTGACCCGCGTCGGTGGCCGCTTGCGTCGACACGGGGATGAGCGCGTTGCGCACACCATGGCGCACTACGACGGTGCGCTCGCGCAACCCCCGGCCGCGAGCCGCGCGCACGTGGTCCAAGCTCATGACGTCGAGCAGGCTCGACCGCATGTAGCGGCTGTAGACGGCGACGAGCTGCAGCGACAACGCCAAGACCGGCAGCGCCAGGTGACGCAGCCGGTCGACGAGATCGAAGCTCTGCTGCCCCGGCGAGTACAGCCCAGCAGTCGGCAAGAGGGGCGGGGTCACTCCCAACCAGTTCGCCAAGTACAGCCCGAAGAACAGCTGCAGCATGAGGCCGAGCCAGAACACAGGAATGGAGATCCCGAGGAACGACACCGTGGTCGCGGCGTTATCGACGAACGATCCGCGTCGCACCGCCGACACGGTCCCGATGGCGATACCCAATGCCAGCGAACCGATCACAGCGATGGCGATCAGGACGAGCGTGTTGGCCATCGCGGTCCTCACGATCGGCCAGACCTCCGCGCCGTTCTGGACCAGAGACGTGCCAAGGTCGCCTTGGACAAAGTTGCCCAGCCATTGCCAGTACCGACCGATGAGCGGTTCGCCGAGCCCGAGGTGTTCCCTATAGGCCGCCAAGTCTTCCGGAGCAATCCGAGGATTGACCGTGAGGCTGGCCGTGGGATCGGAAACGCGATTCGCACCCCAGAAAACGGCGACCGAGATCGCCAGCAGGATCGGAATCGTCGTCGCTAGCCGTCCGAGGACGTAGCGCGCCACGGTCGAGAGCTTGCCAGCTTGCGTGCGGACGTCGTGCCTACTCCTCGTGCACGGTCCAGTCGAACATGTCGAAGAATCCGCCGTAGGGACTTGACACGTAAGCGCCAGGTCCCGACACTGCTGTTGCGTCCCAGATGATCATGTTGGGCAGGATGTACAGCGGGATCCACGGCACGTCGTCGGCGAGGATCTGGCTTAACTCATGGACCAGCTCGAGGCGAGCGGCCGGATCCACCTCGGCGTCGATCGCGAAGGCCAGATCGCTGGCCTGCTGGCTGCGGTATGCCGTGAAGTTCTGGCCCGTGCGCTCATTCTCCTCGGTGGGCACGCCGTCTATGTCGTACAGATTCGCCACCGACGGGTCAGGGTTGGTGCTGTTCGCATACAGGGCGACGGGTCCGAAGTTCAGCGCCGGCAGGCGATTCTGGAACAGCTCGCCGGGGTCGTAGTTGATGATTTCCCAGCCGATGCCCAGCGCAGCAGTCATCTCCACCACGAGGGCCTGAACGTCCTCTCGCCGCTTGTTTCCGGCGACGGTGTTCCACGCCAGCACCAGCTCTTCGCCTTCGGCGTTCACCCACAGGCCGTCGGGGTCGGGACGGGTCCAGCCCTCGGCCTCCAGCAGCTCAGCGACTTTGGCCGCATCCTGGGTGTAGCGAGCAAAGTCATCCTGGCACCAGGGGCCGAACCCCGGGTTCCATCCGGTGCATTGCAGCACGGGCGGGTCAGCGACGATCGTTCCCAACGCGATGTCAGCGACGCGTTCGCGATCGAGCGCGTAGGCAACCGCTTGGCGGACGTTGCGCGTCATGTCGAAGCGACGGTCGGGCGCGTCCTGGTTGATCCAGAGGCCTTCCATGTACGTGCCCTCGGCAACCTCATAGGTCAGATCGCCGGTGATGCGCTCCCGGGCGCCGGGGAATGGCTGCGGAAACGCCGCCATGGCTTCGCCGGTCTGCAGGGCCAGCAGCTCGGAGTCGGTGTCCTCGCGGGGCACCATCACCACCCGGTCCACCAGCGGGATCCGTTCGGTGTCCCAATAGCTGCGGTTGGGCACCATGATGTGCTGTTCCTGGTTCCATTCCTCCTGGATCCACGGTCCGCCCGAGACGGTGATCTCGTCGTTCCACTGGTCGGCGATGTCGGTGTCGGGACCCAGCTCATGGGCCGGCAGCAAGCCGCTGAACAGCGTCGGCCACGGCGCATACGGCTCGCTGAACGTGAGGACAGCCGTGTGGGGATCGGAATGGTCGACATCGGTGATGAGATCCAGACCGATGGTGCTCAGCGTGCCGGTGGTGTCGAGCCCGGCACGCCACGTGAACCAGACGTCGGTGCTGGTGATGGGTGTGCCGTCGCTCCACGACGCTTCGGGGTTCAGCCGGTAGGTGAGCGTGAAAGTCCCGTCGTCTGCAGTGACGAGGCCGCCGTTCGCAACGGTCGGCTCCTCGACGAGCAACGACGACGCGACGTACGTATTGGTCTGATCGAGCTCCATGAGCCGCGGCAAGTAGTGGATCAGCACCGACCAGATCGTCCATGTGGCATTCGCACACGATGTGACGGGGTTGATGCACTCGGGCCACTGCTCGACCGCGAGCACCAGCGTGCCTCCGCTGGCACTGTCCGCTGCGGCGGGAACTTCTGTCTCGGCTGGCGTGCTGGCAGGGGCCTCGGGCGCCGCGTCCGAGGTAGAGCTGTCGCCGCTGCAGGCCGCGAACAGCATCGCCGAAGCGATGACGACGACCGCCCAGCGGCGGCGCGTTGGGGGCTGATTCATCTTGGACTCGAAGTCCCCCGCATTGCCCTTCGATCGATCATCGCTATGAGTTGCTGCCATAGCGGCAAAATAACCGTGCAATCACGAGCGACAGTCGTTCTTCAGCTTCCGGGCCAGATGTCGTCGAGATTCACGGCCGCCGACGGGTGCCATGTTCCGGGCACTCGGTGGACGCGTCTGGCAGAGTTTGCGGGATTCGGCCGGACATGCCGGCCCGAGGGCAACACGGGAGCGCATCGAGGTGCTGGACGGTTACCGGATTCTGGACTTGACCGACGACCGGGGGCATCTGGCCGGGATGCTGCTCGCGCAGCTCGGCGCTGAGGTCATTCTCGGTGAGCCGCCCGGCGGGCACCGGACGCGTCACCGTGGCCCGTACGTCGACGACGTGACGGATCCCGAGCGGTCGATCGAGTTTCTCGTCTACAACCGGGGCAAGCACTCGGTGGTCATCGAGGACTCGGCGCAGATCGCCCAGCTCGCTGTTCATTGCGACGCAGTCATTTCATGCGGTGCGTTCGATGTCGATCTCGCCGCGCTGCGTGGCGCCAACCCGCAGCTGGTGACGGCCTCGATCACGCCGTTCGGCGAGACGGGTCCGAAGACCGACTGGGCCGCGACCGACCTCACGATCGCCGCCTCGAGCGGCACCATGTCGCTGACCGGCGACCGCGACCGGGCACCCGTACGCATCGGGTCGCCCCAGACGTGGCACAACGGTGCAGTGGACACCGCCGGCGCAATCCTCATGGCACTGCACGAGCGACATGCGTCCGGCTTGGGCCAGCACGTGGACACCTCAGCCCAGCAGTCGTTCGTGGATTGCACGCAATTCCAGATGATGGCCGTGCTGACCGGCGGCGAAGTCCCCGTGCGGCTCCCGGGCGCGGTGAACCTAGGCGGCTTCCTGATCCCGTGGGTGTACGAGTGCGCAGACGGCTACGTAACCGTCACTTTCCTGTTCGGGCCGATGATCGCCCCGTTTACGAGCCGGATCTTGGCGTGGGCGTGCGATGAGGGTTTCTGCGAGCCCGAACTGAGAGACAAGGACTGGGTCGACTTCGGCATGGCCATCGTGGAAGGCCGCGAATCGATGGACACGTTCGATCAAGCCATCAAGGTCTTGACCTCGTTCGTGGCCACCAAGACGAAGGCGGAGCTGCTGGAGCGTGCGCTGTCGGACAACCTGCTGATCGCGCCCATCACCACGACCGCCGACGTGCTCGCCCTCGACCACTTGGAGGTGCGCGACTACTGGCAGCACGTCGAGATGCCCCGCGCCGACGGTCCCGCGCCGGTTCGGCTGTGCGGCGCACTGGCCAAGTCCACCGGCGAGCCGCTGGTCGATCTGGCGGTCGCACCGCGGCTGGGCGAGCACGCGG
>JGI24797J26694_1000937_pt1 | contig 17668 bp, 18 predicted proteins | sample PinacodermPK_FD_26694 | JGI IMG/M metagenome (IMG submission 26694) | reverse complement strand
CAAGTGTTGCGTTCGCATGCTAGGCTCCTCCTAGAGTCATAAAAGTGGAAAATGCTTACCTCTTTGTATACCTGCCGGAAAGTTTGATGCAGGTATCGCGGTTATCCAAGTGTTTTTTGGACAATTGTGATCGTTTTCATCCTCAAATATTNACCCGAAAATAATGACAGGATTGCCATCATAATCATTGGTCAGAATTCACCTCAATTATCTTGGCCGGGCCTGAATTANGTCTTTGAAAGGTTTCTTGATAATTTGCACGGTACTATAAANTTTTTATTCATCTGTATCTAATTACNATCATCGATTTTTTCAAGAAATTTTCAATCTAGTATCACGCCTTCATTGAATTGATGGGTAAAGGCGAGATACTAGGAAGAAATGCTGCTCTNAATTAATTGGTGTTGACTGTTTACAGAATGACAAAGAATAATGCAAATTAATTACATCACTTCTAAGGTGTTGAGATACTAGTGTGGTGGTTTTAAGTTCGTTAGATTATGATGTTCCATTTACTTTTAAGCAGTACCGTTTGACCGAAGCCAGAATATCATCGGCTGATTTGGTTCATTTTACGGTTTGGGATGACCATTATGAGCTGCAATACATTCCATAATATCCTTTTCTAGAGCGGCAACTGAACGATACACCCCGCGTTTCAACTGTTTTCTTGTCAACTCAGCAAACCAGCGCTCAATGTGGTTAATCCATGAGGATGAAGTCGGTGTACAATGAACATACCTGTGTGTCCGTTGAGCCAGCCACTTTCTGACCTCCTCGGCACTTGTGCGTGGTATCGTTGTCCATAATGAGATGCACATCAAGGTCCGGGGAACATGACCCTCAACACCCTTGAGGAAAGCCAGAAACTCACTAGCTCTATGCCGGTTGGGCATAACACTTACACAAGACCCGACCGGTCGCCGTATGCAGAATAGCGAACAAGGAGGTGGTTCCATGCCGCTTATCGTCATGCGCTCACTCACACCTAATACCATGTGTCATACAGGTTGGGCGCAGTACAGANCTTGTATCTGGATTTTATTGTATCAACACTCAGCACCAAAGCGTAGTCCGGTGGTGCCATATAGAGATCCACTATGTCCTGAACCTTTTCAACACTTTGGGGTCGCTTGATAGTTTGACGGTTTCCGACCGGTGCGGCTGCAACCCAAAAGCCTTCTAGACCGGCGGATTGTGGTATGCGACAGACCATTATGTTTAGCCATGTTTCGCAAGGGCCAATGGTTGGCCCCTTTGGGCTTGCTTTCCAAGATTGCCTTGATGACTGCGGTAACCTTGTCATCGGAAATCGCCTGCGGTCTGTCACCCAGGTCATGGTTATCCAAACCATCAATCCCGCCCGCGATAAAGCGGCGGCGCTACTTGCCAACCGTTTTATCACAGAAATCCAGTTCAACGGTAATGTCGGCGTTGCGATGCCCATCGGCACAATGCAGTANGCCCGTGTGGCGGTCTGAAGTTGATTTGGGTAGACGGTGTTTGCGGGGCCTGGGCCTTGAGAAAGGACCTCTCTTCTGGAGTTAAATCTATGGGTTTAAGAATGCGTCCAGAACCTTTTTATTAGTAATATATTTGAAAAATAAAACTACAATATAGTCCATTGAACCTTGGATACAATACACTAGACGTAGGCAGAGCAGGGGGAATACTAAACCATATGCTCAATTTCTCCCGCTTTGTCATGACAATCCAAACTGGAAATGCTGATCGATTCTTACAGTCTGCTCTTTCCAACTGATTGATAGTTCTTTCATCAGTGTTAATTATATATTGGGCTAGGGAGCGTGATTGTTTTGGTAGGGAGTATTGCCCGACATATAATGTAAATCTTGAAAATTCCTAAACTTATTGGGATATTTCTGAATGCTATAAGGAAATCCTTTTATTTCATCCCTATTATTATTCCTTCACCAAGTTGGTCGACAAACATGTTGCCAAGGTCGGTATCATCCGTTCAGCTAAGACATCAGTACGATTTCGCCAAAGCGCATTAAACACCGGATACTTATCCGTACTCACAGCACTATTGAGAACACCCTGCTGATGCCTTCCTTGGCAGCTTTCTTTAGCTGCCAAATGGGCAATATCAAAAATCAAAAGGTAATGTGCGATAATACTCAACTTCTTCAGGAGTCATGTAAGAGAAGGAAGCATAATGCTTACCTTTGTATATTTCCCGAATAGTTGGATGCANGATCCGCGGCAAAGCAACTCCTTTATCTGGATCAATTAGATCGTTCTCAGCCTCAAATATGATGCGAAAATCAATGACAGGGTCACCATCATGGTCTTCGTTTTCTTCAACCGTCACCTCTAGTATCTTGGCCGGATACAGTTGCTTCTGAATTAGCTCTTTAAAGATTTGATTGACATCCTGCATTGTAATACTCCTTTTCTACTCACTAGCAAGTAACAATAACCATCGGTTTTGTCAAGTAACTTTCAATCTGGCTCTCCTCTGGTCTGCGATTGAAACAAAGAAAAAGGGAATTACTCTCGTAACCATAAAAGCCTTGACAGTTTACCATTGTCCTTAAAGCGGAATCGGCAGGCATGAAAACTTATTTACGAACTATCATTGACTGATTGCGTCTCGTTTGCGATAAGGTGCCCCTTCACCGTAGGGAACGTTAATTCCACCGTAGCGTCTCAGTCTCACATTGCACTGTTCGGCATGACCAACAAATCCCTCTAACATACAAAGTCGGGAACCATACTCGCCTACTAGGGTTGCGGCATCATCAGTTTCAATGCGTTGGTAGCTGTGAGTCTTAATGTACTTNCCGACCCAAAGTCCGCCTGTATAGCGTCCAGCTTTTTTAGTGGGTAGAGTATGGTTTGTACCAATCACCTTATCGCCGTTTGCCACATTGGTACGAGGTCCTAAAAATAATGCACCATAGCTGTGCAAGTTCTCAAGAAACCAATTATCACGGTCAGTCATCACCTGCACATGTTCACTGGCGATTTCATTTGCTACGTCAAGCATTTCTTCATACGTATCACAGACGATNATCTCGCCATAACTGTCCCAGCTCGCACGAGCNGTTTCAAATGTTGGCAAGATACTCAAAATTCTATCTATTTCCTTTATGGATTGCTCAGCCAACCGCACTGAGTTCGTTAGTAATACACAAGGACTGTTATACCCATGTTCAGCTTGACCAAGCAGGTCAGTTGCACACAGTTCTGCATCTGACGCTGATTCATCAGCGATCACCATCGTTTCGGTCGGACCTGCAAAAAGATCAATTCCAACACGACCAAAGAGCTGACGTTTGGCTTCGGCAACAAATGCGTTGCCAGGGCCAACAAGCATATGAACAGGACTAATTGTTTCTGTTCCAATTGCCATAGCACCTATAGCTTGTATACCGCCAAGAACATAAATTTCATGGGCTCCACCCATCTGCATTGCAGCGATGACGCCNGGATTAGGTTCTCCCTTAAACGGGGGTGTGGCTGCTATAATTCGTGGCACCTTGGCCACCTTGGCTGTTGCCACCGACATATGAGCTGATGCAACCATGGGGAACTTACCACCGGGTACATAACAGCCGACTGATTGTACAGGAATATTGCGATGACCTAGAATTACTCCAGGCAATGTCTCAATCTCAATATCAAGTATAGAATCACGCTGAGCAAGAGCAAATTTCACAACTTGATCGTGTGCAAATTTTATGTCAGCCATTTCACGGGTAGTAACTTGCGATATAATTGCTTCTATCTCATTGTCCGATAGACGGAATGCCGGTGGTGAGTAATGATCGAATTTCTGACTTAATTCTCTTACTGCGACATCACCACGTTTTTCAATGTCCATCAGTGCCTCTTCTACAACCGATCTGGTTTTGATATCATCTTGTGCACGTTGATCTGCCGACTTCCCGCGCTTCAAGTATTGAATACTCATTAATACTGTCTCCTAGTTTCAGTTGACACTTGTTGATTTCTAAAGGACTTAGAAAAAAGAGCCACGTTGTGAATAGCCAAAATTGTCTTATCTTGTTTCATATTTTGATGCCCATTTCGATTATTTCTTATTTCCATTAAACGGTTATCAGTCTCGAATGGACTTAACAAACAGCGCTGCAGCGAGAATAATAATAATTCCTTTAATGATCATTTGTGCTTGTACAGGAAAACCGAGTATGATTACAATATTAAAAATGAGAATGAGGATTAGGGCTCCTGCCGCAGCCCCCCAAATGGTTCCTTTTCCACCTGTTAGTGCAATACCTCCAATAACACAAGCAACGATCGAATCAAGTTCGTAACCTCGGCCAACCCAGTTATCAACAGTGCCAATAAAACCAACTAGAAATAATCCAGCTATACCTGCCATAACTGAGCAGATAACATAGCAGGCTATTATAACGCGATCAGCTTGAATTCCGACCAAATTCGCTGACTTCGGGTTTCCACCGGTAATATACACTTTACGTCCAAAGCTCGACTTGTGGAGTAACCAACCAAGAGAACAAATACATAATACAAAGGCCATCACATTAACTGGAATACCAAAGAATCGACCCGTACCAAGAACACGAAATCCCTCAGGTAACGATCCCGATGGAGCACCTTGGGTATAATAAAAACGGATTCCTTGAAGAACAATCATCATCGCAAGTGTAGCAAGAAACGGTGAGACGTTTCGCTTTGTGACAAGCAGTCCGTTAATGAGACCTACACCAGCAGAGCAAACAATAGCTGTGATAAAAATCACCGGTATCATCGCATTAGACACCGCATCAAAAGCCGTTGCTAAAACCGCTATACTTGCCATAAGAGACGCCACTGACAAGTCAAGACCTCGAACCAATATGACAAAGGTTTGTCCCAATACAACCAGTGCCAAAGGTGCCGTTTGGGTCAGAATGTCCTGAATGTTTTTAATTGACAAAAACGATGGTTGTATGGCTGCCGCAACGGCGATAAGAATAATCAAAGCAATTGGAACTGCAAAAACCCGAAAGTATAACAACAACTTATCTGCTTCGTTCTTTGCGTTAATTGAAATCTCGCTCACAGATTGTTTTCCTTACGTACGTAAATTGAGACAGCAAGTATGATGATGAGACCTTGGATTACCCATTGTATGAATGTTGAAATATTCATATAATTTAATAGATTGCTCAGGAGCGAAATCAGAAAAACACCTAATAGTACCCCTATAATATTTCCTTTTCCTCCTCCGAGAATTAATCCACCAATAATAACCGGTGTAATTGAAGCCAATGTAATCGGGTCACCGACTCGAGGATCACCTATTCCAGTTCGACTAACGTAGTAAGCTCCGGCCAGGGCTGCAAAAAAGCCGCTAAAGGAATAGGCCATGAGAATTATTCTATTTGATCTAATGCCACTGAGCCTGGCAGCTTCTGGATTACCGCCTACGGCATAAAACGCCCGCCCAGTTTGAGTGTAACGCAAGAAAAACCAAATTAATGCGAAGCATAGGAGCATTACCAAACCCGAGATAGGAAGAAAACCCCATAATCTTCCATAGGCAAACTCCTCAAACCAGAACGGAACACTTCCAGTGGGTTGCAATGTATAAATCAATACCGCACCATTAAGAATAGATGCGGTGCCTAGCGTTACAATCAAAGGATGAACACCTGTTCTGAGAGTAATATAACCGTTTAAAAAGCCAATCACCGTTCCAAACAATAAGGTTCCAAAAATCATTGGGATCATTAATGATGGGTGCAGATCTACAATTGCTGTCAAAAATATCGTCGAAGCAGTAACCATTGCACCAATTGACAAATCAATCCCACCGACAATAACTACTAGGGCTTGCCCAATGCATGCAAAGCCCAAACCAGCGGCCTGCTCTAATACATTCATAAAATTCCGCGTTGTACCGAATCGGTCGCTGAGTACGAAACCGGTAACAACAACGGCAAACAGTATAGTAGTTACGATTATTAATGACGGATCAAGTTGAATACGTCGTACCAATTGGCCAATTCGTACAATTNGAAAGCGCTTTTCCACTATAACACACCTTGGGTGGTGGCTTCTGGCGTAGCGGTTTCTGCCGTTGCAAATTTCATGATCGTTTCTTCCGTGATGTCTTCCCCACTGACATCACCAGTGATAATTCCTTCTCGCATGACCAACACACGCGTACACAAACCGACGATTTCAGACAGTTCTGATGAAATTACCAAAATGGCCAAACCGTTTTCAGCAAGCTGACGAATTATTTGATAGATTTCTGCCTTGGCGCCAACATCAACTCCCCGTGTCGGCTCATCAAGGATAAGNACCTTATGACAAGCTCTTGTCCAACGCCCTAGAAGGACTTTTTGTTGGTTTCCACCAGAAAGCTTGCTTACCCCAAAATTGGGACTAGGAACTGCAATTTGCAGTCGTTTTATTTCATCTTCTGCGGCCTGATATTCACTCGTTTTATCTACCCCCCAAATGGCAGTAAATTCATTGAGTTTCGGGGCTGTGATATTAGCAGATACATTGAGCAACAGCATCAAGCCTTCACCCTTTCGGTCTTCAGTCAGGAATCCAAGCCCTTGATCAATAGAATGACGCGGTGAAGATGATTCTAAATTCTTGCCATCAAGTAAAACCTCACCGCTTGACCGAGGTAATGACCCAAAGACTGCGTGAGCGACTTCAGAACGTCCCGCTCCAATCAAACCAGAAAGNCCGAGAATTTCTCCACCATAGAGGTCAAACGAAACATCCTTTACTTTTGGAGGAGCTTGAAGTCCGCGCACTGCCAACATTGGGGAATCACTGATTGTGGGCTTTGTTTTTTTTGGAAAAAGNCCATTTAACTCACGCCCAACCATCATCGCCACAAGACGGTCTCTATTCAGTTCTTTAATCGNGTTGGTAGCGACATATTCCCCATCTTTTAGCACCGTNACACGATTGGCAAGTGAAAAAATTTCTTCTAATCGATGNGAAATATAAATTACGCATACTCCTTGGTCTCGTAGCGATATAATTCGTTCAAAAAGAATCTCCGCTTCTCGCCCCGATATAACCGCTGTTGGCTCATCAAGAACTAATAGCTTGGTCTCTCCAACAAGAGCNTTAGCAATTTCTACCATCTGTTGGTCGGCGATGCTGAGATCCTTCACTAGTTTTCGGGAGTCCAAGTGATGACCGAGTTTGTTGAGAATCTCATTTGCCTTCAAGTACATAGACTTGTAATCAATAATTCTATGCTTGGTTGGAGGGGTTGCACCAACGAAAATATTCTCAGCCACAGATAACTCGGCAAAGAGCATGAGTTCTTGATATATTATATGGATCCCGGCATCTTTTGCCTCTCNAGGGCTGNCCCAGTTGCGCTCTTGCCCGTCAAAGAAAATAGTTCCCTCTTCAGGGATGTAGGCACCTGCTATCGTTTTAATTAAAGTTGATTTACCNGCACCATTTTCACCAGCCAGTGCATGGATTTCGCCAGCAACAGCTTCAAAGCTGACATTATTTAGAGATTTGACGCCTGGAAATTCCTTGGTAATATTTTCAAGTTTGATCATGATAAATTTACTTTACCAAATTCAAAAGGATTTTTGCTCTTCTGCCTTAAAAATATAGAGGTGATTTTAATATCCTTGGTTTTTTCAATATATTCTTTGATGATACCGCAAACGGGTTGGGTGCAGATGATGAGATTGATGTGCAAACCCCAAAGAGTTAAAGAGTTAATCAACACCGTTATTTTGTTAAATTAAAAAAAAGTGGCTTGGTGGTTATTTCAAAGCTGTCTGCTGAAAAAATTAATTTAATTCCTCAGAGCAATGTCTATACCCACCAAACCAATTGGGCATTGGGCTTAGTTTGGTAATTCGACTGAAAAATTAGTCGGATCATAGTTTGGTATACCGCTTCCCATGATCAATTCACCTGGCCGGTCAACTGCCACATAATCCGGTAATAACACATCAGCTGATATCGATCGTGTTTCATCACCTGGAGAAATCACCACTTGGAAATTGACGTCAAGACGTTGGGGAACCGGGGTTCCCTCAAGAACATCAACAGCAAGATGCACAGAGGCGGCACCTATTGACGGGGTATAATCAATCCCGGCAAAAGGAAATCCATTTTCATGTGCAAGTTGATACATACCATTAAGATCGCCACCGGTATGAGGTGGTATGTCCGCACCAGTCACGCCGGCACCGATAAATGCTTCAACAGAGCCCGAGCCTTGCAACCCAGAGTCTGCCCACACTCCATCAATATTATCAGCACCTTCACGCTGAATGATTGCGGCCATTATTTGCCTGCCATTTGCTGGACTCCAGCCAGTATACTGCGTATCAACAATTTCGATACCTGGAAACTGAGCAAATACCTCTTTGGCAGCTTGTAATCGCATCTCGGCTGGGCTTGCTCCTGCAAGACCAGGTAGCAGAACCACCCGACCTGAACCGTCCAACGTTTCAGCCATCCAAGTTGCGCTCATGCGTGCTAATGCTGTGTCAGACGCGGTTATAAAGCTCACAAAACTAGTGTCGCTTTCTACTCGCCGCGCTACTGTAACAACTGGCACTCCCTGACGCATTGTGCGACCAAGGATGGGGTCAAGAGCATCAGCAGTAGCAGGATTCACCAACAGTAAATCAATATCTTGCTCAAGCAAATCCTGAATATCCGATATCTGCTTGGTTGGATCCCCATTCGCATCTGTGACAATAAATCGTCCAATTTTGTCAAGGTNTTGTGATACACCATATTCTACCGAGTGGTAGAATGTACCTAACCAACCATCCCCTTGAGATGCATTGGAAAAGCCAATAGTGTATGGAGCTTCACCGGCAAAGTCGGCGGTGTCAACCACCTCATTGAAGTTCGGATTCCATAAAAATGTTCGTGGNAAACCGTCATAGCCTTGTGCGAAGAGAAATCCTGGCAAAAACGCTAAAACCACAGCCAAGGAAAGTTTAATTTGTGATGTAAACATTTAAGTTTCTCCTTAAATATTAATTAAATAAATAGTTAGTTAATAAAGGGTGCAAATTATTCTGATCTCACATTGGTCATACTCCTCTAATCCTAGTTGTAATTAATGGTTATATCTCAAGCAGCCATTAGCCAACAGCACCTTGAGCATTGACAATGTTAATTTCTGAAGTATCCCTTCCTTGGTGCTGCTCTGCTACAATACCAGCGTTATAATCATCTATAACTGCCTGAGGNGCTGTAGGCACTAGAGGAAAATCCCACCACCCCACAACATTAGACGCCGCAATACTGACATCACGTGTTATTGGTACTTCCACAAGAGCTGGGCCACCGCTATCAAGCGCCACCTTAATGGTTGAAGCGATTTCGTCAACNCGCTCGACTTTGACAGCATAATCTAACCCGAATGACTTCGCTAAACTTGGAAAATTGACTGAATATGGTTCATTGTTTTTTCCCTGTCGCGAAAATTCTGAAATTATGTTGCGCCCCATCAATGCATCTTGCCCATCCCGAATTGAGATATATCCCGAATTATTAAGGACCAAGAAAACGACTGGCACNTTGTATGCCACGCAAGTTGCCAATTCTTGCACGCACATCATAAAATCTCCATCACCGATGATACAAACTACAGGAATTTCTGGTTTGGCAAGCTTTGCCGCAATTGCTGCTGGCAATGCGAAGCCCATTGGCGAATAACTTCCCGGGGTTATGTGTGTGCGAGGTTCATAAATGGGGAAATCCTGCTTTGTCGAGCTTTGAGGGTGTCCTGACCCCACAGTCACGATTCCATTGCGTGGTAACACTTTTCGTAATTCCCGTAATGTGGTCAACATTGTGGTCGGGATATTATTGTGATAGCGTCGAGGCTTCATGAGTTGGTCCCATTCGCTCCATAGCTTGGACAGCTTATCATGTTGAGCTGACCGCCGTTCATAAGCCTTTCGGGCTTGAGCGTCAGAAATTCCCGCGTCAATGTCTTCTAAGACCAATGAGATATCACCAATGATCCCGACTTCTACCGGATAGTTTTTACCAATTTCTCGTGGGTCTATATCAACGTGAATTAATTTACTTTCTGGTATCGAAAAACTCACTCCCTTTCGCCAAGATGAAGCTGACCAATCGGTGAACTTGCAACCGAGGGACATCAAAACATCAGCTTCACTTGCCAGCGTATTCCCAGTTAAACTCCCTGGCCACCCTACAGTACCAGCGTTCATAGCATGATCTTCCGGAAGAGCACCTTTTCCGTTCCAAGTAAAAACTACAGGAATCCCAAGTCTTTCAACCAATCTTTTCAACGGTNCACTCGCATTAGAGGTGATTGCTCCGCCCCCAACGACAATACAAGGGCGTTCCGCTTCAAGTAAAAGTTTGATGGCTTTTTCAATTGCGATGCTGTCAGCGCGTTGGCGACCCGTTGGCAAACGTTTGGATAAGTCTTGAACGGCAATATCCGTCTCAGCCGATTGGATATCAAGTGGAATGTTTAAATGGACTGGCCCCGGTCGTCCTGTTAACATCGCACTAAATGCCCTGTGCAATACAAAAGGAGCGCTATCAGCCGTAATCACATCAAAATTTCGCTTTGTAACATGTTCTGTTACTTTAGTAAAATCAGGGGTGTTTTCTCGATCAAGTTCCTGCATTACACCGTGACCCCGCATATGCGTTGAAGATGCTCCTGTTACCAACAAAAGGGATGTTGAGTCGCAATAAGCATTAGCCAACGCCATAATGGTATTTGAGGCGCCGGGTCCAATTGAGGTACAAGCCGCAATCGGTTGGCCCGTGACCCTAAAATGCGCGTCAGCAATATGTACAGCAGCTTGTTCATGCATCGTTTGTACAACAGGGATATCTGAACCTGGATCAATGAATGCATCAAGAAGATTCCAGTTTCCATGACCTGGAATACCCGTTATATAGGGAACGCCATAGTCTTTTAGCGCCCGACCTAAAATATGACCGACAGTTTTCATAACTTAAATCCCTCCATTTGTTATTTTGTTGTTACTAAATCTTCGGAATGATAATGGTGACTTGGAGCGGGGCCTGTTGTTGAACGAACAACTAAACTCGTTGGAAAAATATAGTGCTTTACTTGGCCTGTTTTTCCCGATCTGATTGCTTCAGAAATGAGCTTTACTACCATGCTACCAATTTCAACGATTGGTTGGTGAATTGTTGTTAATGAGATCATTTCCCAACTAGCCATCGGAATATCATCAACGCCGATCAAAGAAACATCTTGCGGAACCTTCAAACCCATTTTCTGTGCTGCGTCCATAGCACCAATCGCAATTAAATCGTTTGCGCAAAACAAAGCTGAAGGCGGATGAGGCATTCGTAAGAGTTGAACACAGCCAGAGTAACCACCTTCGTGTGTAAAATCCGTATGAAATATCATTCCCTCATCCAATTTAATCCCGGATTCCTTCAAAACAGACTTAGCTCCGTTTAAACGACCGACCGTTGTCGACGTGGTTTCTGGACCCATTAGAAATCCGATTCGATTATGTCCAAGTGAAACGAGATGTCTAATTGCCTCTTTACCTGCAGCAAAATTATCACTTTCGACAACAGTAATATCGTCTTTCATATTGGATCGTATTGCAAGAACCGTGGGTTTCTTGCGTTCCTTAAGAAATTCTACAGTGGCGGATTCAATTGTTGCGGTGGTAATAATTACCCCTTCCAATGCATCAATTAATCGGCGTAATTTTTTACCCGCTCTATCCCGAGTAATCTCATCAATAATAAGCACCATATCAAACCCTTGATCGTCTAGTTCGTCATGGAGTCGGTCGACCAAGTAAGGAAAAAAAGAGTTGTGTAATGCTTCAACAACCACCCCTACGATTCCTCGCCGGTCAAGTGCTTCAGGGTTAGTATTATGTTGACTCCGGATAATGGGTTTGTAACCCAAACCATCAGCTATATTTAAAACTTTGGTGCGTGTCACCTTTGAAATCTGTCCACTACCCGCAAGGGCCCGTGACACCGTTGATTCTGCTACACCTGCGGCGTCCGCGATATTTTTTAGCGTCACACGTTCTATCATCCTATCATTACCTCTTTCTGTTGATTTGTTAATGAATGTAACATAGCGTGAAACTAGCTCGCTAAATTAGTGGATTAAACTCCCAGACAACCCAAAGGCAGTCTGTATCAGCATAGTACTGATGCCGTGGATAGATGAAATTCATGTTGTCATCAACATATGGGAAGGGTACATTTGTATCACCAAGTGCCAACCTATATTCTTCGTACATTTTGTACTCCGACCTTGAATGTTCCGGATGTCGCCTTTGTACTCCGATTAAATGCCGTTACGGTCAGCCAAAATTGCCAGAGATTTTCAGGATCTATTTCCCCACTTTGAACTTTACCCAGAGTCATCCAATTATTATCCGATAGCGGTGGAAATTGGTTTATGGGTACATACCTGCAAACACTATTTGTCTCAGAGTAGCCGAGGTTCAATTCATCTCTATTGCTCATTATCTTAATCTCTTATATCAATTTCAACTATCTTCTGTTTGAATGAAAATCGTAAAACTCAAAATGAATTTTTTTCAAAGTGATTCTAAACAATTTCAATACTTTCCGCAATACTTTCTGCAAGTTTTTTTTTAATTTGTATTTTTTGCGGCAAGATTTTGAACATTAACATAGGCATTTTAACGCGTGTTATATTCTGATGTAAACCACTTGAAGAATAGTGTGCTTATTTGCTTAAGTAAAAGGATTTCCAGTACTCAAGAGAATAAATTGACCCATTGCTAACGGCCATAAAAATATCTTTTTGGTAGTAGAAAGGCGATTTTCTAAACTGGGGATAAATATCAAATCAGGGATAAACTCATGGTTCATATTCGAAACTTGCTTGCAAGAAACACAATTTAATGATGTCTTGATTGAAACTTGCCGAAATAATCTGACTTGGAGAATTAAGCAGATTTTCCAACCATTGAGTAAGATTAATGCTGGTAATTGAACCAAATTCAATCCTTAAAGAGAGAGCCGGCACTCGTAACTTAGTATTCTAAATTACAATGATTTTTGTGTTTGATTAAAATCAAGCTTATGTTGAATTCAAATTCATTTCCTTGCCGACTTTTTGTCTTATACTAAGTATTTATACCCGACGTGTACCACACAACTATGTTCAAATTATACGCAGCAAGCCTTTCTCCCCTTGATGAAAAGGGGAATCTCAACCTAAGCAAACTGGCTCAATATTGCCAATTTTTACTATCAGAAGGGGGTTGTGATGGGATTGCCCCTCTCGGTACAACTGGTGAATCAAACAGCATTTCACTTGAGGAGCGCTTACAGGTACCCAAAAAACTATATTCTTCTAAAATTAACCCGGATAAGGTCATTCTAGGCGTGGGAAGTTCTTCCCTTAAAGATACTGTCTTAATGATTCATCAGGCACAGAATTACGGCTTTAACAAGGTCTTGGTATTACCCCCATTTTATTACAAAAACATATCCCCTGAAGGTCTGTTTGATTATTTTGCCAAACTTGTTACCGTGATAGGAAATACCGAAGTGAGAATTCATCTCTACCATTTTCCACAATTAAGTGCTGTTCCATTTCCGAAAGACGTTGTCGCCAAACTTTTTCAAGAATTCAAGCCCATGATTTGTGGACTGAAAGACTCATCAGGAGACTTTAGCCAAACCAGCGATTTTATTGAGGTCACGGGAGGAATTAGAAAGGGATTTGATATCTATCCCTCAACCGAGAGATTTCTACTTCAAGCCCAACAGATTGGTTGTGCCGGCATAATTTCAGGTTCCTTGAATGCCTTTGCCAATCATTCCCAACGAGCATTAAATGCAAACAAAGAACAACTTCAGTTGCTTGACGTTGTTTCAACAGCAAGACAATTGTCAGAAAGGTATCCTTTGATACCCGCCATGAAACTCTTTCAATCAATCAGGAGTAACGATAATACTTGGGGAAATATACTTCCACCCCTCACTCCTTTGCCTTTCAAGTGTAGAATACGCTTTATTGAGGAACTGAAGCAATTAGAAATTTACCCTCAATAACAATTATAATGGGTTAATTTACTGTTTTTTGCCAATTTCAAGCCCTGTAATTCCAGCCCCAATTACCCCTGCTTGGTTTCCTAGCGATGCTTGAATAAAGGTGATATTTTCAAAGTACGTCTCGATCCCAAGGAACTTTGCTCGGTTGTAGATTTTATCAATGAATGGTTTGCCTGCAACGCTCCAACCACCACCAAAGGCCATATGACTTGGNCCAAAAATCTGAATGACATTACACGCCCATAAACCTATCCAATTAGCCGTTTCATCCAATTTCTCCAAACAAAACTTATCGCCGACAAATGAACCCTCAATCAGATCTCTGACAGTTGGCATTCTTTCACCCGCAAGCTTCATTTGCCCGAGATAACTGTCTGGGTGTTCACGGGCGATAACCAATACATCCCTGTTGATGGCTTCCCCCGAAGCAACTGACTCCACGCAACCATGACAGCCCTTGCGACATTGGTATTTAAGATCTTTATCTACAATTAAGTGACCAATATCGCCAAGGGTACCATTTGCGGTTACTTGGAGCTTCCCGTTAATAATACAGGTTAATCCAATCCCTGTTCCAAGTGTTGCCATCAAGAATCTTTCTGCCTTTTGACCTGACCCATAGCGAAATTCGCCAATACCAGCGTAAGAAGCATCATTTTCAATCCATACTGGAAGTTTAAGGTATGATTCAATCTCTTTTGCTATTGGGAATTTGTTCAGAAATGGAAGATTACAAACATCGGTTGAACGATGATTATCAATCACATGCCCAGGGACACCCACACCGACCCCTGTAAATTGATAGTTCACAAATTCCTTTTGCCACCTTTTGACTTGATCGATGTAACTATGAATGAGTGTATTGGGATTAGCATCAGAAGGAGTAATTATTTTCTCCTGAACAAGGACTTCGCCATCGTGATTAACGAGACCTATTTTTGTACTTCCTCCACCTATGTCAATACCAACACCAACTACCCCTCGGTCCATCCTTATGATACTCCTTGTTTTAATTTGCGTCTTCAGGTATTAATTTGGCTTTAGAAATTAGTGTCAACTTATTACCGATTTTGATGAGTTTTATCAATGGCAATCACAACGTTGACTTCATAGAGAGCATTTAAGGACGATTTTTAGGGATTTGCTTATCAACTGAAGAAATGATAGAATGTACGATATTTATTATTTACGGCAATATTTTACGGCTTTGTATACTACATCAAGTATAAAGGACTAATTGATTATGAATTCAAATACCCCTCTCTTAGACACAATTTGTAGTCCAGCTGACCTTAAAGAATTAAATCCCAAACAGCTCATTCAACTCTCAAAAGAGCTTCGACAGGATATTATTGATGTCGTATCCGAAACTGGTGGTCACCTTGGTGCTAGCCTTGGTGTCATTGAACTGACTGTGGCCCTCCATAAAGTGTTTGATACGCCCCAAGATATTATTATCTGGGATGTTGGTCATCAAGCCTATCCACACAAAATACTTACTGGCCGGCGGGAGCAGATGAGAACCATCCGAACCGGCGGAGGATTGTCCGGCTTTACAAAGCGAACTGAAAGCGAATATGACCCCTTTGGTACCGCTCATGCATCGACGTCAATTTCAGCAGGACTTGGCTTCTCTGTCGCCAAAAAAGCCCTTGGTGAGCCCGGATGTGCTATTGCCGTAATTGGTGATGGTAGTCTCACAGGTGGAATGTCCTTTGAAGGACTCAATCATGCCGGTGAATTAGGGTATAAGTTGATTGTTATCGTTAACGATAATCAAATGTCAATTGACCCACCTGTTGGGGCTCTTTCCGAACATTTGCGAAAACTAGGCGATTCTATTAGATCTGCTCAAGATAGAAACAAATCGCGTGAACATAATGAAACCACATCGCGTACCTTTTTTGAATGCCTAGACTTTGAATATCTTGGTCCAATAGATGGACACTGCGTCAATACTGTTGCTGACATACTGGCAAAGGTCAAGGATGATGACTATAACAAACCAGTCGTGATTCATCTTATAACTGAAAAAGGAAAAGGGTTTAAACCTGCTGAAGAATCATTTGACAAACTCCATGGAGTCGGAAAATTTGATAAAAAAACAGGCAAGTCGCTTCAAAGTTCGTCCAATGTTCCGACATATACTAAAGTTTTCTCCACTAGTTTGATACAAGCAGCGCGTAAAGACCCCAAAATAGTCGGAATCACTGCAGCTATGCCAAGTGGAACTGGACTCAATCAGTTTGCCAAAGAGTTTCCAACGCGAACCTTTGATGTCGGTTTGGCCGAACAACATGCGGTCACTTTTGCCGCTGGATTAGCTGCTGGAGGATTAAGGCCTTTTGCTGCAATCTATTCCAACTTTCCTACAAAGAGCATATGATCAAATCGTTCATGATGTCGCCATACAAAATTTGCCTGTAAGATTTGCACTTGACAGAGCTGGATATGTCGGCGCTGATGGTCAAACACATTGCGGTGCATTCGACATCGCCTATTTAGGGTGTTTGCCTAATTTCACCTTGATGGCTCCAGCTGATGAAGCCGAGTTGAAACATATGGTTGTCACGGCGGCACATTTTGACGCGGGCCCTATCGCCTTTAGATACCCCAGAGGTAGTGGCGTTGGTGTTGATTTGCCCGATGAAGGAAAAAGACTGGAAATTGGTAAGGGTCGGATATTGTATGAAGGTTCTAAAGTTGCTTTACTTTCTTATGGTGCGACTTTACAGGCAAGTCTTTCAGCACGTAAGATTCTTGAACAAATGGGCATCTCGACAACAGTTGCTGACGCTCGCTTTGCCAAACCTTTAGATAAAGAAATGCTTGGTCAGCTCGCCTCCAATCATGATTTAATGATTACCATTGAGGAGGGTTCAATTGGTGGATTTGCGACACAAGTTTCGTCGCTTCTGAATGATGAGGGGTTTCTGCATTCTGATTTCAAAATACGTTCAATGTTCATGCCCGATAACTTCCTTGACCAAGATACCCCAGATAAGCAAAGNGATTTTGCAAATCTTGTGAACACAGGGATTGTTGAGAAGGCACTTTCTTCACTCAATGAGACATCTGAGCCCCAGTTTTACGAACAGCTCACTCGTTCTGGAACCGTTTGAACAAGCTCATTTCAATGGGTATTGTGTGNCAAAACTCTNTCACGATGGCTGGTGTATAATCAGAAGCATAGAAGGATAACATCGTCCGACAGGTCCTTGATAGCCAGAGAACAATCAGAGTTACACACCATCTTCCCTTGGCTCGGTCCTTCGTTATACCCGCCAATATAACTCCAACAGGTCTTCGTATGCCCTCTAAACAAGAATACCGGTATCCACCGCTGAGAGAAACTAATCCTGTCCCTAATCAGTGCCTCTCCACTCCTCCTACCAAAGAAACAATCNCTTTGGNTCACATCCGCAACAGCCATCCATCAGAACGACCACTCAAGCGAATCCAATATTTAACTCTCAATCATCTCTAACCTGATGAATGGGGCTTTAACATCAGTACTGGCTTTTCGTAACTGTTGTTTCTCTTGCACCTCGGTAACATCTTAGATTATAGCATCATTGGGGTAGTTCATACTACCGCAAGAACTATTAAGCAACTA
>JGI24797J26694_1000927_pt1 | contig 17787 bp, 15 predicted proteins | sample PinacodermPK_FD_26694 | JGI IMG/M metagenome (IMG submission 26694) | reverse complement strand
GTAACCTTTTAAGGAGGAATATTCCGATGAAATTCAATGACATACACAAACAATTCGCCGTCAAATCCTTCGCAAAAATGATGACACGATCAGAAACCCAAGGTAGGTCAAGATAAGAAAAAGACCAAAAAAGAACAAAATAAAAAAAGCGAAATTCGCGTCACATTCCTTATCCTGACTGGATGCAAAACGTCACAGTGACGTGCAAAAAGTCACACATTTTAGCACATACTGATAAACAATGTAACAGTAAAATAACAGATATAATACCATATCTAATAAATAAAGTGCCATTTGCTGAGGACTACTTGTAGGAGTGACCCGGTGAATGCCTAAATGGCATTCATACCGTTGATTTGGGGGAATGCTATATAGCATTCATACCGTTGATTTGCTGGTCGCGATCCACAAAACACCCTAACTAAGGAGAACACAATCCTATGACAACAACATTGAAACACCAAAAGACCTCTTATCCTGTAAATCCTGAAATCCTGAAAATCCTAGTTCAGACAACAACATTGGAAACCCAAAGTTGTCTCTTATCCTGTAAATCCTATAATCCTGATAATCCTGGTTCAGACAAAAATCCTGAAAACCATGCCGGGAATGCTTACTATCATGTCGCGACCGGGAAGTCGCTCCTACAGAATGTAAGATGGCGGACTTCGCAGTGCTCACGCCAATCTACCTTCAACTGATTCATACTTGACAAAAAATAGGCAATTCATTATACTATTTAGTAGGAATAGTCAATACAAAGGTGATAAATGCAATATAAAGGCTTAGCGTTAGATCGGTTTCAGCAGGAAGCAATTGAAGCAATAAATAGCGAGCAATCAGTAATTGTTACAGCTCCTACTGGTGCCGGAAAAACTGTTATTGCTGAGTATTCAGTTGAAAAATGTCTGGAGACAAACAAACGAGTCATCTATACTGCACCGATAAAAGCACTTAGCAATCAAAAATACAGAGATTTTCAATCTGAATATGGTGATAAAATCGGGATTGTCACCGGCGATGTGGTGCTAAATCCTTATGCACAAGTGCTATTGATGACCACCGAAATCTTCCGTAATACAATCTTTGATGACATCTCAAGATTACAGGATGTCTCCTATGTCATCTTTGACGAAATCCACTTTATTAACGATATTGAACGAGGAACTGTCTGGGAAGAAAGTATTATCTTTGCACCGCAACATATCAAATTTGTTTGTCTAAGTGCAACGATTCCAAATATCAACTCATTTGCGGAATGGATGCAAAGTGTCCGTGAAATTGACATAAAAGTCGTTGAAGAGTTAGAACGTCCCGTACCTTTGGAACATCACGTCTACTTTCAGGGATATGGAATAGGTAACTTGAAGGATCTTAAGGATCTACGACAAGTGGCAAAAAAGCAGCAAGGAAGCAAAAGGGTAAAGTCTAAAAAGAGAAACGACCCATTCTCAGACCAGAATTCGGGTGATGTCCAGCAAAATAATAATGAGTCAATACCAAAAGATATTATAAGCACCGATTTAATACCTTACCTATATAAAAAGAGACGACTTCCATGTCTCTATTTCTGTTTCAGTCGTAAGAGATGTGAGAGCAATGCACATTATTTTGCTTCTCTGAATGAACTGAATCTGCTTGATCAAAACAGGCAGCAACAGATTTTAGAACAATTTGATGCGCTCTGTAATCAATATGATATTGTTGAAGAGACGCTCGTTACAAACTTTCGGAAATTGATCGCAGGTGGAATTGCTTATCACCACGCGGGTATGTTACCTACCCTAAAAGAGGTCGTAGAAAGGTTATTTACTTCAGGCTTGATTCAACTTCTATTTACAACTGAAACCTTTGCTGTCGGAATCAATATGCCTGCTTGTTCAGTAGTGTTTGATAGTCTTGAGAAATATGATGGTGTAAGTTTTCGCTATCTCCAGGCGCGTGAATATCACCAAATGGCTGGACGCGCTGGTAGACGGGGCATTGATACTGTCGGTTATGTATATGCTCAAGTTGATCCATATTATGCTACATATAATGATGTTAGCAATGCAGTTTCAGATAAGATTGAACCAATTGCCAGTCAGTTCAATCTCTCCTATTCCAGTATACTCAATCTGTATGAGAAATATGGAGATGACATTTACGATGTCTATACGATGAGTTTGAGCAACCATCAGAATTATAAGCGAATTACCAATCTCAACAATCGGATTACACAACTGGAAGAAGAACGACAATCTCTCCCACCTCCCACCTGTATACACGACAATGTTGACGGCATGAAACAAATTGAGAGTTATCATCGGTTCAAACGGAATAATGCAAAGAAACGTGAAAGCCTACAGTTGGAGTTAGCATCACTAAAATCCCGTACATCTCGAGGAAAATCAAGGAAGAAGGAATACAAGAAAAAGACAGCTGCGATTTACAATAAAATGAAGCGAGTGAATACTGAACTTTCAAAGAACCTTTGTCATGACTGCGATGAACGATCCGAATGCACTGGTCGATATCAAGCAATTCGGAAATCAGAACAGTATCTAAATAACATAAAGCATCAACAGTCAAATATAGAGAATTTTCAGCAGGAACAGATTGCTGCCCGTCTGGATGTCCTTGAAACACTTGGCTATGTTGAAGAACATAAATTGCTACCGCGTGGGAACACCGCATCTCATTTATACGGATATGAACTTCAGTTGACGCAACTTCTTTTTAGAGGATATTTTGAGAGGTTAAGTGAGGATGAAATCAATTGTCTGCTGGTAGCAATTGTGTCTGAACCCCGCAAAGATGGATATTTCAAGCGATTGAAACATAAAAGGATGTTATCAATTCTTGGGGCAGCATGGAATGAAGTCGTTGACATTCAATCCGTAGAAAATGGGCATAATGTCTCTGAAATTACACCTCTCATGGAACTCCGTTTGTGTTCAGCAATGTTAGCATGGAGTCGTGGATGTGAATTTGACTCGTTGACAGATTATGCCGCACTTGATCCAGGGGACTTTGTCCGCACCTTTAGACTTGTCATCGACCAGCTCCGTCAAATCCGAAGGGCTATGACAGGTCACACCGCGCTAATTGATAAGCTTAATCACTGTATTGCGAAAATAAATCGTGATGTTGTTGATGCTGAACGTCAACTGCGAATAGGACAAGATGACTCAATTGAAGAGGAAGAAGATAATAAACTAAAACAGAATGGAGGAGAAACACATGGATAATAAGGATTTTGACTTAGTAGGATCAATTAAAGTCCGATCAGCTAATGAAGATGATGCAACACATTTGCAAACATATTGCTTCCCAGAAAAAACTCAACAAGAGGTCGCTGATGATCTGAATGCAGACTTAGCTGCTGATTATATCACCCGACTTGTCGCTGATTCCAGTGGATATGCAGTGGGGCACATTACAGTAAAACAGCATCCATTGGATGATACAGTAGGGCAAATCAGCCATTTAGCCGTCTCTGGTCCTTTCCGTCTTTTAGGTGTTGCTGACCATCTCATTGAAGCTGCAGAAGCAGCCGCGACTGATATGGGATTAACTACACTTGAAATTGAACTCGTCCCTTCAGAAAAACCTGTCATACAAAGGTATAAGGATTGGGGGTTCTCTGAAAAACCGATCGTTATCCTTCATAAAACGCTAAATGCTGAAGTAGCTGAAGTAGAGGAAGCCACTGAAGAGGATAATGAGTCGGAAGAAGTTGATGCAACATCTGTAGAACAACCACAACTATTGGAAAGCGCGGCATCCTAATAAGACAGACACCAAACTCAGGATATTATAATGAAAAGGTATATTACAGGTGTTTTCCTTCTTGTTGGAATAGCATTCTTAATAGTCGGATGTGGTAACCAGAATGAACACCTTGCCAAAGGCAAAGAGTTAATCAAATCCGACAAGAGACGGAAAGAGGAACGCGCTGTACACGAATTTAAACTCGCTATTGAACAGGAAAAGGATAACGCTGAAGCACATTATTTGCTTGGATTCTATGATTCTCAAGACTTTTACGAACTCAACGAGCCTGAATGGAATCAAGCATCAATCGCTCAGAGAGGACAACACATGTTCAAAGCGTATCAGCAAAAACCGCGTGAATACCTTGAAATTCTTGTTTTTGATACGCTACGAGACGATGATGTAGACGTTCAAAATGCCGCGTTAGAGGCATTGACATTAGTCTACCAAAAAGGTGAACGGAAACTACTTCTCAATCAACTTGAAAAAGCAATTAAGTCCAAGGATAATCGTGACAGACACGATGCACAATGGGTGATGGCAAACATCGGTAGATCCGATCCTAATACTATGGTGCCGATTTTGGTTGAATTGCTTGAACATAAACAGATGGGAACACGATTGAATGCTGTCAAAGCTCTCGGTGAAATAGGCAGTGAAGAGGCAATACCTGTTCTTGCGGCATTAATTGATTCTGGGTCAGCACGACGGGTGCGGGACAGAGAGGTAGCAGAGGTGCGCCAGTTGGCAGTTGCTGCTCTTGGAAAAATTGGCGGAAAGGCAGTTCCTGAACTTGTCAAAATAACACAAAACAAAGGATCTTCGCTCAGAGTTGATGCAATTCGGGCATTATCTTCACTCGGTGACGAAAAAGCTGTACAACCTCTCTTAGATGCCTTGAATGAGAAAAGTAGCAGAGAAATCGTCGTGGAGTTAGGTAATTAGAACCTTCATTTTATAGTGTTCTTTGGTGTGGTAGGAATTAATCGATGGGACGAAAGGGAGCAGTATGCATAAAAAAATACTACTTATATTTATATATGTAGGTGTCCTTTTAACGCTGGGATGTGATAATGTCTATTACGATGAACGCCTGCATATAGAGGTAAAACGACTTGATAGTGATCTCGAAAATCGCTGGTCTACGAGTGGTGTGGTTGTTAATTCTATTGCTGTCAATGGTGCTGCAGAAAAAGCAGATCTTTCAACAGGTGAACTTATTTCTTATGTAATTGGTGAGTATCCCATCTATAGTTCAGCTGACTTTTCACGCGCCGTAAAAAAAGCAATGGATGACGATAACAACATGTTGCTGTATCTCAAAAACAAGCAACCCCTCCGCATAGCAACTCGAAAAAGCGGTGATAAAGTCGGTATAGTAGTAGAGGGCGATGATCCTGTTCGCATAAAGAATATCATTGCTGGTACTCCCGCAGCAAATTCTAAAAACATTCAGATCGGTGATATCGTTGAAAAGATAGTTGATGAACGGAAAATACAAGGACTAAAGGACTATCAGAAAACTATAGATGAGTTTGCAACACAAAATGCATCTGTAACCCTACGCACAACCGAACTTATCGGGGTGAAAATAGCCGCTGTCACCGCCCTCGGAAACTTAGGGGATGCACGGGCAGTGGATGCTTTGATAGACATTCTGAAAAATAACCGTGATCTGGCACTCCGCAAAGCCGCTGCGCGAAGTTTAGAACGACTTGTGGCATTGAGCGAACTCAGCGATCTTTTTCAGCATTTTCAACAGGAGAATGTGAATCAACTCCCCGCAGATATGCTTGACAGATCCCAACTTGAATCCGCAGAAATATTAGGTCTGCTACTTGTAGACCGAACCGCAAATACAGCAACGCTTGAAGCTCCTTTTGGTATCCAATTCAGACACCGTTCTGAGGCACTACATCAGAAAGTCAATGAAGGCAAACTCGTGGAACTCACCGAACAATATATCCAAAAAGACACTGAACCGGACCAGGAAATCCGTCGTGCATGTCTTTCCATTCTTGGTGTCCTCAGACCAACTTCTGCCATTGATCCTCTCTCAAAGGTGCTTAGAGATAAAGACGAAATTCCGGGCATTCGATTCCAAGCGGGTTTAGGACTTAGTCATATTGGGGAACCCGCGGCAGATGCGTTAATTGCTGTTTTCAATGAAGCGGATGCTACAGCTAAGGATATAGCAGCATCAGCCCTTGGCAATATCGGTGGAACGGTTGCGCGCGACTTTCTAATAAATGCCTTAGATACTACCGATGACCCCGCAATACAATTAACACTTGTGGACGCAATCGCAAAAATTGGAGACGAATCCTCACTGAGTGCACTTGATCGACAGAGACAACGTTTTCAAGAAGACGATTCCGCTATTCGTATCTTTATTGATGAGGTATTTAGTAGAATCAGAACACCACAGGAGTAAAATCATTCTATTTGGATTTATGGTGTTATAGACACGGAATTCATTACGTATTGCAGATGAAAATTGGACTGATCTCAGACCTACATACTGAAGCAACCAAGGCAAATAAGGCAATTATCCCCTACCTCATTAACGCTATCAAAGCAGCGAATATTGATGTATTTGTTCTGGCAGGTGATGTAACTCCAAAGTTATCTGAATTTTATGAAATGCTCAGTGAATTTGGCAATGCAGATTTGACATGCAAAAAGTTGTTTGTGCCGGGTAATCACGATATTTGGGTAGCGAAAAATGCGAATATGACGAGTGAACAGAAATGTAGGATCATATCCGAAATATGTCAAGATCACGACTTCCATTCAATTATTAATACTCCATACATTTCAGACGAAATAGGTTTCTGTGGCACCATCGGTTGGTATGATTATACGTTTGCACCTGAAGGATACGATTTTACTGATGAGAAATATGCTGAAAAAAAGCTGATGGGAACGGTCTGGAGTGATAAGCGGTATGCTCAATGGGGAGATACGGATAAGAATGTCACACATCGGTTTGCTAAAGAACTTGGACAGCAAATCGAATCCCTAAGAGACAAGGTTGAACGTATAATCGTAGTCACACATCACGTTCCCTTCCGAGAGTGTATTCGCTACCGTGGAAAATTACCTTGGGACTATTTTCAAGCATTTATGGGAAGTGAAACTATTGGCAAGATATGCTTACAGGAACCGCTTGTTACACACGTCCTCTTTGGACATGCCCATTATGCTGTTGACCAACATGTAGAGAACGTAAAGGCAATCTGTGCACCTATCGGTTATCTTCATGAAAAACCGATAGAAGACTTGCAGGCTTATGTAGATGAACGTTTGACCTGTTTCTCTTTAGCAGAATATTCTGATGAAACAAATAAATGAAATGCCGTAAAGGGAGAACACGATGGATATAACTTTAACAAATAGTAACGATGCTGGTGCTCTTGAATTTCCATGGGGTGCAATAAAATGGCTTTGCAATGATCAGATTGACCCTGATGCTGAGATGACATTCGGTGTGGTCTACATTAATGCTGGTGAAGGGAATCCCACTCATTACCATCCGAACTGTGAGGAACTTATCTATGTGCTCTCGGGGGAATGTGATCACAAGTTAGGAGATGAGACAATTCCACTGAAACCTGGGATGATGCTCCGAATACCGCGCAATGTTAAACACAATGCTGTCAACACCGGATGGCAACCTGTGACGATGATTATCTGCTACTCAGATGCTGATAGACAAACAGTCTTCTGTGATTGATATAACCGGATACAACAAAAGGTATTATTAACTATGTCTAAAGAATCAAAGTGTAAAGTCAAAATCTGCGGTATAACTTCAACTCACGATGCATACCTTGCTGCCGATACAGGTGCAGACTATGCTGGTGTATTGGTTGATGTTGCAGCTTCAGAACGTACTTTGACCACTACAAAAGCGGTAGAGATTGCAAGTGGTAGTCCTATTCCAGCGGTATTGTTGTTATACAATCGCACAACAGCGGACATTCAAGAAGCGGTATTGAAGATTAAACCGTTTGCAGTGCAGCTTCTGGGACAAGAAACACCACAACAGGTTGAGGAACTCAAAAACGTTGTGAAATGCCAACTCTGGAAATCTGTCTATTTACCAGCAGGTACACCTGAGAGTGTAGATATGTCTTCAGTGCGGACAGAGATGCAAGCATACCGTGATGCAGGTGCGGATTATCTTTTATTTGATACGGTGGATATTAGTGTTGACCCTCCACGCTACGGGGGCACTGGTAAAAGATATGATTGGCAAACCGCTGCACAACTAATATCAGACAGTCCTCTACCTGTCTACTTAGCAGGTGGAATTCGTCCGGAGAACGTAAAATCAGCAATTGAAATGATACATCCGTATGGGATAGACCTATGCTCTGGTGTTGAAGCATCAAAAGGTGTCAAAGATAAGGAAAAACTGGAACGTCTTATGGAAGAAGTGAGAAGTGCACTTTGACAGATATGAGTTTTGTTTCGGTAAATTCTTGAAATCAGATGTGATAATAAGGTATACTTTTCTTGGAATAATGATATAGAAATGTGACTATTGAACAAATTACTAATTTTATTAAATCCTAAGGAGATTTATATGAAGATTCGATCATTTCAGTTCACTTTTATCTTTTTGATGATCTGTACGATTTCCGTTATCGGTCCTTCCACTGTTTTTGCTGACGCTCATGAAACCGAGGGTGAAAGAACAAGTCCTGAAGCTGAAGCAGAAGGAATGAGTCCTGAAGCCGAAGCTATGGAAGAGAAACCTCCAATTACAGGATGGTTTCAGGTTGATGTGGATAGTTTAGGCACATATTTCCTTGTTGGGGCAAATCATCCGATTGGGGGTCTATCAATAGCGTCTAATATCTATATCAATGATATTAACAAAGGAAAATACACAGGTGAGTTTGATCTGGGGGTTACTGTCCCTGTAGTGGCTAATGACTCAATGTCGCTCTTACTTCAACCGATGGTAGGTATTGGGTTTGACTATACCAGTTTAGATAATCCCGACGCGTTATACCCGCAGATTTTTGCCTTCCTTAACGCAGGCGATATTTTCTTCTTCCACTGGACCATCAGCACATTTTCGACAATTTTTCATGAAGATAGTACTAATGAATTATACAATCGTAGTTATCTCACCTATTCTTTGAATGAAACAATTGCGATTGGACCTCAGGTTGAATCAGTATTTGTCTATGCCGATGAACTGGATAAACCTTTGTTACTAAATTTAGGCGTACGTCTCAACATTGGCTATGGAAAAGCGAATACACTTGGGTTATATTTTGGATATGAGACAAAGAAAGGTGAGGATGAAACTGGACTTACCGGTAGAATGAACTTTACCCGTTTTTGGTAGTAAGATCGTAGGAATGGGTGTGGTTAAAGCCGCGCCTATTCCACAACATAGAGAAGAAGCGTCCTGTCCTTTGCTCGTGAGAATGCAGGTGCAGTTCTTAACAAATGTCCTCTTTGACGAATCCAATTACGCACCTCCAAATCCGCATCAAACACGTTAAAACTTGCCACGTCTACAATAAACCATAGTCGTTTCCCACCAGAACTTCTCCACTCCCTCTCGAATGCATCCTTGTCCTTCATAAACTCGCCAACGTGAACCGACTCTATTTCGGGTAAGTAATACTTTGCTATTTTGGGTTCTGATAACACTATTTTATCAGATGGTAATCGGTTTGCGTTGACGGCATGTAAAGCTTCTCGCCATCTTGGTCTACCGCCGTTTTCATATCTGAAATAGAGAAAATCTTGTGAGAGTAACGTCACAATAAGTACACATGGCACAAGGACGCGTAATGTACCCTTGCCTTCCGAATTAATCTTATCCCATATCCGATCACATGTAACTGCTGCAAGGATGAAATATGCAGGTGTGCTCCAAAATAGATAATAGCCAGCTACGTTCTGCAGTTGAGATGCAATCAGTAGTAGCCCTAAAGGAACACCCGCGAAGCAAACCAGAAAGAGCGTGGGACGGTCAATAGGTTTTCTGAGGACGGCAAAAAATGCAGTAATTGCTATCGGGATGCTAACCCCTTGAACGATTGTGAGTATTATATAGAGAGGGCTGCGTCCCCATTCATTATGCCCCCAACCAGAAGAGATGTAACCCCATATCTGTGGATGAACAAGCATTAACACAGGTATTGTGAACGGGAGAAAGAATACGATCATATTTATCCACCGTTTTCGGTTACGTTCTCTGTATAACTGAAATATCGCATAGGTTGCCAATGCAGGCACAATCGCTGCTGCTAATAGGTGGGACAGGATTAGACATACACAGGAGATGAGCGCGCATATTGTCAACAGTGTAGAATCTTTTTCAAGGGAACGGTAGAAAAACCAAGCAGTCAACGCTGCAAACAGGAAGGTGAGAATATAGGAACGTGCGTTCTGTGACCAGAACAGATGCCAGTTTGATAATGCTACAAACGTCGCAGCTAACAATCCAATTCTTCTGTTGTATAAGCACTGTCCTAAACTATAAATAATCGGTATGGATATGATACCTGCGATACAAAAGATTAGACGACTGTTCCACTCACCACTACCATCTACCATAAATGATAATCCTTCACATATAAAGAGAGAAAACTTCGCTGCAAGATAAGGAATAGGATTAATTGGTGAATTTGATAGGGTTAGTTCATCAGCATCCATGACAGTGAGAACTTCGTCGATCCAGAAACTCCATTTTCCAAGATGCCAAAACCGAAGGAGTGCACCGATACTGACGATACAAACAAGCAAAACATGCTTATTTTTTAGGCAATTTTGTGATGAAAATTTCAGCATTTTTTGCAGAATTCTATCTCCTCAAAATATGTAAATTCACTGACCACTTACCATTAATCGGAGTAATTCCATCAGGATTGAACATAAGGATAAAACTAAGGATAGTCTTATACCAATGACATATAAACGTTTGGTTATCAGAAAAAGAAGTTTGCTCAAATACATCATTGGCACGCATATTGCTTTAAGGGTAGCAGTGCAACTAAGCACAGATTCTATCACAAGTTGAAGCCAGAATCAAGTATATGTAATCATAACTGGCAGATACAATTTTAAGCACGATGATTATCGTGTTGGAATATAAGTAAATTTAAGGAGATTTAAATGAAAATTAAAGCGTTTTGGTTGCCGCAATTGTTGGCAATAGTATGCATCCTCGCAGTAGGCAGCATTCCGATGGTTTTTGCTGACGCACACGAAGCGGGTGAAGAGATGGAAATGGAAGAGGAATCAAGTATCTCTGGTTGGTTCCGAACCGATACAGATAGTTTAGGAACACAAATTTGGGTTGGTGCAAGCCATCCGGTTGGAAGTATTTCAATAGATAGCGACATATATGTTGTTGATACATTCGGTGAGTTTGACCTTGGTCTTGGCATTCCGGTTGTTGACAGTGATTCATTGTCCCTCAGTTTACTTCCGATGGTAGGTATTGGGTTTGACTATGCTACGGCAAATGGTCCAACGACCTTGATTGCACCGCAATTGTTCACCTATCTCTCTGCTGGTTCCATCTATTTTGAATCTTGGATACAGATGTTTTTAAATTCCCCGTTTGATGAAGAGGGAGCAGATTCGTTCTACACTCGTGATTTTGTCCTTTATTCAATTAACGATACAGTCGCTATCGGTCCTCAAGTTGAAGCAACAATTGATTTGGGTGATGATGGCGGACTCGGTAGTCTTATTGTCGGTGGACGTATCAATCTTGGTTATGGTGAAAACAATACGCTCGGTCTCTTTGTCGGTCTTGAGACCCAGCTTGATGATGATTCTGAAGATACAGGACTAACCGGCAGAATGACGTTTGTTCGTTCTTGGTAAGTAGTGTGATGTAAGAACTGCATCTGTGCTGTTCTTATTATAGCAAAATCATCGCGGGTCCGATCCGAATAATTCTCACGTGATTCGCGATGAAACTATATACCGCAAACGGATTCTACCTCTCAGTTTCTTGAAGTTTTACGAAGAAGCAGTTTTATTGTAATATAGGAGATCTTTCAAATGAACAAAAGAATAATAATTAGTATTCTTGTCCTCACCTGCCTCGTGAGTATCAACGCTTTCGCGCTAAACGGATTAGTAGATACCGATGGTACGCTCGAAAAGGTTGATGATGGCAAGTATATGGCAGACACACTATGGGTGTTGGTCGCTGCATTTCTGGTTTTCTTTATGCAGGCTGGGTTTGCTATGGTGGAGTCTGGTTTCACACGTGCTAAGAATGCAGTGAACATTCTCATGAAAAACCTGATGGACTTCTCTATGGGTTCAATTGCCTACTGGGCAATTGGTTTTGCTATAATGTTCGGTGCAGGTAATGCGTTTATGGGAACAAGCGGTTGGTTTGTGCCCTCTGAATCCCTGACAGCTGGTGCAGAGACCAGTTCCAGTGTATTTAGTGCATTAGAATGGAGTTCTGTTCCGACATACGCAGCGTGGCTTTTCCAGCTTGTTTTTGCTGCAACTGCAGCGACAATTGTCTCTGGTGCGATGGCAGAACGGACACAGTTCAAAAGTTATCTAATTTATAGTGTTTTTATCACAGGTATAATCTATCCGATTGTTGGTCACTGGGTTTGGGGAGGTGGCTGGTTATCAAGTTTAGGTATGTCTGATTTTGCTGGATCAACAGTTGTTCATTCAACAGGTGGTTGGCTTGCGTTGACGGGTGCTATTGTTTTAGGACCGCGTCTTGGAAAATATGATGGTGAAGGTAAACCGAGACCGATTGCTGGTCACAACCTTCCGCTTGCAGCACTTGGTGTCTTTATTTTATGGCTTNGTTGGTTTGGTTTCAATCCTGGTAGTCAGATGGGAGCGGATGCAGCCCCTATTTCCAGCATTGCTATTACCACGAATCTTGCAGCAGCTGCCGGTGCAATCACGGCAATGATTACAGCTTGGATTCTGCTTGGTAAACCTGATGCTGGTATGTCCCTCAATGGTGCACTCGGTGGGTTAGTTACTATTACTGCTGGTTGTGCTTCCGTTAGTCCAACATCCGCTGCTATTATGGGAGCAATTGGTGGTATTGTTGTTGTTCTAAGTGTATTGATGTTCGAAAATTTACGTGTTGATGATCCGGTTGGTGCTATTTCTGTTCACGGAACGTGTGGTGCGTTGGGTACACTTCTGCTTGGCTTTTTTGATAGTTCAAGTGGTGTATTCTTCGGTGGTGGATTTGGACTTCTCTGGGCACAATTTATCGGAGTGGTTGCTGTTTTCGCATGGTGTCTTGTAACAGGCTTTGCTCTGTTCTATGCAATCAAAGTGATTACAGGTCTACGGGTTACACAGGAAGAAGAACAGGCTGGACTTGACTATGAAGAACATGGTGCAAGTGCTTATCCAGACTTTAATGTCTCTTCAATACGTTAATTCATTTTACGAAAACCTTCAATTTTGAGGTTAGTGTTACAAATTTACTTAGGATCGCCCACAGGAAGTTTAACATATCTCTGAGTTATACTTCTTGACGTGTGGGCGTTCCTATGTTACCGTTTAGGATATGTCAGAATCTCGGAATGCTCGGATTACGCGGAAGGTGTTTAGGGTATCATTCTTGAAAATATTGTAGCGCAATCTGTTAGTATGCGTCTATTCGGACACAATCTAACAGATTGTGCTACATTATGTAGCAACTTGGGTTAGAATAAATGTTTTTGTGGTTTTGTTTCTGACATACGATGGCTTGATTCCATTTCAATTTTATCATAAAATGTCATACCAATATTTGTAAGGTATAGATTTTGAGAAACGTAATGTAGTATAGGATTAGGTTAGTCTATTTTCCGTGTAAAGAATAGGATGTGAAGGTTAACAATGATGTTTACCAATTAGTAAAACAAGCATTATCGCTTGTACTTAAAAGGAGGCAAAAGATGCAACGACGAAGTGCATCGCATAATTCAAGAAGGCGTTTTAGTTATCCACTAATTGGAACGCTGATAATAATATTACTGTTATCATGTGTGTCAAGTTTAATACTTGTCCAAGATGTGTTTGCAGATCAACATGAAACAACCGAAGTAGAAGCAGCGGTACCCCCCGATTCTGGGGATACTGCCTGGATGTTAACGGCAACAGCTCTTGTATTGTTCATGACTATCCCAGGACTTGCCCTCTTCTATGGAGGACTTGTACGCGTACAGAACGTACTCTCTGTACTCATGCAGTGTTTTGCCCTGACAGGAATAGTCACTGTATTATGGATTGTCATTGGATATAGTCTTGCTTTCAATACAGCTGGTATGGAGGCAGGCAAAATTACCTTCAACTCATTTGTTGGAGGACTTGGAACGTTTTTCCTTACTGGTATTGGTGTAGATACTTTACTTGATGGCGGTACAATTCCCGAAACCGTTTTTGTTGTCTTCCAAATGACATTTGCGATTATTACACCTGCCCTGATTGCTGGTGCGTTTGCTGAACGGATGAAGTTCTCTGCGATGCTGCTATTCTCTGCAATTTGGTCGTTAATCGTCTATGCACCTCTTTGTCATATGGCATGGTCAGGTGATGGTTCACTCTTTGGCGATATTATAGGAGCACTTGATTTCGCTGGTGGTAACGTAGTGCATATTAATGCAGGAATTGCAGCGTTAGTTGCTGCTATTTTAGTCGGAAAACGGCTGGGTTACCAGACAACTGCAATGCCACCGCATAGTTTGACAATCACAGTAGTCGGTGCGTCAATGCTATGGGTAGGCTGGTTCGGCTTTAATGCTGGTAGTGAACTTGCTGCTGATGGAACTGCTGGGATGGCTATGCTTGTCACACAAGTTTCAACAGCAACTGCTGCAATAACATGGATGTTTATTGAGTGGGGCAAACATGGTAAACCGAGCGTACTCGGTATTGTTACGGGTGCTGTTGGTGGATTGGTTGCGATTACACCTGCGTCTGGAACAGTTGGTCCGATCGGTGCACTTGTTATCGGTTTTGTCTCTGGTGCTGTCTGTTTCTGGGGTGCTACGAGTCTAAAATCCAAACTTGGCTATGACGATTCACTTGATGCATTCGGTGTTCACGGTATCGGTGGTATTGTCGGTGCATTGTTGACAGGTGTGTTTACAGCAGAAGTTTTTGGTGGTGCTGGAATGGATGTCGGAATTGGTTTGCAGGTTTGGAAGCAGTTCCTTAGCATCGTCATTACCATCGTTTGGAGTGGTGTGATTTCGTTTATTATCTTGAAGATCGTGGATGGAATTGTTGGTCTACGCGTTGATGAGGATGATGAACGTATGGGTCTTGACCTGTCACAACACAATGAACGTGGTTATAACCTATAAATAAATTTTCCCGGTTTCAAACGGGTCTACTGATATATGGGCGGATAATTGTATCCGCCCTATTTTTTTTGGGAAATAGCATCAGAAGTGGGAATTATAGGATGATTATCTGAATTAGGATTTTAAATCAAGAAATCAGCACTGTGAATGCTATTGACATTCCGCGTATGATATTCTGCATGACTCCCGTGGGTTACTCCTACATCTGTCTGAATCGCGGAAGGCACAGATTACGCGGATTACGCGGAAGGGGTTTTGATGTTTCAGGATTGTTTTCATAGGGTAAGTGTTTTTGTAGTTTTTGACAAATGTAAGAGGGACAACTGCCATACGTGTATTTGCCGTTGATTTGCCTGAACTCATATTGTAAGTAGAGGTAGTTTCTTCTGTAGGAGCACCCTCCTGGTCGCGACATAAACCCATTGCTGACGAGAATGAATAAAGAAGATCGCGACCGGGAGGTCGCTCCTACAGAATGTAACATGTCGGAGGTCGCTTTGCTCGCTCCGACCTACGAGAGACTCCAATTTGACGAAAGTGTTGAATCTATGCTATAGTATGCAATAACGTTATGATTTTAATAATTAATCAAATTGAGGTATATTGATGTTATATAAAAGTTATGATAATAAATGGGTATTATTGGCTGGACTTGTGATCATCACATGTCTTATCAGTTTACCTATTGCTGCCCAAGATGAACATACAGTTCTCCTATACACATTTGAGAATGGTGACGGTGATACCGTAAAAGATCTCTCTGAAAATGGAAATGATGGAACACTTATGGGATCAAAATGGGATGATGGTAAGTTAGGCGGTGGTCTGGTATTCGGTGGAAACGGTCCAAAAGATTTTGTAGAGATACCTGATAGTGATAGTCTTGATTTAGAAGATGGAATTACTGTGGAGATGTGGGTTTTTCTGAATACTGCTTCAACAGCAGGTGGAACAGGTGCAACTAAAGAGACCACATATAAAGTAGGTCCGCGCAACAATCTAAATGTGGAAATCAGGTTGACAACTACCTCTAACGCTTGGGGTAGTGCCGTTGTTATCGGAAACAAAGCGTTACCATTGAAGACATGGGTGCATTTAGCTGGTACTTACGATGCAGAGTCTGGTGAAGGGAAAGTTTATATTGACGGTGAGTTAGATAATGAAAGTGAGATTGGTGGGAAGATAGTACCTAATAACAGTGTCTTGTGGTTGGGACGCGGTTCTAATCCTTATTTGGACGGTTATATGGATGAATTACGTATCTCAAACATCGCTCGCACCCAAGATGAAATACAGCAATTGATGAATTTAGGCATTGACGGTGTATTAGCAGTTTCACCGAAGGATAAGTTATCAACAACGTGGGGTCAACTCAAATCTAACATTGTTCGATAGCTATTCAATAGATGCAACCTAAAATGATGTAAATATAGCCTATAGCATAGGCGGTACTATCGTTTTGCCAGAGACAATGTAAAATGAAGATAAAAGGTATAATCGTAGTAATCTGTGTAGTTGTTTTGGGTATTGCAGCGTATTTCATATTTCGTCCACATGAGCCTGTATCTGTTATTCCACAGGAATTCGCACAGGTGCCAGAAAAACCGAAACTGGTAGCGGAATTCACTGCAAAGTATCATCTTAGATCAATGTCGGGTTTTGATCGGATTGTGCCAAAAGGTTTTACTTCTGCAAACACTACCGGAGCACGATCAATATATTCTGTTGCATTTTCCCCTGTAGATGCTTCTCTGATAGCGAGTATTAATAGGAACGGCACCATCAACTTATGGGACAGAGACAATACTGAAGCCCCCGTAAAAGTTCTACGACACCCCGAAATATTTGCATCTATAGGTTTCTCACCGGATGGCAAATTGCTTGTGAGTGCTCGTTGGAAGCTTGTCTTATGGGATGTTGCGACCGGTAAGAAAGTCAATACACTTGATACGGCTTTCAATGAATTTGCGTTTGCCCCTGATGGGAAACTTTTGGCGACAATACCTGATGGTGTAAAACTCTGGGATATTCAAGATCCTAAAAAAATTACAGAAGTTGCGACTTTACCTTTTAATAAAGCACATGAAGTTAAAAGTGGTGCTTGTGCTGTAGGCATTTCACCAGATGGCAAATGGATTGCTGTGGGTCGTACCAATGGGATTGTTAACGTTTGGGATTTACAGACAGAGCAACTGGTAAAGACCTTAGAAACATCGCTGTATCAGATGGATTATCTAAAGTTTTCTCCGAACAACACATATATGGTGGCAGGTGGTCTTGAACGGGATATGTATATCCATCATGGTGAAAAGGGTTATATCATGTGGGAGTTGCCAAGTTGGCAGCGTAAGGGTGAGGTGCTACGCGGACATGTTGAAAATATGGCGATTTCCCCGGATGGAAAGCTATGTGCACATGCCAACCATATCTCTCCTTTATTTGGAAGCGGCGTAGAACTTTGGGATATTGGCAGCGGTGCACCGATTACATTTATTGATCCCTTAGAAACAAGAGATGTTGCGTTTTCACACGATGGACGGCTGCTTGCGACCGGAAGTAAGGACGGTGTTATCCGAGTATGGGAACTGACACCTCAACAATTAGAGGGTGTCACGATACCTGCCGATGTCGTGCGAATACTCTACCTCCACCCCGAAGGGAAAATACCGCCACCCAATATTACAAATAAAATAGA
>JGI24797J26694_1000926_pt1 | contig 17805 bp, 18 predicted proteins | sample PinacodermPK_FD_26694 | JGI IMG/M metagenome (IMG submission 26694) | reverse complement strand
TCGCCGCACTTGCGCTCCAGGAAGAGCTGGTAGAGCGCCGCCTGCACCATCGGCACCGCGGACGGCAGCTCTTCCAGGTTGATGAGCCATAGGCCGGAATCGTCCGACGGCGGCAGGAAGACCGGCGGCGCCCAGCGCGTGCGGTCGGCGCTGTCGCGCCACGGAATGCCGCGCAGATCGACGGGATCGAGCAGGAGTGACCGGACGTCGACATAGTTGCGATTGGCGGCCGCGGCGACCTGCCGGGCGATCATCGACTTTGCGGCCCCGGGCGGTCCCCAGACCATGGTCGGCTGGCGGGCCTCGACCAGCAGGGCGAGGACCTCGGCGAGTTCGCTCGGGCGCAGCGTGTAGTCGGCGGAGATAGTCGCGGGAAGGGTCATCGGCGGCCTCCGGATGGCTGGAACGCAGCGCCGACACCTCTCCAGGCGCCGGCCGTCACCGAAACCTCCGCGGCCCTCTCCTCGTTTTCCTGCGGGGTGTGCGGCCGGCGTGCCAGGCGGGGAGCGGGCGCCGGGCCGGCGTGTGCGGTCAGGACAGGTCGGCCAGATGAAGGAACTCTAAGCCGTCGTTGAGGGACACATCTCCCTGGCGCCAGGCCGGAGTGCCTGGTCGATGGCTTGTTCGTCCTCCTCAGTCAGGTCTACGAAGCGCTAGCCTGACGCTCCGGGCGCCCGCCTGGGACGGACGGTGCGGGACTTGGCCGGAATCTGGGATCGGTTCCGTTCGGCCCCCAGACGAAACGCTGGCACCGGCGGGCGTCGCGCAGCTTGAGCGGCCGGCGACTAGGGTGATCGGTGAGGCTCGGGCGCCCGGGCGTGCGCGGGGCGCGCCATGGCTTTGTCGAAACGACCGGCCTGCAGGAGGTCGAGCGCGGAGACCCCCGTTGCCTGGTCGACTGCGAGCAGAAGGCTGCGGGTGCCTTGCTGGCTGCCGCGGTCGAGATGGCGGATGGCCGCCAGGGTCCGGCGAATTGTACGATCGCGGCCGGCGCTGGCCGGGTTGCCATTCGCCCAGTGATGGACGCTGCGCCGCGAGACGTCGAACAGTTCGGCGAGCTCCTGCCAAGTCAGCCCGGACCGCCGGCGGATCTCCATGATGGCCTCGGCCGTGGACTCCGCGGGCATGTAGTCGAATTGCGCGGCCAGACCCGCGGCGGCGCGAGAACAGCCCGGCGCGCCGGTCGTCCACACTGCCCACCGCCCCTCGGGGTAGGTATTTGCCGTCATCGGCTCCGCCAGAATAAAGCCGGCGTCCAGGCCCGGGCGATTCGCGGAGCGAAGCGCCGAGATGTGGCTATCCGGTGTGTCGCGCCGCGCGGTCGCGGTCATGGTTCGCCTCCGTGGAACCTAAGGAACTCCATCGTAACCATTTGGCGGAAGAGCCAGTAGAGGCATTCGGCAAAATCCGTCGCGGTTGCCAGCAGGTCTTCGCTGACGAAGGGTCGCGACTCGGTCGTGAACATGTCGAGATCCAGAACCCAGCTTGGCTCGGCGATCGGCGCGAGGGCGTTGGGGTCATAGGTCGCGTTCGCGGGCAGTTTCCCCCAGCGACCCTGGACGCGGTCGCCGTTTGGGGCGAGGAACTGCGTCTCGGTTATCTGGTGGATAACGGAGTCCCTGAGTGTGGGGTCGAGGTTTTGGGGGGGCTGGATCATGCCCAGGATTTCAGCGTGGATCAGCTCTCCGATGCGATCGACCGCCTCGCCGGTGAGGTGGTCGATGTAGCGCAATCCGAAGCGGCTGACCGAGGCGGGGTTGAACGCCTGCTCGAGCGCGGTAAGGACATCGCGCAGCCGGCCGAGAAAATCGGCCCGGCTGTCGTAGTCCGAGGTCTCAAGGGCCACGAAGTCCACACCGAGCGACACCTGCCACTGGGGCTCTGTCTCCTGATCAGCGAGGCGCCAGATGAGGTCTTGGCGCACGTCCGGGGTTCGATCGCTGGCGAGCTCGATACTGTGGACCTGCTCTCGGCGGAGATTGGGATAGATCTCGCGTAGTGCCTCCTGGAATCCAGCGACCTTGTCGGCGTCCCGGATCGCGAGGATGGTCGGGAAGCGCGCCTGGGCCAGAACACGCGCCAAGGGTGCGCGGGCCAGCGGCACCTCGCGCGTTGGGGTGGAGTTCAGGGGCCGTGGTTCGGTCATGGCATGGCTCTCCGTGCCTCCTTTCTATATGTGAAGTAAATTGTGAAGCCAAAGCCCTTGAATGTCGAGTGCGGTGGCACTATCTGTGAAGCTAGCTGTGAAGCAGCGATCGAGAGGTGCACGCCTGAGGAGGGGCTGAGCAAGCAGCCTGGACGTGAGTTGGGGGCTAATCGGCAAGATCCTGGGACTCCTGCTGGTCATCTTGATGCTGCTTGAGGCGGCCACGACGGGGAACCGCGACTGCGCGGACTCCGGCATGCAGTGCGAGGAAAAGGCACCTTCCGAATGGGGGAGCCCCAATATCGGCGGCAAATGGACAGTGAGGTCACGGCGCCGAGGATCGTAGCATAGTCCCAGAAGTACTTGGCAAATTTTAGCAAAGGACAGACCGATGGAAGAGCGCAAGGCAGGCTTCGAAATCGTTATTGCGGGGCGCCCAGTCAAATGGCCTCGAAACGAGATCAAATACGAAGAGGTCGTAGAGGAATGGGACAAACTCAGTCCCGATCGAACGATCATTGGTAATCCACCAATTCACTACTCGAGGCTAAACGGGGAGAAGGGCATCCTGTTGCCAGGGGAGGAGGTGAAGGTGGAAGACGGCTTTAGCGTAAAAGTAGATCCGGCACATTTGTCATAGCGGTATTGCGAATAATCCGGCCGGAAAATGCCGGCCGGGGAGAAAGATCATGACAGATTACGAAGATGTGCTACGGCAAGAAGCACGCCGCCGTGCGTGGACGGTGGAAGTGAACGCCAGCCGCATATCGGTTGATAATGTGCCGTACCGTAAGCAAGACGGTGGGGCAGCAAAATGCCAAGTCTCGGTTGAGACTCTAGATGATGGAGTAAGCATGAAAGCGCCAGAAAACTCTGGCGGTGCAATCCATGCGGCGCGGATAAGCGGAGTGGAGGGGGGACGCGCATACCAAGCAACTGGTGAGCCGGTGGGGAATGTTCTCTGGACAGACAAGTCCAGCGCGTGCGTGATATCAATAAAGCGAGATGAGGGAGAATATCTTAACGCATGGCATGCTCTAATTGTCTACACGTCAAGTATCGCTGGAGAAGTGGGTGCAGAAGATCGGAATAAAATAGAAACGGTTTTTGAGTTCGAGATAGATGGTGACGATGCCAGGGACATGAAAAACTGGCGAGACCACGCAAGAACGCAGAGAATTGGTATCGTGGGTCTCGGCGGAGTAGGATTATGGATCCTTGATTTGATGAGCAAGTCGGAGGTGATCGAAATCAGGGTGTGGGATGGAGACGAGATTGAAGGACGGAATCTTGCGCGGGCGCCCGGATGGGCAAGCCGCGATTCCATAGGGCAAAATAAAGCCGAGTACTATGCCGAGCTGTATCGGGGAATGCGGAGAGGAATTTACGCACAGGGTCGATATTGGCGGCCCGAGGAAGAGGATTCGTTTGAAGGTCTCGATTTTGTATTTGTAGCGGTGGATAAAACGGAAACGCGCTCGGCATTGTGTGAGGATCTGGAGAAGAAGGGAATCCCGTTTGTTGATGTCGGGATGGGAATCGAACTTCGCGACGGCCGAGTACGAGGAAGTTGCCAAGCATTTTATTCAGGGGAGGACCCGGGGCGGTGGAGGATTGCCATTCCTACCGTTGAAGGGCTGGGCGAGCAGCAGTACCGTCAATTGCAGCTAGCCGATCTGGGCGCCCTAAACGCCGCGTTGGCCGTAGGATTGTGGCGTAGACATGTAGGGCAGTACGAAAGGGAGGAGAAGGATTGGCTTGTCAGATGCGGGATTGCAGACAACGAGTTTATTAAGAGGGCGGAACAAACATGAGACGACGGTTGACGTCGCTGACGCCCAAATTCGTCGAATATATCCCGGCGCACGGAGAGGATTTGGTTCCAGGAGTTGTATACATCAGTATGCAGCATAACACGGTGGTGCATAGATGTCCGTGTGGCTGCGGAGGGCTGTCAGAATTTGTGTTGGATCCAATCCGGTTTCGCATCGAGTATGACGGCAGTGGCGTGACGTTCAATCCATCGATCGGGAACTCCAATCTGCAGTGTCGCAGTCACTACTGGATCCGCGGAAACAAAATCTACTGGTGCCCTCCTATGGAGGACCGGGACACTAGACAGGCTCAGAGAGAGGAACTTTCTCGTGCGCTAGAAGAGCGTGAAACCGCCAAGTGGGGCGGGAGAATCACAATTGTGAAGGTGTGGTGCAGCTTGGCGGTTTGGTGGAAGAGGTGGGCGCCGAAAATTTTGTCGGTTCGATCCGGGAATCGACGCGAATGAGCACGATGCTGAGGCTCTTTCCAATAGAGCTACCGCCCCCGGGCCCGCTCCGAGGACGGCAAGGTCTCCCAATAGCTTCGCGGCCGCAACGGCGCTGGTCACCGGGATCCGCGCAGGGGCTTCACGGCGGAATTCCGCACGCAGATTGAGAGGCACGGCGACCGTGCCCGGCAGCGGCTGCTGGCGGCCCGGGGGAAGCCCTTCGTGATGCGGCGCACCAAGGAAGAGGTCGCCCCCGAGCTGCCGGAAAGGACAGTGATCGACGAGCTGGTTCCGCTCCCGGGGGCCCAGGCCGCGCTCTACGAGAGCATCCGGACGACGATGGACGAACGGGTCCGCGAGATCGTCGCCGCGCGAGGTCTGGCGGCTTCGGGGATGGAGATATTCCAAGGGCTGCTCACTCTGCGCCAGGACTGCTGCGATCCGGGGCTGGTGAAGCTGGCCGGCGCCCGCAAGGTCTCGACGAGCGCCAAGCGGGCGCGCCTTCTCGCGCTGCTGGAGGAGCTGGTCGCCGAGGGGCGCAGGGTGCTAGTCTTCTCCCAGTTCGTGGAGATGCTGAAGCTGATCGAGCGGGACATCGCGGCGCGCGGCTGGGGCTACGCCATGCTGCACGGTTCGACGAAGGACCGGGACGGCCAGGTCGCGGCCTTCCAGTCCGGCGACCTGCCGCTGTTCCTGGCGAGCCTGAAGGCCGGCGGCACCGGCCTCAACCTTACGGCCGCCGACACGGTGATCGTCTACGATCCGTGGTGGAACCCGGCGGCGGAGCGCCAGGCCATGGACCGGGCGCACCGGATCGGCCAGGACAAGCCGGTCTTCGTACACCGGCTGATCGCCGAGAATACCGTCGAGGCCGCCATCCAGCGCATGCAGGCGCGCAAGCAGGCTTGGCCGATGCGCTGTTCGAGGGCACGGGCCGGGGGCCGCTGGGGCTGACGGGCGAGGATATCGACGCGCTGTTCGGGCCGGCGCAAACGGGCTCCCCCGCCGGCCTGTGAACGCGGTAGAAACGCGCTGCGGAGATGAGGAGACCGGAAATGGAGCAGACGACGGAGCGCCGCTGGCATGAGGCCTGGAGGGAGCAGCGCGAGGTTGGCGAGCCCGTCCGGGTTCAACAGCTTGCAGAGGTCGAGCCGGGCCTTGTCGACATTGTCGTCGTAGTCCTCGATGAAGCAGACGCGCTCGCGCACCATGCGCTCGCGGAGTGCGTCTATCAGCTCGGTATAGCCCTCGTAGTTAGCGACGGTGGGCGGCCGGCTCCCCTGATCGTCCCAGGGCAGGGTCTGGGCGAAGTGGGTACTGCGCGCCGCGCTCATGGTGGCGGTGAGCGCGGCGAAGGCGGCCTTCGGCAGCAGGCACTTGTTGTAGCGCCCGGCGGTGTCGCTCCGGCGGCAAGCGGGGTCGGGGCGCAGCCGGCAAGACGCCCTTCGTGGCGGCGGTCTCGACCGGCGCCGAGGGGCGCCCGCACAAGCTCAAGCTGGCGCCTGTGAGAGGCTTCCGCAAGCGCAAGATCGCGCGTGGCGCCCCACGCTGGCTGGCGCCCGGATCGGAGGTCGTGACCGACGGCCTCGGCTGTTGGCGTGTGCTCGGCGAGGGCACCTGCACCTATCGCCCAGTCCGCACCGGCTCGGGACCCAGGGGAATCGTTCTATCGGACAAAGCCCTATGTCTCGGGACCCGTGCCGTCAACTATGGAAGCAGATCGTGGGCCCGGGATATCGAAGGCGGGCGATGGCGGTACGAACACGGCCGCCCGAGGTCGTTCCGATTTGCCAAGATCGGGAACGCTTGGCATGTTCCGGAAGACAATGTCGCAATCGTTCAATCGGGGACCCGCGATGAAACGTGGACGCACAATTGATGCGCGATTGGCCGCCTTGTGTGCATATGCACGCTATCGAGAACCGTTTTGGAGCAACCTGGCCATGGCATCGGCGTTTGTCGCCCTTGCCATTATGGTCTTGCTGACTTGGGGTACGTCTTTGGTGTCAGGGCTGGCGGATATGCGGGGCGTGTTGTTGGGATGTGTCGCGGGTTGCGGCGCATTGCTGGTCCTGAGCCTGTTCAACCGGGCGAGGCTCGAACGTGTGCCGTGCGGGCAGATAACGCTTCTGCATCGCCGGCAGAACGAACTCGAGATGGCGTTGGGTCCGGGACCTAACTGGCGCGCCGACTCGCGGTCGCTACGGGAAATAGCGGAGAATGTGGCCGATAGTCGGGCGCGAGACATCTGGGTCCTGGTCAGGACGAGGTCCTTCGGTCCGACGATCCTCGAAAAGGCGGGGTTTTTGGTGCGACCGCCGGTATTGCCGATGCGCCCTGTATACACGGTCGCGTATTGGGCGAACCTGGCGTGGTGGAAATTTACGGCAGCCCTGCGCGGGGGAACCGTGCGGCGCTCCCGTCGTCGTCCCTGGATCGTGGGCCGGCAGCGATTGGGTGTGCTGCTGGATCGCGGGGGGCCGTAGCAACCGCAAGGGGTCCGCGAAGGTGCGCTTTTCCCGGAGCCGGCGAGAGGGCGCCGGGTTTCGGAAGCGATTCGGGAGCAATCCGCGGGGATCGGGCGGTGCGGAGCCGGTTGTCTAGCCCCAGACTGTTGGCAGTCGCTGCGCCAACCCGGTTAGCCGCAGCGCGATAGCGCGTGTCGGGTCCGATACCGCGCCTTCAGGCACCGCCGCGCGCCCGATGGGCGACATCCTCGATCGGCGTTACCGGGAACGCTTCCGTCGCCGCCGACATGGCACCCTCAATTTTTTCGGAACTTGCGAAGGTAGCCCCTTTTCAACGGTGTACCGTCGTCCTTTGCGGATGTTTCCGCGTTCTGCCGAACTGTGAGGTTGGGCATACGGTCCGCCATCTTCCGCATGAACTCCCGGTCATCGTCTGTGATCGGGCTGGGAGTGCTTGCACGTTCTCTCAGCTTGCGTATGTCAATTTTCTGCTTTGCCATCGGGTTCCTCCCTCGGGGGTTCGTTCTGTGGGTAGTCGCGGAAGTAGCGGTGGTTCAGGCCGGCCTGGAAGTAGTGTTTTCTGTTGATCCAGATGAAACCGTCTCCTTTGGAGATGACCGCGACGTCTATCGGCTCACCCACCGTCTCGGCCTCCAGGGAAAGCTGTTTTTCAAATGAACTGAGTCTTACGAATGTCGATGCGACCTGTGCCAATTCCTTCAAAGGGAGAATCTCGACCACATCCAGGATTCCACCATATCTCCGTGAAAGCAGCAATTCGATGTTGTCTTCAATATTCTTTGCAGATTTCTCACTAGCAATCTCAGTTTCCGCGATCAGAGCGGCCTTCTTGTCCTTTCGCATTCCGGTGACCTGTCGCAATACTTCTCCTGGCGAAGTGCGCACGATCTCTACGGCCCTGTCTATTTCATCCAGGACCTTGTCACTTACGCCGAACAAGAAGTCATTGACTGCCTCAGTTTCTGCAAAAGATTCAATATATGAGGGCTCTTCTTCGGAAATACGCTGCACCTGCGATTGTTCATACTTCAAGATACCGCCATATACTCCATAAACAAAAATGTGCTGGACGACAGGGAAATGTTCCTGCTCGCCGAAGCCGCCGATTACCAGTCCGGTATACACCTCCATGTCCAGATCTCTCTTGAAGATCAGATGACGGGAAATATCATTCAATTGTATGACTCCGGAGCTGTCCACAAACCATTTTGACAACACCTTCCTGATTATCCTGCTCACGTCGCCGGACATGCTGCCAAGAAAGTCCTCTGCGAGTTTCTCTGTGAAGCCTGCGGCGTCGTCTTGGTTCTGCCAACGGGCCAATCGTTCACTTATGACCTCCGCAACGACGGCCGAGCGTTTCTTTGCCGCACTGTCAACGTCCATTCGCTCTGACAGGGGCACAAACTCGTAAAGCAACTTGGCATCGTTTCGGATTCGGTAACACTCCGTTTCAAATTGTCTTTCGAAGTACTTACGCTCCACGTCCACAGGAAAAAAATTCTGTTTCTGCATCAGAAACTCAACAAGCTTCTGTCCATATTCTCCGAGTGTTGGGAAACTGCTTTTTCCCAGTTGTCTGCGGAACAGCTTGATAATGGTTTCCCATGGAACGCCCAATAGAGATGCATCGTTGTAGGTCATTATTCCTACAGGGTGCCGGTCGGACATCATGAACAGCTTGGCGACAGAATCATGGCGTTTCTTTTGTACGCCATCGGCGTAGATCGTGGCCACGCTATCCGCCGCGAGTGCGATGCCCATACGGTTCATTACAACGACTTCGGACGTCATGCTGTGGTCCTTATCCTGTCAATCCGTTCAACGGGAAACATTGTTCAATGACCTTCCCCGTTTCCGCTCGTATGCGGAAGTCTGCAGAAGCGACATGGTCGAGCGCTTAATTGTCATCCGGAGATGCTAGGCGTCGTCGTCTTCGGCGTGGTCACGGCGCAGGATTCCGAGCCGGACCAATTTTTCCACCATCGCGTCGACGTCGGAATCCGATAGCGCCCTGGGCGCCGAGAATGCCATACGCAACTGCCCCGGAATGCCAGGCCGTTGGGCAAGGAGTTCCGCCAGCAATTTTCGTTTTTCGCTGAAGCTGGCTGGCACGGGCACTGCCGGAGCTTCACGGGGAGGCGTCTCCGGTCGCCGATGCGCCCGGGCGGCGCCGCGGTCCTTGGGGGGCCGGTCGACGGAAACACGGGATCGCAGCCCGGCCGCTATGACATCCCGAGCGCTTCGACCGCTTCCGAAGAACCGACCGGTGTCGGCATCGAGTTCTCGGTCGTCCAGCTCCAGGATGTCCTGTTCCAATCCGGCAAGCAGATTGTCCAAATTACGGTACGACCGCTTTCTACTGGTCATTGCGCTGCTCCCCTGTCCGGAAAGACCCTGGCAAGCGTCCGACGTATTCGCCGTTGAGTGCTGGCATAGCGTCGGGCATCGATATGTCCTTCGTACTGAATTTCGGAGGGCGATTTCCCAAGCGCCATTCCCCAAAGCACGTGCAGAGCGTCAAGGTCGCCCTCGAAAGACGCCTCGATCCGGGCGATCGTTTCAGCGGCCGCCGCATCGCGCTCCGGATCGGCAGTCGGGTCCGCGACAGAGTCGAGAACGGTCGCTGCGACATCCTCCGCCGGGTCGCGCAGAGGCGAGTCCGGCACGATCGGGTCGATCTTTCTGCGTCGCCAGTGTTCGCTGGCGATGCTGCGCATGGTTTCGCGCAGGAAGACCACGAGGCTGATATCCATCGGCCATTGCCTGGCGCCATCCAGGGTCCGCACAACGGCCTCATGAAGCAGGTCCTGCCATTCCAGCTCGTGCAGGCCGAGAGCGCGCACTCGAGCGATCCCTTCCAGCCGGCGGAGGTCCGCGTCCGTCAGGCGGCGCAGACCTTCGTCCACATCCTGCCTTGAAGCTACCTTGCGAATGACAACCACCGTTTCATGAGTATCGAGCCCTTTCTATAGATCTATGCGGCGCGGGTCGCGGGTTGCGGACATTTGCCGCTGCCGATTTGAATTCCAGGCGTCCGCGCGGCCGAGCGTCCGAGATATCCGTTTCCACCGTGAATACAAGTGTTCCCAGACGGTCCCGGCAATGACCGCTGTATTTCCAGGGCTACGGGGTGGGGTTGATATGCCGGTCATGACTCGGCTCCATGCATGTGCAGCCGGAGACAACGAAACCGGGGGCTTTGCTTCGGGCATGCGTGTGTTCGGCATTCCCTGTGCATGCACGGGAATTGCCTTGCCGCGTCGTGCCTCCGGAATGCCCTGTTGCGCTTCGGGGCGCGGGATTGGATCGCCGCTATCGCGACCGGCCTGCCGGTCAAGGGCCGTCTTCCGTGGCATCGAGGCTGAGGACACCGTGCGGCGTGTGGGGTGATCGCCCCTGAGCCTCGCCCAAGCGCCGGATGTATGACGCGGCGAAGTGAGTCGAGCGAATCTGACCGGTTAACGCTGTCCGCAGCGCGGTGGCCGGTCCGCATAGGGAGGTAGGACACCCACCCGCCAACCGAACCGAGGGAACCGAGCGCGATGAACGATAAAGCCGAATACAAGATCCAGATCGACAAGGACATCTATACGGTCGACCACCCCGTGTTCTCCGGCCGGGAACTGCTCGATATCGCGAAGAAGACGCCGATCGAGCAGTACGCCATCTATCTGAAGGTTGCCGACGGTCCGCCACGGCGTATCGCGCTTGAGGAAAAGGTGGATCTCAGGAAGCCCGGTGTGGAGCGCTTCCTCACCTTGCCGCTCGACCAGACGGAAGGCTTCGACGGGCGCCGGGATTTCTCGCTTCCCCAGGCGGATCTCGACTGGCTTGGCGAAACCGGCCTGCACTACGAGTTGGTGTCGGAGAACGGCGTGCTTCGCGTCGTGCTCTACGGGTTTCAAGTGCCCGACGGCTACGACCGGCGTCAGGTCAATGTGTATGTCCGCATCGATCCGGGCTATCCCGACGCGCAGATCGACATGGTCTATGTGCACCCGCCCCTGGCGCGTGTCGATGGCGTGGGAATCCGGGCGCTCGCCAGCGAAGGTTTCGATGGCAAGACCTGGCAGCGTTGGAGCCGGCACCGGACTCCGGCCAATCCGTGGCGACCCGGCCTCGACAACCTCGCGACCCATTTCGGTCTGGTCGAGGAATGGTTCGACCGTGAGGTACGGAAGGGCTGATGCGGCGATGGAAACAACGCTCACCCTGACCTCGGGTCAGCAGGCCGAATTGCGTCGCCACCTGTTTCCGGATGACGGATGCGAAGCGGTGGCGCTGATTCTTTGCGGCCGTCGGGCCGACCCGGCGCGCCACCGCCTCGTTGCGCGCAGGGTCGTTCCTGTTCCCTATGACGCCTGCTCCGTCAGATGCCCCACCCGTGTCACCTGGTCAACGCGTCTGCTGCCACCGCTTCTCGAGGAGGCCGCCAGGCTCGGCCTAGCGCTCATGAAGGTTCACGGCCACCGCGAGCCGTCCGACTTCTCCGAAACGGACGACAAGTCCGACAAGGCGCTGTTCCCTTCCGTGTGCGCGTGGACGGGCAATGGCCCGCACGGCAGCGCCGTCATGTTTGCGGACGGTCGCATGATCGCCCGCACGGTCGACGATTGTGGGCGGTTTACGCGCGTCTCGTCGGTAAACGTGGTCGGCGACGATCTCCCGTTCTGGCCGGCCCGAGCCGATGAGAGTGTGGTTCCCGAGTTCGGGCGCCGCGTAGCACAAACCTTCGGTGCGGGCACCTACGACCTGCTGCGCCGGCTGCGGGTTGCGGTTATTGGTTGTTCGGGCACCGGCAGTCCGGCGGTCGAGCAACTCGCCCGAAATTCCGTTGGCTCGCTGGTGCTGGTGGACCCCGATCGGGTCGAGGCCAAGAACCTCAACCGCATCCTGAACGCCACTAGCGCCGACGCTCGCAATAGGCGCTTCAAGGTGGACGTATTGGCTCGCGCGATATCGAAGATGGGGCTTGGCACGGTCGTGGAAACCTATCCGACGAGCCTGTTCGACCCGAGCGCGATCAAGGTGGTCGCAAGCTGTGACATCGTTCTCGGTTGCATGGATTCGATCGACGGGCGCCACCTGCTGAACAAGTTGGCGACCTTCTACCTGCTGCCGTACTTCGATCTCGGCGTGAAGATCGAGGCAGACGGTGCGGGCGGTGTCGACCAGGTTGCCGGAACCGTGCACTACTTGCAGCCTGGGGGCTCGAGCCTGCTCAGCCGGCACGTCTACACCATGGAGCAGGTCCGCGCCGCCGGCATCTACCGAACCGATCCGGCGGCGTACCGCTCGCAGCTGGATCAAGGTTATATTCGTGGGGTGCCGGAAGACCGGCCGGCGGTCATCCAGCTCAATTCCCTCGTGGCCAGCGTCGCCATCAACGAGTTGCTGGCCCGTCTTCACCCCTATCGGATCGATCCCAATTGCGACTATGCCGTGCACCGGATCAGCCTCAGCCATGGCATCTACGAACACGAGGGCGACGGTGAGCCATGTCGGCTGCTCGCCCGGCACGTCGGCCGCGGCGACATGGAACCGTTGCTCGAATGGGCCGAACTCAGCGTCGGAAGCAGGCAGCAATGAACATGCTGAAACGGGGATGGCGGTGGTTGATCGGGCTGCTGCGGCCGCGCGGCGCATATGCGACCGAAACCATGAAGGAGTTTCCCGACATGCTCGAGGCCGACTGCGTGTATCTGGTCGGCGAAGAGTCGGTGCCGTGGTTCGCTGCCCTGCTCTGTCCCTGCGGGTGCGGCGCCCTCATTCGCGTGAGCCTGCTGAAGGACGATCGGCCGCGATGGCGGGCCAGGCGTCATTTCACGGGAACCGTTACCCTCGAACCGTCGATCTGGAGAAAGAGGGGTTGCGGGAGCCACTTCTTTGTTCGACGCGGACAGATAGTCTGGGCTGATAACAGCCTGACACCGGCCACAGAAAACTCTCCGAACACTATTGGTTCCAATGAACGATAGGTGGTCGAACCCGCATTGCTCCGGTTGCCGTGCGTTCGGTTCTGATGAGCTGCGCAGGGCTTGGTCCTACCGGGCGGCCTCTCTGCATCGAAACTATGGGCTGCGCGATCTTCTTCCGAAACACGGGGTCATCCTGGACCAGTAAACTGTCAATCTGCAGCCGGCCAAAACCTTCATCAAAGAGAATTCTTAACCTCGTTTAGCAATTCCGTTTCAAATGGGCCCAAACGCAGTGCGGCAATATCTAGGGCACTTAAACCATGGAGAACTGCGTCGAGATCATCTTCGAATGGCAACTGTCCTTGCAGCCGGGAAACAAGCTGCAAAGGTAGCCCATACTCATCCAACGCAGCGAGTGCAGGTGGCAACATCAAATTTTCTATTCTGACGGCAAAGGCTGCATACGAGCCACCGGTCTGCCCCAGGCGTTCAAATACCTCCGCCTGAATACGCTCCAGGGCGGAAAGCGCCCGCGGAAAGTAGAATGAAGCCCAGTTTCTTAAGAACTCAAGCGCATTTTCAACCCTGTCACTTGCATCCGCTGGTGCTCCGGGTCCCGACGCAAAAGCCTGTTCGGTGATAAATCCCGACGCGCCCTGTTCCTGCAGCCGTGTAAGCAAATACGCGAGCTGCTTGTCGCTACGCACCGCGCTTCGACCGACATTGCTAAGCAAAGTATCAAAAAGGAGTTCGCAAATCTTGTAGACTTGGTCATTGGTGGGTTGGCCGCGCCATGACAAGTATGGGTACAATTCGACCGCGTTCAGACGGATGTGTCCAGCCAGTTCGATCTGCTGCTGCGGCTCAACGTGCGCGTTTGCTCGTATTGTTTCCATACTGAGTTCTGATTGAACTCTCAACCTACCGACGCGCTGACTACCTTCGCTGCCTAGGTCTTCTTCGTCCAATTGGACCAAGAGTCCGTCAGATGCTGACTCTGTTTGGCTAAACACCGGAAAATCTACATCAAGTAAGTCTGGCTGTGGCGGATTATGAAACAGGTGGACGGTCCCAACGAAATGCCGAAACATACGTCCGGAACGGCCTTGGATATTGCGATAGGTGAAATAATCTATTGGCTTTCTTGAAATCTTGTTGTCATAGATTACCACGTGTTTGGCTGCGGTATTGACTCCTTCAATGAGTGTTGAAGTGCAAACAAGGAATTTCAACTTTCCCGCGTTGAACAAGCGAACTTGTAGCTGAGCCAGTGCACGAGGCAGACGGCCGTGATGAACACCGATCCCATACGACAATGCACGAGCTACTATCCACTCCGGGTGGAAATTGGCGCCGACCCATTCCACTACCTCGACGAGCTCTGGTACGGTGGGTGCCACCTTTTGTTCCACCATGAGCCCGGCAACTCGTCGAACACTAGCCGGTGATTGGCAATAGATCAGCGTCGAGCCATCGACTGCTCTGGTTAGGTCGACCAATGCCGCTTCGCGGCTTTCGCGAGATCTACCGGTTCCAGTCACTCGCCTGACATTGCTGGCTACTGTAACGAAATCGCTTATTATAAGCCCGGCTTCGAAGCGTTCGCGGAAGTCGGTCGGAACCGTTCTAATATTTGGACCCAGCAGATAGAACTGCCGGGCCGTTTTCAATAGCTTGTAAAACGCGTGATTGAGAATTGCCGCCCGGCTGTCATCTTTTCCATCGGGGGAAAGTTTATAAAACTCGTCTATCACGAACAAATCAAGATGATCAAGATCGTCACGGTCAATGACGCGTTCCTGGGTTAGAACAAAAACTGTTCCCCGACTTGAATCCGCTGGTTGAGATGCATGTGTTACAATTTTGTAATCAGAAGAAAAGCGGGATAGTCTTTTTCGCGTTTCGTCAATGAGTGCAATGGTGGGGACAACTAAAGCAATACGTCGGTACTTCCCTGTATCTATCAGCGCATCGATGATGAGGCTCTTGCCAAAGCTGGTCGGTGCACTGAGTATGATGTTCTCCCCTTCGACCAGGCGCCAATAGACTAGGGCCTGCACACGGTGGAACACCAACGCGGATTGGTCAGAGCTGCCTGCTGGTCTGTGGAACTCAAATGCTAGGCGGTCGCGAGATGAGAGTAGGTTCGGTTCAGCGTAGGGGTAGAGACCGGTCTCCCTTAACAGGGCGTTTAGAAGCGGATAATACGCCTCAAATGCTTCACGATGCTCTAGCGCGCGGATGAGCAGAGTGAGTACCTGTGGATCTTCTGGTTCTTCCCCGAGTAGTCGACCAAGTGATTGCAGTATTTGGAACGCATGTTCCCGTGCGTCAGACGGGTTAGAGAGAGAGCTTTCAATCTCGGTAGGGGTCATACCGCCATCCCCTTGAGCTTGGCATCGAATTGGTCTAGCAGTTTCGCTTTGGTGTTCATTGGAAGTAGGATCAAGATGATTTTGAGTTCAGCCGGAAGGGCAACGCCAATGAAGCGATGATAATGCTGTTCGAATTCTGAGGTGATTGCCGCCTCATAGGCGTCATTTGTTCGGTTATGTGCTGCAACAGTGGCGCTGTCGTAGGTCAAAAGCACCGGAATGCAAATTCGTGTGAACACTTCGTCCATTGATGCGTTGTTTTCCAATAGAGCAAGTAAAGCATCACGATGTAGGTGAGAGTGATCGAGCTTGCGCCAGATCGCGGCGAACTCGGATCGAAGATATGGGATTGTTGTGTGTTGCTTCAGTTCGTTCGCGACGTCACGGACAGCACTGACGATGTCTTTGTATAGCTTGACTTCTCCTAGCCAAAGCTCAAGACCGTCGGAAGCTTCGACAACATGTACCGCATCGAAGCCCTTTACGGTATCATTCGGAGCATCCTTATAAAATATCTTACTGATGGCAGGGATTGAGCCAAATTCTTGGCGGATGATTGCATGTAGTAGGATTTCGCCAACTTCTCCCCTGCGTGCATACTTGGGCGAGGCATAGATTGTTTGCGCGGCCTCACGAAGCTTGCGCCGGGCGGTTGCCCCGGTGAGTGTCGCATACTCGCGGTCGTTAAGCGCAAATTCAGGCAACCATTCGAGGATATGTTCGGCGAGTTGGTCATAGCGCCAATGCCCGGCTTCAAAGCCTGCACAGACTCCGGCTAGTCCTGGGACGCATTCAACACGTTTAACAATAGCGCGTAGAAGAGGCGGAGGCATCAATGGGCTGGACACAGGGAACACCAAAATTGTACTTATTCGTTTACTGGACGCGGATCGTCTATGCAGTGACGATAAGAAAAGTCGACACCGGTGCCATCTGTGCGGACGATGCGGAAGCATTGTGTTCTGAAGTCGGCGCTCATTACTTCAAAGTGATCGATGCCGAGTCCGACCTTTTCCTGGTACTCGGAATGTCTTTTTAGCAGGGCAGCAAGATGCGAAGCGTCTTCTTCCGATACACGCTGTTTGGGGCGGTAACGATTCAACATGTCCTTGAAGAAGATGGTCGCGTCCTTCTTACTATCGAAGGATTGTGTGTCCAAGACTACCGGTTTAGGCCGAGGCAAGGTGCGTCCCTTTCGTCATGCATCTGCTTGACAAGGCAGTTGACAGCCGTCCCCAGACTTGGGGTTCCGCTGTAGGGCGTGTACACGGCTGATGCTCTGCATGTCCAGAAGTGATTCGATCAAGTGGGCCACGACCCTGTTCAAGAGGGGGTCAAGTGTCAACGGTGGCATGTAGACGTGTCATTGCAGCAAGGGAGGCTCTGACCCGGCCAGTTCGTGAGTGTCCGAATAGGGCACCACATGGTCCGCACCGTTTCGCGTAGCCGGGTTGAAGTCACGCCGACACGGGATTCTTGGCATTCTATACCCGAGCTCAGCTATCCACGAAAAAATACAAGATCAGTTTGGAGGCCAGTAACCAGTCGTTCGACGAGTTTGACTGTATCGTGGAAGCGGGAGCAGCGTCGAGCGAAGACCGACCGCCTGGATTTCTGCCGACGATCACCCACGGGTGATCAAGCGCCTACAGGATGTGTTCGGCGATTCTGACGGCGACCCGCTCGGCGGATTTCCGGACCGAGTCGCGATCGAGATGCGCATAGCGCGCGGTCGTCTCTGCCTGGCGGTGACCGAGCAGGCGGCCGATGATCGGCAGCCCCTCGCCGAGGGCGAGCGCCCGCGAGGCGAAGCTGTGGCGGATGTCGTGGATGCGCACGTCATGGAGTCCGGCCTTCGTGCGGATGGTCCGCCAGGCCGTGTCGATGTCGGTCATGTGCGTGCCCGGCTTCGCGCCCGGCACGACCCAGGGATTGCCGGGAACGCGCGGCAGGGACTTCAGGACGTCCGCCGCCGACGGCGAGAGGTGGACCGTGCGCGACCCCGTCTTGCCGTCGACGATGCGCATTTCCGCCTTGCCGAGATCGACGTTCTCCCAGGGCAGGGTCATGATCTCGTTCTTGCGGCAGCCCGTCAGCATCAGCAGGCGGATCGTCGTCACCGCCCCGGCGGATATCTGGCTGCCATTACCGGAAACCTCGTCCAGCACCTGCCCGAGGCGGGTGAACTCGGCGTCGGTGAGGAACCGCTCGCGCTTGCGTTCGGGGTTCGTCGGGATGGCCTGGCAGGGATTGTCGAAGTCGTCGGGGACCAGCTCCCAGTCGCCGGCGAGCACGTACATGTGGCTCAGGGTCGCGACCACCATGTTGGCCATCGCGGGGGTTTCGCACAGGCTCTCGTGGAGCGCCATGACGTGGCGGCGCTCCACCGCGGCGAGCGGCAGCTTGCCGAGGGCCGGCACGATGTGACGTCTGGCGATGCTGCGGGTGGTCTTCTGCGTCTTCGGCTTGCAGCGCACCGCGACGTGCTGTTCGAGATAGCGCCCGGCCAGGTCCGCCACGGTCGGGCCGCCGTGGTGCTTCGCCGGCAGCGGCAGCGGAACCGGGTCCTCTCCGGCCTTGATCCGCGCGATGATGAGCGCGGCCCGCCGGC
>JGI24797J26694_1000910_pt1 | contig 18119 bp, 14 predicted proteins | sample PinacodermPK_FD_26694 | JGI IMG/M metagenome (IMG submission 26694) | reverse complement strand
CCTCGGCGGTTGCCACCGCCGACTGCCTGCACGCCCCCATCGTTATCGGCGGCGGGAAGGAATTCGCCTGGCCGAACACCGGCATCGGCAACGTCAAGTCGGCGTTTCGGAGCACCTGCCAATTCATGGAAGGAATATACGCGCAGCGCGATACCTGAGCGAGTTCGAGTGCCGGTTCAACCGCCGCTACGACCTCCCGAGCAAGATGCCTCGCCTCGCATGGGCGGCAGCCCGCGCGCCCGCTAAAGCGGAAGCGCCTAGGCGGGACCGGCCCGCCCATTCACTCCTGAAAAACTCGAATCCGCCCGGGGAGATGTGCCCGAACGCGGTCCCGGCCGCCGTTTTGGCGGTTTCGGTCTTGAAAAAGCATTCCCCACTAGCACTCTTTCAACATGGAATTGTTGGGTAAAGCGACTTCATCTTCACGCGAGCGTCCTCTGTCCCGAACCGCCAATCGACGGGCGTCGCCGCGGCGTTACGCCGCGCCTGCCAGTCGGCGATCTCGATCTCCGCCATGTTGAGCCACCTTCCGTGCTTGGGCGTTTGGTGAACTTCGAAGCAGTCCGCGAGGAGCGAAGCCTGGTCGGCTGAGAAGGCCTTGCAGAGGGCGGACAGCTTGTGCGAGTTCAGGTTGTCCATCGCCAGCACGATCTTCCCGCCCTGGACACGGACATCCGCCAAGTTCCGGAGAAGATGCGCAAAATCGAGTTTCGCGCGGCGGCCCGTCGCCTCGCCGCGGCGTCATCCCGCTAACGGAGCGCGCACCATGAACAGGTTCGCCGCGCCGTTGCGCTCGCATTCGAAGTCGTAGATGGCCGGCCTAGCCGGGGCTTGTCGGTAGCGGCGCGCGGGTCTCCCTAGTCAACTGCTTGCCCGACTCGTCCGCGCAAACCAGGACGGTACCGTCATCGAAGTCGCGGTGGTAGACCTTGAGCACGTCTTCCATCGCGAAGGCGAAGTCCTCGTTCTCCTTCGGCGGAATGCACCAGCACTCCTTCAGCCAGGGCTTGATGCTGTTTTTTTAAGTCTGGCGGACTAACTCTTGCGAGATGCTGTTCACGACCTCCAGCTCCACCAGCCGCTCGCCGAGCAAGTTCAGCGTCCAGCGGGCGCATCCGACCGGCGGCGCCGAGCAAGCCAGCATCGTCAGCTTCGCCTCGCCCTCGCCGTCCAGCTTGCGCGGCTTGCCGTTCTTCTGGGGGCGGCGCCCTGCCCATTGGCTTTAAAAAAGCGGTAAACGCTGTCCGACGCGGTTTTCCCTCGCCTAAAGGAATTTCCGGAAGCCGACGATATCGAAAATCAATCGGTTCGGCAAGAATTGGAAATGCCTAACCACTACTGCAACTACTTTTGACGTTCATCGGCAGCCGTGCCAGCGTTAGTCATGAGGCACGGGACTTGAGGTTCGTTTTTTTCAATCATCGAGCGGATCTGATGCAGGTCACGCTCGAACTCACTCATATTAACCCGGAGATAACGCCAACAACTGAACTCTGATCGGCCGGAAAAGGCAGTCAGTGATGCCTGCGCTCGGTCTACTTGGTCAACAGCCGCGGCTGTTTCTCCTGCTGCCCAATAGGCTATCGCCATGCACTGGAAGTAGTTGAGAGTATTATCCTGTTCGTTCAATTCATTCATTTCGACGACCCGCGCAAATATCTCTCGATCGATGGTTCCGCTCATACCCCACTTTGCCATCACGTAGTTAAATTCGCTATCAATCTCCAATCTCGCGTTACGACTGCTTGCAACTCGAAAACACGTCGCAGCTTCCTCGAATCTACCAAGACCCATGAGTGCCAGCCCCATTCTAACTCTAGCAGTCTGTTGCCTGTTCGGTGAAAGGTCGGATGATTCGACGATCTGCTCCCACAAGGCTACTGCAACCGACAAGTCGTCGAGAGAGCGATTGAAAGTACTGGCAAGCCAATATTTTCCAAGGCTATCCAAAGACTCAGCTGCTTTTGACTTACTAACCCTGCGGGGATCATGAATTCCTAGTCGCGATAGTCGCTCAACAGCTTTCAAAACCATTGGTGGAGTGGCGTGTTCTGACGATAATACACGCCACAAATCGTCGATTGCCCCCTCCAATTCATTGTTGTCTGCACGGAATTGCGAACGTTTCAAAAATACCTCTGGCTGGTCATATCCGTGGAGGATCGCCTGATTGAACAGTTGTCCAGCAGATTCGCTTCGGCCTTCGGAGTCTCTTAGTTCAGCTAGGCTAAACAAGATCTCCGGATCCTCACGGTGAGCCTTTTCAATTTTTTCGAGTCTGTCGTCTCTTGTGACTATAGAGTCGTCCTCCAACCATCGTTTCCGAATTCCTGCCTGCCGGATATATTCGCGCGCACCCTCCGGGTCTTTCCAATTTCGGGATGATATCTCTCGGGTAATCTGTTCGTATTCACGAGCAAGACGGCTTCTGGGGCGATCCTTCGAAAACACTGCCTGGTTCAAGAGGGAGAGAGAGTCATACCGGTGTATGATCATGGGATTTCGTCGGAATCCTAGATGTTCCTTAAACGCCGATATCTTGCCCTCTAATATTAGGTCTTCGTCGTCTAGATCTGGCACATTCGACATCACAAAGTGCAGTGCAATTTCTTTCCTTCGTGGTGCGTTGGCTTCTGCTCGAATGTCTTGGACTACCTGCGCCAAGCCACGAAGATTCTGATCATTTGGGAAAAATAACACGACAACAGAATCAGGAAGTTGACGTGTGCAAATTCCGCTCGTGTCCGTGTGCCCAGTGCGGGAATCTATCAAGACATAGTCCGGTTCGATAGTCTGCAACCATTGTTTTCTGAGGTCTTCCAACAGAAGAAATCCGTCGCGCCGCTCTTACAAATCCATCCAGTCGATTTGACCCAAAGTTTCAGCATAGGTGTCTATTTTTCCCGACGGCATAATATACAATTTTCCGTCTCCATCACCGATGTCTGAACAGTCTCCTACAAATCCGGCTACGTCCGGGGCTTGTCCTGACCGCAAGTATTCGGCGACAAAGTCAATGATCCCGGGAGTTTCGTTCAGAGGTCGCAAGACATCAAAGGTGTCCAGCCCCGGCGCCTCAATGTCAAAGTCCACAACCAGAACACGGCGCCCGCGCAGGGCAAGCGTGACGGCCGTATTTACGAGGGCCATCGTGCGGCCAACTCCGCCTTTGAAGGAGTAGAATGTGGTTATGTACATTTCAGTCACGCCGCGACGCGACGCAAGCTAAAGGCTTTCTGTTGCTCCAGCATTTCGTTGGTCACCTTCACAGCATGGAATCTGTTTTCCGTAACCGCAATTTCAGTAATCTCAGATTGCCTGGAGGCAGCGAGTTCTTTCAGCCTCAACATGTTGTCATTAAACGCAAGAAGGCGAAGGTACCGGTCGTTAGCGTGTGTTTGAACAGAAATGCCGTTTTCCCACCTATTTAAGGATGCTTCGCCAATTCCGGTCACTTCAGAAAACACAGCCCTTGTTAGGTCATGACGCTCTCTGATCTCTCGAATCTTGTCGGGCGGCAGAACACCAAGATGATTGCAGACTGCAATCTGCTTCAACTTTTCCGCCGCATCGTCCAGAAATTCAAACTCGCATATATCGCACCGACGTACTGGCAGCCGTACCTCCAACTCAACTGATGATTCTCCAGGTCCGTACGTAAAACAGTGATTAATCCACGTGGTTGCGATGTTCTTCTTGCTGCATAAGGGACATTCCAGTTCCGGCTGCGCAATCTGCGACCGAGGTCGTGAATGACCCCTGCGCTGAGTGTTTGAGCCTTTGGGATTCATTTTCTGGCTCCTTCAGTTTCCCCGTTCAGAATAGTGAAAGCTCCGTCCGATAATCTTCCCCGATCCCGGCTGAAGCTTGACGTAGAGCTGCGGCCTGTCAGCCTCAAGATTGATCTTCATCACGTATCTTTTGGCTCCTTTTGGCTTGTTTAGATTCACAATCTCAATCGGTTGCCCGTCTTTGATCTGTGCTGCAAAGAATTCCCATGCCGAAGCATCTGTGAAATAGGAATTGAGTACACCTTTTGGGCTCCTTACCTGTTCAGGACGCCAGTCCGTCGGCTGTTTTCTGCTGAATGTGGTTATGCGGGCACCACTTCTGCGCGCAAAAATGACCAAATGAGCTCTCATTGATTGATACAGCGTGGACACTGGCAAGATCTCTCGCTTGGTGCAATCATATGAGTAACTTTATTGGATTTAAGACGTAAATCTTATCAATTTTAACCAGATATTGCTCCATGTACATCATTTGATCTGAACAACTCGTCAAAAGCGGGCCTGCGATTTCACCCTAAATTCGGGAGAGCTCTATGTTTCGCGGTTATGCTCTGCAAGTGCTGGACGAATGCCCCAAAGTGGGCAAATTGGCTTTTCCCATCACTCTTACGGTTGGAATTTGACCTAAACCAAAGTTTACGAAACCGAGTTTCCCAACTTCTCCGGGACATGGCGGATGTCCATTTCCGGGCAGGAAGATCGTGCTGGTGATGGACAACCTGAACACGCACAAGCTGTCCGCCCCCTGCAAGGCATTCCCCGCCGACGAGGCTTCGCGCTTCGCGGACCGCTTCGAAGTTCACCACGCGCCCAAGCACGGAAACTGGCTCAACATGGCGGAGACCGAGATCGGCGTTCTCTCCAGGCAGTGCCTGGCCCGGCGCATCCCGGACCGCGAGACGCTCGAGCGCGAGATCGCCTTTCAGAATACTTGCTTAATCAATAATTGAAGATTGCTGCATTTAGGGCTATCGACAATTGTCAGGAAAGAGGATGCGGCGAATGGCGGAGCGGCAGCGAATAATTATAGATACCGACCCGGGCCAGGACGACGCGGTTGCGATTCTGCTGGCGCTAGCTTGCGATGAGCTTGAAGTTCTCGGCTTGACCGCCGTTGCCGGCAACGTTCCTCTCCGCCTTACCGAGAAGAACGCCCGAATAATTGCCGAACTTGCCGGGCGGCCCGATTTGCCCGTGTACGCGGGTTGCGAAAAACCGTTGAAGCGAGAGCTTGTTACCGCCGAAGAAGTTCACGGCAAAACGGGACTAGACGGTCCCGAGCTCTGGGAGCCCAGCATGCAATTGCAGCCGGAGCATGCGGTTGACTTCATAATCGAGACAATTTCCGCCTGCCCGGAAAAGTCGGTCGTGATTTGCCCTATCGGACCTCTGACGAACATCGCGACGGCATTTGAAAGGAACCCGGAAGTCGCGGGTCGCGTTCAGGAAGTCGTTTTGATGGGCGGCGCGTACTTCCAAGTCGGGAACGTCACGCCCGCTGCGGAATTCAACATTTTCGTAGACCCGGAAGCCGCAGAAATAGTTTTCCGATCCGGCGTCCCGATAACGGTATTGCCCCTCGATGTCACGCACAAAGTATTGACGACTCCAAAGCGACTCCAGGCGTTCCGCGATCTAAATAGCGATGTCGGTCGAATTGTTGCGGAATTAACGGGCTTTTACGAAAGATTCGATTTGAAAAAATACGGAATGGGCGGCGCGCCGCTACATGATCCCTGCGCGATAGCGTACTTGGTTTGCCCGGAGCTATTCAGCGGCAAGCGCATAAATGTCGAAATCGAAACGATGTCGGAGCTAACTCGTGGCATGACCGTGGCGGACTGGTGGGGCGTAACCTCGAGAAAGCCAAATGCGATGTTTATAGGCGACGCGGACGTAGACGGCGTTTACAGGCTAATTACGGAAAAATTGGCGCACTATTAATTTGAGAAACCGACATCTAGGAGTTCATGCGATGCAATCGACGGAATCCTTAATTGGAGATGCCTTCAAATTCGAAAACACCTTTGCCAGGCTGCCGCCAAGTTTTTACTCGAAGCAAAAGCCCCATGCCGTCAGGTCGCCGGTTCTAATCAAATTTAACGATGCGCTCGCGTCGGAGCTTGGATTGGACCTTTCCAATCTATCCGACGCGGCCAAGGCATCTGTTTTCGCAGGCAATATCGTGCCCTCAAGTTCGGATCCGCTCGCCATGGTCTACGCGGGTCACCAATTCGGCAACTTGGTTCCCAGGCTTGGCGACGGGCGCGCGCTGTTGCTGGGAGAGTTGGTAGACCGCCAGGGCAGGCGAATGGACGTTCAGCTCAAGGGCTCGGGGCCAACGCCCTACTCGCGCATGGGCGACGGTCGGTCGTGGCTCGGACCGGTGCTGCGAGAATACGTTGTTTCCGAAGCAATGCATGCTCTCCACATTCCCACGACGCGAGGGCTGGCGGCTGTGGAAACGGGAGAATCCGTCCATCGCGAAGGCGTGCTTCCGGGAGCGGTTTTTACGCGTGTATCGTCCGGCCACTTCCGAGTCGGAACATTCCAGTACTTTTCATATCGAGGCGATATCCCTAACCTTAGGCTACTTGCGCGGTATGTCCAAAGACGCCTCTACCCCGACACTCTGAAAGTTTCCAACCCGCCATTGGCCTTTCTTAAAGCGGTGGTCAAAGCGCAAGCGCAACTAGTCGCGAAGTGGCTAGGCGTCGGCTTCATTCACGGAGTCATGAATACAGACAACATGTCGGTTGCCGGCGAAACCATCGATTACGGCCCATGCGCATTCATGGACGGCTTCGACACCAACAAGGTATTTAGTTCAATCGATCAGCAAGGACGATACGCCTACAGCAGGCAGCCGGCTATTGCTTGCTGGAACCTCGCGATGTTTGGCTCTACGCTGCTGCCGTTGATCAGTACTAACCAGAAATCGGCGATGAAGCTTGCAAAAAAAGCCATCGAATCATTCGAGCATGAATTCAGCAGGGCATGGGATGCGGTTGCGCGCGCCAAATTAGGCTTTGCGAAGCAACGCGAAGAGGATGAAAGCCTAGCATTGGATTTCCTGACAATACTGAACGAGGAGCAGGTCGACTTCACTCATGCCTTTCGACATCTATCCAATGCCGGAAATCAGTTTCGCAAAAACGATTCCATAAGAGGCATTTTCAAAGACAAGGCCGGCATAGATACTTGGCTGGCCAAGTGGAGAGAGCGCCTTAAGCACGAAGATGTCGGCGAGGCCTCCCGACAAATCGCAATGAAAGAAGCGAATCCATCCTGCATTCCTCGCAATCATCAGATTGAAAAGGCGATTAACGTGGCCATGACGGGAGACTATTCGGCCTTCAATTCGCTGCTGGAAGCGGTTGTCGCGCCATTTGACGAAAGATCGCCCGAGAACCAGTTTTTTAGAGCGCCAAAGCCTGAAGAACGCGTTGAGCGCACGTACTGCGGGACTTGACTTTTACTCCCACGCCAAGCCGTCAGGCAATTTTAATTCAAGCGACTGCGAAGAGGCATGGGTGCGAACTTAATTTCGCGTAGCCCCGTTATGGAGATTCAATGCCGCGAACTGAACGACCGAATCCAAGGCTTGTCAACGGCGAGCGGCTGCCTGCCCATGAAATTTGACCCGTGCCCAAGCGGCGGTGAAGACGTTACATTTAGGCGATATCCAGTATTTCGCTAGCGGATGCGGCGGCCATGACAATTGGCGCAATTCAAGAGTTTCACGCGCGGTTAAACCCGTACGCAGTCGCGTGGAGCAGTCCGAAAATCCGGAAAAAGCGCATCTTCTCCCTCGTGCCGTTCGGGACATGGCGAATTGCCGTGTCGACCTTGCGATCATTGGCTGCATTTTCTTTGGAGCTGTCGGGGTTTGATTTAAGGCATTGTATTCTGGCGGCATTCCGCGCATTTCGAGATTTTTTTCTCGTCCCGTTGCAGGGATAATGTCGAAACTGTCGGCTAGCTGGCGTGTACGCTTCGTCCGCGGCTCGAGGACTCCAGCGGGACCGGTTTCCGGCGCGCGCAAGTTACCGACGAAAATCCGGAGCCTGCTTTGGAAAGTTCGCCCTTCGAGACCCGGATGCAGACCGCTTGGATCCGAGGCTGCGAAGAAAGACGCCGCTCTGGATCGACGCGCTGAAGGAATCCAATCCTCCACGGCCTAGGAAAGGATTCGTAAAGTTTGGTGGCGTTCGCCCCTCTTCTGGCGGGATTGCCTCGATTAGCTGCCGCACCGAGGCAAATCAAAATGAAACACGCCGACCGGACGAGCTACGAACACGTCCAGCGCCGATGCCAAAAAGCCTTTGTAGATTGTCATAAAGCCGATAATGGTGCGCTACGTCGCGCTCGTCAATTCTGCGGAAATGCCAGCGACAAGTTGTCCAGCCGACCCGCTATTCGCTCCCCGGCAATTCACCTCCCTTCCAGATAATTTAACCTCGGACGGTAAGTTTCGAAGAAGTACTCAGTCTATCGTCATTGCTCTCCGCCTCTGTTTATCAGCACGAGTCCGGCGCAAACGAGAACGAGCGCTCCAACGACCGAAATCGTTAGCGGTTCCTTTAGAATAAGCCACCCGAACAAAACGCCAACCAAAGGCGAAAGGAAACTAAAACTTGCTACTCCGCTAGCCGGATAGATGGTAAGCATGCGGAACCAGATTAGAAATGTCGCCGTCGTTACGAAGACAATCTGAAAAAGCATGCTCAAATAGTGAATAGGAGCGATATCTCGTATCCACGGGCCGAAAAACAGCGACGCGGCAATAAGGATAGGAGCGGAAACGACAACCTGCCACATCAATTGCATCTCCGGAATAACTCGCTTTATCGCCGTCCCCTGTGCGCAAAGCGGAATTCCTGCCCAGGCTATCGCCGCCCCGAGTGCGCACAAGTCGCCAGTTAAGCTTGACCGGCCGAAATATCCTTCAGTACTGTCGGCGATGGCCCACGCAACGCCTGCCATCGCCAAAACAAGGCCGGCGGCCAATCGCCAAGTCATTCGCTCCCTGGGCAAAAGGAAATGGGCGAGAAGCGTCAACCAAACCGGCATGCTGTAAAAAATTATTGAGACTCGTCCCACGGTCGAGAAGTCGAGCGCAACGAACAAAAGCAGAAATTCCGCGGCGAACACCAATCCAAGCAATATGCCTGCTAAGGCGGTTCCCTTTTCGATTCCGACTCTTTTTCCCGTCAAAAACATCCAAAGCAATACGCAGATGATTGTTCCCGCCGATCTGAGTCCCGCCCAGAACACCGGTTGCAATCCCTCATTGGTAATCTTGATTGCGACTTGGTTCATTCCCAGCACGGCCGAAATCGCGATCAGAATCGCAGTGCCGGTAGCGTCCATTCGGACTTTTCGGTTTATTGCCGGATTTCGCAAATCTAAGTTCTCGTACGCCTGGATATTCTATGAATGGCGACCCGTCATCGCCCGATGCGAGTAGAATTTCAACACTGCATCGGACCGCCGTCGGCATTAGAATTCGCCGGCTGAAAAATCATCAACGAATGAAAGCGCCGGCAGCCGAGGATCGGGCGTTGAGTCCTTGGTTGCGGAACCTTGCCGCAATATGCCGATTCAGGTAAGCGATTTTTGAGTTGCTAGAAATATCTCGGCTCAAAGATCCTCCAAACTGTTGTTTCGTCTTCGCTATTCGTCGTGGCGCAAGGCGTGATCATGCCGAGTTTTCGAAGTCGGAAGCGCGAAATTTCCTGCCGAATTCGAATATTCCCATCATGGGCGAAATAATTGCGCCTGCAGTAGATCCAGCGGATGATCGTCGCTCGCGGCTTCAAATCTATGGATTGCCGCCTCGCCTCGGCAGTCGGTTCCGGCATCCATCCGAATATGGAAACCTCTTATGAAAACCGCGTCGGAGCTACTTGAAAAAACGGGCGAACACCTGATTACTTTGGCTCGAAGCGGGTTCGATCGGCGATGGCAGGCAATGATCGACGACGGGGACGGATCAAATTTCTTGCGGTCGGCAAAATGGCGATTCGATACCGTGAGTTGAGCAACCGAATCCCGAACTTTTACGGTGGCGTTCCCTGCTTGATCGCGAAATTTGATCGGCAACGGGCATCGGCAATGCCGGACAGCAATTTCGCCAAGAAATTTGAGCCGCGCCCATCGACCATTTAACAGGCGCAATAGAATCTCGAACGGTGATATAGCGCTTCAACAGACATGAGTTGCCCAAGCCCACCACCTGTTCAAGCAAGCAATTGCCACACCGTCGGCAAGCGCGTTTGCAGGCGGGCTCGCCAATGCCCTCAATCTCAAATCGTTCTCGTCGAGAATGGGCCGGTCATCAAGGTAGCTGTTGTCGCGAAGATATGTTTCCAAATTGTCTGAATTGCTCTTGCGGAGGCCTTTCAATCGAGGATCTTTCCTAGTGTTTATAGCGGCGATCAGATCGCGGGAATCTCCGCCCAATTCACCGGCAAGTTCCGCGACTTGATCGATAAACCGATCGCTGACCGCGCGGCTTTGCACTAGTACATCGCGATCAACCGTCCGTCCTCGCCCCCGACTCCACGCTTCGCAAAACACCTCGAGCAAGCTCACCCGCTGCTCGACTACTTCGTGGTCGTTAAAGTCGGAATTCAAGCGCGCTGCCAAGGGAGTGCCGGAAACCGATCTCCACTGCCCGGCCTGCTCGATGCCGCTTTTCAAAAGTGCGTGCAGCAGGGCTAGGTCGTCACTTAGCACGTAGAAGAAATGCTGCCGGGCGAACCCTAGAATCGGAGAAAACTTGGGTATGCCCAGCTTGATAGCGTATTCTTCCGGCGATGCTTCTTCAGGGTCGGGAATTGACGGCCGCGGCGGAATTTGAAGCCAACTCCGTTCCGTCACGCTGATTTTTCCGCTCCGAACCAATCCTAGATCGATTTCCGCGGCAATCACGCAGTCCTCGGCTTCCAGCGCGCCGCGAATTCGGTCTCGATCAAGCGGGTCGCTGGTTAAGTAAAAGATTTGCCGGTCCTGGTCTTTCGCGATTCGTCCAATTGAACGGACGATAGCCTCGAACCTCGCGGGGTCGCTTTGGTCGAGAGCTTCGTCGAGAAACAACGGAAGAGTTCGTCCCTGCTCCACTTCCTCTGCGAATGCCATGCGGGCGGCTAGCAGCAATTGCGCGCGCGTTCCGTCCGACAGTTCATCCAGCTCTCGCTTTTCCCCGTTTCGTAAATCTCTTGCGACGAGGCGCGGCGACTCCTTGCCTCGGCCAATGCTAAGCTCATAGCCATGATGCGTGAATTCGGAAAAATGCCGGCGAGCGCGTTCGAACACGCGGGGCATTTGGCTCTGTTCGTATTCGATTTCGGCGGCAGCGAGCAGAAATTTTCCGGCAGCGGAAAAGATCGCCTCGTCCCGGCGATCCCGCAGTTCCGATCTCAAGTGCTCTTGGCGCGCAATCAGGTCTTGAAGTCTATTGCCGCGCTTAGCTTCGGATACCTGCGCATTGATTTCGGCCATGTCCGTTCGCAATTTGTCCGCCTTCGTCGCTGCGGCTGAGAATTCCCGCTCCAGCTGAACGAGCTTTGCCCCATCTTGATTGGCAAGTTTCGCGTCATCGGCTTTGAAGAGCTCCTCCCGATCAAGCTTGATCTGGCCCTCGATGAGCATAGCCGTTCTTTGCAAATCTCGGTGCTTTGGCAATGCTTCCACCAGGCTCGTCAAGCCAGCAAGGTCGTCGTTGTCCAGAGACGCCGCAGCATAGATTTGCTCAATGGACTTAAGGGCCGAGGAACGGTCGGCGGTTGCTTGCGCTATCAATTCATTCGCTTGGCACTCGTCGCTCAGCGCCTTGACTAGGAGCGAATTGCGATACTCGAGATTGCTGAGGCAGGCATTCGCTTCCGCTGCGTTTTCCGGTCGCGGCTCTCCATGGCGCTCCAGTATCTCCGCTAGTTTAGCAAGGAGGCTTGAGTATTTAGAGTCAAGCTGCTCAACTCTTCCTTTTGCCCCTTCGAATTTGATACGGGTCGCCCTAAGCTGATCAAGGGCGCGCGCAAGATCGACCAGATCGGCATCCATTGGCGCGTCTTCTATGTGAAGGCTCTGCAGCAGGCTTTCTCTCTGATCGTTAAGTGAAGATTCCGCTTGCGACATGTCTGCTTGCCGGCTCTTCAGGACCTGCCGGTCGGAATCTCGGTAGCGAGCTCTCTGCAAGCGCGATTCGACGGAGGCAACTTCGGCTTCGAGAACTCGCAGCCTTGCTTCGACTTGCTTGATCTTCCAAGCGTCGGGTGAAGCAAGTTCCAGCCTCGCAAATGCCACCTCTGTTTCGGTCCGCGCGTTAGTATCATGGTCCCTGCCGTGCAAAAGACAGATCGGAACAAGGGCGCCGCCACCTGCGGCGATCATCAGAGAAAACGCAGGTTCAACGGATATTGCCAGAATCCCGCCGACAACAGCTGACGCGAGGGCAAGTAAAATCCATGCGAGGCGGGCGCGGAGCCTTTTGCTCAGAGTTTCCAACTCTGGCGCGCGCAGCCATTTGCGAAGGAGGTCGATTGCGGCGCGAAGATTCGCAATTTGATCTTCGCCGCCCTCGGTTTGCTCGATACTTGCAAGAAGCTGCAATCTCTCCTCAATGGCACTTTTCCTGTTCCGGTGGTCGTTTGCGGCGCGAAGAAATTCAAACAGTCGGCTGTGTTCCTTTACGGAAAGGTCAAGCTTGTCGATCTCGCCGCCGCCTAGGGCGGCGAATGCGGAAAGATACTCTTGTTGACTTTCCGCGCGTTGCGTCCTGGCAATTTCAATGTCTAACTCAATTCGGCTCAGTTCTTCTACATTCCGCCGCCAGACCTTTAATTTGGAGTGGTCCACCTTTGCGGGAAGTTGCGATTCCTGCTTTTTGTCGCGGGCTTCCTTGAGTTGCCTCTCGAGTCCGCGGATCCGTTCATTCAGCTCTTCAGCGCGGTCCTGCAACTGCCGAATTTGCTCGACTTCCTGACCGGACATGGTTCTTAGAGACGCGGGCAAGGCATTAATTTCCTGCCGAACGGCGGCATGCTGCTCCTTGCGATCGGCGAGCCCGATCGCTCGATTGACGGATGGCAGGCGACGGGTCGCGGTTTCCGCCGCGTCAAGCTCTGTCTGAAGAGCGCTCAAATCATCCTGTCGGCGCAGAAGCGACAACTGAACTTGTTCGGCTACCCGTACATCGCGCGCTGCAACATCGAAATTTTTTCGCAGGCCGCGCGCGTGCCGCGTTGAAATCCCGGCAAAGAGATCTTTCGAGATTGTATTAAGGTCGAATCCGCCGGACAACTGCCGTCTGATCTCCGAGGCGATGTCATGCGTGCTGTCCGTCGACGGATCGATCAGGTCCCGCAAGCAGAGAAAGAAGCAGTGATGGTTGTGGGAACCCGGAATTCCCGGTTGCGACTGGTCGTTGTCTTCGGAACGCCAGAGTAGCCGCGAGCCTTCGCGTTCCGCCCACCATGTTTCACCGTCGATGTCGAATTGAGCGGATACGGAAATTCGCTCGGAGGGACCGCGGTCTTTCCAGTAAAGCGCTTCAACCGCTCGGCAAATGCTCGACTTGCCTACCGCGTTCGGCCCGAAAATCACGTGTACGCCTGAACCTTTGAATTCGATTTCGAAAGGCTGATCGATGCCGGGCAGCCTGCTGACCTCAAGCCGCATTAATTTCATGAGAGGGCACCGGATTCGGCTTGGGACAGCATTTTGCTCAAGGCCGCCATGCCGGAACGCCGCAATGTGTCGCGCAGCGCCGCGTCGGAAAACGGGTCTGTCGCATTTCGATGATCGTTAACGGGAGACCATCGTTCTTCATGGGCAATACCGGCTAGCGCCGCCCGCGTCTTTTCAAGCAAATCCTTTGCATGATCGTCGTCTTTTTCCAGGGCGAGCAGTCGCCGGGCGATCAGCGCGGGTGGATCATCGCCCCTTGCGATTTCCGCAAGATCCAGCAGCGGATTCATCTCGGGGATGATCTTGCTGAAGAACACTGCGGTCCCATTGACAACGCGTCCCAGTTCACTCCATTTTTTTGCTTCGATGCGCTTCCTGATTTCTTCATGGCAAGCGCTTGCACCAACGAGGTGCGCGATTAACCCTACTGCTTTGGGCGCATATCCATCTTGCTGGATTTCGCGGACGTAGCGAGTTGCCTCGCTGAGAATTCCATCCTCCACATCGTCCGCGTGCTCCAGTCCCTCGACCGAGATTGAGATGCGCTCCCAGCGCAACGGCGCAAGCGGAACATGCTCTAGTGAAAGTTTGCCCTCGGCGCCTACTCTGAGGATCCATGGGCCGCGAGGTCCTGTTTCAGACGAATCGAGCCCGACGATCGATCCCAGATAGCCGGATGGACCGCCCGCCCGCTCGGAAAGGTCTTGAATTGAAGGCTTGTGGATGTGACCGAGCAGCCAGGCATCGAAGCCGCAATTGTCAAGTTCGACCTGCCTTACGGGCGCGTAGGTTCCACCTGAAGCGTTCAGATCGGCATGAAGCAGGCCGATCCGCGGAATGGAGGCAGCCGGCGGCGCCAGCGAATCCGCGAGGAGGCTTGCAACAGGGCTCTGGCGCACGTGCCGTTCGCCGAATGACCAGCCAATGACTTCGGCGAGGGGCTTCTCGTCCTTCCAAATCGTCCGCGACTCCCAGTTTCCGCCGGCGCCCAGCAAGACAATGCCCTCAAGAATTTTGACCAGTCTCGGCAATGCCTCGACATCATGATTCCCCGCGACTGCAATGACCTCGATGCCGGCATTCAGCAGCCGTCTTACGCACTCTTCAAGCGGCGGCAGCGCTTCGAAACGGGAATTGCTGCTCTCGACCACGTCGCCCGCGAAGAGAACCGCGCTAACTTGCTCCTTCACCGCGAGGTCTACGGAAAGCCTTAGCGCATTTGCTGGCGTCAAATCTACAGAATCGATTCCCATTGCCAAAACGAAATCGGGCACGCCCGAACAGAGCGTGCCTAGGTGCACGTCTCCAACCGCTAGAATTGCCGCTTTATTATTCAAGGTCCTGATCCAAAGGTTCGTCCGGCCGACTCTCGGCGCGCCGATTGTGGAATTTCAATCCAGGATACAACTTTGCGGCGTCGGGAGTAATGGCGGTATCCGATGCTGCAAGCCGGGCGCATGCCAAAGTCGTTCATCAGCACATTTTATCCTCCTTGCCCAATGCCGGGGAAGCCCGCCGTTGTTGTTCCGTATCGATATGTTCGCGCCCGCATTAGCCGGAGCTTGCGAAACCCATCGTATCGCATATGCGCGGAGTCAATGAGATCGGTATTAAACGATTGTCGTTTGGAAAGAATGGCAGCGACTGCGAAATTTTCATGGCGACGAATTTTTTGCGGCCATTTGGAAATTCGCTGCGAATCGGCATGCTTCGCAGCATTTAGAGCCTTCGTCCGCCTTCGGGCATGAAAACTTCGTGGTCGGAAAGAAATTGCCGCAAGCCGGTAATTTTCACGAGCGCCCTATCCGATTGATTGCGTCGTCCCGGCTTCGATGCCTGTACCGGTTAGCTCGGTTCGGCTGCGAACGGAGATTACGACGTTAGCGAAGGCCGGCGAAGTCGAATTGCTCCACTTGCATGAAGGGGGCGTCGGCCGATATTCGCCTTTTGCCAGTTGAATGCCGCCGTGAGCACGGATCATTAATCGGAAGATTAAGGGCCGGATTCGGGGATGCGCGGCACTTTGGACCCGACCGGCGCAATCTCCGGATGGAATTTGAATGTCGAACATGGCCGCTAGCCGAGCGAAGCAAGATGTCCTGCGGCAGGCGGCATCGCGCCGAAAAAAATGCGCATTGCTTGCGTTTCCTTGCGGATTCGGTTCGGGTAAGAACTTCACTTGCGGCGGCAATCATTATATTAGACGGGCGTATGCGCCGGAGCGAAGCTAAAATGAATTCCATCATCGCGCGATGCGAGTCGCACGGCTTGCGGCTAACCGAACAGCGGCGCGTCGTCGCGCGGGTGCTGGAGGATGCGGTCGACCACCCCGACGTCGAGGAACTTTACGAGCGGTCCCTTGAAATCGATCCGGGAATTTCAATCGCAACCGTCTACCGGACGGTAAAGCTTTTCGAAGAAACCGGGATATTGAAGAAACGCGAATTCAACGACGGCAGGGCGCGCTACGAAGACGCGGACCGCGACCACCACGACCATTTGATCGATCTTCACAGCGGCGAGGTCATCGAATTTTACGATGAAGAGATCGAAAGGCTGCAGGCGCTGATTGCTGCCAAACTAGGCTATGCGCTAAAGGGCCACAGGCTGGAGCTTTACGGCGTTAAATCAAAGAAACAATAGTTTCGGGACTAAATTATGAGCAATATCAGCGGCATAAGGGCGCGAGAGATTCTAGATAGCCGCGGCTGCCCGACCGTGGAAGTAGAAGTGCTTTTGGAGGACGGCTCGTCCGGCCGCGCTTCGGTTCCGTCCGGAGCGTCTACGGGCACCCATGAAGCAGTCGAGCTTCGAGACGGTAGCGCGGATCGATATTTCGGCAAGGGGGTGCAGCGCGCCGTAGCCTCGGTCCAGGTTGAAATCGCGAATGAAATAATCGGGCTGAACGCGTTGTCGCAGGACGAAGTCGACAATGCCATGATTCGACTCGACGGAACCCGCAACAAGGGAAAGCTCGGCGCGAATGCCATTCTCGGCGTATCGCTGGCGACCGCCAGAGCCGCGGCGAATCACTACCGCATGCCGCTCTACCGATACTTGGGCGGCGTATCCGCGAAACTGCTGCCGGTTCCTCTCATGAACATAATCAACGGCGGCAAGCACGCCGACAATCCGATCGACATCCAGGAATTCATGATCGTTCCACTCTCGGCGGCAACCTTTCGCGATGCGCTGAGAATGGGCGCGGAAATTTTCAACGCCCTCAAGTCCGCCTTGTCCGATGCCGGGCTTTCTACGGCCGTAGGAGACGAAGGCGGCTTCGCGCCGGATATCGAATCGACCCGAGTCGCTATGGATTTCGTGATGAAGTCCATCGAGAACGCGGGATATTCACCCGGAACGGACGCCTTGCTCGCGCTGGATTGCGCCGCGAGCGAATACTACGACAACGGGACGTACTTCCTCGCGGGCGAAAGCAAGAGGCTCTCGACCGCTGCCAACGTAGAGTATCTGGCGGCCCTGGTTCGCGACTATCCGATATTTTCGATCGAGGACGGCTGCGCCGAAGACGATTGGGAAGGCTGGGGACTGTTGACTCGCGAGCTCGGCGAATCCTGCCTTCTGGTCGGCGACGACCTTTTCGCGACGAATCCCGAGAGATTCGCCAACGGCATCAGGGGATCGAGCGCAAATGCGATACTGGTCAAGCCAAATCAAATCGGCACTGTTACAGAAACGCTCACGATTTTCGAAATGGCGCGAAAATTCAACTTTTCCGCAGTCATGTCGCATCGCTCCGGCGAAACCGAAGACACCTCGATAGCCGATATGGCGGTCGCGTCGAACTGCGGATTGATCAAGACCGGATCGCTGTCTCGCACCGACAGAACGGCGAAATACAATCGTCTTCTTCGCATCGAGGAAGAACTCGGCGTCGCCGCCGTTTATCCCGGGATAAATTCAGCTTTTTCCAAGCTCGATGTTTGAAGCGGCGGGATCCCGGCGCTTCAGCGATCTCGCGTTTCCGACGGACGGCTGATCCTAGCCCCGACCGCCGGTTTTGCGCATCCGGTCGTAGACGGGCATGTGATCGGAAGGCCTCGCAAGACGCGCACGGCAAGATAGCCGAACGCAAGCGCTTCAAGGGCAAAAGAACTCAATCCGACCGAATCCGCCGTTACGATTTCAGCGGGCAGCGCGTATGCAAGCCGCCTCATGAGGTCCTTGTTATACACTCCGCCGCCGGAAGCGATTACCCTTGACGGAACGGCGGGGAAATGCCTGAACCCCTCGGCTATCGACCTTGCAGTGAATTCGGCCAGAGTCGCCGCGGCGTCTTCGAGCGACAAATGCGCCATCGCATCCAGCGAATACATGAAATGCGAGCGATCAAGCGATTTCGGCGGCGCCAACGAAAAATACGGCGCCTTCATCAGTTCGCTTAAAAGCTCCTCGTCCACTTCGCCCGAACCGGAAACCCTTCCTCCATGATCGTAGAATGAGCCGCTTCTCGACTGCATGAGCGAATCGATAAGCGTATTCGCGGGGCCTGTATCGAACGCGACCAGCGCGCCGGGCGCCTCGGGCAGCGGCTCGGCCGCATTCACCCAGGTTAGATTCGCAATTCCGCCCAGATTCAAAAATACCACCGGCGAAGTCTCGCCCAAGTACTTT
>JGI24797J26694_1000909_pt1 | contig 18142 bp, 15 predicted proteins | sample PinacodermPK_FD_26694 | JGI IMG/M metagenome (IMG submission 26694) | reverse complement strand
GAATAAAAAACCGACGGAAATTCAGTTCCTCTTGAATTTTCGAAAATTTTGTGAAGGTTGGGGGACCAGGTCAGCCTTCGAGCTCGCATCTTCTGCGATGTAGTCCGGACTTGGCTCCCGCCGCCACGGATATCATTGCCTGCTCGGTGCCGGGCCTCGCATCCTGGCGGTTCACCACCAGCGCGCCGTCGGCTTTGCGCAGGGTCGTCGTGATTCGATGCCAGCCCTGCATGCGGTTTCGGATCGAAGCCCAGCTCAAATTGACGCCCTGCGACTTCAGGCGCGTGCCGATTAGATGCACGGGATGGTACGCCAATGCCGCAATCAGGAGCATCCATGTCTTCTGTCAAGCCGGGATTCAGCATTCCTGAAGACGCATGTGCTTGAGGACATTGTCGATATGGTTGAACGGTTGCGCGCTCGGGGCATGGCCGCTCGACACACCGAGATTGCCGGCAAGCTCAAAACCGGCGTCGAAGCGATCGGAGGGAAGATTGCCGGTCCGGGCGCGTATCGCTGTGTTTCAATTAAGCTGAAGACCGGCGGTGAGACATGGGCATATCCTGTTATTGGCGTGCCGACAGCCAACATGATGCATGACGTTGCTCAGCGTGCGCACAAAGCAAGACAGAGTGGACCTTACCTGGTCTATGACCATACCGGAATCACCGAGTCGTGGCTTATGCATTTGAGTTGGTTGGATAAGCGCATTCCGGAAGTGGACTTCTTGAGGGTATCTGATACCGTTGAAATCCTTTCACGGAGGGCGGCGTCATGACAAGAGCGGTGTTCCTTTCAGCCAGCGTTCCAGATCCCAGCAAGCCTCACTTTGTAGAACCTTCTGATGTGGTGGATATCGCAGCGGCTGTAAAGGCACTCGTTTACGTGGTCCTTGGGCGTCGACCTTTGATCTGGGACGGGCATCCGGCTATTACTCCGATGATTTGGGCCGCTGCGAGCAGTCTTAATGTCGATTATTCGGAATGGGTAACTCTCTATCAGTCTAGGTATTTCGAGGATCAGTATCCAGAAGACAATGGGCGCTTTAGGAACACGCAATATGTGCCGGCCGCGAAGTCGCGCCCGGACAAGTCGGAGGAACATCGGCTAAAAGTCAGCCTTTACAAGATGCGCTGTCGGATGTTCAAAAACCACGCTTTCGAGACGGCAGTGTTTATCGGTGGCATGCAAGGAATCGTCGATGAATTCGAACTGATTGGCCGTGTCTGTCCAGACGCGCGCCGAATACCGGTCTTGTCTACAGGAGGCGCGACTCGCCTTCTCGGCGAACGGCTTGTTCATACTGATCTCGACCTAGAACGGCTCGCAAACGATATCGATTATGTGCCGCTGCTGTACGAATTCTGCCGGATCGATCCATCGGAGCCGCGTGGATCGATGAGTTAAGTTGACCCCGCCAAAGCAAGTTAGAACACGATGTATTGATGTGCGCGCTGGGACCGCACATTTTGGTTGTGCTTGTCTGGCCGATCCTCGGAGGTTGCTGTGACCACGCAGAAGAACATTTTCATCAGCCACCATTACGGTGACGATTCCCATGTCGATAGCTTTACGCAGATGCTCGGACGCAGCGACAACGTGGTCCGCAACTCATCCGTGCGCATGAAACCGGCCAACGAGCGGCCAGTACAGCAGGGCCGCGTAAAGGACGCAACGATCAAACGCCTTCTCCGAAAGAAGATTAGGTGGGCATCGACGGTTGTCGCTCTCATCGGCCCAATGACGCACACGCGCCCTTGGGTAAATTGGGAGAGCGAACAACCCATCTTTTGGGGAAACGCATCGTTGGTGTCTACCTGCGTGACGGGACGGAAGCGGACGTGCCGAAGGCACTGAACGACTATGGCCATACTATCGTGAATCGGAACACCATGAGCGTTGTTGATGCGAATGAGGGCAAGGACAATCGGTTCGAGAAACTAGGCGGTGAGTTGCGTGAACCCGTCCATGCGTCCGTGACGTAGCGGTGCTAAGCAATATCCCACCTCGACCTCCACGAGTGTACATTTACGTTGTGGACCGCGATTTCGGGTTCGCGCCAAATCCGTTTCATGGGGTGCGCACCCTCGCTTGTTGCAAGCCCGGAATTCGATCGCCGGCTCAGGTCGGCGACTGGGTTTTCGGCGTGGGTGGCAAGAGGCTGAATGCAACAGGCCGGTGCGCGTATGGACATTCGCACCGATTTAGTCAAATTGACTGTTGTAATTGACGCTCCTTCCCTCTAGGAAATTTCAAGAGCTTCCTGAGGGTACTTTATCACCTTTTATTTTCGTAAATCGAAACACTTCAATGTCCCACAAGATCATCTTCGCCTCAAGCCTCTGGTCAGTTCCGACTGGGTTTGGAAATAAAGATTTTGAACAAGGTCCGCGGGACGGCTTCGGGAACAGCTTCTGCCGCTGCGGCGAGGGTCGCCGGACGCACATGCCGCCGCGGCGCATTGCGGAAACGCCTTAGGGTCGATACCTTGAAACGAACGGAAACAAGTAGATTCGCTAACCGAAAACAGCCTGATCGCGTCGCGCCGATCCGGGCGGCTCTCTCTTCTTTCCTGAAACTAGGGGGGGCCTTTAGGTGAGGTTCGGGTGGTGCACTTGTGGAATTCCACAACGATGGGACGACAAGAAAGGAATTTCCGTTCGAGCGCGCTTTAGTTTCAGATTGGGCGACAATCGATGTTTGTTTTCCCTTTCGTAAGTGCTAGCGCACAAATGTTTTCGTAGAATTGGGGGCGGTTCTTGCTTGAAAGCCTTAGGAAAGTGTTCGCGTCTGACAGGTTCGTTCCGTCGACTTCGGTTTTCCCTGACGTCGACGTGCAACACATCGCGGCAAAGCTAAATGTAGAGAAGAGAGCTTCGCGGAACGCCGCAAGGAATCTGCCCGATTCGGCAAGCACGACCATGGACAGCGTCGAACTAGAAATCGTCGCTGAGGTGGGCAGGGCAAGGCGGCAAGGCCTAGAGAACTTCGAGATCAACCTGGATGTCTACAACGAGCGGCTGGCTAGGGCCACGGAAGCGAGACGAGAGGTCGGGATCGTGGCCGGAAAGGCCAAGGGGGACTTCATGAGCGACATCGTATCGCTGGAGACGAGACTAGCCAACCCCGAGGAAAACGTCCAACAGTGCTACGAGTTCCTAATGGACTTCCGAAAGAAGCACAGGCTGATCCGGGCTGCGGAGGAGAGGTCCTCCACCGCAAGGTGGGTCGCCCTGGTAATGCTGATGCTGCTGTTCGAATCGGTGCTGAACGGCTACCTGTTCGCTCAGAAGAACGAACTTGGCCTGCTTGGCGGGGCAATGGCTGCGGTTCTGATTTCGCTCGCCAACGTGGGCCTGTCCAGCATCCTCGGATACTACTCCCGGTTCATAAACAGCGTGAAGTTCCTATCCAAGCTCTGGGGACTGATTCTCACGCTCGCCTGGATTGGGATGGTCGCAGCCTTCAACCTCGCGGTTGCGCATTTTCGAGATGCCGTGCAGATAATTGGAGACTGGTCAGTCGCGGCAAATACAGCGACGGAAACGCTGATCGAGGCCCCCTTGGGCATCGCGAGCATCGAATCCTGGCTGCTCATCGTTCTAGGATGCCTGATCTCCCTGCTGGCGTTCATGAAGGCATACTATGCCGACGACCCGTACCCGCGATACGGAAAGTACGTGCGCATGCTTATAGACGCCCGCATGGAGTACACGGACGTACTCAACGACGCGCTCGGCATCCTGGAGGTTCGGCGCGACGATGCCATTGGGGAACTGAAAGAGGCGGACCAGTTTGTGAACCAGGAGCTTTCGGAGGCCATTGACGCCGTTTCGGGTAGGTCCACGTTGCAGTCGCATCTCGGCAATTTCCTTCAACTCTGCGAACTTTCCGTAAGGCAGCTCCTTAAGCAGTATCGGGACCACAATCGCGCGAGACGGGAGTCAGACGCCCCGAAGTATTTCGATGAGGAATTCGAATTCGAGGAATTCACTAACCGAAGGGGCGGGGCTCAGCAACAGGGCGAGACTCTGAAGGAGCAAAAACGCATAACCGAGATCGTAGACAAGGCCTGTCAGGACATCCATCAGGATTACATGGATGCCGTCGCCAACTTCAAATCGACCCGCGATCTTCAGAACGCGTTGAAAACCAGATCCGAGGATCGAGGCGACACTTCTAGCTCGTTAGGATAGAAATAACGTGGCAAGATCAAGAGGCAAGGCCGGTCGTCGGCACCCGAGGTCCGGCCGAAAAGTTTCATTGTCGGATGTCGTCTGGATTCTCGTCATACTTCTGGTGCTGGCCGCGGTTGGAGCAGGGCTGCTGTTCTTTCTGAAGGTAAAGGACATCCACAGGATCGACGCGGAAACACTCTGCCCCGCCGCGACCGGACCGACCGGTTTCGTCGTCGTTCTTCTCGACCTGACCGACACCCTGCCCCCTTCCCAGGCTGCTAGGCTGTCGCAGGAACTGGAACGGGAGTTTCAGCGAGCGGGAACCGGCACGATGATCTCCGTGGGCGTCGTCAGCGAGGATCCTGTCAACTGGGGCGCGAAGATCTCGCTCTGCAAGCCGCTTCAGGGAAATGAAGCAAACGAGCTCTACCAGAATCCGGCACTGATAGAAGAGCGCTACAACAAAGGATTCCGCAGCCGAATCGAAGCGACGGTCCAGTCGATGCTCAAGAGTGAGACCGAAAGCCGGTCCCCGATAATGGAAGGCCTGCAAGCCGTCCTGTCTGGAACCCCGGGCTTTGCAGCATCGGACGCCCCGAAGCGGATCATCGTCGTTTCGGATCTCCTCCAGCACAGCGACGCGGTGAGCTTCTATCGCGGGCAGTACTGGGACCACTTCGCGTCTTCGCCGCAGTACAGCCGCCTGTCGCGCAACCTCGGAGACGTAGACGTCTTCATTCTCCGACTTCCGCGACCAGATGCCAGGATTTCCGATCGCGCGGCTGTGGACGACTTCTGGGTGCGCTACTTCGACAGGCAGGGAGCCCGCCAGGTCGGAACGCGGCCTCTCGGAGACCTGTAGGGCTTTCGTCGCCGTGGCGCGAAGGGACGGCCGGGCTTACGGTCGCATCTACGGTGATCGGCTGCGGGAGGCGGCGCCCGACCGCTGGATCCTTGTACTAGCGTTCCTGCTTGGAGCCTTAGGCGGCGCTTTTTTGAAGCTTCAAGGTCATACCCTCCTGCCATGGCCTGAATCGATTGTTTGGATATCGGCCGTGTGGGCTACAGCCTGCCTATTTCTGTACGCCGGGTTTGCTTCCGCCTTCGGTCGGGCCAGGATCGAGCCTGAAGTCATCGGCGACAACTGCTACTATCTGGGATTCCTGTTCACGCTGACAAGCCTAGCCGTGACCCTGTACCAGCTCGGCGGACTTGAGAGCGCCAACGTCCTGCGTGACATCATCGCGGGGTTCGGGGTTGCGCTGTCGTCTACGATCGTGGGCGTTGCCCTCAGGGTCTGGTTCTTCCAGTTTCGATCAGGATTGATAGCCCGTGATCGCGAAACCCGGATAGCGCTGCACAAGGCGGCTCGGGAATTTCGAGCAAGCTTAACCACAAGCCTGCAGGATATGAAAAGATTCTCCACCGAATCGACTCAGCTGGCATCGGAACGCAACCAGAGGATCGAAATTTCTACCGAGGCGGCCCTGAAATCGCATCAGGACCAACTCGCCAGGAATGCGGAGGAATACGGAAGGATAGTAACGGAAACCTTCAAAGCCGCGTTCGAGGCCCCGGCTCGGGAATTTCGAGCAAGTTTAACCGCAAGCCTGCAGGATATGAAAAGATTCTCCACCGAATCGACCCAGCTGGCATCGGAACGCAACCAGAGGATCGAAAGTTCCACCGAGGCGGCCCTGAAATCGCATCAGGACCAGCTCGCCAGGAATGCGGAGGAATACGGAAGGTTAGTAACGGAAACCTTCAAAGCCGCGTTCGAGGCCTCGGCTCGGGAAATGAGCTCCGCGGTCGCCAAGGTGACGGAGGATGCGCTATCCGAAGTCAGAGTCCCAATTGCGGATCTCGGCAAACGGCTCGACGGGTTTCGCGAACAGGAAATGAATTGCCTCGAGAATCTGGCTAAACAGGTGGCCACCGTTGAAGCGGAATTCGAAGCCATTGTGGCCACCCTCGGCGAAGTCTCATTGAAGATCGAGAAATTCTCAGAAGGTCTTGGAAATGCATCGGACATGTTGGATTCGGAGTTGACGGATACCACCGCAAGAATCCGCGACGCTTCGGGTGATATTGTGCGTCAGTTTTCCAACGCAGCAGCCATGGCAAAGCTGGACGTTGCCGGGTCAGACCTCAGAAAGGTCGCCGACTCGCTTCTAGAAACTCATAACCGGCTCAAACAGATGGAATCCGTTTCCGATTCAATTACCTCCGGGCTTCGGAAGGGAGCAGATTCACTGCAGGATTCGACGGACCTGATGATCCGGCAGTTCAACGAACTCTTCGCTTCGGACGCCTTTGACCAGGCAATGGCCGACGATCAGGATGTCGCACGGTCGGCTTCCGATACCGCCAAGCAGTTCGATCAGCTGGCGCGACAGGTGGATGGACTCGTGAGGAGGGTTCTTCTTGAACTAGCGCAAGCAAGAAATGAGGCGGGAATCGCCTCCGGCCTGATTCGGGACAACTCTAGGATCATGATCGAGAGCGCAGAGCAACTGAATGATTCTGCGGGCAAGAAGAGCGACAGCTCTGCATCGGCCCCAACGTCCAGCAGAGATTCTTTTGAGCGTTGAGGAGCCGATTCCCGCCGTTTAACGTACTATGACGAGAATGCTGCCTGAAACGTGAAGCGGCTGAGCGATACCGATCCCTAGTGCAGCCTGCGACTTGAAAGGTTCCCTTGATGGTGAATTCCGAGACCGGAGCTTCTCAGCGACAATACAGGCGCGGCGCAATAATGGGCCTGACCGTCGCGGAGGCCTTCATGCTGATCGCCTTCGCCCTGCTGCTCCTAATGCTGCTGTGGCGATTCGATTACGAGCAGGACAACGACATCCTCGAAAAACTCAAGGACTTGTCCGCGGAGGAGCGCGCCTTTCTGGTCGAGATTCTGGAGAGGCGGGACATCGAAGATGTCTACGCGGTCGGCGGAGCAATCGGTTCGCTGGGTGCCGACAGGCAGGAATCCATGGCGGAGATGGTCAGGTTCGCCGAGATGTACGGCTCGCTTTCCAAGGAGCGGAGGGAAACCTTGCAAGAGTTTGCCGGCCCAGACTCCCTCGACAACATCGAGAAGGTGGACGAGCTTTTCGACATCGCCTCGCCCGGCTTCGCCTCCCAGATAGAGGAGGCCCNGGATCGCTGGCGGCTGATGGACGAGGAGCAGGTTCGCAGGATAGCGCAGGCCGTTGCCGAGCTTCCAGAGGACAGCCTGCGCGAACTCGGCAACCTGGTGTCGACCGAGGATGTGCAGGACACCATCGAGCAGTTCGCCGCCCTGCAGGAACTGCTGGCCGAACGCAGCGTTATCGATATCCGCGAAGCGGTGGAAGTCGCCGACGAAATCGCGAAATCGGGGCACGNCGAAATCGTCGAAAAACTCAAGGAACTGTCCGCGGAGGAACGCGCCTTTCTGGTCGAGATTCTGGAGAGGCGGGACATCGAAGATGTCTACGCGGTCGGCGGAGCAATCGGTTCGCTGGGCGCCGACAGGCAGGAATCCATGGCGGAGATGGTCAGGTTCGCCGAGATGTACGGCTCGCTTTCCAAGGAGCGAAGGGAAACCTTGCAAGAGTTTGCCAGCCCAGATTCCCTCGACAACATCGAGAAGGTGGGCGAGCTTTTCGACATCGCCTCGCCCGGCTTCGCCTCCCAGATAGAGGAGGCCCGGAATCGCTGGCGGTTGATGGACGAGGAGCAGGTTCGCAGGATAGCGCAGGCCGTTGCCGAGCTTCCAGAGGACAGCCTTCGCGAACTCGGTAACCTGGTGTCGACCGAGGATGTGCAGGACACCATCGGGCAGTTCGCCGCCCTGCAGGAACTGCTGGCCGAACGCAGCGTTACCGATATCCGCGAAGCGGTGGAAATCGCCGACGAAGTCGCGAAATCGGGGTACAGCGACATCGACGAATTGAAGGCTCGGATCAGCACTAGCCTTGCCGAGGAGCGGGAAAAGCAGGCTCGCCTAGCTGAGGACCTGCGAGCATCGCTGGGGAGGCAGGTGGAGGAGTTCGGCGGCAGCATACACGAAGACGGAACTATTGTGTTTCCAAACTCGGTGTCGTTCTCGCGGGGCAGCGCCGATATAACCCGGCAATTCGCCCAATTCCTGAGTTACGCTTGCGAACCCTGGATCAACACCCTGTCGAAATCGGAGCAGCCGGTTTCGGAGGTTAGATTCGAAGGACACGCCTCCGCCGAATGGGAGGGTGCTCTGTCCGAACACGACGCTTACCTGAGGAATCTCCGTCTCAGTCAGGACCGCGCGGAGACTGTTCTCGCTAATTGCCTCGATCTGATCAAGGACAGGCACCTTCGCGAATGGACGAAAGAGCGCGCAACGGCAATCGGATACTCTTCCGCAAGACCGTTGCTGAAGCCAGACGGATCTCCCGATGCCGCCAGTTCGCGTCGAGTGGTGTTCAGCACCTCGTTCGATCGCGAGCAGGTCATCCAGGAAATCGTGAGTGCTGTTGCCGACTAACCCGGTCTCGCCCCTGCAAGCGTCTCAAAGCTCTGGACGGGTATTGCTGACCCACCAAAGACCAAGTTAGTGGCAAGCAGTCCTGCATGAACCTTGTCGCAACCAGCCAGCTGTTGGACATGCTTCGTCGTGCTCGCGGTCGGGCTGGCGAGGTTTCACTCCTCGAAGCGCCAGCCGCTTCCGGGCACCCAGAAGCTCTGGCAGGGACTGAAATTCCTCTGGTACGGCGTCAAGACAGTACAAGCCCAAAAAAATGGAAAAGGAATAAGATTAAGTTAAGAACGTTGCATTGATAGGCTTGGGAGCGCACCGGAACTCGACGGCGAAACCGGTCGACTGGCGGCTCAGGAAAACGGATACGCGAAGCAAGTTGAAATCACTGTACCCATCAATACAATAAAGGCGTAATACTAGTACTCTTTCAACATGGTATTGTTGGGAAAAGCGACTTCAGCTTCAAGTGAGCGTCCACTGTCCTGAAACGCCAATCGACGGGTGTCGCCGCGGCGTTGCGCTCGTATTCGAAATCGTAGATGGCCGGCTGGCCTAGGCGCGTCGGCAGCGGCGCCCGGGTCTGCCTAGTCAGCTGCTTGCTCGACTCGTCCTTGCAAACCGGAACGGGACCGTCGTCGAAGCCGCGGTGGTAGACCTTGAGCACGTCCTCCATCGCGAAGACAAAGTCCTCGTTCTCCTTCGGAGGAATGCACCAGCACTCCTTCAGCCAGGGCTTGATGCTGTTTTTCTTAAAGCCTAGCGGACCGTCTCGCGCGAGATGCTGTCCACGACCTCCATCGCCACCAGCCGCTCGCCGAGCGGGTTCAGCGTCCAGCGGGCGCATCCGTCCGGCGGCGCAGGGCGGGCCAGCATCGTCAGCTTCGCCTCGCCCTCGCCGTCCAGCTCGCGCGGCTTGCGGTTCGTCTGCGGGCGGCGACCCAGGACGCAGCGGCGGCGCACGCGCTCAACGGTCCCGACGGCGGCGTCGAGTACCGAAGCGATGCTCGCATCTGCCAGGGCTCCGTCCTTGCGGTTCTCGTCCGCAAGGAGCAGGATATGGGCGCGGCGGCGGCGCTCCTTCGATTCCTGTCCGTCAACAACCGATCTGTGCACGGCGCAGTCCTCGCTCTCCAGCTTCACGCGATACTTCTTCCTGCCGGCGATCTCCCTGGCCTGCATCCCCTCCGCGCCCGGTCGGCCGGAATCGTTTCGCGAAAACTATCGAACCGTCGGAGCCCTGCTCAAGCCTCCGGAATTCCCGTCCGCGCCGGTTGTTTGATCCTTGTTGCCGGGAGCATGCTACGGGTTTTGCGAAATGCATTCCTTGAACAGGGCCACATATCCGCTATTCCAATTTTGACATAGTACTAGTTCTTGTACCTATAAGAATTACTACGGAAAATTGACTATCTTGACAGTATTTTACGCGTCTGAAAGTAATGCAGGCTTGATGACACAGTCGCTTTTTTTTGCCGAAAATGAAAATAATCCAGAATTCGGCACGAGGCGATTGCGCGTAAAAATGAGGAGGAAACGTTATGCTTAAGAGGTATTTCTTAAATCCTGACGATATGTGGTCGCGGGTTGAGAATGGCGAGCTACTCTATACGCCAATAATTGTTGTGAGCGATAAATCGCATACCCACGTTTATCTGTCGGGACAGACCCCTCGGCTGCCCAGCGGAGAAGTGCCGGGTACTACAATGCGAGAGCAAATTCGGAAAACGTGCGAAAATATTAAGATTGGACTTGAACACGTTGGCGCGACCTTTGACGATGTGGTAACGACAACGACGTATGTGCTCGACTTGCCGGAATACTACGCGGCATCCGACGAGCGCTTTAAGTTTTTTAAAAACAATCGCCCGGCTAGCACATTGCTTCAAGTTGCCGGATTGGGCGTTCCGGGAGCTCGGGTAGAGATAACCGTCGAGGCAATAATAGAAACGGAACGATTGCGAGTTGATGTTCCCGAGGATATTTAGGAATAGTGCCTAAAACTTGGGCGAGATGTCCTAAACGGCAATGGTTTCCGAGTTCTTGTAGCTAATCCTCTGGACCACGACCATGACTATCAGCAGGATTATGGTCTGGATTGCCATGAAAGCGGCAAGCCTTGCCGAGTGTCTCTCCATGAGCAGGAAGAATACGACCGACATGACTTCTGTGCCGTTTCTGTAAAGAAACATTACGGAGGAGAATTCCCGGACAAGAACGACGAAAGTCATCAGCCACGCGGAAAATATGCCGGGCTTCAATAGAGGCAAAAGTATCTTGTAGGTTGATTGCCACCAGGAGGCGCCATGAATGCGGGCCGACTGTTCCAGTTCCTCGTGGACCGACATGCGGACGGAGTAGATTGCCCGGTACGCCAAATAGAAATAGCCGATTACGTAGGCGAAAATAATAATGTAGAGCGTATTGTAGATAGGCGTTCGCACGAACGCGAAAAGCACCATCATCCCGAATACCGCTCCGGGGATGGCAATTGGCAGCAGGACAAGAAGCCCCATCAGCGATTCCCCCCTGCGGGATCGCGTCTGCGATAGGATAGCCGAAAGAAAAACCGCAATTGTTGCGGCGGCTGAGCATCCAATCAGTGAATTGACAATTGCGCGCCTGGTCACATCGTATTCGAACATGACGCTGCGGAAGTTGTCCAAAGTAAACAAATCGATTCTGAAAAAGCCTGCCCAGTATTTCTGCAATCCGACGAGGACGAGGACGATGAGAGGGGCAATAACGGCTATTGTCACATAGCCGAGCACGAGCCCGAAGGCGACCCACCGCCCTTTTCCAAGATTAATGCGCTTTGCTTTGTAGCCTTTGCCGGTAACCGTCGTGAAACTGCGATCGCCGATTATTCGCCGCTGGATCCAAATTCCAGTGCCAGCAATCAAAATTGCGAGCATCCCAACCGATGCCGCCATCGTTAAATCCTGCGGGTAGTCGCTCATTAGCGTCCAAATACGCGTCGCGAGTACGTAGTTTCCCCCGGCAACTCCTAGAGCCATCGGGATTTCAAGCGTGCCCACCGTGAATACGAAGACGAGAACCATTCCGGACAGCAGAGCAGGCGCGTTGACAGCGATGGTAACCCGTCGAAGTGTTTGCCAGTGGCTCGCTCCGTGAATACGCCCAACTTCCTCAAGACTCGGATCCATCTGCCGCAGCGAGGCCACGGCGTACAAATACATGAACGGCGAATAAAAGATGGACTGGATTAAAATCATTGACGTGATTGAATAAACATCGGGCAGCATTTCCGGCGGCCACCCCCAGTCCGTGAGAAGGCGCGAAATCATTCCGGCGCGAGGCACTAAAAGGAGCCTCCAAGCCATTGCGCCGACAAAGGCCGAGATAAATAGCGGAATTACGCATAGTACCTCGAGCAATCTTCGCCCTGGCACGTCAGTTCTGGCATTGACCCATGCCAGCGGAACACCGATCAAGGTAGCGCCGATGGTCGATCCCGAAGCAAATATAATAGTTGTAATGATCTCTTTGCCGATGGACGGATGCTCGAAAATTCGCTTGAAACCGCCGAGGCTGAACTTTCCGGCTTCGGTAAAAGCCGCAAAGACCGACATAGAAGCCGGATAGAGGATAGCTGCGGAAATTACCGCAGCGGCTAGCCAAAATGCGACCTTATCAATTCTCACGTTGGCAAGAAAATGCGGCGCGGCAGCTCGGTTGGCAGCCTTGTTTGCCATTGTCTCAAGAATTCCGATATCGGAGCATGGTCATTGCGCTGTCTGTTCGGCGATTGGCCTGCATCAGCGCGAAGGCAAAGCGATGCACTTCTTTTCGTTCAGTTCGATGTGAATCGTGCGTCCAAACTCAAGTTCGTCCGGACCGTCGTACCAAACGCGCATTCGGCAGAAAGACGTGTCGACAAGTAGCTCTGTCCTGTCGCCTAGATATTGGCTTTTGAACACCCTCCCTTCTATAACATTTTCATCCGTATAGGGCGATTCAGTATGAATCTTGACCCACTCCGGTCGGACCAGCACCGAAACTTGCCCCCTTAAGTCGGCCGAGCCCGCTAAAACGCGTATATTGCGGATTTCTCCCGCATCGCTTTTCAGCCGGATTGAAACAAAGCCATCCTTTGATTTACTGCGATCATGCGGCGTTCCCTCGACAATATTCGCTATGCCGATGAAATTCGCGACAAAATGAGTCCGCGGCTTGCTATAGAGCGACTGCGCGCTTCCTCGTTGCTCAATTTTTCCCTTATTCATGACGAGGAGTTCGTCTCCTAGCGCCATCGCCTCCGCCTGATCGTGGGTTACGTAAATCGCTGTGATATTTATTTCCCTCTGAATGTCTTTCAGCAGGTATCGCATATCTTCTCGAAGCTTCGCATCGAGGTTGCTCAGGGGTTCATCGAAAAGCAGCACCTTCGGCCTGGCAACGATGGCTCGCGCCAATGCAACGCGCTGCTGCTGACCGCCCGATAAATCGGTAGCGTTGCGAGTTCCTAGTTCGCCAAGCTGAACGACATTCAGCGAGTCCTGGACACGCTCCTTGATCTCCCGACTGCCTTTTTTCCGCATTCTTAGCGGAAACGCTACGTTCTCGAAGACATTCATGTGCGGCCATATTGCATAGGATTGAGCTACCATGCCCATGCCGCGGGCCTCCGGCTGCAGAAAGATTCCGTTCGCCGCGTCGGTTACCCGTTCGCCGTCAATAACGATTTCACCGCGTTCCGGGCGTTCCAGACCGCCAATGCAGCGCAACGTCGTGGTTTTACCGCAGCCGCTCGGACCAAGGAGAACGAGAAGCTTGCCTTCTTCGACTTCGAAGTTCACATCGTCGACGGCCCAAGCATCGTCGAACTGCTTGCATAGACCGCTGACTGCGACAAACGCTGCCATCAAGGCCTCCAGGATGCCGATTAGTGCATTTCACCGCTATCTTAGCAGGCGGCCGGCATCGAGCCAGCCGCCCGTGCAACTTAAGGTTCAAACAAAGCTCGCCGCTTTCCGATCGGCGAGGTCGACATGCCGGCCTAGTTAAGGAAGATTGCGGCGAATTCTTCCTGAGCATTGCGAACTAGGTCTGTATTCGTAGCAATCTCCCTGTAGTCAGGTGCGAATGCCGCGTCGCCGATGTCATCTGCGTTGGGAGTGAGAGCGAAGCTGCTTGGAACGCCCTCCCTGCCCGGAACCCGACCTTCGTACTTTTCAAAAATCACCTGGCCGGAATGGCTGCGCAGGAAATCAATCCAGAGTTGCGCTGCATTTGGATGAGGCGCATCGGCGAATATGGCGCTTGACTGCTCCTGCAGCATCACCCCTTCTTCCGGGATTGCCGTTCGGATATGCTTTGCGCCCTGGTCGGAAAGTACATTCGCGTCGGCCGACACACCGAGAATCGATAGCGGACGCTCGCCCGACATCATCATCTCAACGCCATGCATGGATGTCGACGAAATCAAAACGTCCTGCGCCGCCAGCTTTTCCCAGTAATCCTCGGGAAGCCTTTGCTTAAGATAGTGGAAAACCAGTGCAACCGACTGCAATGAAGAACCATCCATCAGGCTCATTTTGCCCTTTAGTTCCGGCTTCAGCAAATCATGCCAGCTTGAAATCTGAAGATCCGGCAGTTCGTCGCCGTTCCACATCGGAAACATCATGTACATGTCGGATGTCCAATACGGCCGATTATTGAGACCTATTCTTTCCGGTAGCTTCATATGCTGATATTCGGGCGACTCGTACGCCATTATCAACCCGCGTTCTACGGCATCCGTCAGCCACGTAATGGCCGGCATCGTCGTAACGTCGCCGGAAATTGGCACGCCCTGGCTAACTTCCGCTTCAATCCGCGCGATTGTCCCGGACGTATTACGAATATCGTAGGACACTTTGAAATCGTCTGGCAGGCACCAATATTCGAGAAAACCGTTCCGGTGCGCATTCTGCGTTTCGGGGGTCTCGAAAACACTTGCCACAACGATCAGTTCACCCTCTTCGATCGCCGCAGCGACTCGAGGGTCATCGCATCTTTCTTCCGCGGTCGCGCCGCCTGCCAGCAAGCCAAATAGTATGGCGCCTGAGGCAATGGCGAGTGCCGATGAAATTGACCTAAAAATTCGATTATACATCAAAACAGCCTCCCTTTTGTTCCGATCATCTGGTTCCCTAAAGTTGCCGGCGAATGCAGGCGACGGTCGGGATCTCAAGACAGTTTAGTTACGAGACTGGCCATTGACAAGTGACGAAATCGCGGACTGTAGTTTTTGAAATCTTTCCCGGTTCCGCTACGATAAACTGCACATTCCGAAAAGAAATGCCAAACTGTCCAATCGACGGGATTGCGACGGATATACGAGAAATCAGGGCTGCTGCTTCAGCCGCGCAAAGCGCAATCAACGGCGGCTCTTGAAAAAGATCAGCCAATCGAGTTGTCTTGAAGGGTTTGGAATCGATCTTCAATGCACCTAAGCATCGGCATGGCTTGATATGGTTTCAGGAATGCACGCTAACCTTCGACGACAACACAGACCGGAAAGCGGATATCTAGCGATTTCCATGAAACGACATAGTTTATTGAATTTATTCGTTTTTTGGAGTCAATCCGGGAAACCGAATGGTGGATTTTCTTTTGCGCGTCGCAGTACCGTGCGCATCTGAAATTATTTCGTCTAATTCGACTGCAATGCGGAATATTGCTGCAATTGATGGTTGGTGCCCTTGGTCCAAAACGCCAGTTTTCCGCGATAATCCATCTAATCCATACGCGATTTCAAGGAAAGAATGGCGACACTTGAAAAACAGAGATTTTGGATTCCACTCTTTATTTATGTCTGAAACTCAAAAAATTTAGGCCTGCCAATTAGGGGATGCCCTTCAATCATCGGGTGGACGGCACGCCTAGTACAACTTGATTCTTGGGCCGCCTTTATTCCTAATGTGGGGGCGGATTGGTTACTCGGTTCGCTTTCTTCTTCTCTTCGCAATACCCCCGGAAGCTGTCGAAGGCGTCGGATTCGATAAAGTCGCGATACTCCTGTGGATAATTTCTTAAAAAGCTATTCATTTGCATTTCATATGAGGACAACCCGGATCTCTTCGATTGATCGCAGACAACGCTTCGTCGGGATTCTTCGATCACGCCGAAGCCGACCGGAAGGCCGGAGGCGTGTTTGGAACCCTGGAGGAGATGTCGGTGGACCGAGTCAGTTTCTGCGTTTCGACAGGCTCTGGGTGCATCGACATAAAATTGAACTCCATACAAATTATTAGGTAGAGTGCTTGGAATCAAAACTATTGCTGGGGCCTTCCGCGATGGGAAAATTCTGCTCTCTGAAAGCGGCCGTTGCCGAATTTCTTTTCGATGGCGCAACTGTTGCGTTTGAAGGATTTTCGCATTTGATTCCATTTGCCGCCGCCCACGAAGCAATTCGGCAGAATCGGCGGAATCTAAAGCTTGTTCGAATGACTCCCGACCTGATTTACGACCAAATGATCGGCATGGGCTGCGCAAACAGGGTCGTATTTTCGTACGCGGGAAATCCCGGCATCGGCTTGCTGAACAGGATGCGCGATGCCGTCGAAAGCGGTTGGCCGAATAGGCTGGAAATCACCGAGCATTCCCACGCGGCTCTCGCGAACGCCTACGTGGCCGGTGCGTCCGGGCTTCCGTTCGCGGTGCTCCGGGGCTACTCGGGCGTCGACCTACCTCGCGTCAACTCTGAAATACAGGAAATATTCTGTCCATTCACTCGCGAGAAACTGGCTGCGGTTCGCTCGGTTAACCTGGATTTGGCCGTTATACACGCGCAAAAGGCCGATCAGGCAGGAAATGTCCTGGTGGAAGGCATTCTCGGAGTGCAGAAGGAGGCCGTTTTTGCGGCGGAGCGCAGTATTGTCACGGTTGAAGAGATAGTGGACGAATTCGACACCTCCGTGAACGCATGCATATTGCCGAACTGGAAGATAGACGCAATTTGCGTAGTGCCGGGCGGAGCGCATCCTTCGTACGCGCACACGTATTACGACCGCGACAACGCTTCATATTTTGAATGGAACGAGATTTCGAAGGATAGGCAGAAATTTCTTGATTGGATGAAATTGAATGTCCTTGACGCGACTCCCGAAGTATTTTTGTCGAGGGCATTGAAGCGGGCGAATGTCGAATGACTGGCTACACTCCCATTGAGATGATGACGGTTGCGGCTTCCCGTTCGCTTGCCGAAGGCGATGTTTGCTTTGCGGGTGTTGGGCCTCCGTCCGAGGCGTGCAATCTTGCGCGCGCGGTTCATGCTCCTGATCTCGTGTTGATTTACGAGTCCGGTGCTGTCCGGGCCCGGCCGCGAAACCTGCCTCTCTCGGTTGGCGACGGAGAGCTGTGCGAGACAGCCCTGTGCACCGTTTCGGTGCCCGAAATGTTCTGCTATTGGCTTCAAGGAGGACATATCGACATCGGCGTCTTAAGCGCGGCCCAAATCGACAGGTTCGGAAACATTAATACGACGATCATTGGCGACTACCATGCACCCAAAGTTCGGTTGCCGGGCGGCGGCGGAGCGCCGGAAATCGCGACATCCTGCGATCGAATTCACCTAATTGTCAGGCAATCAAGACGATCCTTTAGGAAGGAATTGGATTTTCGAACTTCATTCGGTTTCGGTGAAGGCGGACTGTCGAGGAGCGAAGCGGGTATTTTGACAGCCGGTCCCGTTGTTCTATTTACCGACTTGGCGATTTGGAAGCCAGATCCCGCATCCAAGGAACTTACGGTCGTGTCATTGCATCCCGGCGTAACCAGGGCGCAGATGCATGCCTCTGTTGACTGGAACATAAAGTTCGCCGAGCAAGTCGAAATAACCGAGCCTCCTAGCGACGAGGAATTGACGGTGCTACGCGAACTTCACAAGCGAACGAAAGCGTCGCACTTCCCGAAAAAAATCTGAAGCCTTGGGAATACGTATCGCAAGGGTATCAGCTCGCGTGACGAGTGCATCGCGGCGATAGAAGGCGGCATCGAGCACCACAACGCCAACGACGCCCGAACTTTCCGCTGGAGCAGAAAGCCCGAGGAACTCGTCGCCTCGTGAAAAAGTGGTCACGAGAAGCTGCAGGAAAGAGTATCGTCCGTTCGAATCAAAGCATTAGTTCCAGAAATTAGCGAAACACCTTTTATCAGCAGTCTACGCTATGCATTGAGCAAATCCGAGGTGGAAGCCTATCACCGTGACGGTGTAATAGGACCCTACTCACTGCTGTCTCCCGCAGAGATGGATGAGGCATGGGCCGGGATTGATCGGGAGATTATCGGCCCAGGCGCCACCGACCCCGATCTGGACTATCATGACCGCCATCTAGATCACAGCACCGTGAGCCGGATCTGCCGCCGCCCGGAATTGACCGATCGCGTGGCATCTCTGCTCGGTCCCGACCTGATGATATGGTGCTCGTATTTTCAGGTTAAGCAACCGGCGGCAAGGGCTGTCGGA
>JGI24797J26694_1000902_pt1 | contig 18225 bp, 18 predicted proteins | sample PinacodermPK_FD_26694 | JGI IMG/M metagenome (IMG submission 26694) | reverse complement strand
TCACTTTGATTAACGTTTTGCTGATATTGCTCTAATAATTCATTACGTCTTTCTTCTGAAGCAGCGGTAATTTCATCTAATCTTTTTTCTGCGTCTGCTTGGACTTTTGCTGGATCCTCACCTGAGGACCCTGAACCAATATTTTCTAAAGCAGCGCTTAATTCTCTATTTCTGTCGTTGGTTATATCTCTAAGCTGTTTGTCTCTGTCAGCCTGTAATTTATCTAATTCTTTCTGAGCTTTTTCATCTTCTTTCGCCTGGGCTTTGCCAAGATCTTCAAACGCTTTTACACTTGCGTCATCCGTCTCCTGAGCCATTTTATTGAATTCTAACTGTTGCTGGTTCACTTCTTTGGTTATTTCTGCATCTGTAGCTAAACCACTTAAAGCAGCACCCATTTGACCAAGAGCACCCACAACAGTTTTATTAAACTGAATATCATTTTTCAGCTGAGCTGCAGCATTCTTACTAGCTTTATCAGCAGCAGCTTTCGCCTCACCTATCTGACCACCAGTATCTTCATCCAACGCTGCTATAAGGTTTTCAAAGTTCTCCTTCGCTAACCCATCAGCTTTGCCCAAGAGGTCTAACTCTCTGGTAATCCTCTGAGCCTCGATCATCGCATCATGAGCTATCTGATCTCGCTCAGCTTGAGTCGTAGCATTTAGTTGCCGCTTAAGGTTATCTTTATTGTTCTTAATAAGAGCCTTTTGCAGCTCTTCTCTTCTTATACCGTTCTTAGCTATGGTGCTATTAAAGTCATCAGCAAGTCTGTCGGCTTCTACTTTGTATGCTTCGGCTATCTCGTCAGTTCGCTCAGTCAACGTATCTGCAATATCACCAAAGAACCCACCAAACAGTTTCTCTTGGTCTGCGATGGTAGGCAGATCAAGACTTTCAAACCCTTCTGACACCCTGCCGAACGTTTCCTGGGTTGTTTCAAATCCCTGTTGAAGATCGTCAGCTATCTTAAAGCCCAGTTCATTGTTAGCTAACTCAATAGTCCTTGCTAAGCTGTCAAGGCTAGCTAATTGATCCCCTGCGTTCTTTTCTTGAAACTTGGTGTCATTGTTTAAGCTGTCAGTGATGCCCTTGATTTTGTCATTTATGAAGTCTTGAAAATCCTTAAGGACACCCTCTCCGTTCCCAGTTTGTATATTAAGCGTAAAGGTTTCAGCCAGCTCTTGTAACTTCACGATCTTGCCACGTAAATCGAGCAAAGTTTTTGCACGTCTCTCCTGTTTCTCAAACTCTTCCGTGCTTTTTCCATAAAGCTTCAAAAGATCAGTTGCGCCTTTAATTCCAGGAACAAACTGACCGGCAAGCGAATCGCCTAGCTTTTCCCCAAGCTCCTGTGTGCTTTCTTTAGCCCTTTTTTCTAGTTTTGTATATTCTTTGGTGTATCGGTTTATAGCCCCGATAGCAAGGTCAGAAACAATGACGATAAGATCAGGAATAAGTTTAAAAAGTGATATAAATACATCCACTATGGATTGGACAACACCAGCGATCTCTTCGACTAACTTAGGAGACTCCCGTAATTGTTGCACAAAACTTAGCACAGAGCCTAAAACACCAGCCATAAAGCCACGTAATTTCTCTGAACCCAGCACCACTTCTAAAACAACTTCTTTAGCAATAGTGAACGCATTGCCAATTCTCTCAGCGTACAGAGAGACCGACTTGAGATGAACAACCTGATCACCAAATTGATCGGTAATCAGCTTAATGGCACCTTCTTGGGATAAAAACTCTTGTGTTAATCCTGAGACGTTAACACCTAATTTAGACAGAGAACGCGTAGATACATTCTCTGCTGTAAAGATCGCTTCACCAACTCTTCGGTAAGAAACTCCTAAAGCATCAGAAGCGTTACTAGCAGCAATTAAAGCTGAAATTATATCCTTCTGACCAGCACCCACACCAATGAGCTTCGTGGCCAGATCAACTAAGTCCTTACGGTACTTCCCCGTGGCAAGAGAGATTGTGGTGAAAGCGTCCTTTAATGGTCAAACGAAGCACCTGTCTCACCACCAGCACGTTGCACATTCATCAAAGACGCATTAAATATACGAATGTTCTTGTCAGTATCAAGTAGGGATTTACCCACCTTAAGCATGGCTCGAACAAATTTACCAACAAGACTAATCAATCCACGGATAGCCGAGCCAATTAATTTAAAAGAAGCCACAGCAACCAAAGCCACAGGGTTCACTCGTGCCAGAGCGTTACCCATGCCTTTGAACACAGCACCAGTTTTAGCACTGGTGGTACCTAATTTCTTTAATTGATCTTGAAGAGCCTTGACTGATTTGTTGGCAGAACTTGAATCAAATCCTGCCTTCACATTCAGCTTAACGTCTTGGGTAGGCATCCTATTTTATCCTTATCGTCTTCGCCGAGATGCAGACGCACGCCTTGAAGACGGTTTACTCATCTTCTTTCTGCTTTCTTCTATCTCCTTAGACTCAAGCACATTAAATTCCGACTCAATAAAGGATAAAATATGTAAATAATAAGGAGAATAGTCTCCAGGGTTAAACGTAAACCCGACCTTTCTCAAAGCTTTGTGTTGATAATAGACGCTTAGCCAATAAGTATACTCACTATCTATAGGTATACGTTTAAAAGTCGCATGGATTAACTTTTTGAGACCATGCTGAACTTCTTTCCCGGCTGAATTCCCTTTCAAAACCTCAGCTAAAAAATGATTTATTAAAACAGGACCAAACTGATAATAATCGAGCATATCCTTGTTTTCCACATGCTCCACCAACTCACAGGTTTTAATGTCAAATTTCTTCCAAGGATCTTTAAGCTTCTCATCATTGGCTCCTAGAGGAGCCTTGTAAATCTTAATATCCATACTGCGGATGAATTCCATCCCAGCTTCCATAATACGCTTGGAAAACTTAAGGTTCCCTAACTGACTTTCATCCTCTCCCCAATCAGGGTTCTTAACAGCAAACTCCATACGTCTCGATAGCGTTGGAACAGCATAGGTCACCTCTCCCAACACCAAATGGTCATCTCCTGCATCATTCTCTAAATGCAACTTAGCGTGATAAACGCTTAAAAATTCACCGGCCATCAAAACTCCTTTTTAACCCATTACAAATACGAAAGAAAAATAGAACCTGTACCATCCCCAGGGGAAAAGCACAGTAACTCCATGTCTAAGGTGTAAATTCCATCGCTTTCTGCCAAAGAGAAGCTGTTTATTGATGCTTCACTACCATAAACAGTGAAAATATTGCCCTCTACCCAACGACCGTTTTGTTTCTGTCCCCCCATAAAGGCGAAAGGAACCGTATCTCCGTTCTTAAACTGAGAGAAGAAACGCTGATCATCATCCTGTAATATGGCTGAAACCGATAAAGTGGCATCTCGAGAGGTTAAAAGCTTAGCAAATATGGCATTAGTAGCACACACTGAATAGATGGTGGTTGTAGGAGTGTTTATAGTGACGGAAACACTGGTTGCATCCAAGCACACATTGTTATCGTTAGCACCAAGGAACAATCTTTGATCCTTAGCAATAACAGGAGGCTGTCCATCATAAGTCGGCTGAAGAGGTAAATAGGTTTTATAGTTCAAAGTAGACGGTTTAGCAGCATTCTTAGAGACCAAACCACCTGTAGCCGTAGCGGTGGCTGTCCTTCTATCTTCTTCAAAGCCCAACAGCTTTGCCATGCCATCATCAGAGTCATCATCAGCAAAATCGAAAGCATAACCACTGGCATTTAAGAACCGGAACTTACGTACATCCGTTGCATAGCTTACCGTTAGAGCACTTAAGGATGGGCCTGTTAGAGCACGCATCTTTAGCTGTAACTCTGCAGCTAGCTCTGTACCTGAAGTATAAATCTTGTTCTCTAGTACCAGACTTACCGTATCAGCTAGGCTGGCACCGTAAGCTACCACGATAGTATTACGGTCATTTTGAAGCTCCCATGTAGCCACATAATCCTGGTTCATGCGATAGTCCGTACCCTCGAAGGCAAAGGTACTGTTGATCTGACCGTTAGCATCAGCTGTCATAGACATACTGGTGGTTCGGCAATTAGCTACGTTCTGATTACCTGAGCCTTCAGAGAAGTATTCCCAGACATCAAATACCGGTTGCCCAGAGGTGGTTGGATAGTACGTGATATAGCGTCCCAGCTTCACACCAGCCGCTGGAGCTTCCTCTAAATCAAAAGCTAATTCCAAACGTTTATCGGTAAGATTACGGTTCTTGATAGGACGCATGCTCCAACCGTTCACCTCGTCTTTAATGAGCACAGAATCACCCTTAGCGTAGTCATCTAAAGTAGCATCAGCCACACTGAGATATGACACCGTGCTGCCAGCAATGGTTACAGCTTCTGTGGCAACCACCCGCTTAGCACCAAAGCACGACTCCACCATGGCTGCATATTCGGTCTCTACACCTACAGCTCCACTGCCTGTTAAGTAATGAGAGAAAGATCCTGAAGGATTTTCCCCAGAAATAACTGGCTTAGCAGCCATGATATCGTTACGAATCTCTAGGTTCTCTGTGGTCTCGAAATTGGGGGTAACAGAGAAATCAGCTTGCAGAGCTACAAAATGCTTACCCTGTGAAGGTGGTAAAAGATCCCCTTCATCCTTTTTCCCAATAACGGCAGCTACCTTCCCACGCGTGGGTATTACTGACATCCTTCACTCTCCTATTTTTCTTTACGCTCAAGGCATTTATAATCTGTTTGATAATTCACATTATACTCCATTTCCAAAGAGCCGTATATCTTGTCAGTCTCAGCCGGAACTCTGTACGTTACATTCTGTAATTGCACATCTGTAACGTGAGGCAAAATCTGTGTATGTCTTTGGATTTCTAAATCAAAAAATAAACANGCAGCTTCTAAATCTTCAACGAGAAAATTTTTAGAAAAAAGCTTACTTCCCGAAACAACGGAATCATAAGGCAAGCGAGATATTTCTCCTGAATCATCACGAAACACAGCTCCCACCTTCTGGCCTTTGGTCTCATCATAGTCGGGATTTAGGTAGGTACTGCGGTAATAACTGACGGTTAATGTGGCATTGCTTACCCAGTTAAAATTGGTAATCTGCTGACGCTCCACAACATCGTCACTGAAGATAATATTCAAATCCGGCAGTTCTGGCATAACATCCATTTCCACCTCTGACTCACCCGTTAGCCTGGTGGTACTTTCAACCGACCTATTCGGTCTACGCACCACACTACGATGAGTGGTATGTACCGAAGGTGGCTCAGTGAAGTTGATACGTTTAAAGTCAAAAGTGTCATAAGGAGGACCATGTTTAAGCACATCAGTCATCACCGGATACAATAATTCACATATTCTTCTCCGTACCTGAGCACGAACCAATATGGAATACAGAGCAATCTTCTGAGGAGATGTATCTTTATAAACATCATTTAAATAACGCATGGTCGTCAAATCTTGGTTTTCAAAAGCATCCACAACAAAACTCCTAATCAATACTTCTTAATAAATAGCGACAGGTGGAAACTTCATCCAATTGCAGGTACGCAATCTCGTAAACCCTACCGGTACGCTTACGAATAATATCCCAACGNGTTTTTTCTAAAACACTGCTACGAGCAGCTTCGTAAGGTTCAATNGCATTAACATCTTTAAAAGACAGCAGTACATTTGGATGCTGCAACACAACTTCCACAGTTGTTTCTGTATTTTCTCTAATCACCGTGTCATAAACCCCGTGTACCTTCACAGGATCATAAACCGGTGTGGATAATTGCTCATAATAAAAAATCAAAATATCTGTTTGAGGATTCCAAGCTGTACCGTCAATATCTCCATCAATAACCAAAATAAATGGTGACGTTGGCTGTGGAGGATCATCAAGGAAAGCAATGGAATATGTCCGCCATGCTCCGGTGGTTCCGTCAGGTTTAATGATGGTCAGACGGGTTTTGTCCAATGTTCGTGACACCACGTCTGTTTCCAGGTCAAACAGATTAGGACGAACATCGGTATAAGGAGGACGAAGACGTAACTCCTTGGAGCCAGGCACGATAAAGCTACGTTCCTGCAATTCAAAAGGCTCGCCCATCGAAAGAAGCAATGAACGAGCCGCTGTATCTGAATATTGTGCAAATAAAGGCATAAAACCTACTACGTACTATGTTAAGGCTAAGCACCTCCCCAAAGTAACATAACACGAACAGGACCTTCATCCCCAGCACCGGCATCATCTAAAAAGTTACCAATACGAGAATTGTTACGAGCTACACCTGTAGCAACCGGAGCATTGTGAGAACTGACAAAAGCACGGTCACCCGACTCAATGTTTTCAGCAGCAGCCACCGAAAATTCGTAAATACCACCCACATGAACAGCTATGGTCTCACCAGCATCAGCATGGTCTGAAGCAACGCCGATGAATTGACCATCTCCGCCGCCTTGAACCACAGCATTACCAGCACGAACCCCAGCAGCCACACGTAAATTAATCGTGGATCCACCGCCACCTTTACGCTTCATTTATACTCCTAAGCACCAACAGGAGCCAATAACACACTGACTGCAGTTGACGCATTAGCAGGCGATGCATTTAACGCATAACCTACAAACGTACGTCCACCACCTGTAGCTGTTGTTACATTGTTAGCAGAGTTAGCAGCGTAAAGCTTAGCACCCAATCCCACAGCTACGTTGTTAGCTGTCTTNCGTACTTCAAAGACGCCTTGGGTTTGGATAACCACATCTTGCCCACTGCCTGCATCATCTAAAGCTACACCTGTTAGTGAACTTGCAACCACGAAGTCTCCCGAACTTACCGCGCCGGGAGCAGCGATGGTCACCGTTCCGCCTCCGCTACCTTTATTTGAAGCCATCTCTCATTCCTTAATTAAATGTTAAACCGTACACTTGTGAGCTAACCTGTAATCCATAGATTTAGCCTGAACATCATGGACGACTTTAAACTTCATCACGTCTGTATTGAAGTCCAGCTCCTCTTCAAGCCGTGGACCCTTCTGTCCCTGTAAAGTTGCTAATTCTATGAACGGATAACCAGCACCTGCTTTGTCAGCCACCCCATAGTAAGANGTAGCCGAGTTGGTAGATAGCCGTGGCTCAGCTATAACCTTCAGCCCAGTAAACATCACATTAGCTGTTTGTGGAGCGTTAGGTGTATACGAGCTGTTCACCGCTTGCATAGCTTCAAATTGAAGTTCTAACGGTACCAGAATGTATTGCAACTTTAAGTGCATGTAAGCGTTCTTAGGTGTCCGTCTCAAACCGAAGGCAACCATCATAGCTTCCACACCAGCATAATCGTACTGAGGCATCACTTGAGTTGGATTGGTTCTAAACGGCACACCAGCGGATAAAGTTCCACGATCTGCACGATAGAGACTTTGCCCCTGATAGGTACCGTTGATAACTTGGTTCCATACCAAATCACTTTCCAAATCAGCAGCTGATTTCCCTGAATTGAAAATTGCTTGAAGACTGTTAGTATCATCAGTCACGAAGGTTTGTCGTGTAATCTGATGAATCAAACCACTGGTCATCAAGGCGTAAGTCTCTTTGGTATCGTCTAAGCTATCAATCGGAAACGCTGCACCAGGAGCTGTCTCTACGAGGTCTCCAGTGTCACTGATCCCCACACGATCCTGAATCTTAAAATCCGGTACTTGCAACCTCGTTACAAATGGGTCAAATGTCTGCTCACCGCGGAACTGCTCATAAGACGCAATGACCGCTTTCGTAGCAGAGCTGGCTATAAGTTCAGGAAGGTCAGCATAGGCCATGATAGGACCAGCCGCGCCCCGTTTCTCCGTACGTGGAGATCTCTTCATGGACGTCCAAATCTGATCACCGGTTAAACTACGTACTTCGGTGTGACCAGCAGAAGATAGCAACTCTCGACAAATTTCCGAGATAGGCTTGAACTGCCAGTTACCCGCAGACTCAGCATACTTGTCATACTGTCTACCACGCCCACGTGTGATCTTAGAGATCAGCGCGCACTCTGCCTTGTTACGTAGGTGTTTCAGCCCACGTGTTGAGTCCACAGAAACGTGGGATGTCCGACGACGTATGGTCGGAGACTTGAGCTTGGGATATAAACTTTTTCTCACATTTTGCCTCACCCTTCTCGTAGCTGCCGAGCCCAATCTCTTCGATGCAGCCATAGGGGGTTCTTCCATAGGAGCTTCGCCTTCTCCAGCAGCAGGCTCAGCACCACCTTCCATTTCACCGGACAACGCTTGAGCTAAAACTTCCTCCACCGCGACCATCACATCGGTTTCCACATCTACCGATACATCGTCGGGTAGCGTCTCCGTAACAACAGCACCAGCCTCCTGGGCTGCTGCTTTAACCTCTTCAGCGGTCACGGTGGGTTCTTCACCCTCGCCCTCACCGCCCTCACCACCAGCAGCTGCCGGCGCAGCCGGCGCAGCAGGTAGTTCGCGTGTTTCTACAAAAGCCATAAAAGCGTCTCGTTCATCTTGACCAAGACAATCGTAAAGCTTTTCCCAAGTTTCCAACCTTGAAAACTTCGAGGCTTTTTGAGGTTCTTCCTCTTCTGTTTTTTCTTTTACTGGTTCGTCTTTTGCCATAATGAACTTTCCTTCAGGATTAACGAAATGAATTGAGTTAACTTTATGTTTACTAATTGTGCGAGACTTGGTATTGGCTTTTCTTATGATACTACCACAGTCTGCCGGTATTGCGACAATTGACACTTCGTAAGGTGCCCAAGATGTGGCTAATTCTCTTTTGTGGCCTTTTTCGTTATCATCCACTTGTGTGCGTTCAAGGATATCTGCTCCCACAGAAACGGAACGAATGATGCCTGCTTCGATCTTATCGCAGATATCCCGTTCTTCCTGGGTAACACGAGAAAGACGCAAACGACCCATAAGGATGTTCTTGCCTGTTTCCTCATTTCGCTCAACCCAAGCATGTTCAACAATTCCCATTTGGTGATTAGCTGACATTCTGTCAGCACCACTACCATCATGGTGATTGTTCAATACCGGTGCTACCCCAGCATTGAGCCGAGTAAGGTCAATGGAGTCAGGGTTCATGTCTAAGCCGAGCTCAACCATCGACATGTTGCCTCGATCGTCCATTTCCTCTCGAGCTACAAAAGCTCCTGTGGAAATAATCACATCGAAGGTGCAATACTTGTCATTGATGCTTTCAAACGTCTGAGACGCCCGAAGAATCCGCCCCTTCCGCCGCACCTTCGTCGCTAGGTTCTGCTGCAAGAGCCTCACCCTCCATAGCTGTTTTATTAACCTGCTCTTCTTTTAGAGAAGCATCAGCCTCTTTCTGTTTCGCACTAGCATCTTTATCAGATATATCAGATTGTTGCTGAGTCATCAAATTGACCAGCAGTTTATCGTAGTCTTCAAAGCCGATAACATTNCGAATAGGCACTTTATTGATCTTAGCCATGAACTCTCTGCTAAGAACGCCACCCTGTCCATACATCAATCCACTTAAACCGGCTTCATCGAGCTTCTGATTGGAGTCCTTGATCTCTTTGATGGTTTTTTCAAAGTCGTAACCCAATTTAGACATGGCTTCCTTCATGGAAATGAAGTTAGATGCCACCTCGGTCTGAACAGATGCAATTTCCTTCTCAGGATCGATCATAACCGGTGCTTCTGGTGACCAACGAATGCTGACATCGTGTTCTTCAGGAATAACCCCGTTTCTTTCCAAATGATCAAGCACCCAACCGCTGATTCTCATCAAACACTGTGGAATAACAGTGCTTTCTAACTGATGACGTAAATGTCTGTTCATTTCTAAGAAGCCCATCCGGCCACTAGAGAAATTAACGTTACTATAGTCATTAAAAATCTCGTAACTGACGCCCATTGCTCCGGCAATTCTACGCAAACAGCGTTCTACGAAATTCTCGTTCAATGTATTGGATGGTGACGGAAAGGTTATGGTTTTACCTGGTGGCAACTCTTCAACAAATCCTGGCTGAACAGAACGGGTCGTCTCACCAAACAAGGAACTTTGATCATCTGCTGCGATGAAATCTTCTCTTTCTTCTTCACTTAATTCGAAATTATCCTGAACAAAAGCGGTATAACTCGATTGCAGCTTCTGTTGCTTCAGTTTTGCCTCTTCGTATTCACGAAGGTTCCAAATATCAAGCAATGCTGGAGCTAACCAGCTGACACCATCTATTTGACCAGCTCTATCAAGGCGTTTGATGTGGCATATGTCTTTATAGGGAACTCTGACAGTGTCAAAGCTGGGTCCACGCCCTCCATACTTTCCAGCACCAAAGTTTTCTGGGTGTCTTTCAAATAAATGATAAGCCATCACTTTGGCATCTTTGTTGAACTCGATACCGTTGATGATTTCATTGCCTGTATCAGGGTTGGGCTGAGTGATGTAAACATTGAGGTAGTCTCCTTCCAGCACATGCAGAGACAGTTTACCCCGAGAGTAGATACGTTGAACAAATACAGAACCGTCACGCACCAAAGACCGTACCACCAAACTCTGTAATCCCACTAAGGTGTTTTCTCTTAAATAATCACCGTCTACAGTGGTCAGCCACTTGCTTAAGAACTCATCAACATTCTTGCGCACAGCCTCGTTTCCAGTGGTCACTGGAGTAACCCCACGGCCAATCATGTTACATATAATCGAGTCCACCACTCTGCGCGTTACTGGGTCATTTTCGTACAAATGACGGGACTGATCACGCAGTGGTTTTTGCTCCCAATGGTTTCGGGTGTTCAGCTCAGCTGCATAGATGTTAGGACGCTCTCTCACAGCCTCGTGAAAGCGTCTCTCTGTTAATTGCAGCTGCCTGCCTTGGATCTGAATTTTCTTCTCAAGCTCTTTTGTCCGAGATGTAAAGAATTTCTTTATAAATCCCAGATTAGGCTTAGTAGTTGGCATCAAATGTCCTGCGCTGTGCCGGAATGTTGGGATTACGTGACTTCAACACAGTGGTGCGATTATTGCCACCTGGTATACCTAAAGCTCTTCGTACATCTACTATCGCTCGTCTTAACTCAGCAGATGAACGATACTGCATAGATTTTCCAGCGAATGTGATAGTAGTAGCTCCACTAACATAAGCGTCAACAAGAGCGACATAGCGTTCCCTTAAGTCTGTTGTTGATAGCATAGAATTTATCTCATCCGGTGAATGATTTGATCTCAACGAAACGTGACCACTTATCATCAGTGTGAGCATACTTCGCTGCGTTACATCCGTACCACATAGCGAAATTATACACCATTAGATCTAATATCTCATTTCTCTCTCTAACTGCTTTCCATCTATATCTTATTCTACCCGTTCTATCCATAGGGTCATGAGCATCTGGTAACACCATTCGTTCTGAGCACAGCTGCTCATAGAATTCTCTGTCCTTACCTTCGGGGAAAAATATGTGAGAATCAGTAACTTCGTCTTTTTCAATGAGGAGACGTTTGTAGATCTCATTTTTAAGAAAATGGGTGTTAACGTCTTGGTACTTATTACCCACTCTGCTCTTTTTGCCAGAATAGACAGACACCTCCATAATTTTCGGATAACTAATAATACCGTCCATGTCTGCAACACCGCGAATAACTTGAATTCTTTTATGATGATCTAAAACACTCCTTTTCCAAGAAAAAACCCGATATGGAATAAATCCCGAATCTATGGCTAATTTGGTAATTCCGTAATCATCATATTTAGAATATAAAACGTCTTTTAGTTCTGCCCACGGACTTTCGTGTGGATCAACGTTTGTGTTCCCCCACAGGACTATGTGCTCTACCACGAAGCACACCTTACGGTGCCAAGCAGTAATAAGTACCTCTAAACGGTCACTCTGAACATCAACCCCTGCCAGCAAAAACTTGGGATAAATTCCATTCAGTGTTGGTATCTTTCCTTCTTCGTATTTCCCGCCATTTCTGTACAAAGTATTAGCTGAAGGAAATTCATCAGCAGCTTGTGTACAGGGAACTCCTAAATATAGGTTTTGAAATGTTTTTGCATAAGTCTCGTCTCTCTCTGCTTTCATCTTTGCCTTAGCAACATCAACCCATGATAAAAACCCTACAGGAGAATACAGCGCATTTAGGTGATAACTCCTAAAGGTTTCTGAAATATGTTCTTCCTTGGTAGGTTGCCATTCTCCTGCTTCGAGCATCATTGTCTTTGATGATTCATTTATGAGTTTTTCGCATTTTTCACATTTATAAAAAACTCCTGCATCAATATTATTTTTTTCAAAAATTAAATTATCCATATAAAGTCTCTGTTTATGTNCNCAATNAGGACACGGAACAAAATAATATCTTTGATCTCCTTCTTCGAACCATTTGGCAATAACAGAAGATTCTTCATAGGTTGGTGTGCTTCCCATGATGATTTTTCTTCGATTGTAAGCAGCTGTTCGTCCTATAGCTAGCTCAACAGGGCTACCCTCCCCCTGTGTGTCCACAGGGAAGCGGTCAACTTCATCAATAAGCAAATATTTTACAGAAGTACCTGCTAAATCAGCTGCAACATTAGCTCCGCACATCACCAAAAAGCCTCCCGGAAAGTCTTTATGGATAATTGTGTTTCTTGAGGTAGTTCTTGAGAAATGAGATATCTTGCCACGTACCACAGGTGTGTCATTGATCATGGGCTCAAGCTTCTGCTGAACGATTTTTTTGATATTCTTTTCTGAAGGACCCACAATCATCGATGGACCAGGCTGATGACTAATGGTATAGCCCAGAAAGTTCATCAAGATACCCTCTGTGTAACCAACTTGNTGCCCCTTCATGATCGCAATCCTGCGAATCTTGTGATAAGGCGGCACAGACGTCATACAGTCCATAATTTCTTTCAAGTATGGTGTCCGAGATGTCTGCCACTTGCCAGGTTCTGACGAACTTGCAGAAGATAGATATCTATAAGAGTCTGCCCAATCACTTATAAGCATCGGTTGAGAGATCTTAATAGACTTATGGAAGCTATTGATGTAATCTACGTTTGGGNTGTTGAACATTTATTAAGGAGTATTAATGAAAAATGACAAAAAAGTAACAAAGAAGTGGGTGTGTCCAAATGACGATAAACCGCTTAGTGATCCCGAAGAGATAGTTAACAACATGTACCTGACTCGTAAGAAGGAAGAGTACAGCAAAGAGGACGTCCCCGAAGAGTTAATAGAAAATGTTAAAAAGATAGCATTAACTATATTAGAGGATATTAAGAAAGAAAAAAAGATTCTTCTTTGGGGCGACTATGACGTTGACGGAACCTCTTCTGTGTTGATTTGGGTGTACACGTTTCTGTACCTACAGTACAAAGGATTTGGCATCCATATTCCTACGAGAAAAGACGGTTATGGACTGAGCATTGAGGGTTTAGAAAGATTTGCTACAAAGTACGACACTGTCATTACCATGGACAATGGAATCACAGCCCGTGCAGAAGCAGAATGGTGTCGCAAGCGTAACATCAAACTTATCGTAACTGATCACCACAGCTTTACGGAGGAAACTCGCACCACAGCTCCCTATATCCTCAATCCTATGGACTACCCTCCCAACTACTATTCTAACCTTTGTGGTTCCAGCATCTCTCACTTCATATCTTTGCAGNTAACCCAAAAAGCAGACATTAACCAAGCCACAGCATTTTTAGCGTCCATGGGTATCATTGGTGACGTTGTGCCACTGAAGGGTTACAACCGTTTCGTCTTCAATCTTGGTAGGTCAGCTATTTTTAATTTAAATATCCCTTCTTTCATGGCTTTAAGAAAAAAACTCAAACTGTCATCTAAAACAGAATTATGTGCTGACGATTATGCTTTTTCCATTAACCCACTTATCAATGCCTGTGGTCGTATGGAAAGTATGAAAAGAGCAGTGGATTTTTTCTGCAGTCAAAAAAATGAAGCTCCTACTCTTTTAAAGGGAATTCTCACTTTAAATCTAGAACGTAAAGTTCTTGAAAAAGAGCAGACAGAATTAGCAATGCAAACACTGGAAATCAGAGAAGCTGCATCTAGAAAAAAAGAATCTGGAAAACTCCCAAATTGCATCCTTTTAGCTCACCGCGAATTTCATCCTGGCATGATGGGACTTATTGCAGGAAAGATAGCTATAGAGACAAGAAAGCCTGTCATGCTTTATAGGGGATATAAGTCACCAGTACATGGTTATATTTTTGAGGGATCTGGTAGATCTTTCCATGGTGTCCCTTTGCTAACAACACTGCAGGGTATAAGTCAGCATTTTCTAAAATTAGGTGGTCATGAAAAAGCCTTCGGCTTTTGTTTCAAAGAGAAAGCTCAACCTTTAATTGAAAACTACCTTTCTGTTAAAACAAAGTTCATGGCAGCTGAAGATCCTGTGATCACATACGATGCCAGTTTAAGCCTCGGTGCACTGAACCTGTCACTTGCTCATAAACTGCGAAAACACGAACCATTTGGCGAGGGATTTCCCCAGCCTATCTACCGTATTTTTGGAGAAATTTATGACATTGAGGTATCAACCACTAAAAACGGAGATCACACATTTATTCATATTTTGAACGATAAAAATGAAATCTGTAAGGTTAATTTTTATTTTCAGAATTTACTGGATGACTTTGAAAAGAAACAAAAGGTGGAAGCCCTTATTTCTATTAGCACTTCCATATTCATCCATCAAGAGCGTCTATCACTTAAGGGAATAGATATACGTGCATGTGATTAAAAGTCTTCATCATCAAGAATAGATCTAATTTTTTTCAGCTTTTCCAATTTATTGTGAAGAGCGTCGATCTTCTCTTGTATAACAGCTTCCATCTTAAAGATCTTTTTGCCATAAGAGTCTGCCGTATCATTGAACGAAACAGCTGAGTGCCTTTCCTTCCAATACCTTACTGTTGAGTAGGGTATGCTCATCTTGCGAGCAGCCTCTGAAATCGTCATCTCTTCGCAAAGCTCAATCGCTCTAACCCGGTCTGTTTTGGTGTAGCTTCTATTGCTTGGCTGCGCTTTCATGTTCACCGTTTTTCCTCCTCAATTTCCTGAACGTGTTCCTTGCCTTTGTGCGACTGTGCAATCTTGCGACTACGGATAACTGGATCTTTTGCCGATTCCGCTAAAATGTCCAAAAACCTCTCAGCACTGAGCTCTTCTACGATGCTGTTACTAATCTGCTCCACCTCTCTAAACAATAAAAGATGTATCGTCTCCTCTTGGCTCTCATGAACAATACGACTGCTCAACCTGTCAGGCATTTGAATCAACAGCGTTCTTATTTTACTCCCCACCACCGATAAGAACTGTCTCACATGATCCGCAGGAACTAGCTTTGACGTCGCCTCCTCGTAAATAGCTTTGTCGAGCATAGCGCGGTAATGGTACGACAGCTCCATTGCCCGATTCTTGCTAAGAATCTCCGGCTCTTCCTTAACCTTGGGCTTGGGCTTTGGCTCCTTAACCTCCTTATAATTCTTATCGAGCACAGCTCCGTCGTAGGTGGTATCTTTCTTGCTTTTCTTCCCAGTAGCATAAGATTGGATAACCCCATGTTTCTTCTTTTTCACCATCAACTATCACCTAATAAGGCAGTCTCGTATCATCATCATTGTAGTTAGGGAAAATCCCAGAACTGCTGGGTTGTTGTTGAACCGGTTGCCTCGGAGCAGGTCTCTGATATTGCTGAACCGGTTGTTGATAGTTCGGTGCAGGTTGCTGATACGGCTGAGGTTGAGCAACTTGTTGCTGAGGAGGCTCACCTATGGCTCCATGAGCCGTTGGCTGTCCTACATTTGCACCACCCTGTCCCTGAGCTTTGTCAGCCGGTGACTTGCCTATGTCGAACTGCCCAATGAAGTTCATATTGACCTGCATTGTTCCCTTGAACTCAGACAGCGAAGCAGCCGAGCCACCCGTACTAGCAATAACATACGCACCCTTAACTAAGCGGTCTCTGATACCCTGTATTTTTTCAGGACGCACCAAACCTGAAACCCAGATCTTACTTTCCTTGATACCATCTTTCGTCCATTCACGCTGATTGTGACAGAACTTTATACGAAGATATTTTTGGTTCTTGGCCGGCTGAGGACTTTCAGCCAAGTTACCGTCTATAACCATGTTTAACATAAGAAACTCCTTGGTAAAAAATAACCATATGTCAAAAACAAATTACATATTAGACATATGTTGAATTTATTATAACATATCTTGTTATTTTTTGTCAATTTTATTTTGAAGTCTTTTGGTTGGTTTCGTTCGCCACTTCATTTATGATTTTTTCCCTGCTAGCGTTCCATGACTCAACGAAGGCGTTTACCGTTTTTTTGACCTGAACAAAGATGTATCTTTGCGCCTTTTTATTCAGCAAAAGATTAACGAAGATAGGATATTTCCCTAGCGTTCCTGAAAGCCTATCAGGATTCTCTCTTCCTGGATAACCGCGTCTCTTAAAAGCAATATAATCTTTTCTTGATGCCGACGCCTTGGGTTTAACATTTATCGGTTCTAACCCTAATCCTTCTAAGTCAGTTCCTCTTCTTCCAGCTTTAATTTGCTTGCCAAACAATTTAACAGAGGTAATGGCAAATCTTTCGAAAAGAATGGATGCTCCAATATGAATGGGATCAACGCTTCCCGTTCTTTTTCTCCCTTTCTGCGGAAATGCCTGTTCCTTTGCCACCAAACTGACCATAGGCTAAATATCCAAATGCCGGATTTCTATACTCCAATGTCACCTCGAATCTGTCATAAGGTACTTTCATTTTACCCGTAAACGTCACTTGCACCGATGACTCAAGGAATGCGAATTTGTGCGGCTTACTGGCCGCCCTCCAAAGGAACTGCATTCCCTTATATCCAGTCTTTTTACTAGCCACATAATTCAAATTCAATAAAGTGATCATCGCATCTTGTATGGCATATTCCATAACAAGAACAGCTTTTCCAGTAAAGCCAAGGTTAGGATTGTTAATAGCTCTTGCTGCATCCCGCTTTATCTTGTTATTTTTTATAGGCAGTTTTTTGAAAAGAAATTTAGATTTCAGTCCGGTGATTCTATCGATCTCTCTTTCTGTCTTGCCGGATACGTACAGAGCACCGGCCTTTTTGTAGTATTCAGAGACACTTAACAGCTTGGCTTCCATCTCTATTCCGAAGGTCATAGCATCACCAAGGAGTTTTCATGAACATTATCGGTATTGATCCATCTGCTTATAGCCTCGGTTATTGCATTGCAAAAGGCAAGATCAAACCAGAGCCTCAATTAACACTAGTGGACTATGGAATCATCAAATTCCAACAAAAAGTTTTGGTGCAAGACAAGCTCGTGGAAATGTTTGACGGAATTGGCCTTATTTGCAAAAATCACCAACCAGATATTATCTGCATCGAAGACGTATACATACATTTCAACTCTAGAGTTGCTTTAACACTCAGTATGGTTAAAGCAGCTACTATGATCGGTGCCTACAAGGCATGCGATAAAAAACCAGAGATGTTTTTAGTCCACGCAACCACTGTTAAAAAAAATATGATTTCAGGAAGAGCATCTAAAGAAGATGTGGCCAAAGCCGTATCCGAAAAATTCGACATAGATATCACAGATGTGCCGCACGATGTCACAGATGCTATAGCTGTGGCATACACAGGACTCATAAAACACACCGAAGAGCTATAATTCGCCAGACACAGATGGAAGATCTTCACCAATAATATCAAAAGCCCTATATAGGAATGAGCAAATTAACAAATATTGCTCATCCGATAATTTCTCCATAGTCTTTGCCAGGCCATTCATCCGTACTTGCGAAATCTAGCTTTCATAGAGCTGCTAAAATGACCGTAAGATTTATCCTTGCTCGCCTTAACAGCCATCCTTAACATATAATTCGCTTCTTCAACACCGTATAACAAGGCTGCCAGGTGATAGTAGTGACTCGGTAAACGCCACATGTTAGTACCGCTGTTTTTACCATCTAATGAACTATCGTCTTCTTCGCCACGGGCTTTGTGCTCCTTAAGCAACGCTTCTTTCAGTTCTTCTTCTTCCATCTCTTCTTGCCGACGGGGTATTCCGCCCTCGGCAATGCGGATCTTCTCGTTCCAATACGAATCCGGCTTGCCTTTCATGCTCTCATCCATATCAACTCCTTAAAAATGAATGATTATGGCACATATACCCCAGCGGCGCCGCGGAAGAACTGTGCGTAGAAAATAGTAAATCACGA
>JGI24797J26694_1000897_pt1 | contig 18250 bp, 20 predicted proteins | sample PinacodermPK_FD_26694 | JGI IMG/M metagenome (IMG submission 26694) | reverse complement strand
CGGATCCGGCCCGCCGCCACCAGTTCGCCCGCACGGGTTAGGCAGCTTTGGCCGTCTTCGAGCCAGCCCCAGTAGGGCAGCTCCTCGGCCAGCGAGCCCGCCGCTTCGTAGGCCCGGAGTTCGTCGGCGACCCTCACCGGGAACCCCCACGGACCACGAGATGCCACGGCTCGTCGGCCCACTTGCCAGGATCGAAGCGCGCCGGATGGCGCGTCGAGGCCCGGAGCACCGCCAGCATCGCCGGATCCCTCCGGCCCGCCAGCCAGCCTGCGCCGTAGCAAGCGGCGAATACGACTCCACCCGCCACGAGCGAGGCCGTCGCGTTCCATACCGCGACGGCGAGCGTCGCGCCCAGCAGGAACAGCCGCCGCTCCACGCCCAGCACCGTCAGCGGACGGTTGAGCGCCGCGTAGCCCGGCCAGCGCCTGAGGCTCCTCATCAGAACAGCCAGCCGAGGAAGTTGACCGCGCCGACCGCCATCCCGATCCCGAAGATGATCCCGGCCAGCGTGCGCTTGCTGCCGCCCTCCCCGAACGCGAACATCAGCCCGCCGACCACGATCGCAATCAGCGACAGCCCGCGCGCGATCGGTCCCGTGAACTGTGTCTGAAGCTCGTTCACCGCATCCACCCACGGGCTCGTGCCCTGCGCGTGGAGCACGCCGGGCGTCAGCATGAGCAGCACGGCCCACACAGCTCCCCGCATCGTAGTCAGCAACGTTCTCATCATTTCTTTCCTTTCCCTGAAGGGTTGCTGGCGACGGTCTATCCGCCGCCCCGGGTGTCCGCGATCCGCTCGCGGATCCACGCGTCGATCTCGGCCTCGATCCAGCCCACAACGTTCTCGCCCAGCTTGACCGGCCGAGGGAAGAGCCCTCGGGCGACCCACCTTCGGATCGTGCTCCGCGAGAGGCCGGTCCGGTCCTGTACCTGCGACATCCGTAGGAGGCGGATCGGCGGTCCTTTTTGCTGCTCGGGGTTCTCGGTCATGGTTCTGCTCCTGTTCGTTCTCCCCGTACTCGTCGATGGCTTCAGTGGCGGAAGGCGCCGGGGCGGATCCCGGATGCCACCCGAGTCCCCGTCGTAGTTGCCGATGAAGGCCAGAACACGGTCCGCCGTCCTGGACGACGGCGAGTGTCCCGCCCCAATCCGGCGCAGCGGACCCGGGTCGCCCAGCACCGTCATGCCCAGCGTCATGGGCCTGACGCCCATGCATTCCAGAAACGCGCTCACCCACGAGTTGAATAGCTCCTCCAGCGTTGCCATGACTGCCGTTCCAGCCGCATCGATGCCCGTAACGTTGATGACGTGTCTTCAAGACCGTCAACCGGTAGTAAATCGCCTAAGTGGTTATGCTGTATCATGATGGGTCATGCTGGGTCAGGCTTTGCGGACGGCTCCGCCAGCGGGGCGACAAAGCACCCCCGCCCGGCATTTGCGGGCGCCTCCCCAACAGGATCTGTACGTCGACCAGACGGAGGGGATCGGAAGCAACGGACCACGCGCCGCGCGGAGGCGAGTCGGCAGGTTCGGGATCCGGATCCGGGCGCGATGGTCAAGCCGCCAGGCCCCCGAAGTGGATCGACCTCGGCCGACTTGCGAAACCGGCTGGAGGCGGGGCTATTCCGACCCCATGGGACGAACGAAGAAGAAGGACTCCATACCTCTGGATCCCGTGCGCAAGCGGCTACTCCGGCTGCTGACGGCGAAGGGCTCGACCCTGCGCACCGCCTCGGTTGCCATGGGCCGGAACAACGCCTACCTGCAACAGTTCATCCACAGGGGCACGCCGAAGGTTCTTGCCGAGGACGACCGCGAGATCCTCGCGGAGCACCTGGGCTGCCGGCCCGAGCTACTCAAGCACGGCCGGAGTTTCCGGCTCTCGACGAACGCCACGCGGCCTTCGCCGCCCGACGACGCATACGCCGCGCCAATCGGCTACAGCGCCGTGCCGGAGGCGGAGCTCAAAGAGGAGCCGGACGCGGAGGAAGCCTGGAACGGCGAGTTGCGGGTGACCGGAGATGCTTGGATGTTCGCCGATGCGTTCATCCGCCACCGGCTCCGGACCGATCCCGGCGACCTGTGGATGGTCGAGGTGGACGGGGACTCGATGGAACCGCTGCTCTCAAGCGGCGACCACATCCTGATCGACGTGAGCCGGACGGTGCTTGCGCCGCCCGGGATGTTCGTGATCTGGGACGGCATCGCGCTCGTCGCCACGCGGATCGAGCGGTTGCCGCACTCCGAGCCGGCACGCGTGATGCTCAAGTCCGTCAACCCCGAATACGACAGCTACGAGTGTACTGCCGAAGAGGTCCGCGTCGTCGGACGCGCCGTTTGGGTCTCCAGAAGGCTGTAGGACTGGTAGAAACCCGAAACCCCCGCGCCCGGAGGCCGTTCGGGAGCGGAACCGTCCCCGAACGGGCTGGGTCGCGCGGAGCGGCCGATGACCGTTGCGGCTTGAAATCGCCCGGGCCACGGCTTGAAATCGCCCGGGCCACGATCATTGGGCTGGCTCGTCGGCAATGTCGGATCCTTGATGCGCAGCACGGCCACAATGGCGCGCGACGCGGCTGGGAACCGAGAACCGCACCTCAAACGGCCCGGCAGCCGCCACGTCCGCGCGACCCAGAACTCCCGAAGCACCGCGATGCGGCGCGAAACGCCCCGTCCAAGCATCTGGTTCGCACCATCCGCATCCCAATCGGCACCGGCAAGCCACCACTCTGGGATCGTAAAGTCCGGCGCCAAGCGCGCTTGGGCGTCCCGAATCGGTTTGACGGAATGACCTGATTTCGCTATCTTCGGTTTCTATACGGTGTGCGCAGGCGGGATGAGCCGCAAATTGGCGGCGGCTTGACCTTCTCGGTAAACTCTTGGCGTGGGTTCGCGCCAAGAGGAGGCTCACCCGACTCGGTCTGCGAACACCGAGGCACATCGGTAGGCTCGCACGCCGCCAAGCCCGAGTCTGCGAGACTGCTGCTGGGCCAACCCGATCACCGTGTTTCGGAATGGAGGAAGGAAGAGCCCAATGGCCATCCGGTATCGGTTTAGCGGACACGAGACCTTTCCGTTCCGGTATCTCTGGCCCCAGAAGGGGGTCCGGGGAATCATCGACGACCCTAACCTCTTCTTCCGCGAGGACGCCATCGTACGGCTCGGCGTCGGCAAGAACATGGTCTCCTCGATCCGATTCTGGTGCCAAGCGCTGGGCTTGGCGCAGGCAGATGGGCGTAGGCGCACCGCAGAGCCCACGGAACTCGGGCGGAAGCTCTTCGGAAAACACGGATGGGACCCCTATCTTGAGGATCCGGGTACACTGTGGCTGCTTCACTGGGAGTTGATCGATTCGCCGGGAATCGCTTCGACATGGTCACTCGCGTTCACTGGCTGGCGGCGGGATGCGTTCACGCGTAGAGAGCTTGTGGAGTGGCTGGCGCTGATTGCCAAAGAGCGGGCAAATCAGCACACTTCGCGCAACTCCTTGAGGCGCGATGTGGAGGTGTTCATCCGGACCTACGTGCCCACAGGCGCGCGTTCCCGCCGCGCGATCGAAGACACGTTCGATTGTCCTCTTTCCGAACTCGGGCTGTTACGCAGGGAGGACCGCGACCTGTACCGATTCAGCCGCGGCGCCAAGCCGAACCTCCCCATCGAGATTCTGGCTTACGCTCTGGCCAGGTATTGGGACCGGGAGGCCGGCGGGCAGGAAACGCTAACCTTCGATCGTGTCCTGTACGGGTTGGGGTCGATTGGATCGGCGTTTCAGCTCTCTGATGCTGGCCTCGCCGCACATCTCGAAGCGCTTCCGAATTGGGCCGGCTTCGACTACGATGAGACGGGCGGTCTGCGTCTCCTTATTCGCCGCGAGCGCGCGAGGTCGAGACCTCCGATCCGTCTGCTCGAACGGTATTATGCCAGCCAAGCGGACAAGGGGAAGACTACCGAGGTGGCTGCGTGAACGCGCCCCGTCTCTGCGATGTGATCTCTGTTCGAGGGCGTTTCCACAGCTCCGTCAATGTTCCGCGGGATTGGCGTCTGGAAACGGACCGGACGGCCTATATCGTTACGCCTAGCATCCGGGAACTCACCGAGCGGATCGTCAGGGAAACGGAAGCTCGCGGCGGCGTCCGCAGCTGGTCGATCACGGGCCCCTACGGCTCCGGAAAGTCGGCATTCGCGCTCTTCCTGGTGGACCTACTGGCAGGGAATCCCCCTACGCATGCCGTGGGGCAGTTGATCGGGGAGGGATCCTCGCTCCCTCCCGGTGGATTCGTACCCGTGCTCCTAGTGGCGGAGCGGAATCCGCTTGGTCCCGCACTTACACGGGCATTGGCTGACGCGGTGGACGAAATTTCGCCTTCCCTCGCCGAGGAAGTCCGGAGGTACTGTCCGTCGTCGGGTGCCGGTGTCGCCCGGACATTCTCCCGAGCAGCGCGCTGCTTGCAGTCACACGGTTACGCCGGCCTATTGGTCATCGTAGACGAACTCGGCAAGTTCCTCGAGTTCGCGGAAGCGAATCCAACCGAGGGCGATGTCTTCCTCCTTCAGCAGGTCGCAGAGGAATCGCAGCGCTCGGAGGCACCGATCCTGTTCGTCACGATCCTACACAGTGGGCTCGCTGACTACTTGCCCGTGAACGACGAGGTCCGACGCGCCGAGTGGCAGAAGATTCAAGGACGATTCCGTGATGTAGCTTTCCAGCCGCCCGCAGAGCAGATGATCGCTTTGGTCGCGCAGGCAATTGAGTCACAAGCGCCGGGCCCGCTGGCCGAGGCGTGGGCGCAAGAGGTGGAGCGGGTCGCAAGGACGGGTGGCGTCTTGGCCGGAGCTACGCGGCACATTCCGGTCGATCTGCTTCACCGGTGCGTCCCACTGCATCCTGTGACGACCCTTTTGCTTTGGCCATTGTTCCGGTCTAAGGTAGCTCAGAACGAGCGGTCGCTCTTCGCGTTCCTCACCAGTGGTGAGGGATTCGGATTCCAAGAATACCTTCGGCGCACGGCTTGGGACGGCGGAGAGTTGCCCTTCCTGCGTCCGGCGTGGTTGCACGACTATATCCCCTGGGCTCTCGGAGCCCGGGCTTTCATGGGCGATCGTGCCGCAGCGTGGGCACTCATCGAAGATGGGATCCGCAGGCTCCCGCAGGATACGCCGTCGGGCACCGAGGACGTGCTGAAGACGCTGGGCCTCCTGAGCATGTACGGAAGTGGTGTGGGGCTTCCAGCTTCGAAAGCTGTCATTGATGCGGCAATGGGATTCGACAGCGCACCGGCACTTGAGGTGCTGGCAGAGCGCTCGCTCATCGTCTTCCGGCGGCACGCTGGGGGCTACGCGCTGTGGGAGGGTTCGGATTTCGACCCAAACGCCGCTTTCAGCGCAGCCCGCGAACGCGTGTGTTTTGGAGACATCGTAGCACGCCTCAAGCGATCGCTGCCACTCCGGCCCGTAGTGGCGCGACGGCACTACGCGGAGACTGGAACGTTGCGGTTCCTTGAGGTGGACATCGTGCCCGCAGGACTTGAGAACGTGATCGACGCGCTCGACAAACCTACTAAGGCGGATGGTCGGGTGGTGTACGTGATTCCAGGTGACGGTGAGACGTGGGCGTCAGTCGCTGAGCAGATTCGTGCGGTCACGACTGCCGACGAGCGGCTGTTGCGACTCCTCGCGGTGCCCAAGTCGTTCGCAGACATCGAGCGTGCCCTCGCAGATGTTGAGTGCTGGAGATGGGTTCTTGAAAACACGCCAGAACTTCGGGGCGACCGAGTCGCACGGCGTGAGGTCCGATCACGCCATTCCGTGGCGATGGAGTTGCTCGAGCGGCTAGCTGGACAACTGTTTGGGCTCGCCGGATCTCTCTTTCAGCCCGCCTTCTCTGCGTGGGTCGCAGGCGGAGAGATTCACGAGATTCGCTCGGCGCGTCATTTTCAGCGCTGGATCTCACGACGCTGTGCCCAAGTCTTCGCGTCGGCGCCTACGCTTCACAACGAGCTCCTCAACCGGCGGATACTATCATCCGCTGCCGCCGCGGGCCGCCGCAATCTGCTTCAAGGCATGGTGGAGAAGGCAAACGAGTCGCGACTTGGGATCCAAGGCACGCCGGCCGAGGCGAGTATGTATGAGGCGGTTCTTCGGAGAGGAGGCTTCCATCGAGAGGGAGAGCACGGATGGTCGCTAGGCGCTCCGAGCGGGGATTGGCAGCCTGCCTGGGACACCGCGCTTACGTTCTTGGAAGCGACAAGGGAGGCGCGCCGCCCGGTCGGCGAACTTCTAGACGAATTGCGTAGTCCGCCCTTTGGCATCCTCGATGGAGCGCTTCCCGTCCTGATCACCGTGTTGCTGCTAGTCCACCGTGACGAAGTAGCCCTTTACGAAGACGGCGTTTTCGTTCCGGGATTCCGCATCGAGGTCGTAGAGCGGCTCGTGCGCAGTCCTGGAACCTTCGAGATCCAGAGCCACCGTCTAGATTCTGGCCAGATTGCCGCACTCCAAGCGCTTCGGAGTGTCTTGGCCGTAGGGGATGTGGATAGGATCAGGATCGATGCAGTTGACCTGTTGCCCGTCGTAAAGCTGCTTATCGGATTCGTCGTCAAGTTGCACCCTTTCGTGAGGAAGACCAAGCGCCTCGATCCGCTGGAAGCAGCTGCGGCGCGAGACCGACTCCTAGATGCCCGTGACCCCCGGGCGCTGCTGTTCGAGGAGTTGCCCGAGGCACTGGGCATGACGCTGGAGGGTGGAGAGGACGCCACGGAGTTCGCGACGCGACTCCACCGAAGCCTTAAGGGACTCGCTCATGCGTACCCGCGGCTCTTAGACGGAATCGAGAGATCACTGCGCGAAGCGTTCGGCCTAGATGGATCCGCTGTCACGGCACGGACAAGCTTGGCTGCGCGCGCAAGTCCCTTAGCCGAATTCGCTGGTGATGGACAATTGGGGTTGTTCGTGCGCGAAGCTGCTTCCAATCACCCGGACCGCGATTGGCGCGAGACCCTCGGGCGCGTTGTCCAGGGCGGACTGCCACCCACGCACTGGTCGGACCGAGATCTGACGGTGTTCCGCTTGCGACTCCAAGAGGTGGCTGGTGAGTTCGCCCGGCTCGAAGAACTTGCCGCCGAGCGCGGGTACAACGAAACCAATCGCGTTCTTCGGATCGGGGTTCTTGACGGTGCCTACGCTGAGTACCGCCACATTATCACGATGGACGAGGCCCGTTCGTCCGAAGTATCCGAGCTTGCGGTGCATGTGGACGAAGCACTGCGGTCGAACGGAGGCAGAGATTCATCCCGCGTGCGCTTGGCTGCCCTCGCGCATGTTGCCAAAAGCTTGCTGGGAAGCGAAAAGAAAGAGAGGAGTGGCAAATAGTGAAGACTGAAACTGAACGGCGTCATATTGTGCTCGTATCTGGGGGCAAGGATAGCACTGCACTCGCCCTCTGGCTAAGGGATCATCGCCCCGACTTGGAGGTGGAGTATGTGTTCTGCGACACCCACAAGGAACTCCCTGAGACGTACGAATACCTCACGCGCATCGAGGCATACCTCGGCAAGCCCGTCACGCGGCTGTGCTCAGGGCTGGGAGAGAGAGGCTTCGACCACTGGCTTAAGGTCTACGGCGACTACCTCCCCGCCCCAAACATGCGGTGGTGCACACGGAAGCTGAAAATCGAGCCCTTCGAAGACTATGTGGGCGAGGATCCCGTGTATCTCTACGTCGGCATCCGGGCAGACGAGCACCGTCAAGGGTACATCTCCACCAAACGGAACGTTACGCCAATCTACCCGTTCCGCGAAGAGGGCATCACGAAGGAGGACGTGTTCCGCATTCTGGACGAGTCGGGTGTCGGATTACCTACGTATTACCAATGGCGGACTCGATCAGGGTGCTTCTTCTGCTTCTTCCAGCGGAAGAAGGAGTGGGTAGGCCTCACGGAGAATCACCCCGACCTATTTGAAATGGCGAAGGCTTACGAGAAGCCAGAAGAAGGGTTCACCTGGGTGCAGGGGGAGCCTCTCGACACCTTCCAGGATCCCGAGCGTGTGGAGGAAATCCAGCGCAAGGAATCGGAGCGAGTGGCACGGATGTCGACTCGGCGCAAACCCCGCAACCTTGCAGAGGCCTTCGGGTTCGTGGAATCCGACGAGATGGATGAGCCCTCCGGATGCCTGATATGCCATCTGTAGGCTCCCGATCCGTTCCAGCCCGCGTGCCAGGAGGCCACCATCGTGCAGCGGCGCAGCGGCGTGGGCGGACGTGCGGCGTCTATCTTGACAACCACGCTTCAACGCCATGCGACCCGCGCGTCGTTGAGGAGATGCTCCCGTACTTCTACGAAAAGTGCGCCAACCCGGCGAGCAGTATGCACGCGGATGGCCGCAAGGCCGCCGAAGCCGTGCAGGCCGCCCGCCAACAGGTGGCTGCCTCAATCGGCGCGGAGCCGTCCGAAATCATCTTCACGAGCGGAGCCACCGAGAGCAACAACCTCGCCATCCTTGGAGCCGCCAGTGCCTCGTCTTGCGGGAGGAGACGCATTCTCGCCGGGGCGATTGAGCACAAGTCCGTGGTAGTTCCCTGCTGGAGTCTGCTGAAACAGGGTTTCGATGTCGAGATCATCCCGGTTGCGGACGATGGGCGAATCGACCTCAACGCTCTCACCGACATGCTCGACGAGAACACGTTCCTGGTCACCGTACAGGCCGTGAATAACGAGATTGGGACGATCCAGCCGGTGTCCGAAGTCTGCGAAATCGCTCACGCGTCTGGAGCGCTCCTACATTGCGACGCCGCCCAAGCACTTGGCCGAATCGGAATCCACGTGGGCGACTGGGGTGCGGACCTCCTCTCGCTAAGCGGGCACAAGTGCTATGGTCCAAAGGGCATCGGATCGCTCTACATTCGCGGTGGCGCACGCAGGGCGCCGCTGCAGTCGATCGTGCACGGCGGTGGGCAGGAATTCGATGTGCGCTCCGGCACGCTGAACGTGCCCGGCATCGTGGGCCTCGGGGCAGCTGCGGAGTTTGCCGAGCGGGACCGGCGATCCGATTCGGAGAGAATCGGGCGGCTGCGTGACCGATTTGAGCGCCAAGTGATCTCGTCAATCCCCACGGCACGTCGAAACGGTGCGACCGCCGCGCGTGTGGCAGGCAACTCCTCCCTGACCCTCCCGGGCATCGAAGCGGAGGCGCTCATCGCCCGTCTCGGCGATGTTCACTGTAGTACCGGGGCGGCCTGCACGGCCGGAGCGCTGGAGCCATCCCACGTCCTCAGCGCCATCGGGCTCACGCGCGCCGAAGCATACAGCACTGTGCGAGTCGGAATCGGTCGCTTCAACACCGAGGACGATGTTTCCTACGCGGCCTCGCGCCTCGTTCGCACAGTCGAGCGGCTCAGTAGAATCCCCACGCCCGCCAAGACACGCAGCCCGAGCGAACACGCCGTTGGTCAGGGGACACCGACTCGTCATGGGACGGCGGGGAGAGAAATCTAGTGGAAGGGTCCGGACTGAAGGGTCACGACTTCCGACCGCTGTACATGCTCCCGATGGATCCACTGGCCGACGAGGTACTGATTCCGGCCTTCAGGACGGCCGACTCCGTGGACTGTATGGTCGGGTTTTTCTCAAGTGAAGCTCTCGGTCATTTGGCACCCGGCCTCGCGACTTTTATCGGCAGATCCGACAGCCCGTTTCGGCTCATTGTGAGTCCGTTGTTGCGGGACGAGGACCGGTCTGCTATCGAGCGGGGGCTAGTCGAGCAGGTCGCTGAGACCATCATGGACGGTCTGATCATCACGGAGGACATTCTCGAACAGCACACACTGAAGTGCCTGTCCTGGCTACTCCGTGAGGGCAGGGTGGTGATCAAGGTTGCCCTGATGAGGAATGCGCTTTTCCACCCCAAGGTGTGGATCTTCGAAAGCCGGGGAGACTCTGTCGCAGTCCATGGATCCAGCAACCTTACGCTCGCCGGGATCCGGAAGAACATTGAACAGGTGAGTACTTCCCAGTCGTGGTTGGATCCGACCCAGCTCAGCATCACGAAACGGTTTCGCGATCAATTCGATCGGCTATGGGACGACCGAGATCCAAACTGCATCGTGGTGGACATGCCTGAGGCAATCCGCCACCGCCTCGTGCGCGTGTACAGCACCGACACCCCACCTACAGAAGACGATCTTCGTTCCCTCTACCGCCGGGCGACCGACATCCAGGAGCGAGGAGCCTCCGACCTCGTGCTGAGCGGTCAGCAGGTGTTTACGATACCGTCTTGGCTGCGATACGAGGACGGTCCGTTCGCCCACCAAGGCAGCGCGGTGACGGCGTGGTGTGAGGCCGGATACCGCGGCGTGCTCGAGATGGCGACAGGCTCAGGGAAGACGATCGCGTCGATGATCGCCGCGCACCGGCTCCACGAAGAAGCAAGGACGCCGCTGCTTATCGTGGTCGCTGCCCCCTACGTGCCTTTAATCGACCAGTGGTGCGGGGAGATCGCATCGTTTGGGCTTAACGCAAGCAACCTTGCCGCGATGGCCGGCCCCAAACAGCGCGGCAAGGAGCTGCAGAGGATTCGCCGCCACCTCGAACTCGGATTGTCGAAGTGCGTCGCTGTCGTCGTGACGCATGACACCCTTTGTACTCCGAGATTCCAAGCCACCATCGAGGCATTCCGTTGTCAGCGACTCCTGATTGCAGACGAGGTTCATAACCTCGGGCGACGCGGCTTCATCGAGCAGCCACCCGCATTTTTCGATCACCGTCTCGGTCTCTCGGCTACTCCAGTGCGACAGTACGACGAATCGGGAACGGAAGCACTCTTCGAGTTCTTCGGCCCAGTCGTTTTTCGATACACTCTCCGAGAGGCAATCGGCAACTGTCTAGTCGAGTATGACTACTATCTCCACCCCGTACGCCTAACGCAGTCCGAAATGGACGATTGGCGGGAAATCACTGGCAAGATCAAGCAAAACGCGTGGCGCAGTGAGGACGGCAAGCCTGACGACTATCTGAAGAAGCTGTTCCGTGACCGACGGGCGCTGCTTGAAACGGCCTCTGGCAAGATCGACGCTATGGCGACTCTGTTAGATCAGGAGGACCCGGCCCGAATCCGTCACACTCTGATTTACGCGTCCGACAAAGGACCCACACAGCTCGAGAGTGTCAACCGCCTCCTAGATGAGAGAGGAATCCGCTTTCACCAACTTACTGCGGCAGAGACCGAGGATCGCCATGAGACGGCCAGCATCATCCGGTCTTTTCAAGACGGTGACATCCATGTACTAACCGCCAAGCGGGTCCTTGACGAGGGCGTAAACATTCCCCAGATCCAACGAGCCTTCGTGCTAGCCAGTACCACAGTCGAGCGCCAGTGGATTCAGCGTCGCGGTCGCCTCCTCCGGAAATCTACCGCCACCGGAAAGACACACAGCGTGATCCACGATCTCTTGGCCCTGCCTCCCGTGGATGATCATGCTGTGGATCCAGATACTCGCAGCCTGCTCCGCGGAGAACTCACGCGAGTCCAGGCGTTCGCCCGGTTGGCACGGAACGCCGGAAGCCCCGATGGCCCACTGCCCATGATCGACGAGATGGTCGATCTCGCATTCACCTAAGCCGAAGCGATCCCGATGCCACTCAGTGACAAGAAAGTCATTACCATCATCCTCGATGAGTGTGAGAAGCTCCCGGAACGCACTACGGGCTATCGACGCGCCATTCGGGACACGATAACAGACATCCTTATGTATGAGCGACGACATCTTGTGGAGGCAACCAACATCCAACAGAGGGTCAACCAGAAATGCGATTCGGCAGCCGAACTGCTCGTGGGCGGTAGCAGCGATGACACGGCAAGGAGTAGCCACCAATCATGAAGCTCCTTCGCGTTAGGTTCGAGAACTTCCGGTTGCTCCGCGACTTGGAGCTTGATTTTCGCACAACGCAACAGAAGCGGCTGGTGGTGATCCGCGCCGCAAACGAGTCCGGGAAGACGACGATTCTGCACGGCCTGCGCTGGGCTTTGTATGGCGCTGCAGCCCTTCCCGGCCTCAGTAAGGCTTTTCGGCTCCATCCCATCGATTGGGATGGGCCAAGTCCAGTACCAATTGCGGTCACCATCGACTTCGAGGTAACGAGACACCGGACCAGTCAGGGCCGGCGGATCGATACCCACAAACGCTACCAATTGGTGCGTACCGCCACCGAGGACGTCGGCACGCTCCAGCGCGCTCCGTCCACCGTCAAACTGTTCGAAGTAACGTCCAGCGGTAGTAAGGGAGTTCCGTATCCGGAAGCAATCATCAAGGAAGAACTGCCACCTGAGCTACGTGAAGTGTTCTTCACCGATGGGGACCGGGCGCTTAGTTTCATCGAAGCCGATGTCGCACTGTCCACGAAACGCCAACGAGTAGAAAAGGCGATTCGATCCCTCTTGGGCCTGGGAATCTTGGAGTCGGCGGTCGGTCACGTCAAGAAAGCTCGAGCGGCTGCCAATCGTGAAGCCAAGAATATCAACCCCACGGGCGATTTAGGGCAAGTCGCTACCCAACTGGAGCAATTGGTCGCTAGCCGAGAGGACCTCGAAGAGAAACTGGAGGATGCGAAGAGCCAGTTCGTCGCATTTGACGAAAGCCTGACCGAGGTGGGCCGCAAGATCTCGTTGGCGCTAGCTGAGGGCGACAAAGACGAACTGCGCCGCGAACTGACTCAAGTCAAGGACACCATAGCGAGCCTAAAAGCAGACGGTCGTAAAGCCAAGACCGGACACTCCACGCTGTTCCGGAGTCAAGCCGTGGCTACCGGATTGCTCACCACTCGGATCTCTGGGGCATACCAGCTTCTGGAGCAGCTCAGGGATCGCGGTAAGATCCCCAATACCACTATCCCCGTGCTGGAGGATCGGCTCGCGACTGGCACCTGCATCTGCGGGGAAACACTAGATACAAGTGTCCCTGCAGGGGCTGCCCGCCACGAAAACATCACGAAGCTCATCGAGAAGAGTCGCCATGCCGACGAGATTCAGAGCATTATCACCGAGTTGTACTACAAGGCGGTGGTGCCGAGCGATGACGACGCCCGCAGAGGGAAGGAGTGGCTCGCCAGGTACGCGAACGTTGCCGGCAATCGGGATCGGATCGACACGGGTCGCCAGGAGGCAGGGAAGCGCCTTCGTGCACTGGAGGCGCGATTAGATGCGTTGCCGGACACGGATATCCAAGGGCTTCGGGAAACTCAGAGACAACACAAGGCACAGCGTGATCGGTTTCTCGAACGCAGGGCGGTCATTGAAACTAAACTGGAGGGAGTACAGGACGATTGCGAGCGGTTTGAGCGGAAACGCAAGCGGCTGCTCCGAACCGAGGAGAAGGGCGCTCGCGTACGGGCACAGCTTGCCGTAACGCAGGACGTGGCGCAGGTGCTGGAAACGGCGGAAAGGCGCATCAAGACTGAGGAACTTCGGAAAGTCAGTGAACTGATGAACACGCTCTTTCTCGAAATGATCGGTGCGGACAGTCATGAGGCAACTGACGAACCGACTCAGCAGCAGCGTTCCATTATCCGCCGTGCGGAGATCAATGAAACGTTCGATATTCTTGTGTACGGACCAGGGCAAAAGCAGCTTAATCCCGATCAGGATCTCAACGGCGCTTCGAGACGAGCCCTTACACTGGCTTTTATCTTGGCGCTGACGAAAGTGAGCGAGGTCGAGGCACCCAACGTCATTGATACACCCTTGGGGATGACGAGTGGGTTCGTCAAGCGATCCATGCTCCGGACCGTAGCGACCGTGAGCAGCCAGTTGATTCTCTTTCTGACTCACGACGAAATCGCTGGATGCGAAGACATTCTCGATGAGATTGCGTCAACGGTTGTGACGCTGACGAATCCGGCGCACTATCCGAGGATGCTGGTTCATCCCCCCAACGTCACGGTGCGGAAGATCCTGCGGTGTGGGTGTGATCATAGAAACAGTTGCAGGACGTGCAGTCGCAGAAGGGACCCAGAGGACTTGGAGGGCGCGAACCTCAACGAGGAAGGTGTGTGATGGAACCAACCCACAACCCGTTTCAGGCGATCGACATTAGTGTTCCGGCGGCGGACCACGAGACATACACGCGCTACTGTCATCGCGGTACTGTGGCGCGAGCTGACGACAGTCCCTTTCCGCGGATGATCGACCTGTGGTTCTTCGCGATTTGTGTCGCAGTTCGACACGGCTTGAAACCGCAAGAAGTCACTGGCAAGACAACGAAGATCATCGACGGATCGATTTTCGTAGGCGATCCGTGGCGCATACATACTCTGTTGTTGATTGCCATCGCGGAGACCAACGATGTGTCGATAGTATCGGAACCAACGAAGATCATGAACTTGGCGAACCGCCTAGCCGCGGCGGGATTGCCTCGGGTGGTCGATATGCTCAACGAGGGGAGTGCTGAGGCGATCTGGAATCTCTCCGATTCGACGAGGTTGTTGCTACAGCAGAGCGACGAAGCGTTGAGTTGAAATCGCGACGTGTCGCACGAAGAGTGGGGGGAGGGTGCTATGCGACGCGCAGCAGGCCCAATTAGGAAGGCGCATCTCGGCCAATGGCATCGAGCATTCTCCTGAACGCATCCTCTCGACTTCCTGAGGGAACGGAGCACGGAAGGAGGTCGGCCAAGTCCTCCTCTTGACGAGCCCGGAACGCCTCAGCGATTTGCCTGTAGTCGGCAGGCTTATCCAAGTCTAGGGCGTCAGCCAACCAGCTCCGTGGGTGAGCCAGGTTGTCCGCATTGCCACCCGTAAGAAGTACGGCGCGGGCGATGCCTTCGGCGGTGTCTGCAACCGAACGTGGCAGGCGCCACGCCAATGACGATTCGGCTGATGGACCGAAGAACAACCAATCGCCCTCTTCACAAGCGATACGAGCCGCTACATTCCTTAGCGAGCCAAACGTCGGACCGCTCCGTGCACGATCATTCCACGAGAGCAGCACTTGGCTGTCGTGGCACGTGAACAACCGTCTCTCTCCAGGTGCGATGCCGTGGGATTGCGCCAGAGCGATCGGACATGCGCGACCGGATCCGCGGACGAGGTCGTGGTCTACTTCGATCCTGATGACCCACGTCCCGCGGACACGGTAGCATCGCGGCGTTTCTAGGAGCGATCGTGGGCTTGGGTTGATGGAATCCGCGGCGTCCCGCAGCCGCACCGCGCCGTTCGTACCGACGACGAAGCGAGGCGCGTGGACGAGCGCACGCACGGAAGACTCGGCCACCCCATATCGAGCGGGAATCACTTCGGCTAGGTGATCAAGCGGGGCTACTCCCCCACACGCCTCTATCTCTTGGGCGATTTCATCGGAAATCCCCGTGTACTCATCATGGGGCCATTCCGAGAGGGCCCAGCGGTCCTTCCCAACACGCTTGATCTCGTGACAGGTGGATAGTCGTCCCCGCGCGGCTACAGGATTGTAGTCGGTTCCCATTTCCTGTTGCAGTTCGGAGAGACTGACAGGACGGCCAAAACGTCGCAGGGCGCGACAGGCCTTCTCCACGATGTTCCCGGAGGTGTCCAGGTACCCCACGCCGGACTGCAAGGCGAATCCTTGATCGGCCCGCAGGACAAAGCCCGTTCGCTCTACCATCCAACGCGTGTGGTATTCTGGATGAATGAGAGGCTCTTGCGCCCGTTTCGCCTCGTCAAGGGACACCACGCCATCCTTACGGGCCCTCTCCCGGAGCGAGGCCTCGATTGCATCTAGCGCCGAGACGCTGTCCCGTCGAATCAACCACCCGTCAACGAGGTTGTAGGGTCCCGCGATGTGGAGGAAGAACTCTCGCGTCGGGATGGCGCTGGTGCCGATTGTAGCTCCACAGATGTCCTCAAGATGCCTGAACTGCCTCGTCGCCGGTCGGGCATCGACCGGTATCGCGCTGCCGAGCTTCATCCGCAGCAGATCTGCGGTCCAGCGAACCGGAACGGCGTCCTCGCAACCGAGAACACTGTCGAGTCGACGGATCGCGTTCGCCTGCAACTGACTGATGCGCTGGCGAGACAGCCCAGCGCGTTTAGCAACCGCGACTTGAGTCAACGGTGCCAAGGTGAAGATCCGATGTCGCATCACCAGGAGCTGACGATCAGTGAACCTGTCCAGCAGTTCAGGTAAGAGGGCCCCGAGGTCGTATTGGGAGAGCTTACCGGCGCCGATGGATGCCGTCGGTGCGCTCAACACCCGAAGGAGGGCCTGTTGCACGGTCTGGGGCCAATCCAGCCGGGGTGCTGAGAGGACCGACTCCAGCTCGGACTGGCCCAAGGTGCCATGCCCCCAGGCAGCGAGAGTCTGGATGTCCTTCACGAGTTGCTGGAGGCTCGGCGTGGGAGTCGACATTGTCGGATTCGGTGAGGCTCAGGTCGATTTGGTACAGGGGGAGGTCGCTTCGGCAGCGGGTGTCAACGGAATCGTAGTCTCGGCTACCACCATTCGAAAGAGGTAACCCGGGGGAGAGCCGAAGGATGGGATAACTCCCGAATGAAACACACCCCGGCTCCGCTCGACGGTTTCATGCGCTCCTCATCGGCTGGAGGCTTTCGAGGAAAGCCCACGCGATCAACTGCTCAACTTCCCCCAGCCATTCGACAGCCTCGCCGTGGACGGCCAGCGCCGGTAGCAAGGCCATGATGACCCATGGGCCGTCTGGTAGGTGGTCGCGGAAATCGCCGGGGTCACATCCGTCGATCAACCAACGGGCCGCCGCCACCGTCTCGCGCCATGCGCGCCCCGGGCCGGCACCACCGCCTTCCGCCACCGCTAGCTCCGCGATGGGCTGCTCGTCGGGGGCAACGATGCGCGCTTTCAGGACGCGGGGGCCGTACGGATGCGCGAGGACATGCAGTCGCCAAGGATCGTCCGGCCCCCGCAATGGCGCGGGAGTTGCGCACGCACCGGCCACCGCGATCAGCCGACCGTATGCGCGCGTCATGCTGTCGGTATAACCGGAGCCATCCGACTGACGGTAGTACCCTGTGTTCGCGTTCCAGTGTTCGAGCCTCACGGGTCGATTCCCACAGAATAGTTCGAAGGGTTGGTTGTCTGCCATCGTCACGGGCGGTTTGGGTTCGACCTCCGACCGAAACACCGTCAACAGTACAAGAGAGGTTACATCGCCCGCGAGTGGGCGCAGGGCTTTGGGGGGCTAATGGCCCCCGACACGGCTGCGGTTCCCAGACGAGGCGTTCACCGGGGAACCGTAGTCTGGGTAGTGCCCCATAAACGACGTGAAGGCCCCACCCCGGTCTCGCTGTCGAGGGAGGCAAGTGCCGCCGCGAACGAAAACAGGCCAGAGAGAGACTCGGCTGGCCAGCAGGCGGACGGACAGCCGAGATGGGCGGCTAACCCGAAAACTGAGACGACTGGGAGTCCCGCCAATCAAGCCCGTTTTCCCGCTGGCGCGGCGCGATTCAGTCAGACAGGCGGTCAACGGCAGGAAACGCAGATCGTGCAGTCCCAGTTAGACTTATACGATTCCCTGCCGTGATTCGCTTCACCTTCGGCTTGCGCGGACAACCTCCGCAAGGCCCTCGTCAACTGCTCCTCCAACGCGGTCATACAGCTCCCTCACTCTCTCGACAGCCCCAAGTAGGGCCGTCCGTCCACGGTGAAGGCCGTAACCACCGGCGTGCCGGCCGGCAGCGTCACGTACCGCACCCCGTTGACTTCCCGCAGCCCCACGCCCCAGGTCGTCTCTTCGATCTCGGCCAGCATCTCCCGCCCGCCCGCGATCTGGATGTCCGTCATCTCGCGGGTCTCGATCCGGTCCTGGATGCTCCTCGCCAACCACTGCGTCGTCGCCCAGCTTCCGGCGCAGATACCGATCCAAAGACTCAGGCCGACGATGAAGGGCCGGAGCCACGCCTTGACCAGCAACTCGCGCATCTTGCCGGTCGCCTCCCCCATATCGCGCTCGATGGTACGCAGCGCGATCCTCGCGACGTGCCGCGAGTGCTCGGCGAGCCTTTCGAGCTCGTTCGCGGTCAACTCCTCGATCTCCCTGCGCTCGTGTTCCAGCCGCATCCGCAGTCGTTCGGTCAAATCGTTCGCGTTGGAAATCAACTCCGTACAGTTCTCCTTTCAGTCGCCACCGGTCCCCGGTTTCCGGGTCCAGCGCGGTGAGGTAGTCCATGCCCTGGCGCGGCACTTCGAGGCCCGCCTCCCGGAGCGCGGCGACAACATCGTGGCGGTCTTTGACCGCACCGTGCTCGACACGCTGGAGCA
>JGI24797J26694_1000891_pt1 | contig 18307 bp, 15 predicted proteins | sample PinacodermPK_FD_26694 | JGI IMG/M metagenome (IMG submission 26694) | reverse complement strand
CGAGTTGGATGTCGACGAGGAGCCGATCCGACGCACGTCCGGCCCGATTTCGGCCTCGTAGGACTGCACCAGCGCCCGGGCCATGGTCTCGGCAAGTGCCGCGATCATGATGCCGTCAACACCGGCTGACTTGATCTTCTGCATGTGGGTGCGGAAATCGACTTCTCTTCTCCTGCACCTGGGCCACGTACACCGCCTCGGCCCCGTGCTGGGACTGCATCTGCGCCTGCATCGCTTCGCAGTCGTTCTGGGACGCCGCGTCGGCTGCGCAGATGTAGGCAATCCGCTTGCCGATGTTCTCGCCGACATACTTGGCGTTCACCCCGGCGTAGTACCGACCGGACACCGGCACCCGGAACACCCAGGCGCTTCCTTTCTTGGTGATCTTCTCGTTGGTCGAGTGCGGAATGATCTGGGGCACCTCCGCCCTCGCGGTGACATCCACGATCGGCAGCGTGACCGACGAGCAGGTCGACCCGATCAGCAGATGGACCTTTTCCCGGAAGATCAGCTTGTTGGCGTTGGCCACTCCCTTGTCCGACTTGCACTCGTCGTTGAGCAGGGTCGCCTGGATCATGTTGCCGTTGATGCCACCGGCCTCGTTGATCATGCCGATTTCGTCCATGACCATCTGGCCGTACTTCTGGCCGTTCTCGCTGATCATGCGCATGGTGATGCCGACGCGGATGTCGGTGGCCAGCGCCGTCGACGCGAGTGCGCCGAAGACGCCCGCGAAAATTCCACCGGCGATCAGCCGGCGTGCATGTGGTTTCATTTCTCCATCCTCCATTCGGTTGACACGGAAACGCGGCGTGTCGGGATCGGCCCCGGCCCGTGATCAGGCCTTGACCCTGACCTCGACACCGAACAGGCCCGAGGGCCTGATCATCAGCAGGAGTATCAGCAGCAGAAACGCGTAGATGTCCTTGTGGTTGGGCGAGATGTAGGCGGCGCCCAGGTTTTCGAAGATGCCGACCAGCAGTCCGCCGATGATCGCGCCCGGCAGGCTGCCGAACCCGCCGACCACGGCGGCGGCGAACGCCTTCATCAGCATCAGGTAGCCCATCTCGACCTGGACCGACTGCATCGGCCCGATCAGGGTTCCGGCGGCGGCAGCGAGCGCGCAGGCCAGTCCGAAGATGACCGAGATCATCAGCGGAACGTTGATGCCCATCAGGAAGGCGATGTCCTTGTTGGCCGCGACCGCGCGCACGGCCAGCCCGGTCCGGGTCTTCTTGAGGAACAGGTGCAGCGCAGCCATCAGCACCACGGCGATGATCGCGGTCAACCCGTAGCTGCGCGGCAGGGTGATGTCGCCGACCTCGAGCGCCGGGCCGAGGTCGACCGGAAACGGTTCGGCATCCGCACCCCAGATCAGGAAGGCAATGTTCTGCAGGACCACCGACATGCCGAAGCCACAGATGATCATGCCCATTCCGGCGACGGTGTAGCCGCCGCCGCTGCGCGTCAGGCGCCGGTAGAACACCCGCTCGATCACGATGCCCAGCAACCCGATGCTGATCATCGCCGCGAGCAGCGCCAGCGGATAGGGAAGGCCCATCTGCGACGAGAACACCAGCCCGAAGAAGGCTCCGAACATGTACACCTCGCCATGGGCGAAGTGCACGATGTCCAGTCCCGAATAGATCAGCGAAATGCCGAGGGCGACGATTCCTTAGACCACGCCGATCGTCAGTCCGAACATGATGAACGCAAGCAACGACGAGAAATCGAATTCCATCCCTGCGCCTCAGTGCACCAGTTCATCCCGTTCGCTGCCGGCGACGGTACCGCCGAGGAACGACGACTTGACGTTCGGATTCGCAAGCAGGCCCTGGGCCTCGCCTTCCATCAGGATCAGGCCGTCGCGGATGATGTATCCGTACTCGGCGAGCAGCAGCGCCATGCGGACATTCTGCTCCACGATCAGCACCGTGACCCCGGCGTCGCGGATCCGGTTGATGGCGACGAATATGTCCAGCACCACCTTCGGGGCCAGTGCCGCGCTCGGTTCGTCCAGCATGATCAGCCGCGGCCGCGCCATCAGGCCGCGGCCGATGACCAGCATCTGCACCTCGCCGCCGCTCAGCGTGCCCGACATCTGCGAACGGCGCTCGCGCAGCCGCGGAAAGAATCCGTAGATCCTCTTGAGGTCATCGGCGATCTCCCGGCGGCCGACCCGGATGTGGGCGCCGAGCATCAGGTTTTCCTCGACGGTCATCGCCGGGTAGGAGTCCTTGCCCTGGGTCACCTGCACCAGGCCGCGGCGCACGATCTGGTCGGGACGCAGCCGGTGAATCACTTCCCCGTCGAACTCGATGCTGCCCTTCCACGTGGGAAGGAGGCCCGAGACGGCCCTGAGCAGGGTCGACTTGCCGGTGCCGTTGCCGCCGAGCAGGGCAACGATCTGTCCGGACCCGACCTCGAGGTCGATGCCCCGGAGGATCCGCACCCGCCCGTACCCGGTTTCAAGTCCGCTGACCTTCAGCATCTCTCCTGCCGGTCCGCGACCCCGCTCGCGCATGCGCTGACGCACCCGCCCGGGGGATCGCGGAACACCCTGTTCCATCCCTTGCGCAGCCAGGCGGCTGCGCCACGTCACGGCTTCGATAAGCCGCCGCAACCGTGCAGGACCGGTTTCTTCGCCCGGTTCACGACAGTCGCAGCATCAGGATCGACCCGGGCCCGCGCCGCCCGGCCATCCGGAACCGTCCCGCACCCGGCCGACGGGTACCCGGATCCGGTGTTCCGAAAGGGACGCCCGCACCCGTGTGCATCCGCACCCTGACCCCCGGTGATCACCGGAAACACGCCCGGCACGATCACGGGCACCCACCGCAAAAGGAAGCCGGTTGCACCTTCGCGATACCGGGTGAACCGGCGGGGCTGCCCGGCCCGCGAACCCGGGAAGGCACGTGAAGGATGGCCGCGTGGAACCACTTGCGTGCACGGCCCCTGCAAAACACGGTCCCGCCTCCCCGTCCGCGCCCACCCGGTGCATGTCGCCCTCGTCACCGGGCCCACACCGGTTGCGCAGCTTGTCGCCCCGAACCCCGGTTGGATATGCTCCCGACATGAAGAAGCCCGGGAAGATCCACCTCGCCCAGTTTCTCGTGCACGGCCCGAGCTACCACAGTCTCGGCATGTGGCGGCATCCGCGGACCTCGTTTGACCGCGAGTCCTGGGCCCGACCCGAGTTCTACCAGCACATCGCCCGGGTCTGCGAACGCGGGCTGTTCGACATGGTCTTCTTCGCCGACCTCAACTACATATCCGACAGCTACCGCGATTCGCTGGCCCCGGCACTGCGCTACGCCGCCCAGGCCCCGGAACATGACCCGATTCCACTGCTGTCGTGGATCGCCGCCGTCACCGAGCGGATCGGGGTTGCCGCCACGTTTTCCACCAGCAACCAGCATCCGTTCTACGCCGCCCGGCTGTGGGCGACCATCGATCACCTGACCCGCGGGCGCGCAGCCTGGAACGTGGTCACCTCGATCAACCGCAACCAGCAGGCCAACTACGGGGCCGAGCGCGAGCCGACCGAGCTGCGCTACGACAAGGCGCACGAGTACATGGAGGTGTGCCGCAAGCTCTGGGACAGCTGGGACGACGACGCGGTGGTCATGGATCGGGAGAATGCCGTCTTCGCGGATCCCGACCGGGTTCACCGCATCGAACACCAGGGCAGGTTCTTCGCCTCCCGCGGCCCGCTCAACGTGATCCGCTCACCGCAGAACGGACCGGCGATCCTGCAGGCCGGGACATCGCCGAAGGGCATCGATTTCGCCGCCCGCTACGCGGACGGCATCTTCGCCATCCAGCCCCGGGCGGAGGACGCGGCGGCGTATTTCACCCTGGTGAAGGATCGCGTCGAGGCCATAGGCCGCGACCCGGATCACTGCCGGATCCTGTTCGGCGCCCAGCCGATCATCGGGGACAGCGAGCAGGAGGCGCGGGAAAAGCAGGAACAGCACAACGAGCTCGTCCCGCTCGAGGCCGGCATGGCCATCCTGTCGGCCCATCTTGATTTCGATCTCTCGGCTCTGCCTCCCGACGCCGACATGACCACGCGCAGCGAGCCGGAGCTCTACAGGATGCGCACCCGCTTCCGCACCCCGGAGGGCAGGGCGATGACGGTAAGCGAGGTTGCGCGGCGCCATGGCGAATCCGTGGGCCTGCCACAGTTCGTCGGCACCGTGGAAGGCGTGGCCGACCAGATGCAGGACTTCGTCACCCGGGCCGGCGGCGACGGTTTCATGCTCTCGCCGATCTACTCACCCGGCGCCATCGAGGAGGTCGTCGACCGCCTGGTCCCGGAATTCCAGCGACGCGGCATCTACCGGACCGAGTACAAAGGCATCACCCAGCGCGACCTGCTGCGCCAGGAAGACTGACGCTCCGGCTGTCCCGGAATACTCCTGCGTCTGACTCCGGAACCATATCCCTTCGTCCCGTTGCAGGATGTCGGTGATACAGTCGCCCCCCTACACCCGGACCGGACACCGATCCCCGTGCCTGGCCTTCCCTCGCGGATCATGGAGCACGCCACGGCCCTTCCCAAGGCCGCGCCGCTGTGTCCGTCCACGCTGCATCACCTCGGCAAACGCCCGGCCGTCGCCCAGGCGATGTCGCGTCTTGCCCGATTCGGCAAGCTTGTGCGGGTTTGCCGCGGCGTCAGCATCCGCCCGATCCAGACCGGTTTCAGGCAACGCGCGCCCGGCACGCTCAGCAGTGCTGCCCGAACTTTCGCACGACGAGCTTGATGAACTCTCCATCGCGCGAGCACTCATGCCCACGGCCAACAGGGCCGCACCCTGCCGTCCCCGGACAGGGACACAGGCTACATCGCCGGAGATACCACTACACCACTCGGGATAGCCATGCAGGCCGCGTGGCCAACAATATCGACCGATGGCGCCATGTGCCGCCTGGGTATTGAAGCCTACCGGTTACTCTGCAATGACTGACATACGCTGCCGTGGCGGCCGACGGCCGGGGAAGACCAGCGCAACCGCCGGGCGGAGAGCTGGGCGGCTACCGGTTACCATGCCGGTTCGCGTATGAGGCAAGAAGGTCATCGGTGCGCATGGAACTGATCTTCAATGAACGGTGCCGCTAAGAGGCAGAACATTGAAGCCATGCCCTCGCGATGCGATGATACGTGCTGCGGAAAGGTTCGCCGGATCGCGTAACGGATAGGAGCCCGGCAATGGCTTTGGAGGACTAGGTTGGAGCGGGCGGCGAAGTCCGAGCGGCCAAAGTCGGGCAAATGCGACCCGATGACGGGTTTGACAGGAGTGTCGTTGCGGAAATCGGGAGTTTTGAGGAGATTCAAGGAAGAACCACAGCCTGAAGGGTACTTCGCGGGGTGCATGTCAAATCAGGACGGCAAATTTGTTCCTAAGGGCCAAAGTTTGGCAGGTGATGCGCTCGACGGACGTCAGTCCCTTAGTTCGAAAACCGCATATGGCGCCGACATCAAATACAGGGAAACAGTAGTCCTTGTGCGCAAAGCGCATGGCGAACGCAGAAGCGTGTCATTGCTGGAGGCGACATATTCTCATTGACTAAAACAAGACGGCATAAGGTACTTGTAAGCTATCATCATAGCCCAGATGAGGGGCTCAAAAAAGGGCTTTGCAAAATGTTGGGTTCGGATATCGTCGACAACTCCGTCACGGACGGAGATATCTCTCTGGATCTCAAGGCTGACACTATCCGTCAGAAGATATGCGATGATTTCATTTCTGATGCGAGCGTGACCGTTATACTGCTAGGTCGAAGCACTTGGCAGCGCCAACACATTGATTGGCAAACGGAAGCAGCTTGCGAGACAAAAAGAAAAATGCAAGTTGCGGCATGTTATGAACTTTATTGCCAAACCACTATGACTTCGGCAAAGATAACTATCAGGAGAACTTGAAACCACTTCGATTGGCGGACAATTGTACGGGTCACGACGAGTTCGCGGCAATATACAATTGGCCCACCCCTTGGAGTACGGGCAGCGCAAGAAACCGGATTCACCAAGCCTTTAATCGCAAGTCATCGAGAACTCCCACGAACGCCCGTCAGCAGTTTAGTCGCAATAGATCAGGCCACTGCGCTCACGGCTGGTCTGACTGATGCAATGCGACGGTACGTCAATCTGACTATTTTAGTTGACGCCTTGGCAGAACGCCATTAACACAACATCCTCAGGAAGCTTCAGTTCTAGGGAGAGATCAGCAGATGCCCCTGAGATTCAACAAGCTAGTACGGCTTGGCCTTGAAGAGACACGTAACGTGTTCTTAGCGGAGAACGTGATTGTCGCGAAAGCAGCGAGCGAAAATATGGTGTTCATGTCCCATACGACTGGGGACATTCAAGCGGAACAAGAAGCTAACTATATCTCGAAAAAACACCATCTACTGGTGTACATGGCGGAATGGGACGACGACGTCCAGGGTGATTCGAATGAGTTGCCGAATCACATCATGGCGGCCATCCGAAAAAGCGATGGGTTTTTGGTAAATGTGGTTGCTGAAATAGCGATATCCATGTGGATTGGTTACGAAATCGGTGGGGCGCATGCGATGGAGAAGTCGCGGGCGAAAATCATGTATCGCACGATATACAAGTTACCGTCGGTCGTGGGCGCGTTGGCGTCGCTGAGCAACCGGGACGAACTCGATCAGTGGATCAGGAAGCATATACGATAATTATTGTTTGGTGTTGGCCTACGGAGCGGTGGAGTTTGAGCGTTGACGGATACTGAACAAGCCTTGCTTGAAACGTATAAGCTTCATACCGAATTGACGGAAAGAGTTGCGGCTCTCCGAGAGAGTCTGAACAAACTCTATTCCGGCATGGTGACGGGTATCGTGGCGGCATCGGCGTTGATGCATCGCCTTTTGCCGAATGCAGATGCGGTTTGGGTTTTCGCTGTCCTGGGTATGATCGTAGGACTGTCGTGGATGTTCTCCTTCCATTCAGTGACAGGAAGGCTGTCTGCAAAGCACGATGTTCTTTTGGAGCTGGAGGGGAAGTTGCCGTTCAAGTTCCTGGAGAAGGAGAACCACATATTCAGCAAGAGTGGCTTCTGGAGAAGAAAGTATTCAGGAATGATCATGCCCAGCACTTTTTTTGTGCTTAGTGGTGCGTGGCTCACTTTTTCGGTGATACATGATCACTGTTCACCATAACGTCTGTCATCTGCAAAAACGAACACTAAGTCCGTTGAGGCTAAGGAAGGGGCAATCACATGCACAACGTATTCGTCAGCTATCACCACTACAATGACCAATGGTATAAGAATACATTGATTGAATTTGGGAAACACTTTGGTGTGTTTATCGATAAGTCAGTGGACACAGGAGCGATTCCAGAGCATCTCAGTGATCAGGCGATACGAGAAAAAATACGAGACGAACATTTGCGAGACTCGACCGTTACTATCCTGTTGGCCGGAGTTGAAGCGAAGGGACGGAAGCATATTGATTGGGAACTATACTCAAGTATGTTCGACGGTACGAGAAACAAGAAGTCAGGAATTCTAGTGGTCAACCTGCCGTCAGTGCAGTGTCCGTATTATGTCGCGGAATTCGGGGAAGAAGAAAAGCGTTTGATTTATCCGGACAACAATTCTTGGAGCTCGATTGAATCAAGGGCAGAACAACAAAATCGTTTTCCCCATTTGCCTGAGAGGATCATTGACAATTTGATTGCACCGAAGGCGAGAATTTCAATCGTGCCGTGGGACCGGCTGAACTCAGAGACGCTCAAGTTTCTTGTCGATGCTACGTTTGACGCAAGGAACAGATGTGAGTACGACTTGGCGAGACCGATGAGGCGGAGGAACGCCTAGTCGGTAGTGGGGGCTCAAGCGGAACAGGAAGATGGTGTGTTTCGCGGGGCGAGGTGGAGTGAGGACTTATATAAACAAGAGGTTGTAATTGGCGGTTTTGTAGTTTGGGCTGCGAGCGGCGCAGACACTCGGCGAAGTTTGTGCTATCGGTTGGCGAGCGGCGAGTCCCAGGAACCTGATGAGATAGTCAGTACCGGGATAGGCGACTTGCTCAGTTGGATCCATGGTCTGGAGCGGCTGTTGAACGAGCAGCGGGCGCTTGGAGTGGAGATATGGAAAAGAACATTGGGCGAATATGGCTGGCCTTGCTGGTCTTGGCGTTGGCTGCCGTCGTCGTCTCTTTGGGCGATTCGCTAAGGCCGATCGGGACGAAAGCAGGAGAGGCGCCGTTTCTGACCGCACTCACCCAGTTGGGAATCCTCTACATCGTTGCCCTCTTTGTTGAACGTTCGCTTGAGGTTCTCATCAAAGCATGGCGACAGGGCGGGAAATCCCGTCTTGAGGAGGCGGTACAGTCAGCGCAAGAGGACGCCAAGGCGGAGGCCAAGAGGGTACTAGAGGAATATAGGGCCGGCACTCAGAGGCGGGCGCTTCTCGTCGGTTTGACGCTAGGAATCCTAGTGTCGTTGTCCGGTGTGCGACTTCTTGGCCCGATCTTCGAGTTTGGGAACGGGGATGGGTGGTCGTTTCAGCAAGCGATATTCCAGTTCACGGACATCATCGTGACGGCTGGTCTCATCGCCGGAGGATCGGCGACGATCCACGAACTGATGGCGCTCGTAGACAATTTCTTGAAGACCAGCCGAAAACGAGCAAAGGAGCCTTGAAGGGGGNAACCGTCCGGCCTCGGTAGGCAGCGCCTCCGTGTAGGACTGTAATCGGAGTTCGCATTGTGCTGCAGCGGACCAATCCGAGACCACGGAGAGACACAAGGTGTTTCTGAGTTTCAACCACCGGTTGGAGGAGGACTAAGAGAACGCGATGTGCGAGCTGACCGGGCCGCACATCGTCGGCAAGTCGGTCGAGGACGGGGGACATCGAGCCCTCCTTGAAAGTCGATACGGTGCGAAGCAGGATACGGGACGAGTTCATCGCTGACGCGACGGTGACGATAGTCTTGGTCGGGCGGCGTGCATGGCAATGCAAGCATGTGGGATGGGAAATTGGGTCGAGTTTGGCATACTCGAAGCGGAGATCGAGATGTGGGTTGCTCGGGATCCTCCTACCGAGCCACCCGGATCATGGCAGGTCGACACATCGGAGTTGGCTGATTCCGCCGAGGCTGGCCAACAACGCTGGGGAGAAGGTATCGTTTGCGAAGATCTACGATTGGCCCGCGCCCTACGACGGACGGCGAGTGTGGGACTGGATCGATCAAGTGAGTGAGCGGCGATGGTCGTCGATCCTGAAGAATGCGCGGTTCCAATTCGCAAGGAATCGGTCCGACCGGTGCGCGGACGGGTGGTCAGATTGAGGAACGCGGGAATCCGCGTTCGGCGTTGGTGGGGATCGCTATCGGGTAATTTGTTGGTCAAGGGTCGGAAAAGACGGGCATGTCGCAGACACCGATGCAGATCGTGGTAGCGCGAGACAGATCAGACAGGCGCACTAACGTGTACGTGGACACATTGAGGCTCGCGTTTGAGGGCAGCGGTGACTCCGCCAGGTCGCCGAGCGCGTACCTGGCCGAGGCGGTCGATCTGGGGATTCGGGTGCTGGAGCCGGGGGGAAACCTGGAGGCTGTCGAAGCCCGCAGGCTGCTCGAAGGAGCACGGGACACGGTCTTTGTGGTGATCGGTGCCTGGCCCAAGGGCAGCAACGAACTCAGCAGAATGGCTCACAATCCCAATGTCGTGAAGGTGCCTTCGCCCTCCGAACGGGGAGACGGCGAAATCCAGGGTCCAAGACCCGAGGATGGCGTCGAGATCGCGCTTGCGCCGGTAGTAACGGCACTTCGGGCAATGGAACGTGCCCGACGTGTACTGGTATCCCGGATGCTGGAAGTGGGGCGGGTGTCCGGAGACGCCCATGGCCTGCAGTTGTTCATCAGCCACGCGAAGGTGGACGGGATCGCGATGGCCAGGTCGCTTGTCGGGGTGCTCCAACAACTCAAGGCAGCCGGTGGCGAAGATGTAAGCTTCGACTATTTCTACGATGCCGAACACATCGAGCCAGGCAGCGTCTGGCGATACGTGATCAACGAAGAGGCGAGCAGATCGATGTTGATTGCCCTTCGCACGGAGGCCTACGAGGGGCGATACTGGTGCCGCCGAGAGTTCCTGGCAGCCGAGCGTCGGGGATTGCCGATCTTGGTGGTCGATTTACGCAGGGAGCAGTACCACGAGAGCTCGCAGCTTCCGTTTGACGTGGTGCCCAGCGTACGCGTGCATGACGGGAACCTGATCCGAGTGGTTCTGCACGCAATGGCGTTGCATCTGAGGGCGTTAAGGGTGCAAAGCATGACCCTGCCAACGGTGAACGTGCTCCCGCACCGGCCGTCGGTCTATTCGCTCAGTGGCGCCATACGAGTCACCGTGCCGGACAAGATCGCGTATCCTGGGCCCAAGTTGCCGAAGACCTTCCTGCAGGCAGTAGCACCGATGCTTGGACAAGGGCCGAACGTGGTGCAACTGGTGACGTTCGACGAATTGTGAGGAGAAATTGAAATGTCTTGGTCGGTGGGGATCTCGGTCTCGCCGTGCGAGGACGCGGCGAAGATCGGCTACGACGACAGACAGATCAACCGGATCGTAATCAGGATGGCCCAGTACTTCCTCGATCACGACATGCGGGTGATCTTCGGGCACGACTGGCGGGAAGATGGCGTAATGCAGGCAGTGGCCGATTTTGCGGCTGTCGTGGCGGCGAGGACGGCGGTGGATATAGAAGAACAGCAAGAGGAGGAGCAGCGACACGAGTATGTTGGTATTGGAAAATACCGGATGGTCAACCTGGTCGCGACGCCGGCTGAGGCGCTGAGCCCCGCCGCAGTCGAGGCAAGGGAAGAGAGCAAAGAATTCCTCGCGGTTCTGTCGGTAGACGAGATACGGGATTCCGCGGGATGGCAGCGGAATCTGGGCACGAAATCCGTGGAGATAGATTGGGTACGCGGGCTGCAAGTGCCGGAGGGGCGCGCAGGAAAGCTGACGGCGTTGCGCGCATGGATTACGGCCCTTTTGGCACCAGGATGCCGCATTTGCCTCGGCGGCAAGATGCGTGGGTACCAAGGCAGCGAACCTGGCGTGATCGAGGAGGCTGGCCTAGCGTTGAAGCGGAGAAAACCGCTGTACCTCTTGGGAGGCTTGGGAGGCGCAACGAAGGCGTTCATCGAATCGAAAAAGTACGCGGAAAAGTACGAGAGCGATCGGTACTGGAAGTCGAAGAACGGTCTCGACAGGAATGCGAAAAAGGAACTGTTCGACACTGTGGACCCAGAGGTTGCGCTGAGGCTGATTGCCAAGGGGATTTCCACATGTATTCAGTCGAGTCACTCGGGGTAGGGCCGGTTGCGCGACAGACCGCGGCCGGAAGGCACATGATTGGCCGGGGAGGCTCGACAAGGATCGGTGTTGACCCGAGAGACGCCGTACGGGTCACTGGGGAACCGTGATCGAAGCGGAAGCGGAAGCTCATGGATTGGAGCAGCCGGTAACGACCAAAGGCGGCGAAGTTCCTGTAGGTCCCCGCCGAGCTGATCCGCACCGCGCTGGACCTGGAGTTGGCCGACGGCACGGTGGTGGCTGACACGGTGGGCGAGCCCCCCTGCATATTCCTCGTCGGCCTCTACCGGGCCGAGCGCGTCATTGCCGGGCGCATTCTCGATATTGCTGCCGGTGCGCCCTCATGGCCCCGGATCCATCCTGACAAGGCGCTGCCCTGGGTGGAGTGGAGCGCAGGACCGGCCTCGCCCTGGCGCCGGGGCGGGCCGATGCCATCAGGACGGCGCTCGTCTCGAAGGTCTCGGTGATTACCGGCGGGCCGGGGGTCGTGCTCTTGCACTCAAGCGTTTCGGACTCACTGGCTGTGGCCATGCCGACAATTCGCTCAAGGTTCACCGATGCTCTCCACCAGATGCTCCCTCCGAATCGGGAAACGGACAGGGGAGGCTTGCGACGATACGGCTCGTCTCGACGCTGACATGGACGATGCGGCGGAACGCGGCGATCAGATCGCGCGGATCGTCGAACCAGGCGTTTGGGTCATTGACGATGCCGCTTTGGCGGTCCCGTGCGATCCGATAGCGGTCGATGAACCATTCCAAGGGTGTCCGTCCGTTGACTTCATACTCGTGGGCCTCGGGCGGTATTTCCACAAGCCGGACATGGTCGTTGACGGTGAGTGCGGTTCTTTCGTCATCCGCGAACCGCATGGCCCGCTCGCCGATGCAGTGGTGTTCTGGTCTCGGCTCTCCTGGCCCGATGAACTCGACGCCGAGAGGATATTGTGGGCACGTTTCATAGCCTAGATAAAGTTCCGACAACCGGCGGCCGGCTTCGGCAAAGGCTTGGAAATCCGCTGCGAATGGAATCCGCGGAAGATCCTTCGCAAGATCGTTGGCAAAGCGCTCGCGATATGCTGGTGCGTGCAGGACACCGTATACGTAATCGAAGATTGCGTCCTTGGTAATACCATTGTCGCCGTGCTGGGCTCGGAACGCGCGGAGTGCAGTCTCGGAGATATTGTCGAGGCGTTCGGGCGGTGGTCCGAGGCCGGGAAGGCTTTGTTGACCGGTCCGAATCTGATAACGATATCGTGGGAAGCATTGGCAGGATTCTTCTACGAAATGCAGATCCGGCATGGTGTCTACCACGAGGGCGGCGAAGGGCCTTCTTGAGCCAACCGCTGGCACGCAGATTGCCCGGTTTTCGCTATCGCATTCTGGGAAAATACTGTCCAATTGGTACTTCCTCTGCGCGAACAGATGCTCCACGTAGCAATACTGTTTGGCAAAGGGACGGTACTGCATTCTCTTTAGCTTTCCTTCGGAATACCCGACCGGTTGTTGCCGACGTAATCTGCTCTTAAGTTCACTATCCCATCGAAGACTAGACGAATGCCGCTGTGTGATATCATCGACGATGGAGATCAATTCAACTTGTGACTCCGGATTCTCTTTCCATTCCTGTAGCGTTTTTTCCAGATCCTCCAACGCACCGACATAATTGTCCACCATGTTCCGGGCGTTTTCGGCGCATGCCTCTTTGGAAAAATTGTAGACATATGCGTCGCGACCGGTCTTGTAGCCATTGCTGAACAGTCTGAAGATGGGCTCATCCGTCTTCCCGGACTTGGCATCCTTCGAGCCCATCGGATAGAGTGACCGAAATGCCTCGTCGCGCTGGGCAATCCAGTCGTGATGACGGTCGGGCTCTATTTCCTCCCAGTCCTCGATGCCGGCGATGGAACCCTAGTCACGCAGCATCGCGAGCTTGTCGTCGCGGTTTAAGTAATCCCCGACATCGCGGTAGAGGATTTGGCAGCCTTCATGTCCGGCGTCCGGGTTCCTCACCAGGATCGTGATGGCGACCGGGGCTCGGGAGCCTTGGCCGAAGACCTTGCCGCCTTCCTGGCGCGAGCGCTCCCCTTGCGTGCGTTGATTGCCTCGCAGGTTAAGGACATAGATCGACGTGAACTCCTCCGCCAGACAGGCTCGGACGCCGGAGTCCACACTGCCATATAGCCAGTATCCGTTCGTGACGAACGCAACGACCCCCCGCTCGCCGATTCGGTCAGAAGCCCAGCGGATCGCCATCTTGTAGGAGTCGTAGAGGCAGTTCTTGTTCGTCGAACTGGAGCGGCGAGCGTAGGTCTCGGCAACCCGCTGCTCAATCTCGGGATAGTCCACGTTCGGGTTGTCGTCGTCGGAGCTCCGCTGGCCCGTGGACCAGGGTGGGTTGCCGACGATGACCTGGATCGGCAGCTTCTGCTGGCGTTCCGCGCGTTCGCTGTTGTCCGGCAGCCAGTCCCTCGGGAACCCGGCCCGTCCGGTGTGCAGGTTGAAGGTGTCGGTCAGCACGATGCCGCCGAACGGCTCATAGGCGCGATCACCCCCGATACGCCCGTGATACGCCTCCTCGATGTGAATCGCCGCGATGTAGTAGGCGAGGAGAACGAGTTCGTTGGCGTGAAGCTCCTGGCGGTACTTCTTGGGCAGGTCACTGCCTCGGATCAGCGCGGACTGCAACAGGCGTACCAAGAAGATGCCCGTCCCGGTGAAGGGGTCGAGCAGATGGACCCCTTCGTCGCTGAGGCACCGCCCGAACTCATAGCGGACTGCATGATCGGCGCTGGCCAAGATGAAATCCACGATTTCCACTGGGGTGTAGACGATTCCGAGTCGGTCCGCGTCCTTCTTCATTGCGGTCGAGAAGAACTTCTCGTAAAGTTCCATCAAGACGCGTTGGCGCGCTTCCGGATTGTCGAGGCCGCGCGCCCAGAGCCGCACACTCTCGTAAAAGCCTTCGAGATCGCGGACCTCGTTCTCCAGTCCGAACTCACCGAAGTCCTGCCGCAGCGAGTCGAGTGCCCGGGCCACCGGATTGCCGCCGGAGAAGTCGTAGCTCTCACACAGCGCCTCGAACACTGGACGGGTCAGGATATGCTGCGCCATCATGTCGATGGCGCTCTCCGTCGTGATCGAACTGTTGATCGAGAGCTTCAGTTCCTGATGGAAGGCCTCGAACCATTCGCTCAACGTTAGGTTGTCGGGGTCGTGGAGGAGGCCGCTAATCCGCGTGACCAAGCGAGAAAAGATATCGGCGACGTCCCTAGCCCAGCTCTCCCAGTACCTGCGGTCTCCGCACTTCTCCACAATTTTCGCGTAGATCGCCCCGGGCGGCAGGTCGAGCGGGAGGAACGGGAGATCTGGCGCATCCGATAGCGAATCGTCGTCTTTTCCGTCTACGCTGAAGACGATCCGATCCGTGGGCGTTTCGTTCAGGTCGATCTTGTTGATATCGGCGTCGAGGCGGTCGTCGTGCGAACGTAGCGCTCGCAGCACGCTCCACACGGCGTCGAATTCCTGGCCGGAGTCGAGAACCAGCGCGGGGTCGCGCCCCGCTGGCACCGCTACGGGCAGCACGATGTAACCATACGTCTTGCCTTCAGCCTTGCGCATCGCCCGGCCCACGGCCTGGACGATATCGACGATGCTCTTGCGCTCGGTCATGAAGATCACCGCGTCCAGCGCGGGCACGTCGATTCCTTCCGACAGGCAGCGGGCATTGGAGAGGATGCGGCAGGAGCCCTCGGAGGCTCCTTTCAGCCATTCGATCCGCGCCTTGCGGTCGAGTGCGTGGTGCTGTCCGTCCACATGCTGCGTTTCGCACTGAAAGGCTGCTTTGCGTTCAGTTTCCGGTGCAAAATCCAGCGGCACTTGACCGTGAATCNATCTCACTTGACCGCGAATCCTGCGCACTTGACCGTGAGTCCGATCTGACTTGACGGCGAATCCAGCGCATTTGACGGACGATTTGATCGCGCGGTGATCGCGGTTTCAGCGAGGGGGTGTGGCGAGACGATTCGCCACGTCTGCCCTTGAGCGGGACGTGTTCGCGGCGGCGGTTTCGCTGGGAGTGTCCTCGCGTTTCCTTGCCTCTGACCATGGGGTGGAGAGGAGTGAGGCCGGCTGCCCGGGCAGCCGGCCGCGCCGATCTCCACCCATCTACGCTGTTCCTTTTTGTTGGGCACAAGAAGGGACGTCAGATGGGAAGGACCAACGTGATGACAGTATACGACGTATTGCGATTGCACGGGACCAGCAGCCTGACGCGTGTGGAGATCGCGCGGTCAGTCGATGTGAGCACCGGGACGGTTTCGAACATCCTTGCCCGGGCCCGAGAAGCCGGGGTGTCGTGGCCGACGGATCTCGATCCGGCCGCGATGCACGAAGCGTTGTATCCACCTGCGGACAGGGGGCGCGACGCGTATCTGGAGCCGGACCTGGACNNACTGGTGAAGCAGCTCGAGGCGCCGAGGCGGCGGCGANCGGCCCGCGTGACCCGCCAGGTTCTGTGGGANGAGTACTGCGAGGAGGCAGCCAGGCAGGGGCTGAAGGCGTATTCGCGCAGCCGCTTCTTTGACCTGGTGAAGGCACGGCTGGGCGGCCGCAGGCAGANCCCGGAGATGCGGTTCCACTATCGGCCCGGGGAATGGATGATGTCGGACTTCAGTGGCAAGACCGTGCCGGTCCGCACCCGTCATGGTGAGGTCATGGTCTGCCTGCTCCCGTGTTCCGGGTTGATCTTCGCGGTCGCGGTGCCCGACCAGACGCTGGCGTCATGGACCGAGGCGCACCGGGCGGCATTCGCGTATATGGGTGGCGTTGCCGAACGTCTGGTCTGTGACAACCTGCGCAGTGCGGTCACCCGATGGTGCGAGGGCGAAGCCGAGCTCAACCCCACCTTCGCCGACTTCGCCCGTCACTACGGGATCGCCGTTCTTCCCGCACGTCCGAGGCAGGCCCGGGACAAGGGGGCCGTTGAGGCCTCGGTGAAAGCCGTGCAGACCCGGATCCTGGCCCGTCTGCGCACCGAGAGCTTCTTCAGCATTGCCGATCTCAACCAGGCACTTCGCACCGGGTCTGACCGGCTCAATGACGAGGAAATGAAGGCATATGGCACCAGCCGGCGTCACCGGTTCGAGGAGACCGAAGCGCCGGCGCTGAGAACACTGCCGGCTCAGTCGTGGACCTTCACGACCTTCGCCCGTCGCAGGGTCGGACCCAATTACCACATCACCTTCGAGTACAATCACTACTCGCTCCCCTCGCGATGGATCGGCAGAGAGGTGATGGTGAAGGCCACCTGTGCGCTGATCAGCATTCATCTGTTCGAGACGGACGAACTGCTGGTGCGCCACGCACGCCTGTCCGGTCGGTCCCGCTATCAGACGACACCGGGCCACATGCCGTCCCAGCACAGGGAGATGGCGGCACGACAGAGCCCGAACTACGAGCAGTGGTTGCTGGGCTCGCTGGCGAAAGTCGGACCGTACACCGCGCAGTGGGCCGAGAGCTGCCTGCGCAGCAAGGACTTCCGCGAACAGGGGTTCCGGACACTGCGCGGTGTGGTGCGCCTGTCCGAGACCCACACCCCGGCCGCGCTTGAGAATGCCTGCAAGCAGGCATTGGGGCAGGAGCGGTTCACCTGCGGCCGGATCAAGGACCTGCTCGACAGACCGCTGCCGGCAGCCGCAGAGCCGATCGAAGAGGTGCTGCCGGTCCACGAACACATCCGCGGCAGCAGCTATTACTCCACCGCAACGGAGAAGCGGTCATGACCCTCAGTACCCCGATCGTCGAGTTCATGTATGCGCTCAAGCTCACCGGGATGGCCGAAGCCTGGCACGAACAGTGTGACACCCCGGACTTTGCCGATCTCGGCTTCGATGACCGGCTGCTCATGCTGCTGGAACGCGAGCGTCAGCATCGCAACGACCGCAGCTATCTGGCCCGGCTGCGCAAGGCACAGCTGCGCGAGCGGGCCGAGATCTCCGACATCGAGTGCTCTGCCGGGCGCGGCATCACCAGAACCGCCCTGCTCTCCCTGGCAACCGGAGACTGGATCCGTGCCGGGGCCAACCTGCGTCTCCACGGGGCAACCGGGGTGGGAAAGACCTTTCTTGCCTGCGCACTCGGCAACCAGGCCTGTCGCCAGAACCGCTCCGTCGCCTATATCCGCGTGCCCGAGCTGGTCCTGTCCCTGAATGCCGCACGCGCGACGCCCCGNTACTCCCGCATCATGCGGCGCCTGATCGGCGCTGATCTCGTCATCCTCGACGACTGGGGACTGGAGGACTTCTCGGCCCAGGGTCGGCGCGACATTCTCGAGATCATCGANCCACGCAGCNCCACGCGCTCGACCATGATCGCCTCACAACTGCCGGTGTCTGCCTGGCATGGTGTGCTCGGAGAAGGAACCATTGCCGACGCTATCATCGATCGCATCGTCCACTACGGACATGAAATCACCCTGACCGGTGAGTCCAGACGCAAGCAGCACACCCTCGCTCCCATCGACCAACCTCAGCTTCCCACTGCCTGACCCCGCGTCGTCTGGCGACGACGCGATGCGCCTTCGGCGCGTGGTCACCCATCACGGTGGGGGCCGGACCGGACCATGACCCAGAGGGTCCTTGTCCGGCCCCCAACACCGACAGAACACTTTGGTGTTGACATTCCCGCGGCCTTCGGCCGTCACTCGACGCAACCGAAAGGAGGACCCTGGATCAGACACCTGCACAGTGGCAAGGACGGTGCGCGCTGCGCGCGTGGACCCCGTGTGAAATCGACCCCGTCTGGGACGGTTCGCCCGTCAAGTCACGCAGGATTCACGGTCAAGTGGGCTGGATTCTGCATCCAGGAGTTCAAAGGCGCGGCTCTGCAGTTTGGTCCGGCGGGTGACGATGGTGGTGCGTTCCTTGCTGGCGCCCGGCAGGCGGATGACGTTGACGACGAC
>JGI24797J26694_1000875_pt1 | contig 18531 bp, 16 predicted proteins | sample PinacodermPK_FD_26694 | JGI IMG/M metagenome (IMG submission 26694) | reverse complement strand
CGTCCATGGCCNCCCGCCGTTCCCTTGGCAGGAGCGGCTGGCCGAGCAGATCGCACGAACCAACGTGTGGCCCACCGAGATTGGCGTACCCACCGGACTAGGCAAAACGGCTTGCCTGGATATCGCGGTCTGGTGGCTGGCATCCCAGGCAGACCGCCAGCCGGACCAGCGGACCGCCCCGACCCGGATCTGGTGGGTGGTCAATCGGCGTCTGCTGGTCGATTCGACGGCCGCACACGCCGAATGGCTGGCCCAGATGCTGGCGGCTCCTGCATCGGCCGGATTGGATGAACGAGCAACGGCTGCGGTCGACGAGGTAGCCAAACGCCTCACTCGTCTCTCGACCATTCCAGACCTACCTCCGCTGGACGTGATTCGGTTGCGCGTCGGTGTGGCCTCCCGCGCCCCGACCGACCCATCACGCCCGACCGTGATCCTCTGCACCCTGCCCATGTTCGGCTCGCGGCTCTTGTTTCGCGGATACGGTTCCCGCCAGCGACCGATCGACGCCGCGATGGCGGGCACTGATAGTCTCGTCCTGCTCGATGAGGCCCATCTGGCTCCGCACCTGAAGTCCCTGATCTCAGCGCTAGGCGAATGCACGCCCGGTGCGGAGGCGATTCTTGGCGCGTCTCGCTCGAGCGCCAGATTGATCTCGCTGACCGCGACAGGCGATCCTGCGGGCGTGAGATTCGATCTAGACGAATCGGATGAAACGAATCCAATCGTGAGCGAGCGGCTCGATGCGGCGAAGCCGCTGGAGGTCAGGCGGTTCAAGGGAGGCGAGAGCGCCCAGCGCCTTGCCGACGCCGCACTCGAACTGCTGGTGCAAGCAGCTTCGCCGGCAGCCTGCCTGGTCTTCGCCAATACTCCGAAGACGGCACGGGAGACGTTCGGCTACATACAGGGCAAACTGCCAGAGGCAGAGGCGGAACTGTTGTTGCTCACCGGGCTCGCCCGCGAGCGAGAGGCGGAACAGATCCGTGCGCGCATCCTCGATCTGGCTGAGGGCATGGCCGCCAATCGTAGAGAAGACAGTCCGCGCCGGCGGCACCTGATCGTCGTTGCCACGCAGACGCTTGAGGTGGGAGCCGATCTCGATGCCGAATATCTTGTCACCGAGGCTTGCGGCGTACGGGCGCTGACTCAGCGCTTAGGCAGGTTGAACCGTCTCGGACGTCACTCTCACGCTCGGGGGATATACATCCATCTCCCTCCGCCGAAGCGGCGCAGCGGTACAACAGCCGATGAATGGCCTGTATACGGTGCGGAGCCAGCAGCAGTCCTGCAGCGATTGGAGCAGGCCGCTGCTGGGAGTGATGCTCCTGTCGTGGTGCTATCCCCCCGGCGGATCGCTGAGGTACTTGGGCTTCCAGACGACGATCCCGGACGGGCGCCCGAAGTCTTACCGGGCATCCTCTGGGAGTGGATCAAGACGACGACACCGCCCGATGGCGAGGCGCCGGTCGAGCCCTATTTCAGCGGCATTGCCGGCGCCGACTACGCGGTGTTGCTCTGCTGGCGCGTCCACGTCCCGGACGAGGGCGAACGCCTCTGGCCACGGATGAGCGACCGCGAACTGATTGATGTTCCGATCAGGCAAGTGCGGGAAGTACTACGTGAAGATGAGGGGATTCACCGACTGGCGGCTGATGGGGCCACGGTCGAAGTGACGCAAGTCGGTCAGCTTCGCCCCGGCGACCAACTCGTGATTCCAACCGATCGAGGGCTATTGGACGGTTTCGGCTGGAATCCGAATGCCACAGAGCGGGCCGTGGACGCTTCTCTGACTGGCCAGGGGCTGCCGCTCGATGGAACGGCCATCGAGCGACTGTGCGGCCTACAGTTGGGTTCGCAGGTTCAATCAGCGCTGCAGACCGACGACGATGGCGAGCTTGACCAGGAACGACGCGATGAAGCGGTGGCGACAATTCTGGAGCAACTTCGAAGTGCGGACACGCCGGATGGTTGGCAACGCGATGAATGGATCGACTTCACCGGCGGGCTGTCTTCGCTGGTTGAGGAGGCGCGCGATGAAGTCCCTCGGTTGCAAGTCCTCAACGGGGCGTCTCACCGTCCCAGCAGCGACCTGGGCAGCGACTTCGATGAACTGTCACTGCATTCAGCGTCGATCGGACTCGACGACCACGGCCGGGCTGTCGGCGCGTTGGCCCGCTCAATCGCGCAGAACATCGGGCTAGCGGATGACCTTGCTGAGGTAGCGGAACTTGCGGGAACCCTGCACGACATCGGAAAGACGGATGAGCGATTCCAGCGCTGGCTGGATCCAGACGACCAGCATGGAGTATTGCTGGCCAAGTCCGATACGCCCCGGCATCGCTGGGAGGCCACTCGCGCTGCAGCCGGGTGGCCGAGGGGCGGACGACATGAAGACCTGTCGGCTCGTCTCGTCCAGGCCTGGCTCGAACAGAACCCGGCCTGGGGTGATCCAGCACAACACGATCTGTTACTGCACCTCGTAATCAGCCATCACGGTAAGGGTCGCCCGTTGGTGTCGCCTGCCGTTGACGGCGCCGCTAGCTTGATCTCCGCTGAAGTGAATGGCTCAACCGTCGAGGTGCCAGCGGATCTCGCCATCGTCGACTGGAGTCAGCCGCGGCGCTTCCGGCGGCTCAACGACCGGTTCGGTCCCTGGGGACTGGCGCTCTTGGAGTCGATTGTGCGATTGGCCGACCATGCGGTTTCGGCCGGCGTGGATGTGACACGAAAGGAGGCTTGATGAGCGAGATCATCTGTGCCGGTTGGCCTGCGTCATGGATCAACGCCTGGCTCGCGGCGGTCGGGGCCGCCGTGCTTGACGAACGCATCCGCTTGAGTTGGACTTACGATCATGAACCTGTCGCTGTGCTCTCGGCTGAAGCGGCCGATCCGGCCGCCATTCTGAGCGAGTCGTGGCCTAGCAACGAAGCCGTGCTTGGACTACCGATCGCCAGACATCTACAGGGATTTTGTGAACTCAAACGGACGGTTCCTTGCGAAGTATTCGTCGAACGCGCGCGAACTGCGCGTAGGCATGCGTCTTCTTGGGCACTGTCATCAACTTTGACCGATCTTGCCGTTGACGAGGGTGGAATGGCTCAGCATGCGCCCTTTGACCCGAGCGTGCCGAAGGGTCTCACACTTCATGATCGGCTAACGACGATCCACGGACATGTTGACTTGTGTACGGAACAACTCCAATCCACGTTGTCCGGTCATGCTAATCGTGTCCAGGCCAATGGACTGGGATTCGACCACACAAGGGTTGGTTCCCTACAGGATGCAACAGATCCGTGGGTCGATCCGGTTGTTGAAGCGCTCGCCTTCTTTGCTCTCGCCATCCTGCCTGTACGCGGGCAAGGCGTTGACGGTCAGCTTGACCGTTCCGCCAACGTACGTGTCCGGCAGAACGGATGGCGGCGACTCCTCGATAGTGATGGGTCTTTGAGTTTCTGCTGGCCCGCGTGGCGCCAGCCACTTGATCGCTACGGGATCGACGCCTTGCTCGATGCGTGGACCCCTGAGCGACAAGCCGCTTGGCCGCAGTTTGGGATCTGCGCGGCGTGGAGGACGGTCCAGTTTCGCCCCACAACGAAGAGAGATATGACGAGGGCATTCGGATCCGCGCGGCTATGACCCTAGAGCCTGTCGTCCAAATCTCGGCAATCGAGCACTTTGTCTATTGCCCGCGGCAGTGCGCGATCATCCACTGCGACGGCGTCTGGAGCGACAACGCCCACACGGTGAGAGGCGCCCGCGCACATCGTCGCGTGGACAGTGGAGAGCACCGTCGCGAACGCGGCCGGCAGGTGCTGCGCGCAATCCCGCTCTGGTCGGAGGATCTCGGGCTATCTGGGCGCGCTGACGCAGTGGAAATGCAAGGCGGGATGGTCTGGCCAGTGGAGTACAAAGCCGGAGTTCGCCACGGCAACGCCGCGGACCTGCAACTGTGCGCGCAAGCGCTCTGTCTTGAAGAGATGCTCAATGTCGAGATTGGACATGGTTTTGTTTGGTACGGCGGACCCAGAAGACGCGTGCGGATTGAGTTCACGGAGACGCTACGTCGCGAGGTGTGCGATGTGATTGCCGCAATCCGGGAGCAGCTCTTGACGTTCAAACTGCCGGATGCGCCAAACGACGAGCGCTGTCGCGAATGTCAACTCTTGCAGTACTGCTTGCCAGATCTCACCAGCGCTCCGCGACGGGTCAACGACTACTTAGAAGACATCGTCTTCCGATGCGATACCTAAGCACCGTCTATGTCCGAGACCATCAGGCTCGAATCCGGCACAGAAGAGGATCGTTGGTGGTCTCTTCAGCAGAAGGCAGCAAGCGAGTCCCTCTCGAAGCGGTCGATGGGTTGGTCCTGCTCGGTGGGGCGCAGATCACGACTCAGGCCCTGGATGCCTGTGTGCGCCGCGGGATTCAAGTCACCGCGCTCCAGATGAGCGGCGCCGTTCGCTTTGTCGTGAGCGGACCGACCAGCGGGAATGTGCACCTCCGCACCGCACAGTTCGAGGCATTAGCCGACGATGGCCGCTCAATGGCAATTGCGAAGGCCATCGTTGCGGCGAAACTGCAAAACAGCAAGCAGGTCGTTGGACGCTGGGCGAGGGACGAAAAACATCCGCACGAGGCCGAACAACTCGCAAATCGGGCAGCCCAGATTGGCGAGCGGGTCGCTCGTCTGCCGCAGGCCGCATCGGCGAACCATATCCGCGGCATCGAAGGCGATGCGGCCAGGATCTACTTCCGAGCAGTGCGGCAGGTGCTTGCTTCGAGTGCGCTCGAGTTTTCTGGCCGCACACGGCGGCCGCCGCGAGACCCGGTCAATGCGCTCATGGGGTTCTGTTACGGGATGCTTGTGACTGAGTGCATCGGCGCTGCTGAGAGTGCCGGCCTGGACTACCAGATGGGTTGCTTCCACCGACCCCGTGCTGGCCGACCTTCACTCGCGCTCGACCTGGCCGAGGAGTTTCGCGCGCTTACCGACCGATTCGTCGTATCGCTCGTCCGGCGGAGGCAGATTGACCCTGAGGACTTTGATCACACGCCGGGAGGCGCCGTGTATCTCAGTGACGACGGCAGGACCAAGCTGCTCGCTTCCTGGGAGAAGCACAAGGAAACTGAGCTTCAGCACCAGCTGTTAGGGCGGCCGGTCGAACGATGGGCGCTGCCGTCCATCCAAGCCACGCTCCTCGCCCGCCATCTACGAGGCGACCTGCCGGCCTATCCGCCGTTTGTGCTGACCTAGCCCCATGGACGTCATCGTCACATATGACATCGCCGACACAGAAGGGCCAGGCCGGGTGCGGCTGAGGCGCGTCGCGGACATCTGCGGCAAGTACGGCCACCGCGTGCAGTTCTCAGTCTTCGAATGCCGCCTTTCCAGGACGAAACTGGCCCGCATGATCGGCGAGATTGAGGATGTGATCGATCGGCACAAAGACTCGGTGATCGTGTACCGGTTCCCTGGAGCCGCTGAGGATGCCAAGATTCGCTTGGGCCGAACCGAATCGAGAAAACTCGGGGAGCCTTGGGTATTCTGAACGCTGCTGCGAACCTCCAGTGATTCGGTCCCTGGTTGGACCGAATCGCCGGATATCAGCGAAGGCGAGCCCTCAAATCGCGCTCAATAGCATTCGAGTCGCTTCAAACAGGGTCTTTTCGTCCAGCCTTTACAAAAGAATACGATTTAGGGGTGTCGCCGGGGTTCAGGCCCCGGCCTTCGTTGAGCGGGCCCTGAGGTTGCGAAGGTGCGGGAGGTCCGGACGGGTGTCGCCGGGGTTCAGGCCCCGGCCTTCGTTGAGCGCCTCTAAATCGCGTCTCAGGTGTCCAGGTGGCTTAGGGTGTCGCCGGGGTTCAGGCCCCGGCCTTCGTTGAGCGAGCATCTTCGCGAGCTCGAGCATTCGCGGTCCGACGCGTGTCGCCGGGGTTCAGGCCCCGGCCTTCGTTGAGCGTTTGCTCATCGCCTCATCACGATTCGTGTAGAAGAAGTGTCGCCGGGGTTCAGGCCCCGGCCTTCGTTGAGCGCGATACATCATCGAAGCGCTTCCGGGATTTCCTGGTGTCGCCGGGGTTCAGGCCCCGGCCTTCGTTGAGCGTTGTAGACGATCCGGTCCCGGTACAAGTAGGCCGTCTGTGTCGCCGGGGTTCAGGCCCCGGCCTTCGTTGAGCGGCTCACTTGCGAGAGATCGCAGAGAAGGCGGGCCGGTGTCGCCGGGGTTCAGGCCCCGGCCTTCGTTGAGCGACGCTTCGCGTGTGTGCTGCTCTCCGAGCGCGCACGAGTGTCGCCGGGGTTCAGGCCCCGGCCTTCGTTGAGCGCTATTGCCCTCAGGAGCGCGGGCATGCCCGTCCTGCGTGTCGCCGGGGTTCAGGCCCCGGCCTTCGTTGAGCGAGATCGAACGGGATGCGCTGAAACGCCACCGGGCCGGTGTCGCCGGGGTTCAGGCCCCGGCCTTCGTTGAGCGTTCATCATCATTGCCGGCCGTAATCCGAGCTTGTCTAGTGTCGCCGGGGTTCAGGCCCCGGCCTTCGTTGAGCGTCCTGCTCGCCGACGAACATCAGCTTCGCGTTGACGGTGTCGCCGGGGTTCAGGCCCCGGCCTTCGTTGAGCGCGCCGCTGATTGGAGCCAACCCGCGCGCTTCCAGCTGTGTCGCCGGGGTTCAGGCCCCGGCCTTCGTTGAGCGACTGAGACCCCTGAGCCAGTACAGAAGGAGCCCGACGTGTCGCCGGGGTTCAGGCCCCGGCCTTCGTTGAGCGGCGCCGTCAGCGGGCACGGCGAGGGCGTTCATGGGTGTCGCCGGGGTTCAGGCCCCGGCCTTCGTTGAGCGTGCGAGCGAGCGAACCGGATTGCTTCGCGTCTCGAGGTGTCGCCGGGGTTCAGGCCCCGGCCTTCGTTGAGCGCTGCTCGCCCAGGCCTGGAGCCGCGAGCACCGATCACTCGTGTCGCCGGGGTTCAGGCCCCGGCCTTCGTTGAGCGGTCTTCCAGCAGCGGCGCAAGCTGGCGCCCTACGCCAAGCCGTGTCGCCGGGGTTCAGGCCCCGGCCTTCGTTGAGCGCGGAACACCGAGACGGGTGTACGTCGCGATGAACGGTGTCGCCGGGGTTCAGGCCCCGGCCTTCGTTGAACGTGCCACGTGTCGTCCGAACGCAGCGTCTGGGTGCGCGTGTCGCCGGGGTTCAGCCCCCGGCCTTCATTGAGCGTCGTTTGCCTCCGCGGTGAGCTACGTCGACCGCTGGTGTTCTGATCGCTCTTGATCTAGGCCAGTTGATCGGACTAAGGCTAGGCCACTCGGAGGGGGTCGTGGTCTCTCCCGACGGTGGTTGCCAGGCCTCACCTCCCGGCTGCTGCGGCGACGTGGTTGTTGGCCGCGGGTGCCTGGTCAGGTAGGACTGATCGCGGGTGGTGAGGTTTTGGGCGTGGTGGCCGGCGATCCAAAGACCGTCCTGGAGTTTCCCGAGCGGTACCATTGGTAGCGAAGTGCAAACGAAGGAAGCGCTCTACCTGTGAGTTGCAAGGAGGTCGCCATGGCTAGGCGTCGCACGCCCGAAGAAACCGGTCGCCTCGGAGATGCGATCTATCAGCGGCAAATCCGAGAGCAGGTAGAGGCCACGCATTTTGGCGAGATTGTTTCGATTGATGTCGAAAGTGGTGAGTACGCTCTTGGTGACAGCGTTATCGCTGCGACCGACCGCTTACGGAAACGATGTCCCGACGCTGATATCTGGAGCCTGCGCATCGGCTATGGCGTTCTACGGCAGTTCGGAAGCGGTTTCCTACGGAGGTCGGGGTGATCGAGGGCATCGTGAATGAACATCACGAAGCGGTTGTTGCGCTGTCAGTGCAAGGGTCTTCCGGGCAAACACACGAGATCGAGGCAGTAATCGACACTGGCTACAGCGGAATGTTGACGCTGCCTCCATTGATGGTTAGTGAATTGGACCTCGCCTTCCGCAGCAGCGGGAGGGCCATGATGGCCAACGGGGCTGAGGAAGTTTTCGGCACCTACGACGCCTTAGTGCTGTGGGATGGCGTCATGCGAGAGGTGGAAGTGGATGCATTAGGACCAACGCCGCTAGCTGGAATGGCGTTGCTTGATCAGCACAGACTGTGCATTGTTGTGACCGATGGCGGGCAAGTAACCATCGAAGCAAGTCGCTGAGGCACTCCTCAATCACTGTTTGTCCGGCCTCACCCACGGACGAGGAGAGCAAGAACTGATGGCTTGTAGCAGTCTGGGTTAGCAAGATCGCTTGTCCGACGGGTTGCCAAAAGGCAACCCCCCATTCGAACGTTCGCAGCTGGGTACGCGACGGTCATCTAGATCCAACCTGCGTGTACTGAATCGCGAACCTAATCTCTCCATGCGTGGACCGTTCAGGCCTGACTCACCAGGAGTTGAATGTCAGGACCCCCGTGGCTTTAGGAACTGGCTCGACATCGCCCGGCGGGCCCAAATGGGAGAGTCGGTCCAAGGAGGAACGGATGCCATCTCTAGAGTGTGGGTCTGGCCGACGACGTTGTTTGGATGCCGGGCTGTAGGACTGTAGGTTGGCGTCGGCTGTCAAGTGCCTAGCAACAGTTCAGGAACATTCGCCGTAGTCACTACGTTCTATTCTTGATGAGACAACACTTGGCTGCGATTGCGCTGTTGATGACAGCCGCCCTTTCGGCGTGCGACGGCGACGAGCCGTCGTCGGTGTCGGAACCTGCGACGCAGCCGCAGCATGATGCTCAGCGGCAAACAGCCCCCCAGGTATCAGCGCCGCGTGAGGACGCGGACCGCTCGCCGGACTTACGAACGACGGCAGCGTTCGAGATTGAGCGTGAGGAAGCGCCGCCCGTGGCAGCGTCGGATGAAGCGCGGGCTGCACCAGAGTCCGAACAGCAATCAAGCGATGCGGTTGTGCAGGACTCGGTAGGAGTTGAAGCAGAGGAACAGGAACCCGCCGAGCCGCCTCAAGGCTTGACCGAACTGCCGGGCGCGGTTGTGGAAGATACCGATATTCGGGTGCGGCCGGGTCTGGCCTGGGGGGCGATAGACCGGCTGAAGGCGGGGGCGTCGGTGGTGGTGCTGCACGGGCCGGCGGTTGGTATCGGGTCAGGTATGGAGAAGAGTTGGAAGGTTGGATTCGCCCGACGATGCTTGACCTACGAGAGGTCGAGGAGCGGCAGGTGCTGGAAGAAGCGGCGCCACCGCTGATCGCGGAGTGGCGGGGCGAGGAGTATGGGGTGATGGGTCAGTCGGCTGATGGGACTGCAGTCCGGCTGCTGAAGATGGAGAACGAAACGTCGAGCATCATCGGCGCGCCAACTGACGAAGTGACCCTGCTGGGCGATGACGTCACACTGCGAGACCTACCCATCCTGATTGGCGACGAGACCGTTGTGTTCCCCGGCGACGATTTCCGCGTCGGACAGGGCAAGATCCTGCCGAAGGCGAATGAGTGGATGTGGCTGCCCTGGGGCTGGTTGCTGGCGCACAACGATACGCACATCTGGCAGTGGCGTCCGAAGACGGATGAGTTGGAGTTCATCCGGCGGCCGCCGGGATTTGCGAAGTTGTCGCCGAGAGGCGAGAGTCTGGCGATTCTGACTTGCGGCGGCGAGGAATCTTGCTTTCCCTATCTGGACGTGACGCTCCTGCCCCTCGACGGAAGGCCGATGGTTAGGCTCCTGAACCATGCAGAAGTCAGCCAGACTCTGGGTAGGTTGAAAGCGATTGACATCGTGTCGAGCGACGATTTCATCTGGACCAGCGACGGGCGAGGGCTGCTGATCCCGTTGGTACCAGAGGCCGCAGCGTTTGCCTCTGCCGCGAGCCTGCTTCACACCGAGAGACCGATTGTCACATTCGACCCGCGGTCTCGTTCTTCCGGCTTGCCCGGACACTGTCGTCCGGCTGCAAGTCCCCGCGGATATGGTTGGCGACTCCGCTCGAATGACCTTGTCGCGTTCCGCGTCCGTTGTCAGGGCGACGACCGTGAGTTGACGGCTTTCTATGATGCTTCGGAACAGTCCATCACGTTGGACACGGCAGCCTCGGTCGAACCGCAAGTCTCTACGGCGGCGTTGGCTCAGGCCGAGACGTTCGGCCAGCTTAGCGATAGCGCGTACGAGCTTCGCGGCAGCACGGATCGGCATTCGATAGTCGTGGATCCTGCAGTACGCAAACTGTTCATCTTCGACCAGGCAGAGAATCACATACGGGCGATCAACGCCGATCCGTACCTAACACCCGATTGGCTTTGGGAACTCCTGGACCTAGGGCCTGGGTATGACTACCAGCACTTGAACCTCTATCAGTCAGGTGACAACCACGTCGCGGTCATCTGGATGACCAACTACACTCATGTCGCAGCGGCGTATGTGATCGATCTCACCACGACCGCTGCGTTCCCGCTGCCCATCGGGGCCGTCCGAACATGGCCCTGCTATCCCACCGGTGGCTGGAGCCCCGATGGGGCGATCTTCCAGATCGAGTTTGAGAGCCACGCCAGCGATCGTCTGCATAGCCGTTGGACCGACGGCCTGGCACTCGTGCGGCGTCATCTGTATCAGCGCCAGTTCGTGAGTTCCGAAGGCGAGATAGTCAGCGTCCTCAGGGCCACGGATTATCGCGACGCCAACTACCCGGCACACATGGCGCGGTGGTCGCCGAACGGGCATTGGCTGGAGATCGGCGGGCACCAAGATCGCCACCATTGCTGGTAGTGTCAACACTTGCGGTGTCGAGCGAACACGTCCGCGTAGTTGTTCAACGAAGGTGTCACTCGGCTGCTCCATTGGCTGGTCATCTTCGCGCCGAAACGGTCGAAGACCTGAAGCGGGTTCCGCCGCGGTCCGGTCAGCGGCATTGAGCCGTACCGCCAGCCGCAATCCTGCCAGACCTGAGCCCCGGCGGACGAGGCGACCAATGTACCCCCCTGGCCTCACGGATATGCGGGCGCCCCTCCTACTCGGCGACTGTCCTGCTTGGAGCCGATCGCGACTAGAGCGGGCCAGGGCACTCATCGATGTCCAACCGTTTGGTCGTGCGCAGTCGGAAGCGCAGGTTGGCGGCGGAGAGCATCGGTCCCTAGCGCGGGACACCGATGGAGCGACCGCCGGAGAGCGTGAGCAGTGCGTCGTAGGGTCCCTGGCGGTAGAGGTCGACCCGCAGCGGCGGCTGTTCAGGGTCGGCCTGGGCGACCAATGTGGCTCGGCAGTAGAGCACGGCGACGGCGTCGAGCCGCTCGGCCACCAATTTGAACCACTGCTTCGAGACTGGGTAGATGAGCAGCATGCGCTCCAGGAGGGTTCGCCGTCGTCCACCGACCGCATCCTGGCGGCGGTCGGGAAGTAGCGCGGGCGGGGACTGGGGCCGAGCGCGTCAAGGCGGACGCTGCATTGAATGAGTTTGCCGGATCATTGGATGCAATGCCGTGAACCAGAGAGGAATCGACTCCACGAAACCACTGCTGTTGGCGGTCGAGAGCGGCCTGCCACGAGGGATTGGAACGGTTTCCGGTGAACATCCAGTTGACTGCGCGAAGAGCCGCAACCGCTGAAGCCCTCGAAGCCCCATTCGACTAGCCGAGGTAGAGCACAGCCCCAATTGCATACGATCTACACGAGGGATTTCGGACAACGACACTCCTGTGCATGTGGCGAAGCGGCACAATGGGTGGTGATCGTCGGCGCCATGTTTGTCATCTACGGTGCTGCGTCAGCGCGCTATCGTGGCGGCGCGATTTGGAGGAGGCGATGTGAGCAGACCAGGTGCACGGGCTGTTGAACGAACGCTGGTCCTGATTGCCCTCCTGATTGCCTGTTTCGCTGGCTCGGCCGTTGTGGCGCAAGAGACGGTGAGCGTCTCTGGACAACTCTTCGATCCGGATGGCCATCCGTCGCCGGCGATGTCCGTCGAACTCTGTACGGAACTGGCTTCAGGGTGCTTCAAGGCGGAGACGGACTTCGACGGCCGGTTTGTGTTCACTGCGTCTCCCGGCTCCTATCTGATTGCCGTCGAGGACCCTTTGAGCGGACGGCGCCTCTTCTATCTCGTGGGCGGCGACGGCAATCTCTGATGGGAGAGCGACAGCCTCAGCCGAATCGAAATCGGCTCAGCCGACATCTCAGCGCTTGAGATTACGCTTCCCTCGCTGACCGAGGTCTCAGGTGTGGTGCTTGACGCAACCGGCGGTCCCCAGGCCGGCGTGATTGTCTTTCTGTGTCGGCCGCCGAGTGGCTCGTGTGAGGACGCCACAACAGACATCGAGGGAAGATTTCGGGTTGCCGTCCCGCGTGACGATTACTTTATCGTGATCCAGGCTCCGGTCACCCATGAGGCGGGCTTCTATGACTCCGACTCACCGGTTGGACTCGCTCAGGATTTTGAGCTGGCCGAGATATTGAGGGTACGAGCCGCGCCCGTTGACGGTATTGAGATGATGCTGCGCTCGGCTCCTGACCGGGCTCAGCGCACCGTCAGCGGGCGGATCACGGACTCAGAGGGAATGGCTCTGGTCGACGCGTTGGTTCGCGTCTGTCCGACATCCAAGCGGACCTGCCACTCTGTCAGCACCGATGAAAACGGCGACTTCCTCTTCTCGCTCGACATCAACGGTGAGGAGTACGAGCTCAGAATCGAGGTCGCGGGGGTTCCCAGCTTTTACAGCGCGGTCGACAGGTTCGTTCAGCGGCTCCGCCGCTCTGAGCACAACCGTGACGGTCGCTGCTGGATCGATCAGCGGGCTCGAAATCGTCGTCCCTCTGCCGAACCGGGTCGCAGGCCGGATCCTGGGGACCGACGGCTCGCCGTCGGTCGAGACGATGGTTCACGTCTGCCGCGAGTTTCCCATTGACTCCTGCGTGTGGACCGAAAGCGATAGGGACGGACGCTTTGCCGTAGACGTGCCGAGCGGCGATCACTATGTGGCATTCACGATCGCCTCGAACGAGCGATAGTACTACCACGCCCCGTCCACGGGACGCTTGATCCGTACCGGCCGACGGCCAGAGCGGACGTTCATCAGCGTTCCAAGCGCGGAAGCTGTCAGCCTCCAAGTCCGGCTCCCGCAACGGGATTTCGTTCAGATTCTCATCAGCGAGGCCCAACCAGGCGCCCAAAGCGACGCGCCGGTCAGCGTTACGGCGTGCCGCGAACCAGGGACCTCGGCGTCGTTCCTGCCCGCCTGCATCTCGCTGACTGAGGCCGCGCCCCTCGACCCCACCGTCAGGCGCGTGTTGTCGCCGCTGATTGATGAGCCGCACTATCTCAGGTTCAGTTTCGACGGGCACGCCTTCGGAGGTCCGGTCAATTGGTACTACGACCGACACAGTCCGTCTGGACTGACCACCGACCTCACCCGGGCCACGATTTTTTCACGTGACGATCGGCTGCCTTCGACGCTGCGGGTGAGATTGCCTGACCTGCCTCGCACGATTCCAGTCACGCTGCGGCTTCGACCGGGCGCGAACCTCGTCGGATGGCCGGGCGGAACGATCTCGCTGGCTGAGCTCGCCCGTCAGCTGCCGGCCTTGAAGGGCGTGGTCACCGTTCACCCAGACCAAGAGGGGAACAGGAGCGTCTATGCGGTCGGGAATCCCGATGCGCCGGACCTCACCACCCATAGCCGTTGGAGGTTCTACGTCGCCGTGCAAGAGCCGATCACGATTGTGATCGACTCGCCAGCCGAGGGCCATCCGTACCCCTCGTATGGACTGACCATTGAAGCGGGCCAGTCGTATCTGGTCTGGGCCGATCCGCGCTCCACGACCCTCAAACAAGCGACCGCCGGTCTGGGCCGCCTGCGTTCGCCTGCCCGCCTGCTGCGCTGGACCGGATCCAGCTTGGAGTATGCCGGCTCCGGTCTCGTTCGCCAAGGAGACGTCATCTGGATTGACTCACCGCGCCAGTTCCATGCGCAATAGCCGTTACCGCTGCAGCCCTTCTTCGCGCTCCACGGTGCCCCAGACGATCATTGGCAGTATCTGCCGCAGCGCTTTGCGGACGTTCAAACGTTCTTCTGGGAGGAGTACGGCGTCCTCAGGAACGGCCTCCGGGTGCACTACCGAACCGCGATCGAAGATGAGCGATTGAGCTTCGTCCCCGATGGTCAATGCGGTTCAGCCTGGATCACGATTACGTTGGTGTGCGGTGAGCCGCATGCCATCGCCAAGTTCTACTTCCGTTATCTGCAGTGGAATATGAGCTACATCCTCAACCGTCCCGGTTGGTTGATCGAAGGGGCGATGGAGTACTCCGCGGCGAGGTACGTCCAGCACGCGCAAGGTCGCAGCGGCGATCCGTTGCACTTTCACCGCCGGTCTGCACGCGACGACACCAGCGAGCAGCGGACGCTGCACCAGCTGCCGACTTACATCCAACATTGGGGCGACGATCCCTCCGCCACGAGAATGGCCGCGTTAGCCGTCGATTGGCTCGTGCGCCACAGCGGTGATCCAAACTCGCTGTTCGACGTGTTCCGCCGTGTGTCCGACTACTTCCGCACGCCGCTGCGGAATGATCACGACTGGGAGCGTGCATTCGAGGAGGCCTTCGGCATTGCGGTAGAGGACTTCTACGAGCGGTTCGCGGAGTACCGAGCCAATGGCTTCATCCTCGACCAAGAGTAGATCGGCGGCGGTCGCGCTCTACAACAGACGCCGAGCCGGCAACCGCGGGCTCGCTGAGCGTCCGGGACGCGGCCAGCCGACCGGAACCGCAGCAGACCAACCGGCCCCCCGATGGCCAGCGCCATCTCCGACGCCTCTATCGTCAACGAGCGCGGGACCGAGTAGGTCTCTCTGACCGGCGAATGCAGCAACCCCGACTCAGACGCACCCATGATCACAGCCGACACCGTGGAGGAACAGGTGGCCAGGGTCCCGGTCGCCGCGGCGCCGCCTGAGGAGCCGGAGGACGAAGCGGAGTCCTCGCCGGCCGCTGAACTGTCGCTCATCTCCGCGCTCAGCTACGCCAAGGTCAATGGCAAGATCGACTTCTCGGTGTACCGCTAGGCGGTTAACGGCTACCCGGCCGGGAAGATCAGCGACACGGAGCTGCTGGAGGTGGTGATGGCCTACCGGCTCCATTGAAGCGGTCGGCTACCTGCAGCCAACCGGGGCGAGTCGCTACCGCTTGGATGGGTTGTTGCTGCGTCCGCCGCCGAAGGGCTTGCTCGTCGATCGCTAAGAGCGACGCTCCACGACCCTCAACACCAACCTCGCATTCTCTGAATGGGTCCAGGTCTTCGGCGACGAGAAGATCACTACCGCGCTGCTCGACCGCCTCGGCCACCACGCCCACATCCTCACGATCAGAGGCTAGTCCTACCGGACTCGTCCTTTCACCAAGGCCTGAACGGAGGCAAGGCCGGCCACGCACCGACCACTTCCACCACTCCAAGCGGATCACTTCTTCACCGATGAGGTTGTCAACGAGCAGGACATGACGAATGCCGTGAGCGAACCGGCGAGGGGAACTTCACCACCTCAACTAGCGTCTTCCCTGTATGCGACGTTTGCGTTCGCTCGGTTCTGCTCTGTTGGCTGCCTGCGCGCTGCTTGTTGCCAGCGCAGCCGCCATCGCGGAAGAGCCGGAACCACTCACGCTCACGGTCAGTTCCGTCCGCGAGATCTGCACGTTCGGATCAGTGACCGCGTTGGATTACGCGATCGACGGTGGGCAGCCGCCGTATCAGCTGAGGGTTGATGGTCGCCGCGTTGAACGATCGTCAGACCCCAACTACATCCCCTGTCGCCCTTCCGCTCTCTGGACTCGCTTGGGCGCTCCGGGCGACGAAGTCGTCCAGCGGATGATTGCGAGCGTCAGCGACGCCACGGGCGCTCGCGCCTTCGCGGTCGCCGAGCTTCGGCTCGTCCCGCCCCTGCCCGCTCTCAGGCATTTGAGGGTGTCCAGTGGGGTGGATGGACGCTCCGCCGCGCATGTGTCGGCTGAGTGGAGTGTCCCCTATCTGCCGCGGGAGCAACGGACCGAGGACTTTGCCATCCGCTGGCGTGTTGCGGGCGCCAGCGAGTGGAATGTTGAACATCATCGTGGGGAGCAGGGTCCCGTCCTCTCGTTTCGCACATCCTGGACGATTGATGCACCGCCCACGGGCGAGCAGCGAGAGGTGCAGATCGCACAACTTCGGCACATCCACGATCTTCAGGCGCCGCAAGCATTGCTCTGGTCACCAACAGCGTTGGTGACCACGGCGGCGACTCCGCACGAGTTACAAGCCGAAGCGACGCACGACGCGATCACACTGAGATGGGGCCCGCACGCTCCCGGTCTGAGATACGGGGCAAGGCTGTCTGCCGTTGGTCCAGGTGGGTTTGATTCGCCGCGAGGTATTCGGGTCTCGGATGGACCGGTGTTTGAGGAACGGTTCGATGATCTGCTTCCGGACACGCTGTATCGCGTGGAGGTCTATCTGAACCAGGAGAGCCGATACAGGTATAGTTCCGCACTTGTACAGCATCGGTTCGAGATACGCACTGAACAGGCGCCCGCCGGTTGGCGGTCACCGTCACGGTCGCCGACCAACATCACCGCGAGGCTGATTGACGGCGAACTGGAAGTGACATGGACTCCGCCTTCAACGGGTTCACGCCACGACACACTGGTGTGTGCGCACCCTCCTGAATACAGATTGTTGAGAAGCTGCGATCGGGTGGCTCCAGGCGAGGCACGCGTACGGATTCCCTTGCAGAGGTGGCTAGCGGGTGGCACATTCGCAATCGAGGTCGAAACAGCAACGGCCCCCGCCGGCGTGACCGAAGTGGATCTGCACGTTCCCTCATATGACCCGGATCTGACCACGCGAGGCGCTGCTCCGGAGTCGCCACAGTTCTTCAAGGTGAGCTGGTCGCATCTCCATCATGACGACCCTAAACCAGCTCGCTGGAGACTCCAGTGGAACGACCAAGACGCCGACCTGGCCGAAGTGACCTGGCAGGAAGGCGATCGGCAGATCATTCGCGAAACCAGCGAAAGTGAGTTTTCGATCTCTCTTGGGCATGGACAAACGCCGGGGGTAGTTCGGATCCGGTTGCTGAAGGATGGTGCGTGGACACCCTGGTCAGCGGAGGCCGATGTTGCGCGCATCTCCAACTCGTATCGAAATGTCCGACTCGTCGAGCGTGCCGAAGTCGTGGAGGTTTACTGGGAACCGCCCGACGACGACGCCGATGTGGTCGGGTACCGGCTCTACGTCAGGCGCAACTATGAAGGGTATGGAGAGGAGGAAGTGATCGATGTTGGGCCACAGGTCAGTGCCGAGATTCCCATCCGACCGACCGATCAGGCGCTACACGTGAATGTCGCGACTCTGTATGAAGGACCACTCGAAGTAGTCCACGTCTTTCATCATCATTGGCATGAGCTCAGGCGGCAGCCCGAACCGCTCGAACGCGGCATGACATTCGACCTGTACGCGGAATCTTCGCCATGCCCGCCGTGGAGGCGTGCGCCGTTGAGAGTCGAATGGAGGATTCGCGGCGGCACAGCGCCGTTTACCCTCTCGATCGCGGATCGGCTGGGATTCGAGAGCGACGAGCGCGACGGCTCAACCGTGGTCGAGTGTCAAACCGGGGACGATGGCGAGCTGATTGAGATATCGGCACAGGTCATTGATTCGGACGGACGGACCGCAGTCGACGCCATTAGCGGCTCGAGCGGTTGGGGCGGCATGTCGGATCCTGACGAGAGCCCCTTCGAGATCACGTCCAGCTTTCGCAGTGTGCATCGTGATCGAGTCTTGCTGAGCTGGAGTTGCCGCTACTGGCCCTTCACGGCGGTCCTGCGCTGGCGTCTAGCAGGAGAGGCTGAGTGGACCTACACGGTCGACTTCCCCCAGGCGCGCGACGAAGACTGGCGCTGCCGCGGAACCTGGGACGGTCGGGACCCGGTGACCACATACGAGTATCAGCTCGCCCGACTCGAGCGGCCCGCCCAGCTGCGCAGTCTGGAACAGCTGCACTGGACTGAGTCTCAGACGGTGTCGACGCTCGGTCCGCCCCAACAGCTCTCGATCGAGCGACACGGGGATACGGTCACGGTCCAGTGGCATCGGCAGCCCGATGCCTGGGCCTATGTCGTCGGCTTGCGTACTGCCGGCCGCTCGTGGTGGAAGCGATACGAACCGAGCGGTGAGCCGACCGAAACTGTGTACTTCTACGCGGTGCCCAGCGAGCTCAGTCTTCGCGTCGAACTGATGAGTCCTCCTCGGAGAGATGGCGAGGAGTTGAGACCTCGATGGTTCGACGCCAACATCCCCTCTGGTCACTAGCCAACGGCTGGCGAAGTAGCAAGTCGATCGACAGATCTTGGACTCACCCGCACGAAACACGGCGTAGTCACCAGTGATTCCTCGGCGGAGAAGACGAGCGTGGTGTCGTGCAAGGAAGGGTCGCCCAGCGTGCGCACGGCACGCCATGACCCATGCCCGCGTCGACCACTCCGTCGAAAAGACCTTCCGCAGCTTCCTCAGCCCCGACCTGCCGATCCTCGACGATCTCGGCCTGCACCGGCTTGACCA